>JGI24159J19872_10001423_pt1 | contig 26253 bp, 14 predicted proteins | sample Ectturendosymbi4_FD_19872 | JGI IMG/M metagenome (IMG submission 19872)
ATATCACGGCCAAAGCAAACGATACAACTGACATCTTGCAAACGTTTCGATAACTACTGTTATCATCCTCAGTGCATAGCAAAAGCTATAATAGCAAAAGCTATTTTGCTATGCACTGAGGATGATAACAGTAGTTATCGAAACGTTTGCAAGATGTCAGTTGTATCGTTTGCTTTGGCCGTGATATTTATTATAAGTGCAGGCAGGTTAGGACTTCGTCCGGAAAGTAGTGGTGCAGGCAAAACACTAACCAGGATAATCAAAGTTGAAAGTGTTCGCACAATAAGTGCAGATTTGGCAGGGAAGAAAAGAGTTGGCAGTAAATGTAAGCATAATTGACATCCATACAGGGGTACACTAACTGCAGGTGCAGCTGGTGTATAAAAATTTTTATTCGACCTAGCCTGCCTTTCCAACTCTACTGTATCCTGGTATCCACACTTCCAATTCTGCTTGGTTTCAGGACTGCACCACCAAATCTATTACCTGCCATGCTAGTGTTCAGTTTGACAAATTGAATGCTTGAAACTTGCTTGAGTAGCCTAGCTATTCGCCTGTACCGTATTTTGCACATTACTTTCACGAACACCAATTCAAAGCGTTCATAATTGTGAATCATACACACTGTCGAAACAACCTCTTGAATGCACACCTACAAACTGCAATTCATCCACGGTTGCCATAGGCACGCTTCATCGAGCCGTGCGGTTTCAGCGGGAAAGTAGAAAAAATCCTACTTTCCCGCAGGGACCGCTGGAGTGAGAACTTCACCCGCGGGCAACCCGCAGTTGAGCCATCCACGGCGGCCGCAGCATGTATGCATTGAGCACCCGCGCGGCCAGGCGCCCCCGGCGCGAAAGGTACCGCAGCCGCGCCGCAGATGGCCATGCGTGCATCGGCCTTAATATACGCGGCCCTCGCTAACAACAAGTTTTGGATGTGGGCCTCTGTAGAAAATGTTTACCTATCCAGGANTTAAATCAAAGCTGAAGGATACCCAGCGCGGTTTTCGTCCTGGCCATAATACTACTGACCAAATATTCAATTTCCAGCAAAATTTTGATAAATCTTGGGAGTATGCCAAAGAGGGTCTGCAGATGTTTTGTCGACTTCGAGAAAGCACACGACCATCCCTCTTGAAAAGCTTTGGGCAGTCACCTTCTCTTTTCTTGGTAAACAATGGCAAACGAAGAAAACACATGCTTGTTAACTTGTGCTTGACGAAGATCGTCTAGGTTTTAGGCAGGCGTCTTGATGTATTTAGCAAACAGGTTTAAAAAGTTTATCACAAAAGAAACATTACAAAACGCGAATAATACACCCTGCCAGAATTGCTATTCCTTTCGTCTACTTGCTTTGTAACAAACAGCAAACAATTCAACCCATTGTGACCGTATTCACTGGTCATTTGATCGCATGCGAATAGCTGAAGTATCGGACAAGCTAGAAGGCTTGAGTTGTCGTTGATGATTCTCTTGTTGAATATGTGGCGAAAGGTAGTCATGTAGCGAAGCAGTCAGATTTTCGCTGCATGTTTAAAAATATCAGGTACGCATTTTACGATTTTAGTGAGTATAATTTGTTTTGCAGTGGCTCCTAGATGTTGATGATCTTTAACAAAGGCAAGATGGAGACAGTCTCCAAATGGATTGATATGAATATCACAGCGACGGGTATCGCCAAGAGAAAATTTCCAGCTGGATAATAATATTCCTTGTTGAGGCAGTCTTTTAAAAAACTAGTATCTAATGTTATTCAAGCTTTACCAATCTACAACGCACTTTGTTCAATCGCACTTTATAGTAAGGGTCTGCTGTTTCAGACTTGCTCCATTATTGGGTTGCCTTCGGCAGGCAGCATCGCGTTTCTATTGTTTTTCGACAAAGCTCTACATCTGTATACAATTGAAATAGTTCAAAATACTCTCTGTCACTGCCAATCGCCCGTAACCAGGTTAATTGAATGAGGATAGCTGCTTGAAAGCAACCATTTGTTACTTAATTTGAGGATGTTTATGCCTTGTCATTTACAGTTTGGGACACTTGATATTTTGAAGAATGTCCGCAACCTTCCAACGGCTATCTCTTTCAAGGACGGTAGTCTCGCAAGCTTAAGCCACGAGCAAACAAAAACGCCTCCTGAGCAAGTTGTTCCTGGAGTGATTGAGCAAGAGCAAACATTAAAATATACAAAATGTAACAAGGAACGTGTTCAAGTGAACGTTCTCTTAAAACAAAGAAAGGATATGACTGGAAAGAAGAGGTTCGTTTATGCCACATGTTAAAGGACACGTTGTCAGAAACATTTCCATAATGGTGTTAGCTGAAGCATTCAGTTTGAAGCAATACCATGTCATAAATGAAAAGCAGATACTATGCAGGTTTCTTTGCGTGGGTTACGATTGACATGCTTGTTTTTAAACTTATTGCCTAAATATTCTGNCAGAAAAGCTTGAACAACATTGTGTTGTTTCATGAAACGCACCAGGTGTACTCTGCAGAAAGAAAAGCACGAAGTTGAAATGGAGCAAACAAACGAATTCAAAATAGTTTTCGGGTTTCGATGTGTCACCGTGCCAACCAAAGGTCACAAAACTTTAGTCAACACTAGCCTTAGGTCCATTTACATTTATTATTTTGTTCAGTTCTTCAGACACTGATGGCGAGAAAAGCGATAAGCATCACATCATGAACAGTCATTCACCAATGAGCAACCTTCCTCCCGAGACGCGAGTAAGTTTTTGGTCGAATGGTGAGAGCTTGTTTACAAAACAAACTGAGTAATGAACTGACTGCAGCAGGTCACAATGGTGGGATTACTGGAACCTTTTTGCTAACCTGAAGTGAAGCTGCGCTCATGATGCTGGACAGATTGCTTGGCTTTAAGTATGAACTAAACCTTAAACGTACGGTTTCAATGTATTCGGCAACTGTTGGAGATTTTAAAACTTTTAATTCCATGTAGGCACAGATGTCTGTGCTGCCCCATGTTAGTAAATGAGTTTGACTGAGACCGTGCTTATACGATTGCTGATGCGCTTTGTATATCATGTAATAGGCCTACGTTGGTGAAAGCCATGACACGAAAATATCGATCAAAAATGTTTAGAAGTATTCACAAGTTTTTCTGAAACTACTTCAAGTGCAGTGTCGAATGAATCATATTGAAAATATTGTTTGAGTGTGGTTAGTGGTACTGGCCATGTCAAGACCACGTTACTAAAGAATCATTCCATCCGCATGTAAAGTTCCAATGATTCGTGAGTCAGTTTTAAGTAGGCAATGTTGAGAATGTTTCTCGCAAACGTCTTACCCAAACAAACATCCTAGGATTTCCTGTAGGACTGGCTCAATATAACAGCCCTGAAGATATTTTATTGATCTATTTTAAAAATCATATTCTTAGTGTTGTTTTTAGTAGCACAACATTTAAAACATGGGAAAAAAATTGATGCAAATCCTTTTGCAATTCACGTTTTAAAAAAAAAGCAATAAATCTGCTGTTGTTAAATACAAAAAAAATTCGGCTAAATCAGAAATATAAACTTTGTGTGGTTGTGGATGTAGATGCATGCTCAACTACACGATTTGCGCAACTCAATGGACCAAGATGAGTGGCGATGGATCACTTTAACTGTTCAGTTTCCCGTGACTATTGTTATTCCACTTAGAAACACCGAAGTGCAACCAAAGCTTTTGTACACTAATCAAAGTTTTGAGGTGAAAATATTTTTAAAAGTGTCACCGCGGCAAAAGTTACAAAAACTTTAAAGGAAAAAAACGCGGGTTGTAACAACTTCTGCTTGCTATGGCGTTAGAAGCTAAAATCTGCCATACATAGACATTTGAGCTTTCGCGAAAAAAATCTTTAATATACTACTCTCTTGTGGGCATGGACGTCGCAGGTAGTGAAGGTGTGAAGGTGGAGGGCAAGCTCCCCCTGGATTTTGAAATGTGACATTTTCTTATTAACTTTTTAGTAGAAAAATGTTTTTCTGTTTGTTTCTACTTGGTAAAATAAAATTTCACCACTGTTCTCCCACCATGGAAAAATGCTTTGTATTACCACCGGGAAAATCCACGACTGTCCCATCCGAAAAAAAATTATTCCGACTCCTATGCTTGTGAGCAATCTAAAAATGAATCAAATTGGGATAAAATAAACGTGTAGTCTCAATAGTACATCGCACTACAAAAACTAACTGTATTATTGACTTGTTCAAAGACAATTTTTGGAAATTGTGTTTCATGCAAATAATCCTTAGCTTACTTTGCCTTTACTTTTCTTTTAGCAAGCTGTACTTGGTCACTGCAAGCAAAGCTTCAAGAGATCATAAAACTAACTGACGAAAAACTGCAGTTTTGCTCACTTTAAACGCAAAGATTAGCAAGCTTAGCATGATTTGCGAGAAAGGAAAAGGGTCATGGGCATGATTATGTAACATTCCAATACAGTTTAATCTCGAAACCAAGCACTAAATGTGCAGTCTGTAAATTTGTTCCCTGTATGCAGCATTGCCGTTGTGATGTCACATATCCTTTAAACCAAGGGTGGAAGCTGCAGCCTGCGTGACCATTTAACATGGCCCATGTCACAATTTTCTTTCCCCAAATTGAAAACTAGCATGACGTAAATCTTAACTCCAAGATAAAGCAGATAGCTAGATACAGTACTTAGAAAATAAAGCAAGAGGAGTTTCACTCGCTCCCTCAGATAGTGGTTCTTTTTATTGTCCTTAAAAATATCATTATGTGTACTTTTTTTTCATTACAGAGTAAGGTAAATTTTGAAGTTTTTTGTGGCCCATCTGTGATATTACACAATCTATGCCGCCCGTAATAGTAAATATTTTCCCCACCACTACTTTAAACGCTATATGCTAAAAACAGACCAATTTCCACGCATAGGTTTTTGCCGAAAATGGAAGTTTTTCGTAATAACAACAGTATAGCAATTTTTCACTTTGTGTAGACTGACGAAACGTTCCGATTTCACTCTGCTAGAAGTCCGTGAGAAAAAATAACAACACACTTCTGAAAACAAAATCTTTGCAGATTGTTTCTTCTCCGTTGATATCAAAGGGCCGTGGTCCCAGCGGTGTTGTAACGGTAGTCTCATTACGAATAAACGGAATGGAGGAAATATGGCACAAATGCTCATCAGAATCAGTCGCGAGGTCTGTGAATATTTGACACAAGTTTGTAACATTTTGCAACCAGAAAATTGGAAATGTGTCCGGCATTGAGTAGTCCAGCATTATGCAGAAATTACTTGAAATATGAAGCATTGCTGCGAATCGATTGTTTCTCAAGTTGGATTGTGCGGAAGCACAACTGGAATGAATGTAATTTTTTACCAGATAAAAAGATCGCGGTACTAGTTGAGTTAAAGTTTTTTTCCATAAACAAGCAAAAGACAGCGAAACTTTGCATTTCTCAGATAATTTTTCGTAAAAACGACAAAATATTGCTCCTTTTCATCTGAAATGTTTATTTTTGGATCAAGGAGGAAACATAATTAAATAATTCATTTTGTCCTTTGCTTTGGTTTGCAGCATGCTCACAGAATATCGCGATATCATACTGCGGTGCGTCAAAGATTTTCGAGGGTTCGAAATATCATCTCATGAAGACCAGTTTCTTATTGTTTTTCAAAAGCCATGGGATGCACTGAACTGGTACGAGTTTTGCTCTTGTCACTGATCGTTGTTTCATCTACATTTAGTAAAGTGCAGAAACAGACTTATAGGGATAAATATACTTGGTTGTTTCTAGTTGCTTGACGGTTCAATCAGCTCTTGTGCAAACATCATGGCCGAAAGAGACCCTTTCTTGCTCTTGCTCTACAAAATTGGAAGAGCCCCGCGGTCTGGCAGGAAAAGGTCTTTTGTTTAATGGCCCTCGAGTGCAAATGGGGGTGACGAGGTTAGTGACCTTAAAGTGCCTACTCGGAGTGCAAACCAGATGTTGACATAGCAAATAGCAAATAGCAAATAGCGATAACAATACTTCCCTTGAAGTAATACAATGTTGCATTTTTGCTTTCTAAGCAAGACCTTTCTTGGTATGCGGTTGTACGTGGTACACCAAAACAAGAATTTCGTTTGCAACATTTCCTAAATGTTTAACGCTAAACATTTCAGTAAATTTATATCCAGGAACAAACGTGTCTCTACCGGGTATATGAAAGATTTGCGATTGCACGCATAACCTTCTAATGCTCTTGCCTATAAAAATATCTGCATAAGCAATCTTCATGAGTGAAACTTTCCTAAACAAGATCAATTCTTGATATATACGTTTATTTGCATTTAATTGAGACTAATATTTCCAACGATAACAATGTTTCCAATTCTTCCAATAAAAAAATGTCTGAAATGTAATTTTAGTGGTAGACAGAAATTTCTGACTTGGTTTGGAAAATTGTTAAGAAATAAAATTTTAGAAAGAACTTTTTGACACCCGTGGTAATTGATATACAACGCATATTGATAAACTTCTTAAAGATCTTTGAAATAGCAATTATACGGATTGTCTTTCGTTAGCGTTCCACTAACGTTTATATGGAATAGTACGTTGAGCGACGAAATTTTCAAGAAAAACGAGTAAGTTTTGCCGCTGATGCTAATATTTCCTATGAAGCCAAACTTTAAAAATATGTTTCACACAGAGGCAAAGTCTACTCTGAATACGAATTTGCTACAGGAAACACAAAGTACGGAGGTTCTGAACTTGATGTGGCTGTAGGAATTGCCCGAATAGCTAAAGGTATGCTGTAAGTGGTTATCGCTTTCAAAATACATAGGTATAGCAAATTCCTGCAACGCGTTGTTTAAGCCAACTTGACCAAAGACAAAAAAACGTTACAAGGCGTCTAGTATTTTTACAACTTTAATGCTTTTATCACAGCATTTACTTTGCTGTGTGTCACAAACATAAGCGGTAAGTTTGATATAATAATTATCATGACAACTATTATACCATTTTGGCAAAGTTAGTTTTGCTTTCAAAGATCAACAGATCTGTTTCTGTAAAATACCATAGTAGACCACAACCAACAATGGTGAAGAGCTGCGGCCTTCAAAGCTAAGTTTACAGGGTGTCAATCCAGTACTACAAAGCATGAGCATACTTTAAATCCCGATAAAAGCAAATGAAGAATGCCTAACGAAATACCAACACTTAAAGCGAGTAAAATTAATTTTATAAAAGTTGGTATTCGTTCAAAGAAAGCTCACAATCTGCACGATTTTGACATCTTGCTATTGTTTCTCAGAACCAGGTAACGATGTGGAACCCAGTTTTAGTCAAAACGTGTAGGAGGTTTTGAAATACATGTTGGATAAAACCATTTTGAGAATTTCAGCTTGATTCAGAAGACTTTTTGGTTGTTCTTGCCAATGTAACTACCCAAACGTTTAAAGTTCCACTCTGTTCCAGATTACCTCCTTGTAAGATTATATGCATAGATGCTGATGAGTGCACAGTGTTACTGAGCAAAACTGTAAAGCTGCACATAAAACATGATAGTTTGCAGGGGCGTAACGAGGCTAGATGGCGCCAGCGGCAAGAAGCAAGTCTGGCGCTCCATGTTCAAACCTAAGGTCTTTCGGAAACAAATGTACTGTAGTGAAGAAAGTATACTTGCGACATTGTTAGGACTTTTCGACGCCTTCCGTAGCCATTCCGCGCCCCCAGCAGTGATTTGTCACCCACTTAGTGATTCGTGATTCGGCGCCCGGGGAATTATGCCCCTCTTGCCTCCCCTCATTACGCCCTGATAGCTTGTTTTCAGTAAATGTTTGTATGAAGTACTGCTGATCAACGGTGAGGTCTCGGTTGCTGCAGCCATCCATTTTAACCAGCCAACTTCATTACATCGTCAGTATGTTGCACTACAATGATTTCTATCGTGAGTTTAAAAATTTCATCGTGTCAAATACTATTCGCCCAATGTTCTGAAACGGCGGCAATGGCTTTGAATGCAATTTTGTGGCTGTGCTTTTGTAGCGAAAACTATAGTGGGAATGTTGGTAACCTGCTATGGCGATCACAATTTAAATGATTTGAAGGGAACGTTTGAGAAATGTTCTTCCCTACCGTAATATGGGCTGGCGCGTTACGAGCAATAAGCTTTGGTAAAACGAACACTGCCCTGTGGCGGTTACTCATAACTTGATTCTTAACAAATTTCTGGTTTGTGTGAGGACGAATTAATTTTTTGTGGCAGAGGTTCAAATACCAGGTCAAAGTCAAAGTTCTCCAGGGATGCGAAACGTACCTGCCAAGGGATACGTGGCCATTACACTTGTTTCATCGATATGTGCAGAAAAATTGCCTGATATGTTTCAAAGCTGAAATTATATATTTTTTACCACCATAAGAGACGCCATTATCGATACACGCTTCAAGTTAACGATACAGCAACTTTGAGCACACCTGTTTTTATGTGTCACAAAAGCATTTTCAAACTTGTTTTTATTTCGTTGTTGTTGCATTTCGTCAACCGTCTAAAATTGTGGATCTGAGCTAGAACCTTTTTTGGGTTTGAAGGTGTAAGAGCAGTTTCATTTGGTGAAGACTGATATACCGTGCAAATGTGCATGTGTTTGAAAGATTGATATACCGCGCAAATGTACAAGTCGCGCTGTAAAATTTTTTTCATTTCACTTTTGATTTTCAAACGTTAGAGAATGTGATAATTTGTGAAAAAGTCTAACGATCCAAGCCAGTTCAAGGGCTTTCCTCTGGTCGTCTAAGGTCTTTTTCAACAGTAATCAGTCAAGTAACATGTCATTTTTGCTTATTTTCATCTCCATGCACGGGCATGTGCATATTTGAACAATTGTCTGTTTTGCAAATTCATATTATTCTCTAATCAGACGTAACGACATAATATCTGATATGTAACAATACATTTTACTTTAGGTAAGTTACTACCAAGGTTTTGTATTTATGTAATCTTGATGGGCCTTCGTAAAAGTATTACTTTCTCCTTACAATAGGTACAGTAGGTATAGCGATTGATGTATATGGAACCTATGATAGTTATTTGCACGCCACATGTCATGTGGGCATTTGCGTAAAGCGTGTTGTTGTAATGATGGCCCTAAAGCAATATCTCATTTGGAGGTGTATTTCGAACCATTTCAAGGATGTTAAAACAAAAGCACGACACAGAAGATGGCACTTCGATCTACCGATCCACGTGGAATGTGTTATGTCAGTTTAACAGTGCATTTCTGCCGTTCTCTTGCCGTCTTTGAAATGTAAGCTGCACTTCAAAGGAAAGCTATATGTCAGCAGTCTGTGTGGTGCAGGTGGCCAGATATTGGCCAGTTCCAGCGCGTGGTCGGAATTGCAACGTTCCCAGATATCTCCTTGTGTTAACAACGATACGGGAAGGCATAAAGTTGATGGAATTGAGAAGCGCGTCAGGCTGATTGAGGTACGTATCGCCTTACCAAGTAAACCAGTTTGAATGGCTTCCTTGTGACCGAACGCAATAAAAGAAAAGGTTTAGTTTTTTCCTTCTACCTCACAACGTGTCGATAATTGGGTGTTATTGTAGACCTGTCAGTTTTATCTTTACCACTCCGTGCGGGGTTTAAGTTTTCAATGAAATCACTGAAACCGTTTGACGCGCAGTTCGGAGCAGCACTGCAGGTGTAGATGTCTGACAGTGTGAGGCGCGTGAGGTTCAGACAACGTTCAGATATCATAGGCGTAGCCGGGGCGGGAGGGGCAAAGAGACCATGGCAACCCCCAAATGTTTAGAAAATATAGTCATTTTGTGCTTCGAGAGGCGTTTTTCTAAGCAAAATAGTGTTATTCGTCTAAAATCAAACATTTTGTCTCCCCCCAAAATTTTTGGGCTGGCTACGCCACTGTCAGATATTCCAAATGTTTTAGTATTTTGGACTTCGTAAATATGAAAAACATACAAGCTCTATTAATTTGTCTGAACGTCACAATTTACATCATCTGCAATTGCAGGTAAGGACCCTTTTCGAACCGCGAAATCCAGTTAAGTGACTTTTGGGGCAAATTTCGGCCATAATCGATTTCGCTGGGGAGTCATTTAAGACATAATAATTCATAAGATGCTTGTTTTTGTGTTCTTTCTGATAAAACAGGTGTCGTTACATTTGAAATTGGCAGTGTGATGTCACCATGAGGTCATGGCAAGTTCAGCTGTCTTTGTGAGATGACAACAGGAAGTCTACACTATTTATGTAAAACTTTGTGCAAACAATGTTTACAGCGATTTGTGTATAAGATTCCAAGACCTGCTGATGCAGTAACGCCACATCTGAACATTGGAAACGGAGAAAAAGCAATTTTAACTCACTACAAAAAGCTGCTAGCAGTGTGCGGAAAGCAAATGAAGGTTTTCTTATACGAGTTAAAACATCGTTAAGCCGCCATTGTTTTGGTACGAAACGAAAGTTTGGCCGCTCTTGGCTCAGCTTTCAATTCAACAAACTCTTTTTGGTCATAGTGAAGAAAACTTAGTTAGAATGCCAAGGCGTGGAGACTTTTATGTTGAAACAAAAAAATTGGGTTTGAAGCAAACTGTCCTCAGCCAAACGCAATCATAAACATGTGTTTGCACTGAGGTATGGTAAACACTTTTTCATCTACCTGTCGCACTTGGAAACCAACCTAAGGTCCAACCTTCATAACAAACTGTGCAATGGCACATTGTATGAAAAAGTTTGTTTTACAGCCGTGATTTAATTCAAATTTACAAGTTGTGTTACGTTTTTTTGGCAGCGCGTAAGAATCATCAAGTTTTTGGGTTAAATTGGCGTTACACATTGATTTTGCAATATTTTTGTTACTTTAAAAACATTTATCCACATGCTCAAGTCTGAAAAAATCCAAAGAATGTGTTTTACTTTATGTCAACTGAAACGGACGTGTTTGGATGTTTGAAAAAATGATACGCTAGATTTTTGTGATAAATCACTAATGTTTTTCAGCTTTTACCCGTTGCTTTATCGGAACGATCGAAATGGTTCGGAACGTCTTGCAGCAATTGTGGAGAACGCATTCGTCCTGACCAAGGTTATATAAAGGTGGGTAAAAATCAACAACGCTTGCATGTCATTGTTGCAGTGATTGTACGTTTTCTCTTTATATAATTTAATGGAATGATTTACTACCGGTATACGTTTTTTGTTGTTCTTTGGTAACTTCGTTCATTCGCAGTATAGATTTTATGATAAAATACACTATCAGCGGAAAAACATGTTTGGCATTGCAATGGTTACTTTCCACTTACTTTCAATATTAGCGCAAGGATAAAAATGGACGTTGGTTAAGAATTAATTCTGCGCTTCTTCGTACAATCGTTTTTATAGTTACCGTCTAACCTCGTTACATGTATTTTTCAGGCCCTTGGAAGACATTGGCATTTGAAACATTTCAGGTAATTGTTGAAAATATTTATGAGTAACTTTGAGTCCGACTGGTATCTAGGTTTTACTGTATACGTTGCAGGTGCTGCCATTGTAATACGCCACTGATGGACTCTTACATTGTGAAAGACGGATTGCCATATTGTTTAGGTGAGTTTACGCCGCAGGTTATACGGTAGAGGAAACGATACTCCGTGGTAAAAAAATTTAAATGTAAGAAAAAAACAATTTAAAAATTTTAAACTAAAAATGTGGAGCGTTGATGCAGAGGATCAATGTAAATTACATCCGGGCAGTAACAAATCTTTCAGAGCAAACAATTTCAGCTCATCCTGAATAAACTTTTCTGTGCGCCTGCGGTTGCGTTGTTGATGAAATGCAGTGTGCCATCTTACACATACATGGCGTACCATAATTTCAATACTTCACAAATGAAGAAAGTTTACAGCAAGCGAAAAAGCAGAAGTGGACTCGCATATTTTGTGTCAGCTATTTGCTTCATGTATAACTTTGCGCCCCGCTTAATGCTTTGGCTTATATTTTGTCCTGAATAACTAATACAATTTGATTTATATTGCCCTACTGTCTGTATAGTTAGTGGTAAATTCAAGTAAACAACAACTACTTACTTGCTTTAGATCAGTGATTTTCAGCGTTGTCCAGGTGGACCACCGGTGGTCCACAGAAAGTTCTATAAGTCCTTGACGAAGCATTCACTGACCTGTAAGCAATGCAGTTTCGAGTTGCAACTAGTTGTTCAAGACGTGTCAGCATAGCACAGTGGCCCATCGGATATTTTCTTTGATGATGCATGGGCCAAAATAGGTTGAGAATCACTGCTTTAGATAAAGTTCAATTATTATTTTATTGTTTTATTCTTTTCTTTACTTACGTCGTTGCAATCAATGCCTAGACGACTTTTTCACCTTGCATGCACGGACTTGCCATGGTTGCGACACTATCATCACCGGCTCCTATATTGAAGCTATGTCCAACTACTGGCATCCTGACTGCTTTGTGTGCCAGGTACGTGGTAACGCAAGGGTTGTGCAAACACGTAAGTGAACCAGAAGTGAAAGTTTTTGAAAGCATCGAGGAAATGGATGTATCAATCACCTCTGTCGTTACGGGTAACTCTGCAATCCTCTGCAGTTTTTAAATCGGTTAATTTAATTTGCAGTCTTCCAATATTACTCTAACTTTTCCCGAGTTTTATGTAAGTCACTTTAGGTTTGTTGCTTGTAAGGTTTGAATTAGCGAAAACGATTTGCTTCGCAAATCGCGGTGCGTCCGAACTTAGCTAAGCAACCAAATATTTATTGAACCCGCAAATTTATGACGTTTTTGCCAGAAATGCCGACGTGCTCCCCAAGGGAATGAGAATGTTTACGAACTAAATGCCCTGCCTTTCTGCCTAAAAGTAAGTTTTGTACTTTTTATTTCTTCTATAATGTTTGTATGCAACCAACCTATCTGCCCAAATGCAAGCAGCATTAATTTGCACGTTTGTTTACCACAAACTCTGACATTGTAAACATGTTAAAAAGAGGGTCATTTGTCGTCGGATTCAATCTGCCTTCATATCATCCATTAAAAGTCCTGAGGATTTATGAGATTGATGGGAATTTTTTGAAAACGTGCGAAGTCGCTGAATGTTTCCTAAGCGGTAATATGCGAACAGGTGGTGAAATACGTTACATGTATTTTTTGAGTTGACACTGTTTCACATGGGCACGTTCTTCAGAAAATAGCGTACATTTTCCCAACTATACAAAAGCCCTGAATAGTTATCCCAGATTACGGAAGGTGGATAGAGTTGTGACGATTTGCATCAAAAGATTGACTGAAGCTTCCTAATCAAAAGATTCGCTTAAACTGAGACGTTGTTCGAAGTGTTTAAAAGTGTAAACTTCAATTTAGATGATCGAGGTCCATACGGGTTTAGTCTTAACAATTGAACACGCTCTGTAGCCTATTTGTGCGTCTTTGATGCTTTTGGCGATGGAGTTGAGTGAAGAAGGATGCATAAAAGGCATTCGGTGATATTGATATTAATGCGCACAGAATACCTGTTTAATTAGCAAAATGACTGTTTTATAAAAACGTTCAAGCATCTCCTACCCTCAGTCAAACCATCCACTTTTCTAGAACCGCAGCTAACTCCCACGGCACAGCCCAGCTGTATACTTTGCTACGAATTTTCACTGCTGTTTATTCCCGGGCATGCAAAAGTGTAACATTTCTGCTGAATGGTTGAAAATACCGTTGATGAGACACGGCTTTGTACCAAGTTTCGAAGCCCTGATGCATGCACCATCACAAAAAAGCTTGCTTTGGTATTTCAAAAAATATGCGATCTTGAACAGCCTTTTCATACGCGTATGTGTGCATCAATGTGAGTAGAGCACAATGCATTTGTATGACAAGCATGCGCTTGATCTTCAGTGCTACCACGAGGTGGCGAGCTCGGTCAACTCTGCCCGAAGCAAAGCCCAGAAGAAGTCTTTCCGAAACGATGACTCCGCGAAACGCCAAGCACTAATCAAATCATAAACAAAAGACTCCCACGTTGGTCAAAACTTCTCAGCGTCCCCAGCGCGTCCCGAGGAGATCGATTACGATAACGTCATTGATGAACGCTGCTGTTGGCGTCCGGTCTCCCTAGCAGCGCTGAGTTGATTGGGACCACAGGCAATAGTTAAACGCTTTGCATGTTGATGCGACGATTTTAACGCTAGTGATTTTCGTAACGTGCGTTTTTTGTGCTTTGTGTAAATTATGTGCGAATTAAGCGTTGCCAACTACAGTAGCCTTTAAACATTTCGCGCTACGCCTTTTGCAATTTGCTCTGAATTTTCGTCGCAGGTCTTTCACTAAAGCCAAAGTTGTACTTTATGCACTATATTTTTTCAGCAAGCCCATTTGGTTTGATGAAGAGATTTGTTTTAGTGATACGCTGGTCAGTTTTTTCGTCTTGAACTTATTCTCAGCAAAACTTCTGCAATCAATCCAGCCAGTGGTTGCGACTAGCTCGGCAAGCATCATTATTCTTGCGTGGTAGCATCGCCAACTTGTAGAAAAAGATAACGTTTTAAATTGTAGCAAATTGCAAAGAACTTGTTGTGGAAATTTTGATATCAAGCAATTTTCTGTCAGAAAAGTCAACAGCGTCACATGGCTTGTGTTTAAAATTTAAAGTCACTGCTGTTTCGAGGGAGGTACTTAGAAATTGCTTTACCTTAGACCAGGGGTGAGCAAGTAGCGGCCTGCGGTCCACACATGGCTCGCCACAGATTTTTCAGTGGCCCGCGGAGCATTCAGGACAAATATTCAAATCTGTAAGTTCCTCCAACTCACCACAGCACTGCAAATGTTAGCGCTGAGGTTAATTTGAACCGACGCCTGCTCCGTTAGAAAGTATGGTCCTGCGCGAAACGGGTCTTTCTCAAAGTGGCCCCCGGGCTAAATTAATTGCCCATCCCTGCCTTAGACCATAAACCGAATTTCGCAAAACGATAGACTCGCAGTACGTCATATAAAATCTGCACTGGAATAATGAAATGTATCATTTAGGTTGGCGTTCAACACAGAATTTCACTTCAAGCCAGTAGCCGCTTTGTCCTTTGAACAGGGTTTTGCTGATCTGAAACTTGTAACAAGGAATCGTTGAGAAATTGTTGGAAAATCTTACGTACGCAGTTATTTGTTGCTACAAATGTCCAACAGTCCAATTTCGAAATAACGAACGAACATATAGAAAATTTAATGAGCTGCAATGATGTCTGCAGTATCGTTTAGAAAATATTCACGTTCGCACAAACCCACAAAAATCTAAGCATTCGAGCAGTTTTCAAAGAATCTACTTTAACGCTTGAAAACTTCTCACCCACTGCCTGTTGTGCTATTGGCTTTGACCCCAAACGGCACCGATGAAATCCACAACGAATGCTTCACAGTCCGAGAAGAACTATAAAGCTTTACTGCTATAATTCCGATCCCAATATTGCATACGATGTAATGCAAACATCATATCATGAAACAAAGATGACAAAAGAAACACCGGAACACCTATAAGCTTTTCATTTTTGTGGTTGAAGTTGGAGGAAAAAAGCTACGGCCGTACGGAGGGAACTCCACGCTGTGCTTTACCAACACCAACTGGAAGCGGCGGAAACCGTGTGAAAAAAAGCATGACGTAATTATCTGCCGGTGAACGCCGGCTGGCAGACTAGGCACGTCAAGGTTCCAAAGAAACCCAATTAGACAGTTGTTGAAGGTACGGTAAACTTTTGCTCTGGCGTTCCTCACACAAAACCGTGTGCCGTGCCAATGAAACGAGGCATTCAACGCAAAAACGAAGTTAGATTTGCACTTTTTCCGCTTGCATGAATGCCGACGTTGTACTCAGTTAACTCGTTTCGAGAACTTACAAAGTCGACTTTTCCAGATTGAGAGAAGAGCACAGAGAAAGGCAGGAAAGGCCAGTCATTTTTTGTTTAGCCAACTGCGGTTCAGCACAAAAACCGGTAGAAACACAAAGCCTCCCTTAGGAAGTGGATAAATGCGTTGCTGTGCCACAGGTTAAATTATTATTTTCATTTTGCAATGGCAAGCTGTTGCATTTGATTAAGCTTAATGAAAACGTTGCGGATTGGCAGGGTTGGGCAACGAGGTCAGGACTTCATGTCTGCATTTAGTTGACTACAAGCAACGAGGTAAAATAGTGATGGGTGACTTCACACGTATAAATAGATAGTGAAGTCACTAGTGAGAGTTTACTTCATCCTCCGTTCTCACAATAGTGAGTGTAATGTTAACTTGAGTTATGCGCAGCCGTTGCGTGACTTTCGCAGTGAACACCGATTGGCTTCAAGCCAACTTTTCGAGAGTGTCACACGAAAAAAACTCGCTTGCGGTGGTCTTCGTGCTGTCGCTGCTGTTTCGATCTTCTGCGTGGGCAACTACTGCGAGGTGCATTAACAACTGAATATGATTTTACTTGTCAGAATACGACAGGAAATGTATCAGACTACCGTTGTTTAATAGGCAACGGGTACTATTCCACAACAAAAAAATGCTCCGTCTAGCTTTTTATACTTTTATTGTTTAAGCTTAATTTTTTTCTTTCAAGTCTTAGCGAAAATGAGGCATTATAAGGGATTAAACGGAAACCTAGATTTCAAGTGAAGCAAAATGTTTGTTAGGTTCTTTTATGAAAAAGATGGATAACCATTGGGTAAAAAGCTGTATTCCCATGTTTTACGCTGAGCAAGTTTGCTTAAGCTATGCTATTTTTGTAAAATCAAGAAAACGCATTGATACTGTTTCAGTTTCTCGTGTTTCCGCAAAAATTTATCATATTTTATGCTTAGCAATTGGTCCTGAAAGCAAACTCTTAAACACGTATGGGTTTGCGACAACTAAAAAACGCCGAGCTTTAATTTCAATCGTGATGTAAATACACGCGCACACAGCTTAGTCTGGGCGTAAGGTAACTGGTGCTTGCATTCAAAACACTTTGATTCACACTGACCGCTATTTGAGACCTCTTTTGCAACACCATCTTGTGAAAAAGCGCCTGTCCTCTCGCGCTGCCAGTGTTCTTGACACCAAACGCTTCTGCGACGTAGAAGCAAGGCAGTGCTGCAACAGAACAAGTGCGATAGGACGACAGTTTTAGTTAAATCACACTTGTTAGCAAATTGAAGTATTGCTGCCGGTATCTGCGAAAACGTTTTATCGAATCTGTTCATTTGTTTGGAAACAGAGTTTCATTGGCAAACCTTTTCGCAAACTGATTGCCAAGAAATACATTCTGCGGTGGATTGGGGAAGTTGAGCAACTTCCCTATCGGCAGAGATATTCGTTCGCGTGGTCAGTGGAATGGTTCGATGACTCGTAATTCTAGAATTTGCGTTTTGGCATGTTTTAGGTTGGTCTCCGTGAATGGAACTGTGCAGAATCGCTAAAGCGTCTTCGGACTCAATTCAGTTTGTGGACTTGGGTTTGAAAATTACTGCCATCCACGGTCAAGCAGTCATTAGTTACCAAAGGCACAGCCAGTGGGGGTATAAGGGCGAAGGCCCTCCCTTAGCAACTTATCCAATAATAACTTATTTTCATTTTATGCACTCGGTGAGTTTTTTCTTCCAACGTTTTAGTTCTGGGTTGGGTGGATTGCAGAAAGTTCGGCGGCAGTGCTGGACTAGCAGGCGTAGCGACTCATTGGTTAGTTATGAATTACATCGGGGTTTGCGAAATACTCAAGCAGCTTTCTTCATTCCTGCGTAGTCGTACCCGTATCAATGACACCAGCTCGGTGCACCGTGTTTTAAGGGCACCGAAACAAACTGAAGCTCGTGCGCGCTTTTGTGGAGCTAAAGATATGCAGTGCCGAGTATGAATGACCGCCAGCCATTGGCGTAACTAATTTCTTGTTCTCCTAAAGTTTTTATTGATCACTATCAGAATAGCATGTCTCCACGGATAAAAGAGCAGCAACGAGCAACCGGTCGCAACAATATTTCGGCGAATCGCCCAGGCATGCATAAAATAATGACACTGTAAACTTTGTGTAGCGTTCTCTGCGCGAACGTGACCAGAAACTTTATTGTGAAATACCTGGACTGCACAAACGTACGCACGTTTTTCCGGTAGTGCATATCAGCCTCCAAATGCGACGTTTCGAAATACGATNGGATAAACTAGTTCTNATGTTTAGCCTGTTGCTAAATCCATGAAGAGACATTTTGCGAATGGTGCGTTGCTTTCGTAACTGACCTTGTCAGTCGCAGCAACAAGGGCTTCGGTCTGTTGTTGAATCACCGCACAAAAAATGAAAAAAAGCGAAAGAAGATTATAATCCTCATCAAAAACGTCAATACCACCGGCTTTGCGCAGAAGAATATGGTGCATTTCTTAGACTCAGCAAAAATGAAGGAAAAGTGGACGTGAGTAATATGCTTACTGAAGCAGAAAAAATCATAGATCAAAAAAAGTTCGATTTAGGCGCATAGTCAAGGCCGTCAAGTTTTACGGCCGTCAGGATTTGCCTCTGCGTGGTTATAGAGATTACAGTTACTTTGGCACTGACGAAACCGATCACAGTGACGGGTTTTAGAACTGCATCGACACTGCTCTTTGCTGCTGATGATGAAGCTACAATTAACTCAAGTATGCTCCACACAGTACTTGTACATCAGCTGGCATACGCAAAACAAGATTATTAGCTTGTTTGCCTAGCAAATTCAAAATCAAATTGGAAGTGATGTGGCAAACGTGAAGTACTTCTATTTATTAGCGGACGAGAGATCTGACAATGATCACGTTGGTGTTGAACAGCTCAGCATATCTCTTCATTTTGTCAAAAATAACTAGATTCATGAAGCATTTTTATGTTTCGTGCCACTTACTTCCACCACTGGGGAAGAGTTAGCGGATTGCGTTTTAACAAATTTGTCGCAACTTCGACTAGACTTACACTTTTTACGGGGATAAGAATGCAATGGAACAAACAACGTGAGTGGTGCCTGTAGGGAAGTGCGCAAGAGTGCGCATGCTGCATCCCTTAACAATAGATGGCCACTGCTGGAGCTATGTGCTTAATTTTGTGATCTCTAGCGCATCGCAACTACCTTCGATTCGAAATGCGGTTAGTATTGTTGCAAGCTCTTGTTTTTATTTCGCTGTCTGCGCAACGTTCATCCATTCTGCGAAAGTTTGTCCAAGCAGTAGCACCGACATCTAGTCCAAAAAGTAAACTTACACCACTGTGCGAAATTCACTGGGTAGAAGGGCACGATTATGTTATCACCCTTTGCTTTTACACGTTCAGTCCGCTTTATTAAAATCCTGACCGCTTCAACGTTAGTTTCCACACGCTCACACCAAAAACGGAGGCCATGGGCTGCTCATCGTTACAATATATTACTTATCTAAACACACCTTACATATCATTATCTATACATGCTCCGAAAAGCCTTTACTGAGCTGTGAGAAAACATGAGAATCACCATACACTGCAATCACCGTGCTCCAAAGACTTATCAGCTTCAAATACAGCAAATGTAGATTTATAAATAACACTAAAAAGTTAGCTCGGAGAAATTAACTTCAACAATCATCAACCTTTCCCATATAGCAATACGATGAAAGACTTTACTTATTAAGTTGTCAAACCAGCAAAAAACTTCGGAGATTCTACAAAGGAACTAGTTGCTTCTTGTTTCAGAGACAAATTTTGCTGAAGACGTTTCAAAAGCTTTTTGGGAAAAGTCTGTGTTCTATCAACTTTTTTTGTTGTTTAAGCACTTTCGAAACTGCACTTCTTTGTACATTGCGTCAACATTTAGTTAGCTTAAGTTGCGTAAGCGTAATTGAACTTCATAGTTTGCTTGTTCATTAGTCTCATGCATTTTGTCAAAGATTTTTATTTTCAGATCTAACTACTCGAAAACCGCTTATTTCCGTGTTGGTGCTTCGTTCGAACAAAAGTGAGTTGCACCTGCTGTTCATGATGTGTTGAAAGTAAACGCTATTTGTGTCTTGTCAGAGTTTTGAAAAGTGATATGGGGCTGATAGCAGAATATTTTTTTCCGACACCTAGAAACAAAGCGAACGTCAAGCAATACTTTATTAATCAACATTAATATTACTGTGAACACAGTAAGAAGGGAATACCCTTTACACTGATGTTGCAAACTTAGGCAATGACAACATCATCTTGGCTAAGCCTTCTCCTTGATGACGGTTTTGTGCAGATCGCGGCTTATGTTGCGGTTTCGATCCTCCCATGAGTCCTTCGTGGACGCCCCGACGCTATTAGGCGCGAAGTTGTGTTGGCGGCAGGAGTCACGGTCGCCGACTTCCGTAAGACTGGACGTCTAGACCAAAAAGTGACGACCCTGCAAAAGTCACCCGAAGCTCGAATAGTGCACAAAAGCCCAGCAGCGGTGATTATGTTCTCAGCTTACTTCTTTCCACCACTCCACCGCCTGGAGGTTTTGAACATGAAACGCGACGCCAAAAAGTTGTACTGTGAGCGGCATGCGTTGGCATTGGGCGCAATCAAAGTCATAGCAAGGCGTGTTTGCAAACAAAAACTTTCTTTCACAACAAAGTGGACAACGGCCGGCATGAGCGGAAAGCGCCATTTCAAAACAAGCTGATAATTGCACGAGGAACATGTTCTTGTGCCTGAGTGCTCGAGGAAGCGCGTTCTGCCGCGGCTTCCACTAACACGCTTTCGCCGAGTCTGAAGCGCGGCATTGCTTTGTAACATTTGGAGATAAACGGTAACATTTGGAGATCCACTGGAAATCAAACGATGCAGAATTTGCCAGATTAAGGCATGTCGTTAGAAGCTCAAATGTTACCAGATACGAGTTTCGGGAGAATGCTTTGTTCGAAAATTGCATTTTTTAATCTGTGCAGATCTTTGCTTTGTTCCAAAATTACACTTTAATCAATCATACAGATAGAAAACAAGAATGTAGGATCTACAAGGAAAGAATTTGGTGCCGGGTGCATTCATTTCAAAACAACAAAGTTATGCATACAAATACAATCTTTTTCTGAAGCAACCCATTTTCTGCTGGAAATTATATTAACAATCTGAATTAGGAAAAATTCAATATACTGCATAAGTCATAAAAATTAGTTTCCTCTTGTATGTACATACGTATTATGTTTTGTTTCTGTTTGACACGCAGATCAACTTTATGTTGAAGGGTTTGCCTCTACTTACGCGTTTGCGAATGATACGGAAAGCTTTGAATTGGTAAAGTTAGAAAGAAAAAGGACGGCAGAAATTCACAGATAAACTTTATCAGTTGCTGGATAATTCCTCTGCACGATAAGGTTTCTGTTTCCAAACTTATCGAATTGTTGATGTAAGACGTTTTTGCTCGGACTTTAATTCAAAGCCTAAGCTCGCCATGCTATCATTAAAAAAATGTTTTCGGAGCGAAACGTGAACAGTGTGCAACAAGCCACCGTCTTTTGTTCGCTGTCAGGAATTTCTTGTTTGAAAAAACGCAGACCCTTGATGCTGTGAGTGGCGACAGATGAAAAACTTACACTCTCATCAATATCTTTCTGATAGTTTCAAGCAGTCAACTCACCAGACTGTCTTCAATTCTTTGCCACAAGGGCTTAAGAAATTCCTAGTTATCAAAACTATGCCGCTTGTACAGTAGACCATCAGGCAAACAATAAATTTACCCTGAGCAAGGCGCCTAAGCTTGGGAAACTTTAGAGCAGAAACGTTTTCGCTGTAAAGTGCAAGGCACATCGACCAAGCAGAAAACTCAAAGGCTTATATGTAAAGTTCAGTTGCTTGTTGTACCGTTTGAGATCAAATAAAATATTTCAGTCTTGTGCCAAAACCCCAGGGAGATAGATATTCTTGAGATGGTGAGCTTTAAGAGGACATTATGCAATTTGCGCAATTTCTTTTTGTTTTGGATCGCATTACGACTGGGGGTTTCATTAAGGCCTTTATTTTGAAAAAGCATGTGCATTTGCCACGCAATCCAGAAGGATTTCTGATTACAGTAGTGTTGTCTGATTTCCACGGTTTAACCATGTTGTCTTGGATATTACAGTTGAAAATTTGCACCGATCAAGTTGACGAAGCACCTTCTATAATATCTCAATTCTCTGCTGTCGGCCTTTACTTCAACCACAAAACAAATTTCGAATTTGAAATAATTTTTTGTGATGCAATCAGTGACATTGTCACACTTACAGTTGCAAGTGCAAAAGCAGACGTTGAGCGGGACATTCTGCACGATGTGAGCAAGTTGCACGATCAGGCTCAGGGCTACTGTTTGCATTCAAGATGTTAGAATCGTGTTTGTGCAGCGATGCAACTGTAGGCTTTTCATTGTTTGAACTTATTTTGACAACAGTTGCAGCGTCCAAGCCAAACCAGCGTATCAATGCGAGATGTTCGACTTTTTACAAGTGGTAAAACAGCTTGAATTCATTCACTTCATCCATACCTGTAATGTAGGCACACTAACAATTTCGTGTAGATAATGGCTTCGTAGGTTTGTTCTTCTGCACCTTGCTACACCAGTTGACCCATTACTGCAACGCCTTGAAGTTGAGACGTCACCAAGTTAATCCAAATCGAATAGATATAAGCGTTGTGTCGGAAATGTTGCATAGCAACCTTGTGCGGCCAAGTTTTCTAATGTTACTCAAAGCATCTTTTGCATAGTAACTGCTGCCTCCAAAACAAACCAGTAAACAGAAGTCAATCTGAACCAACTCTTGGGACAATAATGTGTTCAACAGGGGCCTAACGAGGGTGCAAGGGGGACACAAATATCCGGGCGACGAATCACTATTGGATGGGGGCACCGCATAACTGCGGTGAGCGCCGAAAGTACCCACAATGTGAAAAGTATTTTCTTCAATTCTTCAGTACAGTACATTTGCTTCTGAAAGACCTCAGGTTCGAACACGGGGGGCGCCAAACTGCTTCTTGCCCCAGGCGCCCTCTAACCTCATTACGTCCCTGGCCTGGTGTTAAAAGCATCAGGTTTCGTATAAAGCAAAAGTTTAATTTCTAGAAATTATTTTTGCTGATTGGCACTTTTGGAACATTTGCGTTTTTTCTGCACTTAAAAGTTTGTGCAACAAGGCAAGTTGTAAGCCAACGCGAGGTTTTGGTAGCGATTCGGAATATGCCATTTTGCTTGACTTATGACTGACGTTACTTTCAAACACTAGCAGTATGGCCAGCGGGTTCGATAACACCAATTTGGTATGAGATATTGAAAACGATAAACGTGGTTCTGCTTTGCAAGAGCTATATGCAGCTGTTACATCGTTTGCTGTGAATACAAGGAGGTGTCGATCACTTTGACTTTTGTTCAGGAAATACGTCACTCCAGCCATAGGCACACGATGAATATCACAACGAATAAATGCCGAACCAATCGTTTTTCGTGTAAGAAATTGACAAAAGCGCTGTTTTTCTCGTTGTGCTGCTGTCAGTTGTTCGCAGCAGGAACAAGCAGCTTGGCGGACCATGCTCCGGCTACGAAGATTCCTGGAGGTAAGTCGTGATCATAAACAAGCTGACTGCACTTGCAGGCGACCGTTTGTGTTCAAACAAAGACAGCTATAATGACTCTCGGTCTGGTACTTATTTGCCGACGCATCGACAGAAAGGATAAGTGCGGCGTCGATCCAAAGTAAATCTCGCAATCTGCAGCCGTTGGAAATGACAGTGACCGGGTTAGCAAGGGTGGATGACAGGTCGCATCCGACTTTTTCATGTTGACAAGTAACAGTGATTGGCCAACCCTTCGTATTACCAGGTTACGTGCGATCTATCGTCCACCGTCATAGGAAGTTGTCATTTCAAAGGTGGATGATAGATCGCATCCGAATTTTCCATGATGACCTCAAGTTTAGTTGAGTCTTTTTAAAAATTTTAAATATTAGTCTTTTTAAGCTCTTGTTTATTGTTCATTTTTTAACTTAATAAACGTTGTGGATTTTTGTTTATCACTATCCCTGATACAGTTCATGTTTAATTACATGTTGACCAAAACTGTCCAACGAATTACTGCGGTTTTGCGTTCCACGTATAGCGTCATCACCTTCAGATGATTTCAATAAAATCTGAATGGATCCATAATAAAGCAACTTATCGCCTTGCACGAAAAAAACCACATGGAGATTCGTGATACTGTTGAATTCAAAACTTTCAAAAAATGTATGAGATTACAGAGAAGAAACGAGATTGTTCTAATCCTATGTAATTTCACCAATTTATAGAAAGTATAATTCTCAGCAATTTTTGTTTCATTAGTTTTTGGACTTAGTTAACTCTTGTTTAAACTTTTTTGCGGAACCCATTCTTTCAAAAGCACATTTCTCCTCCGAAAATATGTGCGTTGTTTTGATATGCTTTTATCAATTGACTCCGTAACGAACTACGTTCAAGTGCTGTATGGACAACATCCAGCAAAACCATTCAAAAGGCTGTTTCTGCTGATTGCTAATACCAGTTTAAAAATAAAGCGTGCCATCTTTTTGGTCGTTTCCTTATGGCTACAATTTTTTACCTTTCTTCAGATGTTCGTTTGCTGCAATCACATCTTCAACTGCTTATCAATACTAATGTTCCGACACCAGCAAGCCACTATCTCGCTGTTCTACAATTATTCGAAATTTGCTTTTTTAGAAAAATGTCACATCAGGCCAATTGACGTGGTTTTCGTGATAGATGGGTCTAGGAGCGTAAGGCCTCACAACTTCCAATTAGTGAAGAACTTCGTCAAAAATTTCACTGAGATTTTTGATGATTTTGGACCAAACCATCTGCAGGTTGGAGTGGTAAGTGAACTTAAGGCATCGTTATACTGCTCACTTTTCAGACCACGCTATAGTAAAAACGTCCGCCGTTTGCAGTACGAATAATGATACAGTGCATGCTGGTTAAGACATTTGCAAACTTTTTTAATGATTTTGGTTAAGACCAGGGTTTTTTAAGGTGCTTTAGGGACCCGATTCGGGTCCCTAGAATCGGAGAAAATTATCATCAGATCCCTAGAATCAGAGAAAATCGGGTCCCTAGATTCAGAGAAATCGGGTCCCTACACGTCCATACCGGGTGCCTAACATTTTCCTTAAAAAAAAACCTGGTTAAGACATTTGTAATTTTTTTAAATGTTTTTGTATTTTCAATTGGCTTTTTTCAAATACGACTTTAGTGCTTGATGGGCACGTATACGCATGAAACCGTGATTGTAGGCTGACTTTAAATCCTGGTTGAAAGATATTAAGATTTACGTTCTTCGTCCTCTTCAGGGCGATAGCAACGCAAATTTTCTTTTAAACTAAGCTTTCTGTGGTTGAACTGCAGCTGTAGAAACGAAAAATCTCCGGTAATCTACTTTTGAAAACTAAATTTTAAGCTAATGCATGTCTTAAATTTAATCCTTATGGTAATGTAAAAAAGATGTTGATAGAGATATACCACCTTTTTCTTCAAAACAAGCGGTCATAAAGTTCCCTTACAACTAATTCTCAAACGCCTTATTTCTCAACGTGATTTTTGCACACAACGTTATTGCGGATTCATCNCTTGCACCTGTGTTGACAAAACAAAACGCTGTGATCAACGTGATGGTTNACGGAGCTGCAACAGACGCTTCTGTAAGTTTTTNAGGGTGAATGGTGAACTACAAGNATAGGTCGAAGTTGAAATCAATGACCATCCTGATATTCTATGCTCTTAGCTTTAAAGAGAGAAATAATTCCTATTTGTAAAATCCTTTCAGATTCAATACGGAAGCAGAGTACGGGAGGAAATACGTCTAAACGAATTTTACAACAGAGAAGAACTGTATCACGCAATAGATCGGATTAGATACATGCAGACAGGTAAAATATATTTTTGGCTGTTTTTAGCGTAGCTCTACCCTGTTTCGTGTTGAAATGAGGAAAGCATCACCAAGTGCGGCGAATACCAAAGACCAAATCTTGCTTTCATCTAGTGTAAGTTTTGATGAGAAATTTGTTTTGACAAAAGGTACAAAAAAGGTTTCTTGCCCATTGATCGATTATTATGGTTTTAACAAGTACAACAAATACTTTCAACAGATAAAAGTACCTCCTTGTCTTTATAAAAATGGTATGTGGTCGTTGCGTGCTTAGACAAGCGATTTTCGTTAAATTACAACAGCTTTGTTCGTAGTACTTAAAGCAGTGATGCTCAAACTTTTTGGCTCGTGGGCCACATTTGTCTTTCAGAAACCCTTCGTGGGCCACAAGAATTAATAATCTCAATAAAAATTCTCTAAAAAATT
>JGI24159J19872_10001424_pt1 | contig 26249 bp, 18 predicted proteins | sample Ectturendosymbi4_FD_19872 | JGI IMG/M metagenome (IMG submission 19872)
GTTACGTGTTAGCTAACAATAGTGTTAAGAATGTGTCTGTAACCCTATGGTTCTGTCTTCAATGCAATTGCAAAAAGTGTCTGCAACCCTGTGATTCCGCCGGCTTCAATGCCTTGTACTGCGTTCTGTTTTGTCTGTCTTTATCAACCTGCGTTCTGCAGAGTGTGTGTTCATACTATGGACTTCGTGTCTGGTCATAAACAAATAAATTGAATTAACGGCCAGAACAACATGAGCTGTGAAAAAAACAAGAAACTTAGACACTCTCGCAAAACTACTTCAAGCAATGAGAAGTAGAACCAGTCCCGTCGCCACGGGGGGCTTTTGGGGGCTTGGCCTCCCCAAACAAAACTCCAACCCCCCATAAATTGAAACACGAAACACTATAAATCAGTTGAGATTTTGTCAATCTTTAGAGTGTCAAGCCCCCCCGCACAAACCCAAAGCCCCCCGCAGAAATGCAAAGCCCCCCTATTGAAAACTTTCTGGCGACGGTTCTGAGTAGAACTATATGTTGACAAGATCATCGCACAACTTACTGAAGTTAGAACACCACGCAGGCTTAAAAACTGAGCAGATGAATCACGAAAACTCGCCTCAGCAAATATAACTGTACAGTTAGGCATAGTGCTCACTGAGAAGTCAGAACTAAACCTTAACGTTAAAGATTTAATCCCACAATCTAAGACTTAATCCCACACAGACGTATTCTAACCAGTCACGTATTTTTATACTCTGTGAAATGAGGCCTGCATAAGAGACGTTTGATTAAGTTATTCCCTCTGGCACGTTGATCACAGTCTCACACTAACAGTGGATTTTTCAAACTTGTGGAAGCACTGCTACAGATTTACTCATGCTTCTTTTCACACAGTATAAAAATTTTTGACGTTTTTGATCGGTGTTTCTGCAAAGTTGAAACGAGGGCATGTGAAACGCTTTGCAATTGCGCTAAACGTTTAGCGGGCCTCGCGGTCACGACTTTGCCTGAGGCCTCGAGGTCATTTAATCCGGCCCTGAACCAGGGGCGTAACAAGATTGGATGGCGCACGGGTCAAGAAGCAAGTTTGGCACCCCAATATTAAAACCTAAGGTCTTTCGGAAGCAAATGTACTCTATTGAAGAAAGAACTTTCGACAAGAATTTTTTTTTCAGCGACCCTAGTGATTCGACGCCCGGGAATTATGCTCCCTTCTCGTTATGCCCCTGCCCTGCACTGTGCAGGGTCGTCGCCAGCGGGGGGGCCAGTGGTGCCCTGCTCTCCCATTTGAAATCGGCGCCCCTCCATTTCACGTTTTTAGCCCACCGGTTGCTGCATACTTCCAATACTGTATTTTAAAAATGTGGCCCCCTTCTGGTTTTTGGCCCCTCCTTCTGGTTTTTGGCCCCTCCTGCTGCTACATCCTGGCGACGGGCCTGCCTGCACACCACCCAAAGACGACATTCAAGTCAACCTTATTTGGAAAAACCATCATAAGGTGTCTCAACCAAAGCAGCTTAAACCAAACTTCCCGCGTGTTTCACAAATAATGACAAAAAGTAAAACTTTCACACTGAAACAAAACTTGACATGCGCAAACTGTGGTATTTATGCAGCTACTTGTGGGATATGCCATGAACATGCATGTTGGCCAAACTACAGTAGCAATAAATTTCACATACACTTTCTATCAACGTTCTCAATCACAACGGCGTGTTGTTTCAGGCAGACCTGTAGCCACGGGGGTCATTCGGGTGCAGTTCCCCCCAATTTTGTGGCCCCCAAATTTTGCTGTGTCCAGACAATTTTTTAAAGATAATGAAAAGAAAAATGTTTACCTCTAAAAATGTATTTTGCCCCTCCAAACCTTAAAACCTGGCTATGGGTCTGGTTTCAGGCACAAATAGATCTGTTGAGTTGCTCGATCACTGGGGCTAGTCCGTTACTTTCGATGTTCCAGTAAAATCAATTATTTGCGAAAGAAGTAGGGCCTATTCCTCAGTTTTTAATTGTCGCAGCTTGTGTTCTGATTTATTGATTTTAATATTGAGTTTGTTTGCTTTCTCTGCTCTTACTTTAGCTTTTCACCTTTTCACTCATAAGCATTGCTTGTAGCTTTCAGGACTGGGGATGGATAGTATTACGTGAAATCGATTTATTATTTTTTTTTAATTGCTGATCGATCCCTTGCTTACCTTCCTTGTGGAAAGTCCTTACTTGAACGCTGCCTTATGCTTAGCCTAATTATCAATTTAGTTTTAACTTCAGTCTCCCTTAGGACCTAGGGAATTAATTAATTACCTATCGAATTTTTCGCTGTAAGTTCCTAACCGCTAACGCCAAAAGACCAATCAAAGGCCGTAAAGATGTGGATTTTCGTCGAGCACCTTAAAAAAGAACAAAAAATTGCCTCTTGATTGTGTAGCCAAGAGTCCGATGACCCCATCCAAAAAAACCTAAACCTGCCCCAATTGTGACGTCACCCACAAAAAGTTAAAGTCCAAAACCTCCCAATTTTCTTTAATCGAAACTACAAGACTTTCCGCATCTTCAGAGGGTTTGAACAGCTCTAGATCAATCGTCTGTTGAGTTTTGACGCACGCGGGACTTAAAGGACATAGGCTACCTGGCAGTAACAAGAAACTCACAAAGACATGAAAGAACACGAAGATAGATAAGTGGAGGTAGTAGAAAATCATACGCTTGGTGGCGCTAGCACAATAACTTTGATGAGACACAAGCATAAATATTGTGGTAGTAGCGGGCACACGCATTGATGATTTGATAGCGCCATCAAGGTGTTTGTAATATAGTGCTGCGATGACTTCCAAATAGACCGATTTATAAAATGTGTGGGGGAGTTGGAGGCTGCGAAAGACTAGGAGTCAATCAGGCGCTCCACCGACTTCCCATATTTTCTATACCATCTAGCATCTAGCTTTATCATACCAAAATTTGTAATCTGGAAGTCAAACTTAATAAGCCGAAAGGAAACACAGCCTTGGCTTAGTGTTAATGAACGATTTTGGTAATAATATACAGATGCCATTGTCTCGTATTCGGCACGTGTGATACAAAAAGTAACTCTACTACCTGAGATCGGTCTAAAATCACTTTTGCTCATAGCAGGAACTTAAAGCTACCATTGATGTCCTGATGATTATAAATACCTTTCCTTGAGGACATGCGTCACATCAGTTCGAAATAATTCACGAATGCATTCCGTGTTTCACTTAAAACACCCTGAGAACCTACATTCAGTGACTGAATCAGTACTTTAGGCAAGAAAACTTTTGTAAAAACTAAAGTAGTAAGTAGATGCTGAAAAAACTGGCAAAGACACAGTCGAAGTTGGCAAAAAAAAACAGAATTTCTGACTTTTTCCACAGCCTCAATCAACCTCATCAGTGGGATTCTTTAATAAACAGAATGATAGAATTGCCTTGTCGAGGTCCACAAGAACGGGAAAAAAGTATAGGCCTATATGCAGCGGGTAAATCTCGTTGGCTAAGGCAGATGTACTTAAACTTTTTCAGTCGCGCCCCTTTGGCGTTAGGCATTGATACTCGCGCCTCACCTAAACTCAAAATCAAACACAAACAACAGAACAACAGTTTATTTGCCATTATGCTGCTTTTCAACAATTTGTTGCTGCTATACTCGCGATCAGTGTTGCCACTCTGTTATGAAGAAAAACCCCAGAATTTACCTTGAAAAAATCCCAGAAAATAATAAAAACCCCAGACATACAAAATGTTTAAAAAAATCAAAACCAAACTTGAAAAGCACGCTACCGGTACTTGCAAATCAAAAGTAAGGTAATATGCATTATTTGCATCATATTATTAACAAGTTCAAGTCTATTTTTAAACATACTGACAATCACAATTTACAAGTAGGGTAGCACTAGCAGCAAATCAAATGATAAAAGTAACATAAAAAAGCTAGTTAGATCTTTTCTAAACAAACGTTTAATGTTTTCTGTCACTTAAATGGACAAATTGAAACATGTACAGTGCATGATACATTCAATATTTTACAGTTCAGGGGCGTAACGACGGGGGGTCAAAGGGGCACAATTCCCTGGGCGCCGGATCATTATGGGCGCGCCGAATCACTGCGAAGGGCGCCAAATATCTGCTGGGGGCGCCGAAAAGTCCAAACAATTTCACAATTACTTTCTTCAATACAGTAAATTTCCTTCCGAAAGACCTCAGGTTCGAACATTGGGGCGCCAAACATGCTTCTTGCCCCGGGCACAGTCTAACCTCGTTACGCCCCTGTTACAGTTTTCTTTTCACCCTAACCATTGCATTCATTGCAATATTTGACTACACATTTAACATTCAAAATTTTACATTCATATCACAATCAATGCGCCCGTAAAACAATGAAGAGATTCTCAACCACAGCATCTTCAAAACAAAAAAAACATTCCAAAATCTTGCACAAGCAGCCCTTGACATATCCGCGCTAGATTAGAGTGCTGACCTATACCTAGTTAGCAGAGGTGGACGAAAAGCGGAGTTTGGACTCCGCGGAGGCGGACTCCGCATGTTTTTTGTGGATGCGGTGTCTGAGAACTTTCTTTGCCGGCGGAGGCCGAGCGAAGGAGGAGACATTTTTTTTCAAGTAACATGCCTATATGTTACTACAGAATGCGCAATTTTGCGGAGTCAAGGCGGAGTTGGAGTTGAATATTTCTATGATTTGCGGAGGAGGAGCGGACGCGGAGCAAAACTTTTCGGAGTCGGAGCGGACGCGGAGTCAAAAAAATGAGGTTCCGTCCATCTCTACTAGTTGGTGCTTAATCTGTAAACCATTATGTTTCAAACAATTTGGTTTTAAGCCTAGCCTTACTACTCATCTATACTGGCTGCTGATGACTCTGCACATATTATGCCTGTGAAATTACTGTATTCTTGAATGGAAAATACAGTAATGCGACATACATTTCTAAAATTTGACCAGAGTCAAAAAAACCCAGATTTTCAATAAAAACCACAGAACCCCAGATAAAACAGAAAAACCCAGATCTAGTGAAAAAAAAACAGCAGTGGCAACACTGCTCGCGATCCCCTTCCAAACCTTTCACTCCCTCCAGTTTAAGAACCCAAGGGTTAAAACAATGGAAGATTGTTGATGGAACCAACAGTTCTCGTGTTTTCCCGAAATTGAATAAATCTTTCGTTAAGTATTTATTTGGCGAAGGCCCAATCTTTTTCACAAGTTTATGATGTACAAAGCAGTATGCACAATATTTTCCGGCGTGAAATGAAGTCATCGAAACAACTAAACTAAGTCACCTCAGGTGATTTGTTCATGACCACACTTTAAACTCAAAACAATGTTGGTGAAAAAATGGGACTCCCTGTTAGCTACGCCTATTTCATTATATTGTAATTATTCTGCTTGTCAATTACTTTTCGAGGTTTTCGTCGACGTGCATGAAGTGTGTAGGCTAAAATGTAGCACAAAGCTGAGCAATCAAGTTCAAGTATGACTAAGTCTTCGAGTACATGTATGTGCGCTCAAGAGCTGTACACGTATGCATTATATCAGAGCAGAGCCGGAGGAAGGGCCTCCTGTACCCATGGCCGGGGGGCCTGGTAAAAAGGGACCCCAAGTCCGACTAAGGACCTTTGTTAGGGCATATAGTCATACCAGAACTGAANTCTATAAGAAATGATTTCGCCCATTTCCTCTGTCAACATTAATAACAATCTAATACGTCAAAAAATATATCTTCCCACGACCCATAGCTTCCTGTTATCAAAGCCAACCGTTGCGAAATGCATTGTGGATAGCTTCATTGTCAGCATTTGCCTTGGTAAGCTGGCAGTTGTAATGGTAATGGTTTATTGTTTCATATGACTCAACTAATAAGCAGAAGCAATATAAAAAGCCATCGCACACTAGGTAAACCAACCGTCAGTGAACATTAGAGCAAATGAAAATTTAGTGCATAATAGCTGATCAGTGTAAACAAAGAGTGGTACTGTGTCATATAGGATTAGTGAAAGACCCTGGCGGTCATCTAGTCAACTAAGCCTGTTTGTGGGCCTTCAAAAATAAGCACGGGCTTTCATTACGACTGAAAGGGGCTTGGTACTGTCATAACGAAAGTTTGCCGATCACTGCTGTACGTAATGCTGTTGAACTGAGCTTCATCAAGTTGAAGTTAATCAAAACGTTTCACAGATCCAGTGTGACTAATAAAAGACTAACAAATCTCGTAATGACATCTATTGAAAGTGAAACCGCAAAAACAGTAGATAACACTGAGTTGGTGAAAACATTTGGATCTTTAAAAACTAGCGAAAATCCATTTTCCTAGCTTGAAATATAGCAAATGCTGAAATTTGTCTGCTTAATACGTTGTGCTGATGCTATAGCAACATGCTTTTATAAACATTTGTTAAAATAAATCAACATTTTTTAAATATAAATATCATGTGTTAAATGCAACTTATTGTATGTTGGGGGCCCCAAAGTCCAGGCTTTGGGGAGGCCCCAAACCACCTAGCACCGGCCCTGTATCAGAGTCTTGCTGTGAGTAGGCTACAGTGCAGATGGGCTATTCCACGAATGACGATGGGTATTCCAGGAATGTTTGTGGACCAAATTATAGCCTGCGGGCACTTTCTCAGAACATTTGTTTGTTTTCAGTGCGCCACTGAGAAACATTATTTCCACGCTTTGCCATTAGTTTTTCTCTTGATTCGGAAAACAAGTAAAAAAAGCTTTCTCGGGAAAATTATCCATATCAAGAACATCTTCTGCAATTACTCTTATTACTGCAGTCAGTACTGTCCATTCTCATAGTCTTCGACCACAGGAGTCCATTTGGCGAAAAAGATCACTGCTTTTACTTTCTTGAGTCATTCTTTGCGTGCAATAGCTATTTTCAAAAATATTTGAAGGATCATCACAGTACTACTTTTGTCTTTGCGGCCACAATTGCTCCAGGGGCACGGTTTGGCCAAGAATGTAAATCTTGGTCAGCGTTATATTCGTCCAGATAGGGGATGAGTTAATTGGAACTGAATTACGGGAAATTTATCTAACATTATTATTCACTCACTTCGAATATGTGGTGTTTTTGGCTTCTTTTCATTTTTTGACCATTACGAAATTCTGCGGAATGATGATGACAAAAAACTGGATAATCAATTCAAGACATTTTTGCAGTATTCGTTCTTTGTTAATACCAATGCCTGCACTTTAGTACTAAAGCCTCTTATGCCCCATGTAGTGAGTAAATGTTTTCGTCTTGACGATGAGGTATTCCACAAAATTTCGTTTTATATGTGTGTTGCAGCCAGATCCGTAGCCAGGTTTTAAGGTTTAGAAAGGCAAAATACATTTTCAGGGGGGCAAGGTTTTTGCTTTTATTATATGTTTTAGTAAAACATTTTCTGAACACAACAAAATTTGGGGGGGCACAAAAAATTGGGGGAAGCATTGACCCCGAATGCCCCCCGTGGCTATGGGCCTGATTGCAAGTACTAGCCAATTCGATGTTGACCTTTGAGTCTGAGATGAACAAATGAAATATAATACAGTAGATATAATAAAGACAATTTTCAACTGCTCGAGTACGCTGTAGCCTATACAGCAGTCTACATTCTCATCTATAACGAGGTGCAATGACAAACGGATTAAGTGTTCAGCAATCAAAATCTTTATAATGCAAAGCAAACGAATAGTCGTTGTGCAGTTTTGGTCGTATGCGACGTGACACATTTTTTCAAATACAGAATTTATGTAGGGCAGTAATAATTAAGTGTTTCGTTACTTAAGTGCTGTATTTTAGCTTCTTTGAGCTAGCTTCATTACTACTAACCATATGTTTTCAATCGAAACAGAGTCTGTGCTGCTGTCTGGTCAGCACAGGAAGGTATAGTGATACTAACAAGCTAGGCCAGGGATTCCCAACCTTTCTCTGACCATATGTACCACTTCAGCATTGCGACAGATGAGCATGTACCCCTAAAATTCATATGACAAAAAGGCTGAGTAAAAATAACAAAAATCCACTGAATTTTCTATATAACTTTCAGATTTTTGGAACTATAAAGGGAGACTCTGTTTTATGTCTCAAAGTTAACATATTTATCAATAGGTACATAATGATTTTTCAATATAATATTCACTGATATATATAAATATTTCGAAATAAATAATCTATAAATGCATTTTCCCTTCTATTGCGAATCTTAAATGTGCCCCTAGATAGGTAAATGTACCCCAGGTTGGGAACGTTGAACTCGGCGAGGAAATGATGAGGGCCAGTTCTGCAAAGATTCATCCTGGGTGGGCAACGCTAAAGCTATGCAACGGAAATTGTGATGCTGGAAATAATGTGTCAACTTTTTTGAAATGACACGTAAATGCAATTTGGTACAAGGTTTAACAAGCATTTGCATGATCACCACCTGCAAACTCTATATCTAGCAAGTGCTCGTTCAATCTGACTTTAAAGAGACCAAAAAAAAGTGAGTCATTGCCATTCCACCAACACATCGCGCGGTTCCATTCTCCTGACGACCTGCAGGTAGCCAGATTTCTTTATCCAAAAAGGCCAAACCTACAGGAAAAAAATCCAAAAACGGCCAAGAAAATTTCTAAGAAAAGCCAAACACTCAAGTGAAAACGGCCAAAAAAGCCACACACTACTTTTGACAAAACTAAATTTATTAAACAGTTTGCATCCTAATAACTCAAATTCACTTCAAATACATCTTGTGTACTCACAATGCCCCCACAATAAGAAAAAATGTTCAGAATACGTCACTTATGACAAGTTATTTTATCTTTCAAAAACACTGAAAAAAGCACCTCAAAAATTAACAGTTGCAAACTTTCAGCATCATCAGTCAAATTTTGAGCACTTTGAAAGCAGAACATGGAGTTTGCTGTAACATGTCAGAATCCATTCAAACGCATGTTCATTTTGCGCCAACACTGACCAGACTACGGTAACAAAGACTTCCAACGGATTGGCCACTTCAGAAAAAAAACACCGATGGTGGATATATGACATACGTCGATCGATGGTGGACACATGACAAAATGCTATGGAAAAAATACAAGCAGTCATCGCACTAAGCAAACCAACCACAATAGTGAACATTAGAGCAAATGAAAATGCAATGACCCATTGGTCGATCAGTGTAAACAAAGAGGGGTGATGTGTCATATAGGTTTGATGAGGGACCACGGCGGTAATCTAGTCAACCAACCCTGTTTTTCAGTTTTTGAGAAGTGTTGAAAAACAACATTTGAGTGAAATAAGCACAATTAGGAAAATAAACAAACACAGAACATGGTGAAGAAAATGTACACATGAAAGCGCATGCCTATGTACACAGATGAGTGGATCAAATTTAATTCAACGAATTTGGTGTTGTTAAGAATATGTTTAAACAAAATATAAAAAGAAAAAAGAGCTACAAAAACTAATTAATGAGGTACAGATAGGCAGCAAGAAATGGTTTACGGCAATGTAGAAACTAGTTGTGTTGCGCTTCAAAATCTCCCAGTTAAAAATTATAGCAATGGCAAGTTGCAAGATCATTCGGAATTGAAGAAACACTTAGTTTGCAGAGGTTACTCTGGCTGCCGCAAGCAGCACTTAAAAAATTTTGTTGAAGATATATAGTGACAACATAAAAAGCACTGAGACCAATGACCCGCAATACAGACTGTTAGCAATATTAGGAAATATTATGGAGAGTATGTTTTGCTACAGGCCACACCATATCAACCATATGGTTTGTTGCAAGCCATATCAACCATAAACAGGTATACAGAACGAACGCATACAATGGTTTGCCTGCATGATTTGCATTCTGCACCAGGGTTGCCAGATTGGCCTTTTTTAGGCCAACGTTTCAAGTTGGATGGCCTATTTTGATATTAGTAATATTTGAGGTATGCTAGATTCTAAATTAAGTTTTTGCGTAATCACTGGAAATGTGTGCACTCACTGCACTGTGTAGTGTCTACTATGTTGTAAGCACTAAACAATATCAGCGCTTGCAGACAGGTCTGCGTCTCAGCGATAGAAACGCGATAATTACGTGGAAGTGGAAGGGCTCTTATGATTCTGATCGTAAGTACAGGAGTGAAAGGGAGAGACTTTCGTGCGGAGAGCTGCCGATGGATCAGCATGCAAACTGTGGCACCATTTTGTCCAAAGTGTGTAATTTCACAAACCACGAAAAGTCAGGGAAGATCAGTGCTCCAGTACAATGCCAAGCAAGATTTAATCTTAATTTGAAAGAAAATATTTTTGATATCCTTGTAAATTACGTTTTTTTGTGACAAAGGAATGGCCATACCGCACACAAAGTTTGGGTTGTTTTTGGCCTTTAAACAGTCGGTTTGGTCTTTTTCTGGCCTCTTTAGCATTGTTTGGCTTTTCATTGAAATTTTCATCTGACAACCCTGTTCTGCACCACGTGCCAAGCATAACGCACACACTCACACTGCCTGGCTTTTCCCACAAAGGCGACACGCACAGAGTCACGACTGCAAAAACGGTGTGATGGTCAGCATTATAATGTCGGCCTACAGATTTATTTTCACAAACGGCCAACGGAAACACTTTCGACCAAACGACCACAAAAATGGCCAAAAAAAGCCAAACGGCCAACTCAAAAATTGTACGGACTGACAACTTGAAATATGGCCAAATTTCACAGCGGCCAATCTGGCAACGTCGCCAAACGACCTGAAATGCTTCGCTTGTTACACCAATAACTCCAGTGAGTGTGCGCCATGTTGTTTTCGCGCCGTGAGCGCGTGTTGCTAGCCCATGATCTCATGCGGAACTGATCGCGCAGCGCATTCAGCAAGAAGCTCTAGTGTGTGTGGCGAATGGCGATTTTGTGGCACAACAGCGTTGCAGCCGTCTTGAAACAAGGTTGAACGCAAAACCAGAGTTCCTAAGCAACCTAGTTGATAGCTGTATTGTTGTTTATTGTGACATTGGTCATAGATTAATTTTTAACTGCATTTCACTTTTTCTGTATGGGTTAGCAACCAATGCTGCTTACCTACTGGCATGAAGATGGCATGTAGAGGTACTGATCACAATAAAACTGACAATTGGATTGACTTGACTAGAAAAGGGTATTTTGTAGCTTGTATTTGCTTTCGACCCGAAAATGTGCTGGCATTGAAACATTTTTGTACTAACTTTGAAAACCATTAATTGTAATTGCCAAGGCCGCATAGATGTGGAACTAGGTATCAGGTTCAATCAAATGGTTGTTCCGCTGTTTTTGCAACTTTTCCTGGAATTTACCGTTAAAGCAGTTTGGACATACTAGTTAGCACATACATAATATCATTCGCTGTTGGATTCCGAAAGGTTTGCCCAAGTTAGTTCGCAGCGTCAGTAAGTTTTCAACTTATGGCTATAAACACCCATGTGGAAGAACATTGGGCATGACTGACCTCCCTCTGAAATTTCTGATCGATACGCCCTGAAGCCTGTTCGCACGTTCGGGCGTGTCGTCTTCTGCGCATGCGCAACCTTCGTCACTGGCAGATTCTTGTTATTTTGTCGAAGCTGTTCTCCAGGTCACAGCGATAAGTTTTACCACTCCGCTATACGTTCGTGGTGAATTTCGACTTTCACAAGTTATACTGTACAAGTGATGTACCACCACCACCTGCAAAGTATATTATATTAGGGTCAGGTTTCGGAGAAGCGACTTTGTTTCAAAAAGGGACCCGGGTTGCAAACTTAGAAACGTGGGTCTTATCGCCACGTAATCCATTTGAGATAATGGTTAAGCCTTATGCTGTGAAGACGCAAGAATTAGGTTTCTGGTGGATACAATGCTGCATTTAATTGTTCGTGGGTCTGATACGTATTGAAAATAGCGTGTAGTCTTTGAATCGAAGGATTCTGATAGTGTAGAATGATCATTTTTCAAGGTGGAGGCTAGAAACTGCGATAACCAGTTGAAAATTTTGTCTCCCAATATCCGCCATTTTCTACGGAAGCCAACTCGTTTGTCCCGTGACGTTAGGAAGCGCGTGACCGGCTGCTCATCCTAAGCCAATCAGAGGCGGTGTTAGAATTGCGTTCCTTTTACGTCACGGGCATTTGTCACTCAGCCAGCTTCCAGCCTGTTGTTTTTCAAGTTGCTGTGACAAAAACGTTGCCTTTGGCTGGGCCATGTTGACTGTTGGCTACGAATGCTCTTTGTCTGGTCTCAAAGAGGTACACTCGGTGCGTGTACGCCGTAACATATAGCCTGTTGTTTGTAGAATATGGTTGGTAAAGTTCTTAGACCAAATTGACGCTCCTTAGTGCTGCGTTCGTACGCGTTTTCAGCGCATATGGAAATCAGCCGATACAATCCTGCCAGCGTGAGGTCTAATCAGAGCAATGCCAGACCCCTACCATAAATTGGACAACCGTGGGTACAATACTTCAAACAAGGGAATGTATGCTAGCAATCTAGCCGTAATCAGTAACTGTATAGTCAAACAATTAGGGTTGTGCTTATGGGTCAGTTACGTATGGTGGTGTATAAGTGTGTAGTAGCATTGGCGAAAATCAAATATTGATACGAACGTCTTTGAGGTCCTCACTAGGCCTCTGCACACAACTGTTTTGGAAAAGCGCTGTTTTGAGACCCTTTTAAGTTCATCGGAAGCGCATATTTTAACCCAGCAATCGCGAAGCCCACAGCCTGTGCGCGGAAACAAGATGGGATTGTCATGGCGCAACGTAAGAGGGCACGAGAAAATAATAACACACCAAGCTTTTGCTAATGAATGAATCAGGGAAGGTACAAGGATATCGGAGGTACAATAGAATCTTTAACCCATGTTGACCCAATTGCAAGTAAGCAAAGGCCCAGAGTGGGACCTAAGTATTTTATGATAGTTTACTTGCAATGTTTCGCCACGAATCGTCCATCCAATTGGGAGCAGCAGGGGACGGGTGGTTGGCCTATTAGTTTAATCACTGAATTGCGGTGATACGAAACATTGAAATATGGCGTTGTTGCTCAGCTTCGAGCAAGTCACAACGCAGTTGGGTTAACGTACAAAAGTTTTGCTCTTTAGTAATCCTTTGGATTTCAGTAACCCCGGTAACATCAATAGGTCATACAAAGCGCTTGAACTCTGGTTTGTTTGCAGATAAACTCCTCATGCAGCGTGCCTGTGCGTGATAAATCCCGTGAAGTAAGTTTCAGATACACCTAAACTTGCAATTTTTGAAAGGTAGAAAGTTACATTCCTTCGGAGGTTCGGCAGCTCAGTAGTAAAGGTATTTATTCGGGGTTATTGAATGTGGTGTAGACGTCATTTTGCACCGGTCATGATCCAAGTTTTAAAGCATTTCTGCTGATGTCGCAAATAGTGGATGCGTATGATTTCACTGCCAAATTGAAAATACTTGCGCCGTACACAGCCCAAGAGTACCAACTGACTGTTACCAACTCAACACTAAAACATACCAGCAATAGTCAAGCGCTGACCATGCTATTCACACAGTACTTGGAAGTAAGTGTTGACCATCCATTTCCTCCAAATTAGTTGGGTTAAAGGGTTCTGTTAAGGCCTCGAGTTCCATACTTCACGCCGAATTAATTGCACATGTAAACTAGGATTCTGTTACACCTTTTCGGGTTCCATTCCTCACGCCGAATTAGTGGACTTGTAAAAGATCAGGTAATCCAGATATGTCCTGAATTGTTGCAGAGTTCCCTTAACGTTTGGGAAGGTGGTTGTGAGTACCATTTCCTGCGCTGTTGAGCCTTTAAATAGCTCGCTCTTGGTATCCCACCAAATGGTGTTGAGCACCTCTGGCGTAATTGCAACAAATGCTATGCTGCTATCCCACCCAAAGAATCCATACAAAGCCTGCAACGCCAATGCTCTTAAACGGTCACAGGTGATATCCAACCATTTTCGTCTTGGGCTTGATAGACGCCAACGTAAACTTGCAAAACAAGACTTATTTCTGAAATTAAACGTTTCAAGACTTACGTCATCTGTGAGTAAATCATGTTCAACACCGAATAAAATCCCCGAAATTAAATCACGTGACATTCTTGTCCTAAACAACCAGAGTCATTTCGTGACTGAATTTTCGCGGACCAAGTGAGCAGCGGTATATGCTCCTTTTGCTGAAAAATGTATGAACATATAGTCATTGTGCAAACCGCTTAAATAATGATCTTGCAAATCATAAACAACTGATAACAATTAAACACCAGTATTTCCGATGTATGGAAAAACATTGCCTCGCTCTTCGGCTTTCCAATGAGGTTTGATGTCGCTCTTCGGCTTTTCAAACAGGTGTTTACGACCACAACCGTCTTGTTCGTGATGGTAAAAAGCGTAAGAGAATTTCTTAAACAGTTGAAATCGGGTTGGGTCCTGGGCTTGACTTTCGTAGTCATTTGGATTGTAAAAATATAGATCTTAACGGTTGGGTCACGATGAAAGTAAAAACGAGATAAGATCCTTGATTGTAGGAACCAATAGAACTGGATACACAACGGTTGTTGGCAATATCTTCGCATGGCAGTGATTGTAGTTTCAGCAACAATGCCCAATCTTACTGCGAAGCGTAACCAAAGGATGAAGTCGAAGCAGTTGGATGTTTTCTGGGTTGCTGTTCCATCATTCTTTTTATGCCTCTGCGGCGGAAGAGAACCCTGGAGATGAAAGCACCGCCACCCAGCAAACCGCACTGAAGGTCTGATGTATGGTCGTATCAAACAGTTAAATCGTAAATGAAAAGAGGTTGCCAAATTGAAGCGAAAGGCCACCTTAACACGCTTCAAAGACGTTTCATACTTCTAACTGGTGCATACCCTCAACCGACACAAACAAAATTAGACTCTAACGGTTGCGTTTGTATTTGCTTGATAAATTGTTTTTAGTCAGTCACTGTTATTTCGTCACGTAATTTCGCAAAACGTAATGTTTACTCAACCATAATATCATTACAAAATTTACTGAACGCTTATGTAGCTATGAAAAAATAAAGTGATTCATGCTACACTCGTACATCAGCAGTAACTGGGCTTTGTTACAGTGGGTAGGGAGCAGATTAGTTGCTGGCAATCATGACAATGTTAACGGGCAACAACAGCGAAAATGTTTTGCTGTTAGCTAGATTAACGTTGTAGTTACTAATGTGAAATAATCCCGTTTCTATATACAATGGTTTTATCTGCGTACTGAAAAATACTACTTTTAAAAAAACGTTGGTCATAAATTTTCTCTGCAATCGATAAAATCTTGTTCCAAGCGGACGTCCAAAGAGTGACGTCAACCATAGCAGTGGAGGATGTCAAACAAGGAACTTGTGACGTAATAAACCTCGCATTCTCTATGCCAACTGTTGGTTTGGATTACTCCGAGTGTAGTTGCCGTGGATGGTCACATCAGATTGGGTTGCAGCAATCTCACCAACTTGTTTTACAAAGTTTGCTTTGGAGTGTCGCCCCTAAAACAAGTTGCACTGTTGGTTGTCCGAATAATCATCAATAGAAGTGACCGTGTTTAATATCGTTATACAGACCTTGCAAAGTCTGTTGAAATTTCGATTCTCCACCGAGCAGGGGTACTTTTCTTGACCTCCTCCTTTCTGTGGTTGTACTCCCTGGATTGCGCAAACTCTCTCAAAACAATTAGAGCTGCGTGGGAAGGGAAAAAAGAGTTGAAGAGTGAGCACTCCGAGCGTTTCTTTTAATTAGCGTGGTGAGCGTGAATCCCTCTTTCTCTCTTTATGCCAGTCGTCTGTCTTGCTGAAACCGCCTTTAGCTGGTAACAAAAATTTTAGAAGCGAAATTTTTTCCCGAACTCGTTCTGCCGAACAATGTTACGGGAGGGAAAACTGTTAATGCTGCCGTGTTAATGGTACTGTTAATGCTTAAATGCGCATTGCTTAAAGTTTTTGTAGTAGAATAGTGAACTTATTGAAAAAAATGATTTCTCTTTGGTTCACTTAACTGAAAGGGAAGGCTCATAAAAAATCTGCGTAGAAAAGGAATGGAAAGCCTTATGAAATCCCGTAACTACGATATTTACTAACCTCACAGTTAAGAAAAGGTCCTGTTGACCTTAGCACATCCAAACACTGTTAATCAACTTATCGCACTGAATATGAAGAGGTTCAAAGCTGCGTGTTGTTGAAAAGATGCTTTATCAGTGTGTCTGGGCATCTACTTTATGTTTTGGACTTCTACGTTATATAGTATGACATGACTATTAAAAAATGGCAGCAAAACGAAGTTTTCTTTCAACTTGCAATTCTGTTGGTATTTTTAGCCACCTTAATCTTATCTCCAACACATTCTGTGCAGTGACTGTACAGTATTTGTCATCTTTATCAATCGTTTTTACACGTTGTGGTATACTGCTGCCTTACATAGAAATATGCGAAAAATATATTTTGAAACAATTAGGCCTAGCATTTTGAGAATATCTAAAACTTGCAACTCTACTTGGTAAATTTGGACCTTTTTTGCCTCAATTTTAGACCTTTGTGTTATCCTGCATCGGCAAGCGTGACGCACAGGTGCAGGCGCTGTTTGATAAGAAAGATAACTTTGAATCTTAAAATGCTATCAACTGAGAATTTGCATCTGTTGCTGTTAACGCTTTGTGCGGGGTGTTGTCACTATTCTTACAAGTGTGTAATTTATACATTTTTAGAGAAACTTGTGCAAGCAAACGAAGGTATTGCTTCCTTAGTTGATGTAACGGTAAACATGGCCTGTTCAAATACTGTAATTGTACATTATGGAACGCTTGGTGTCCACCAGCACGTTGATTTCCATTTTTTTTGTTCTTCATTTCTTTTGAATGGCATACACTCATTTGCCAATCACGCTCAAAATTCGGTATGAGTTAGCATGGTTCGATTTACATTTTAGGTTGTGGTTTCCAAGCTTTTTACGGTTTACAGAACCTTCGTGTAATTGAAAGCTTGCAGCTCCTTTGGAACTTATTTGGCGGCAGTCTCCGTAATTTTTTGTCTTTCAGTAATTTTCGGGGATTTCGACACTACAAATTAGGGATCTTAAACATGTGGGCCACATGAGGCCCGCGAGGACATTTTGTGCGCCCCGCAATGCTTTCTGGGAATTTTCAAATAATTAACATTTTGGTTATTCAGTTTATTTACCGGTGTTCAAAAGTGGTCGGCCAGCAAATGACCAAATTCCTTTAAACGAACACAGAAAAGGCTAGAGGTGATTTACCTATAACTCACGACACCTTTCGAAGGAAATAAGCTGTAAAAGCTACTTCTAGTGAGGGTCAAGTACCAGCAATGTTGCGTCAGCGTCATAATCCGGCCCTCGGGTTACTTTGTGAGTCCTCATTTGGCTCTGGAGCCAATTTGAGTTTGAGACTGCTGCTACAAATAAATTACTGGCAGCTGTAAATTCAGGAATTTTATGTTTTCCTCTTCGAAAATACTGGTGCTGTTGGAGAAAATGTGTGGTAACGTCTTCAAAGCTTTCGCAGCTTATCACATTATCCAGACAGAATTTTTGCTGTGTGTCATTGTAATTTACGTACTCTGAATGGATGACGTGGCCAATTTTCAAAGCCTGATTACTTGGCGATGCGTCACACACATATCCGAGTCCATTTAAATGAAGTGCAGCTTTGTTAAAATAAAAGATACTATTTGAAACATGACTTTTTCAAGAACGTGACTTTACATTTCCAACTCTGTCCACGTTTCGGCTGGATCTAAAGATTCTTCGCGAATCCTCACAATACACCAGATAGCGTCATCAAGTTGAGGTTGGTATAGTACAGCATACTCCTCTTGAGTATCGTAGTGAATGACAGTTTTTAAACCCGATGTTTTTCATTCGTTTCCATTTTACTTCACGATGGCCTAAACGCCAGTGGAAATTTTTCTTCTAGCTATCCATTACCGCATGGCTGGCTGATTTCGAGGATCGACAGAACCGGGGGAAGTTCATCCTTTTCGGACAACTCATGTGCTCAGTCCACGTCAAATCCTTAATTGACACGAGTAGCACAGCAAGGGGGGCACAAAGAGATGTATGTCTATGATACTTGTAGGAGTGGCAGTGGGGACTATGTATATTTTGTCAATGCGAAAGCCGATATACTGAGGCTCTCATGTGGGTTAATTTTAATGTCAGCTTTCTCCTGAGGTACATTTAAGGCCATCCTGTCGTGGGCCAAGGCCAAGTCTGGATTCCAGGACCAAAATCACCGAGACAACGAAAAATCTTGCAAGACCTTTTCAAGGTGCATGTTAGACTGGATACCAATTTTACATCAACACATCAAATTCTGTTGTGGATGTGCGCATATTGAAAACTCACAAATTTCAAACTATCATACAGTGACATAAAACTACGGTTTGGTGGCAAGCTTGCACATTCACAAGCAAGTGTGTTAAGAAGTGTGACTCTATTTATCGACTGAAAGATTAAGGGGGGAAAACCATCACTTATAGCAGGGGTCACCAACCTTTTTGAAACTGCGAGCTACTTCTTGTGTACCGATTAATGCGAAGGCCTACTAGCTTGATACACACTTCTGAAGTAAAAATTTTGCTCAATTCACCTTCAATTATTTTCATATTGATATTCGTATTCGTTAATGCGAAGACATTGATCATGCTAATATTATTTTTAGAATAGGCCCGCGGGCGACCTGGTGCCCGAGAGCACCACGTTGGTGACCGCCGACTTATAGTGTCAAGGAAGCAGAGCTTTGTTTCATGGCTGGGCTACCAAAATATACCTAGTCCGTGGGTGCCACAAACACTCGTGATGCTCCCGTCTAATTTACAGGTGACGCAGCAACGTTAAGGTTCATACGCGTGGGAGTCGGTTGTCCACCATGGATCACGATTAAATGACTGCTGATACCACACCTGTTAGAAATTTATGGAATAAATCGCGCCGCTCAATAAAATTCTCCACTGCATTTTTCCAGCCTTACACTCGCAGGGTTGTGCAACGTTTGTATGCTGATCAGCGAGCTATGCCTTGAAATAATTGATAGTGAGTGCGAGTAGTAGTGGGTATGAAATTCGGATCGGGTCCAAGTCTCTCAACTTTCTAATTGAGTCTGTACTCTGAATCGTCACATGTTGATGTCTAGTTACTGAAGTCTGTCATCGAATGCCGTGAATGATTAGGAGTTGTAGTATTTGATTGCCTAACCCTGGTCTTGTATAAGCGCTTGCTAAAAATCCAGGCATCTAGAAATAATTACGTTATCCACCTAATGTTGGGCAATGCAGGCAACCGAAACATCCATGTGGAGTATGTGGAATCGACGTCCACCATCTGAAATGTTTATCAGATTGTTTTGCTGCTAATTTTGCTGACTAGAGTCGTCCAGTGTAAGCGTCCGTAAATCTATATCTAACCTTCTCAACGTAATTTTTGATTTCGAAACGAACGAAATTTGTCGCATGTGTAACGTACAAAACATTTGTGGGAAGACCAGAAGATTTTTGCCCGAAGGCAGCACATCGTAGTACAATGACTAACTTTGCTCCAATCGAAAAATTTGCCCGAGAATTGACTTAAAAATAGACTGTTATAGTTGATGTATTCCTTGCACGTCCATTCAATAGTTGATGTATGTGCCTGACAGATAACATATTTTGACCAAGAAAGTATTCAGCAACCATAATCCTATAATGGGCTTGGTGTAAAGATTTGGTATGATCTTCAGCACTTTCGACGTTTTTATTTGCCCCACCAGTCGTGCTTTTCACATACTTTGGGAGTTCCACTGGTTCCAAGCTATTATTGCTATGAATTTATTGTGATGACCAACTGACCTTAATTTAATGTATTGCGTTTGTTTGCTAGGTGCAGTGAAGCCACAATGCTCACCATGGAAAGCACATCTGGTGAAAATAATTTAGGCTCTGACGTTGTGACTGGTGAAGAAGGTGAGATTTTAGAAGAAGGCGAAATTGATGAAGATGTAGACGTAGCCAATAATGAAGAAGATGGAGAAGCTGATGAAGCTTCAAATGACGACGATGAAAAGCGTCGTCACCACCGAAAATCTCATAAACACCGCAAGCGCAAACACGATGACCGGAAATCAGAAGAAAAACGGTCCAGACACAAGAAAAAGAAGGTGCATATTTATCAATCAGCAGCTGAGGCATCTCGTTGATAGTGTGTCACATTGTTTACATTTTAGAAATAAACGTATTTTTCGGATGCTTGGATATAAGTAACTCGTCTCAACCAAGGCGACTGAATTGAATCCATTTGCAATTTTTTTAAATCGGTAAATCGATTTCACGTAACACTATGCATCCACAGTCCTAAACTCTTATTCAAACAGAAGTATGTTTGTTTGCTTTTGAGAAACACTTTCGAATTCACAGATGTTTATGTAAACTCAGTTTTAATTTTAAATCATCTTTCAATTAGAGCTCGACCGATAAGGCTTTTTTTGGCCGATACTGATGTTTTTTATTTTTCACTGCCGATACCGATATTTTCCATTACGCAAACCACAATCGAAAGACATTACAGTGCATTTTTTTCCTTCAGTATGTAGGACACAGTCAACCACCACAGCACGTACCCTGGTTTATTCGCAGACGGTCATCTGCTTACCGCGCAAAAACCTGCGAGCGAATATTATGTCATAGAGCGGTTGGTTGGGACGGCTACTTGATGTGGTCGGAGTGTTGCGGCTTGGCGCCGTAAGAAACAGGACAAAAATCTGTGTTAATCAATCAGAGACGAAGTAGCAACTTTGTTTGGCGGGCACTCAGGACACCGCATTTTTGACCAAATATTGCCGATATGTACCGGCGGATTTTGCCGAAATGATACATCGCAATATCGGCCGATATATATTGGCATCCCGATCCATCGGTCGAGCTCTGCTAACAATGTCAGTAACGGTAAAGTAAGTTGTTTGCGCTCATTTAGGTCATTTAGTCATGTGGTCGTTGCATGTTTTGCTAACTTAGTAGGTTTTATTACTGATTTTCAGACAGAGGAAGCTAGTGATGAAGGGGCAGAGAGCCCTCCCTCCAAAAAGAAAAAGAAGAAGAAAAAACATTCGAAGGACAAAAAAGACAGAGAAAGCACATCGCCTGAAATTGAAGTCAGAAATAATGCGGATGATACCAGGCAATCAGAATCTCCACCTCTTCCTTCAGAGGAGCAATATTACGGATATGATATGTACGATGATAGCAGTAAATACGCTGCAAGAACTAAAGGGTTTAACAGCGCTGAGGACTATGACAATAAATCAGCCTCTTATGACCACAAGCACGCTATGGACCCATACGGCTATCATGAAACTTACAGCCAGCAAGATGACGACATGTCATCAGGCTCAGATTCTTATTACAGTGACTTTGAATCCCATCTTGCTCAATACCAGAACTATAAAAAACAGTCTTGGCAAGAAAAGTCTGGTAAGGACGAGGAGGAAGACTTAAGTGATGAAGATAATTACTACAGCATCGGATATAACGACACTTCCCGCAAACAGAAACGAAGTCACGATTTAAGTCATCGTCCTCACAAAAACAGGCCTGCAAAGAATGGCGACGTAAGATATGATGACGAAACTTTCCATTGTCTGCTTAACTTTCGAAGTTGCTACCGTACCCATCATCTGTTTTCGGAGTATAATATACTAACGGGCATAAAGGGCCGTTCTCGCCTACAGAAAACAGCAACTGGACTATTTTCTTAGTTTCCACAAAAAATGTAGGAATAGTTTGCCTTCTTTTGGTGTGAATCAATCAAGTAACGTTGGCTTGCTTTTTCCGTTATGGTCGTATGTAGAAGTAATTGTAGGCTGCAAAGCATTAAGGCAAATTGACATCAGAATTGAGACAAACATGCATTGGGGCAAAGGTGGGCATTTAGCGACCCGCGGGTCACATGTGTCCCGCCACAGCGTTTTCAGTGGCCCGTGGAAGCATTCAGGAAAAATAATAAAATCGCAAATTTCTTCCAAATCACACTAAACGCTAGTGCTGAGGCTAATTTGAACCGTAGAACAGTCATTTTCAACCTGGTGTTGCGACCCCAGAGGAGTCGTGAAGCATTTTTGGAGGGTCGCGAGTAGATGTTTCATGCACACAGCTGTATTACATTTGCTTTATTCGAGCTTTAGATCGGGATCGTTGGGTTATAGTGGGTTGCCATAATGGGTCGCGGTACAAAAAAGATTAAAAACCACTGCATTAGAAGGTGCGACCCTCCGGAAAACGCGACATTCTCAAAGAGGTCCTCGAGCCAAATTAATTGCCCACCCCTGCACTGGGGAATACTTTTCGTTCTATATCTACACACATTTGAAGCTCCTTATTAAGGATTGGGCGTTAGACATTTGACCTATGACCTTGTAAGTGCAAAATCATCCGTTATACGTTGTGAATAGTACGGGTATATGCTTCAAACCTTAATTTATACTTCGTTTTCTTGCAGTACGAAAACAGAAGGCAGTCCGGCGATTCCAGGAATCGAAAGCCCAATCGAGGTTCATCTGAGGACGTACCTGTATGCCGATACTACAGGGAAGGTCACTGCGGCAAGGTAATGCGCAAAACGGGTTGTCAAAATGTTTGATAGCCTGCATTTGCTCCAGTGTTCGTTTTTAGCAGAGACAGTCGTTTCCGTAGGCCGTACAACAACTATTTCTTGTTAGGGCGAGAGTTGCGGCTTCAGCCATCAGCTTTCATCGCGCAAAAGTTCAATGAAGAAAGTGGCTGACCTGTGTCAATCCTACGTCACAGGAACGTGCTCCAATCAAGGAAAATGCGGTTTCATGCATGATATCCTTTTTGATTTTCAGATTACAACCTGTTCTTTCGTATACAGCGGTGTTCCCTTGCTTCGCATTGTATCACTGACATCTGCTTTTACATTGTTGTTTTGGCTGTATGTGCAAGATTAGCCTTGTCATCAAAAATAACGCTCAAGCACTACGACACTGCTTGAAATCCCTGAGCATGAGCTGATTGAAATGACGATAGAGTGCAGTAGGCTAGCAAAGGCAGTAATCAACAAATATATGTTAGAAAACAAAACTGGTCAAAAATAATCCAACGCAGTTCCCATAGCCTATTGTACTCTTGAATACCCCTTCAATATTCCGTGAGTTAGTAACGGAGGGTACTCAAGTTGTTTCAATATCAGCATGCATTATTCCTTAACTTGCGTTCTTTTTCAATTTCGTACAAGAGTACCCGTGCAAATACTTCCATTCTGGCACCAAGTGTCCTGCGGGAGAGAAGTGTATGTTTTCCCATGACCCCCTTGATGAAACTGGAAAAGCGATAGTCCAGCGGGTATGTGATTACGATCACTGTTTGAATAAAATACAGAAACTTCATGTTTCAAACCTTGTACCGGGCGGCGCTTAGCGGGTTTGGCGCTCTTCTGGAGCGGGTATATCAAATATATAATAAGTTTAACACGAGAAAAATTGCATTGCATTGACCAAGGAGTTTTTCCAAAAGCATTGACTCGTAGAAAAATTCTGCAAAGTAAACTCTTTCCTTGTGTATTTTTCAGTGGCAGGATATATACAACAGTGTTGATGATGCTGCGGAGATAAAAGCTTTGGAAAAAGCGGGTCTTCGACCTTTGCAGAAGCCACCGCCGGGTATGGGACTACTCCCCACACCACCTGCAAACTTGGCCCTCGTGCCTGCGGACAAACTTCCTTCCATTTCCGCTTCTGGTCCGGATCCGGCCCTGCCCTCATTGCTTGATTTGAAAGTTCAGCCAACACCCGAGTTTCAATTAAAAATTGATGCTGGGTAGGTTTCTCCTTGGTTATAAAACTTGCACAAAAAGCAATTGTTTTTTTGTGATTTGGAGGAAAATAGCCGATTATCGTTTTTTGGCCTTCGAATTACGCCAGCGGTGATCTTGCGCATGAATCGTCTCTACAAGAGTGACTTGCACGTATCTTACTTGCAACAGCCTCTCAATCACGATGATGCTTAAAACTTACGTAGTCTTCCAGACGATTGCAGCCTGTGGTTATTGCATAAAGATGTCGTGCCAAGTAGGACCAAGCGCTTGATACAAGCGTTGTAAAGCGACCAAGATGGAGTTTCAAACCTGCGTGTTTTATTTCGTTGTTCTGGAAACACGTGCATGCCTTGGAGGTAGCTGCAATAGACATGTCATGATTTGCCAAACTATTGTTACGACTTCTGTGGGGTCTTGTAAGAAATGTGAGGTGAGCGATATACTGTGTGTACATAATACAGTGATCACTGCCTATCATGTAGCTCAACTTAGGAGTTGCCTCAGTCGTGTGTCAGAGGGCAAGTTAAGTCGCAGCTATCCTAAAAAATATTGGCTGGCAGTGTCAGATTAGAATTGTTTTTTTTCAGGCTGATGTTAATTAACCGGGATAATTGTTTTCTTTTTAGTTTGTGTCCTCCTGGATGGATCCGCCCAAGAATGCTTGACCCCAGGTACAAGGTTATTGCCAATGTAAAGTCAGAATGCGTTATGTCAGTGAAGTGCAGCATGTAGCCAATACAGTTGGTTCAGTATTTGGATTATGGGAAGGAGTGCCAGGTTTAGAAGTGCACGGTATAGCAATCTTCAGACAACTTTGCACAGTAGTGTTTTTATTCAGACATGGTTTCCTGTTGTTGAGTTTGTAGCTACAATGGCTCTCATTGACGTCATTGTTGTCTCGAGTTGGGTTAAGTGCTCTGTGCAGAATTCTTGTACTTCCCAGCCTTGTCAGTTGAAAAACTCATCTTCTAATTTTTTTATGTTCGGCAGCGTTCTCCCTATTTCAAGTCACGCTATAAGCCGTTAATATTATTATTATTTAATGCGTAACATTTTTTTACAGTGCGATACCTTCGTTGACTATGACGGACGATCAACTTATTGCTCATCACACTGCTCTCGCGATGAGGAACGTTCCGTTTCCGCATAGCCAAGGGCTGTTGCCGCTGCCAACGCCCCTGGTTCCACCCCCTCCGGTTGGAGTTTCGTTTTACAGTCCCAGCTTGCTAGGACCTGGACCTCCTTCAATCGGAATCCCTCCCCCGATAGGGATTCCGCCCCCGGTGCACGTCCCTCCACCAGGTTTGTTGTACCTACAACTCGTAGTGTTATAATTTCTTTTTCCGCAATTGTGCGGATTTTGCTATTTGTACTTTTCTTTCAAAAATCGTTTTTGTGCAGGTGTGTCTGTGAGTTGCTTAAATATACTATAACCAAAATAGATTATCTGCGCTGTGCATTCCAAGACGAATCGCGTTTTTATACAGTTCTTCCGGCGGTACCTCCAGTTACCCAGTCAAATAGCGACGCTAAAGGATTTTATGACAAACTCTACGGCAAGGCTGGGGAACCACCTGCAATGCTGCGTGCAAAAGATAAATCTCAGCAAGATACTCGCGTACCCCCAGGTAAGAAAGGATCGGTTCAAACGCTTAATTAAACGTTCCTGTAATAAACTTTCTTGTGCAGTAAGCGCCTATTAATTCTCCTGGTTACTCCACTGTGTAGTACCAGCGCACATACAAAAGGTTTTCGGTGGTAGAAAGGAAGACATTAAATGCATCTGTTCGGATGGTTGTTTTTTAGCCGCCAGATTTCTGTGATAAAATCTACAACAGAAAAGTGTTTTTACACGTACTACATCAACTTTTTCTTAAACGACGTTTGTGTGATTTGGGATCCGTATTGGTTGTTTTAGCTTAGCATAAAGCAAATATACAAGTGATAAACGAATTCAGGAAATCTAACAACAGTTCCTAGGAGCTTCATCTTGAGCTTTGTCGCATCCTTCTTGACAGGTGTTTGCATCAGTATATTGTGCGCAGCGTTTCAAAGCATTTTTAGTGTTGACAGACATTGAAACAAAGCTATTTTGGAGTCTTTAAATGCAAACGCTTGCTCGACTTGAAATACTCGACCAACGCTGCGATCAGAGTCACAGTTTGATGGGTTGGAATTGTTTTTACGCAGCTGCTGATATTAGCTTCTATGGAATTGGACGATTTGGCATTTTGCGAGCAACATACCCAACCCAACAGCACATGTACTCCGATTTATCGTGTCTTGCTCTGCCAACCTTCCCAGTTGTTAATGTAAACCCATGCAGTAGCGTTGTCTGTATGAATCGTTTATTTTTCCGAGTATGTACTTTCCACGATGGGTGTAAGCAAGGAATCGATCAGCAAATTTTTAATAGGAAATCGATTTCACGTAAAATTACGCATCCTCAGTCC
>JGI24159J19872_10001426_pt1 | contig 26231 bp, 18 predicted proteins | sample Ectturendosymbi4_FD_19872 | JGI IMG/M metagenome (IMG submission 19872)
AAAAAAAAACGTCTGAAGCAAATTAACGGGGAAAGGACTCGTCGCCATGTCATTTCAAAGCAAGCAACCAGAAGTAAAATATGATCATCAACAAATTACCCCCAACCTGCTCAAATCTTTGATGGCGACCGGATCCGTGCAGCTTGTTGCTTCTCATCAAAGACAGGAGCATGCCATGACGTTGCATCGAAGGGGTGGGGGTACTCGCGTCTCCCTTGCCCCCTTCTTCCTTGCCCGCAGCAAGCTTGAGGTCGTATTTGCCGTCGCAGCCCATCCGATACAAATTCGACACGCCGTTATCCCACGTGACATCAATCCAACCTATCAACGATCAAGAAGTTGTTCCGGGGCTCGTTTTGACAACACGTCCATCTACATCACGTTAGGCACACCAACGCTTTGGCGTTCGCAACATAACATCCTCATCGCTCGAGGACACGTAAGCATGTGTCTATATTTTGTTGTACAGACACATGCTTGAATTTTTGTAGAGGAGGAAGTCGTAATTGAACCCGATGGACTTCCAGAACGAACGAACGAACATTTTGTTGTAAGTGCTCAAAAGAAATCTGCTCACCGTTCACAACAGGAGCGTTGACCGTGCCAACGCAATGTCCGTCTTGATTGCGCCATTTCCAGTCCGGACCGCGGACCACGCGCGCCCCGGGGACCATCTGCTTCATCACCTGCACAGTGCATCCGATGTTAATTGCTGGCCAGTCTTGCAAAAAAGTCGATGGATGGAATGCGCGCGCTGCTCGACTGATCGAACAGAAAAAACGTCGCCAGCCGCGACGTCCCCGGTTGGTCGTGAATCGATTGAACCGAAAGGAAAAGTTCAGAAACGTACCTGATTTTTGAGGATTTTTCTCTGCTTTCTGTGGCTCGATCCTGGTCGCTCTTCGCACACTCCAGTCACTGTGCCGTACAGTTCGAAACCCGACACTGACAAGTAGCACATCTGCTTGCTCGCGTTCTTTCCTCTCTGCTGGATGCGGAAGTGGCTCCAGCCCCTCGTCTCACCAGCTTGCTCTGGTATGTGCCACGTTGCCGTAGAACTAAAAAATACAAGCAAAACAATTCATTACAGCAACTTGCAGCAGCAGGGCATAATGAGTATTTGTGTACCACACACGGTTGGGAGCTACAAGTTGCTGGTTCGAATCGCGTTGGTTACAGTTGGTTGGGTGCTTTTGGAATAAACGGTGTGTATTTGACAAAGCACCGCAGCGACAGCATCTTTCGCAGCTATGCCTGTAGCGTCTGAGCGCGCAGCACCAACAGTTTTAAAAAGATATTAGTCTGAAATCTAGCACAGTGTTTGCACTGATTTAGCGAAGCAACCTGAAACACGCATTCCCGCCAACGGGAAGCAAACGAGAACTCCGTAGTGGCAAATTAAACATCACTAACGAAACCCTTCCTTCGGGTTGTTGATGCGCTGACGTAGCAGACATAGGCTAATCTGATACATCGACGTACTCGTACCGGCTTCAATCCCTGCCTACAGGTCTAACGTATAAAAGACATGGCGTTTGGCTGCAGAAGTGGCATCAACACACTGAAAGATCATACCCAGGTACAGTTAGCCGCTGGTCGTCTGTGTGAGTGACGAGTGTGGTCCAGTTCAGGCCATCTTTAGACCCTTGGAGGAGCCAGTTGCGCAATGCTGAATTGCTGTAGCCGCGCGAGTGGCGCAGAGTGTACATGGTTGGCCGGATCCATAAGCCTGGAAAATCAAATGGGAAGTCATTCAATGAGAGCGCCGTGAAAATGATTTTCGTCAGTCCATGTAAATGTTACCACGTTTTGTGGGGCTTCGATGGAAAAACAAAAAATGGTTTGTTTAAAAGGAGGTGTGTTCGCTGCTTTATGGTCAAAGTTGCAAAATAACTGCACAGTGTTGCAATTTTGCGATTAATGGTCGCAACACACAAAAAACTTGGCACAGCAACTACGTCCGATATCGAAAAAGCACATTTGCAGCCTTCTTTACTCGATTTGCGCAGTGCTGAATCTTACTTAGAAAACAAAGTCGGGTTGGAGACTTTAATTTCCGTTCAATAAATCATAAAAAACATGGCGAGACCACGAAAACATCCAACCTAACCCTCATATCGCTTTAACCAGAACCAGAGCGACCGCCTGATACAAAGCACTCACCGAAATCGATGGTGACCCAAGCGTTGACACTGTCACTAGTGTGACAGTTGTGAGGCGCACTATCCCTGCTCAACACATCTTCTAACTTGCCGTAGGGCAGACTGCGTCCGTCGGACGTCGTGATGAAGACGAGGCCGTGGTGAGCGGGGTTCACCCACTCGTACGACGTTCTGTAAAGACCATATGCAATCAGACGCAACCCAGAAGCTACTTATGGTTTAAGCTGCTCCTGTACTTCGGGACATTTTTTCGAAAAACACTTCGGCCAGCGGTACAGACAATTGGGAATGGACATGGCGCAGCAAACCGACTGATTTCGCTTTTATTCGATAAATAAAACACCAGCGCCAACGGAATCTGGGATGTAACGTCGCCCTTTTTTCAGGCTCTAAGAAATAAAAAAGTAACTTAACATCCCCTGGCAATTTGTCATAACGGACTTTTCGTGAGCCAACATTGCAAATACCAACGCGCAGATGACAGTGATGCAGATTACCTGGCGTTGGTTCCAATCCAATACACGATGCCGTTCTCGTCGAAGTCCGAGGTGTAGGTGAACCTGACTTCCTTCTCGCGCGCTCTTTTCACGTAAGTGTGTTGGGAGTGTTCGCAATCGTGCCATTGTTTCGACGCCTGAAACGCAGAAGCATTTGCAAACCACACGCTAAGGTACCGTAATTCACAAAATTCACAATGCTCAGTCATCGAATGACATTAGCAAGCTGTCTCTAGGACGCAGAATACATACAAAACCAAGCTTAAGTTATAATGTCACAATGCTGCGTATGCAATTTTACATGTAAGTAGGTTTTACTTGTTAAGGCCACCAGCGCTTCAGCCACGATTGACACATTAAAAGTGATAATTTCCGACTTTTTCAAAAGGATCAACTTATATCAGTGTTCTTCAACATGGGTTCCGTGAGGGTTCCTCGTTTTTAGGGGAAACAATTTTTTGCTTCAGTATGTTGATGCTTCAATATGAAATTTTTTAGATCACCGTACCGCATTCAGACTCCAAGTAGCCCAGTTAGTTATACAGGAGGTTGAGTGCAGATAGATCAGGGGTCCCAACCTTTTTACGATCTCGTACCACTTGGGCACTCCGTATTTTCAATGGTCAACGCGTACCACTTTTTCCAGAACAACTAATTTGATCGAATCTTAGTTTATTCAGAAGAATAATATGCATTAAAATAGCAATGAAACACCATTAACTAAATTTAATGAGATTTTTGTTTTGGCTTACCTTCCACCAATTGGTGGATGCGTGGCGTAAATTTGCTAACAGCGCGTCGAAATTCATAATACTACGATAAAATAGGAATAGCAGGCCACAGGAATATTTATTTATTGAGAAATAAAACTCAATGCGTAAACTAGAAAGCTGTGAATACAGGTTTTTGTGAAAAACTGGAAGTTACTCGCGTACCACCTGGAAGACCTTCGCGTACCACAAGTTTGGAAACCCTCAGATAAGGAAACAAGAAATATCGCGAGTTGTTGCGTCACTTGTGCAATTAAGAAGAACATTACTGTTGCATCATAGTTGGCCTATACGATGTTGCCGATGTACAGCTCACAGTAGACTGAGTAGAAAGTAGACTCAGCCTGAGTCTAGCAGGGTTGCTAATCTAGCTTTTTTGAAGTCAGATTTTGAAATTCTGGCTTTTTTAAACAGCTTTGGCTTTTTTCGGAAATAAAAAAAAACGCCAGACATATCTGGATTTTTTTCAATCGGGAGAGCTTGGCTCGGGCAAATAGTTTTCTGAGCTGCACGTATTCATTACAAAACTCTTCTGACGACAGTCAATGACCATGCAGGGTGCACAGAATATTGCAAAGATTTTGCTGTTGCCCTAAAAACAATTGATGTTATTGATAAGAAACAAATGTACGACAAGGTAATTATGGGGAAAGAAAATGCTTCTAAAGATTGGAATTGTGTTTCTGATGTTTCTGACGAGTTTTAATGTCTATTTTATGTTTGGTTATTCATGTTTGAAGTGTACTGCATGTGCCTTAGACTGCTATCTGGCTTTTTCTGGCTTTTTTCAGGACAAGGTCTGACTTTTTTTGTTGAAAACAGGTTGGCAACCCTGGAGTCTAGCAGAGAGTAGACTGAGTCACAGACTAGAGCTGCTTTACACCTTTGTGGGAATAAAAACACTGTAAAACCCAACTTTTTACTGTTTAGTCAGCCAGATGAAGCGAACAGCTGATTTTCTTACGTGAAGCGAGGTAATAACAACAGCGAAGGTGTGGACGGTAATGAGCAACGTAGTTCAAATGTAAAAGAGGCACCTAATCTGAAGCGGACCAAATGTAATTCAAGCGCCAAAGTTAGAAAATGGAAAACACATATTTGAGATTCGAGTACTTTTTGCCGGATGACCAAATTCTGAATGTACCAGCTACATTCCAGGAATGCAAGAACAACAGAGCAATTAAATTTGTTGCTTTTTAACTTCTGTAATCAATAACTGTTTATTCGTTGAAGTGTCTAACAAAGAAATATTTGATTTTCTTGCAAGTAATTCGTGTTTTTTAAAGTTTTGTTAACAGGGGTTCCATACAAACGCGAAAGTATATCAGTGGTTCCACGATGACAAAAAGGTTGAAGAGCACTGACTTATATGAAATATTAACTACAATTACAAATAAGATTTTATAGATCGGCAGATTCTTTTTAAAGAGAGACGACCACGCGGCCTCGCCACAATATATCCAGCCGAAAATAATGGCTAAGCTTCGCTTGTGCCAACAAGCTTCCTTTTTCAGAAAAACATTCACCTTGCTGAGCAACATAGCACACCAGACCTTCCACTCACCATCTTCAGCAAGTACTTCTCCAGGTCGAGTCCGGTGGCCATTGGCTCCATTTTTAAGGTCCGGCCGGTATAGTCGATCAAGCCGCCCTCCTTTCCTCCACCACCACCGGTCGAAGGCTTTTTTTCGAGAACGAAACGCAGTTTGCGTGTGAGCAGGTGCAGGCCGCCGGTGAGACTGCCTTGCGAGTCGTACAAGCAAACTGGGAGTCTGGAACAAGTTCAGCAGAGCGGTTTTATGGGTCCGCGCCAAACCCAGCCGCATATTGACAAGCAATTGCGGAGAGTTGCGTCTGTTCTCCTTATTTCCGCACAAAGGACAATAGCAAACATGTGGTTAGCTTTCATCCTGAACACGACGTCGAGTTTCGTCACTGATGAAAAGCGTTCATGAAACCTGTTTTATGTGTATCACCGAAAAAACATAAACTGCAGAAGAATTCTAAGAAAACCTCATAACCTTTTGCTATTACCAGTATTGTCGCCTCCGCTTAAAGATAACGTTGGATGTGGCTCATGCCCATTTCTACAAACAACAGTTATATTTATCCAGTGCTCACTGATACAACCTCGCTATTGCTGCTTTGGTCCTGATTATGAATTGCACTTCTCGTTATTAAGTTACTTATCGAAATTTCATACTTACGACGCTAGGTCATCAAGGTATAGCATTTCATTTCTTGCTTTTTGTATAACGTTAGTTTAACGATATCATCGAAGCCTAACTAACTGCACAATGGACCCGTGGTCGTTCAGCTTAGCCAGCACGGACATGCCGAACACACTCGCATGACGATTGCGAAAACTATTTCGCATGACAAAGACTCATAGGCCGCAACACGCATGTTGCAAAAATATCAACAGAGGCCCAACATGGCCAGGCCTGGCACAAGCAATCAAGCGCAGCCTCCACCAGAGCGCGTGCTCACCTTTCGATGGACTCCAGAACCGCGACCAGTTTTTTCACAAGGAAGCGGACGGCGTTGCTTGGGGCGTCGAAGAAGATATCGCGGAAGATTTTGATACGTCGGTGAACGTCCAGTGAAGCGTCGCTGTCGCCGCTCTGTGCGAGAAAACGCGCGTGGGACAGGTGTCGAGTCGAAGTCGGTCTAGTTCACCCGCGCTGGATGTGTTCAGCGTGGGCTGGGTCATAATACGCCCTGATCAGGGCGCGGCAGCAGAAATGCTGCCGAATATGACCCACGACCCAACTCCAGTTATGTCCAACCCGCGGCCCGCATGCGGCCCAGTCGAAGGTTTTGTGCAGCCCAGTTTAGGTTTTGCTGTAGTTTAAGTATCCTACGCAACTGACAACCTGCCTTGTTTTGATAATCTTGAAATGGACATTTTTGTTGCAGGTGGTCCTCAGTGCCACTTTATCACGGCTGTTACCATTGCAGTTAGGACGCCTTCAGTGCATCAGGTTAAGCTGAATTTAGTTGCTAAGATCAAAGTAAATCATTCAGTGTGCGGCCCTCATTAAGATGTCATTCAATGTGCGGTCCCGGTTAAGATAATGACATAATTTTTGGCTCAGTAAGCCATTTCGGTTGAACATAGCTGGTCTAGTTTATCGAAACTAACTACGCGTTTGGTGGTGGCGATGCATTTCATAGCGCGTATACTAATGAACACGTTAATGCTCACAACCATGCTTGCCTAACCCAAACTTGCACATTTTATATACAACGCAAACGCGGACACGTTGTGCGATTTTTCATTTCCGCGCGGTTCAATCCACCGCCACCATCTACAACAGTAAGTTTCTTGAATGATGCAATGTCACCCGAACTTTTTTCTAGCGTTACTTGGTTATCGCAGCCAAGTAAGCAATCGCAAACTGCCATACACAAGACATTCAAAAGTCCATAGTAAAAAAGAAAGAAACCGTGGTATTTCTACACCTGTATCTGGAAGTTGCACAACAACATGTTGTTGTCATGCTTCGCAACAAAGAGAAGGATTTCTTATTAGCATTTAACTGCAATAACACTAGAAAAATGAAAGCTCGGCGTCTGTGTCCGCAACCACAGAACCGCAATTCACCGGGGATTAACTGACACGCGTCGGTAGATCGGAAACCGCCATGTTACCCAATCACTTTACAGAACTACCTTGGTTACTGAATAACATTTTTACGCCTTCTACGTTACAGCCTGTTCAAAAATATCTGCGACCAAGCAGTCCATTCTGTCCGAAAGGACCACAGGACGGAAATAGTGCGACCGCGCAGCAACACATTGGCAGCAGAGCGTCCGGCATTCAACATCAAGTTATAAAAGCTGCCACTCGTAGCAATCACCTAGCACGACTTTCTGTTAACCAACCAGGTTCCTTTAAAGTGCACCGGGTAATGGCGATGTTTTGTGAGTAGCACAAGACTTTGATGTTTTCTTTCAATAAAGGAAATATTTGAAGGGCCTGCTCCAACTAATTGGTGACTGGAGTAAAGGTCATAAAGGTCAGCATCAGGAACAAATGTCAAAATGCTGCGATTGGGTTTTTATTGCTCAGGTCTGCACTTTTCAGATGACGCGTTTGTCACTCAATTATGATCGCAACGTCAAAAGGTATTCACGAGAGGGCATCATTGAGCATTTTTAGCCCATACCATGCATTCTTCCTCGCCCACAACCAGCACGATCTGCGAACGTGGGACGGTCAACATTTTCACACGCATGATCTTTCGTGAACTGACGAGGATGCAACATTCAGTGATGTAGTAGTCGAAACCATAACCTCCGGTACCCAGACTTAGTTAAAACATCATGGACGTGATGGATTGTTTCAAAAAGCTGAGAACGTGATCTGAATGTTCCGAGAGTGAGACTCGAGTCCTGGAAATTTTCGTGCTCTCTTGGATTTTTTTCTTGAATACATCGAAAAAAATTCACCGATATATCCAAGGTTTGGTTTTGGCGAATTTTATGCACTTTTTCCTACTTTTTTGAAACAGCGAATAGATTGAATTTCTGGAGATTTACCAAGCCATGCCGATGGAATACTCGAGACCGCGACTCACAAAAACTAATGTCCTCTTAATTTGAATACAAGCGCAGACATAANAATTGCTTGAAGATTTCCACAAAACTCCAGAATTACANCACCTTTTTCAGGGTAGTGGCGTGAGGCGTCTAGTGGGCAGTCAGGCAGCAAATGTGTGCTCANCAGNTTTCAGAANACTCAACATTTACAAAGAATTGTGCAACAACAGTCAAGTACAACCACACGCAAATAAAAAATGTGAGCCTTGATGTTCGAACACCGCGCACACTAAAACCACAACCGTTTCACGGAGTCATTTCACTGATTAATGTTTCCGATAAGCGATCAGGTCGTTGAGACTTTGAAAACGCTCATCGAGTAACTTTGACCGCAACCCGTACCTCGACCGTCATCGCTCTGAGAAGCGATCCGACAACCCCGCTACTGTAAACGTCGAAGGGGGACAAAGAAGCATCGTCGTTCAGCAGTTGTTTGAGTGCGATCAGTGCAGACCGGTACATGTCTTCCAGTGTTTCGCTGCCAGTTCCTAGACAAGATGCGAAAGCCACCACGTGATTTTAATCAACAGCAGCGTTTTGAAGCCAAACAAACGGTTTCTCTGAACAATAAGCAAAATACGAAAGCGTGACGCCAGTAACTTCGGAGACCCGAGCGCACTGCTCTAAGACGGCTAATTTAAGTCTATCGATAGTTAGCGACGGGAACATAAGATCTGCGTGAGAAAACAAGCTCGTGCCGAACTGCAGCGGTCCGAACGGATAAATGCCTTCACAGTACGGAAGGCAATGCACGCGTGGGACTTGCAAAGCACGAATGCCGATCACTCATGGGACTTGACGAGCAAAGCCGGAGCAAGTGGCGCAACGCAGCACCTGCCACCTCGCCGCCCGTCGCTGCAGCGAAACGATGATCGAACTGCATCGAGCGTCTCCACCTCGATGATGTTGCAACCTCTCTTGCGCTGAATGCGCGGTTCACCACGAACGGAATGTGCGCGAAGAACAACACCGATATATACGTGGCTCAAACAAGCAATAATAGAGTGATATCCGTGAAAGATATCGCGAAGAGCAAAAAGAACGCACCATCGTCATCCTTTCCTGTCCCCCTAGCACGATCCAAATCGGCGGCGATCTCTTTCATCTTCGTGACTACACCTCTCGGTTCGGCGACGACTGACTTGAAATGGTCATTGTAGAGGCTGCGGGCCAGCGCGCGGACCTTCTCCTTTGTCTCGTCCTGCCAAGCGAGAACATAAGGGTCGAGACTTCTTTTTGTAGTTATACGCAGACGAGCTTAGTGGACGATGTTGCAAAAAAACAGGCTTGTTCTTGCACCAGCAGTTTGATAAAGTTCTTTTCTAAATCGCAGCCTGCACGAACAGCAAGTTAAACGCAAAACTACGAACTCGATTTCGCCGCCACTCACCTCCACGCTCTTTTGGGAGGAGGCAGAACGCTTGAGAACCACGCCGCCGATGAAGTCCACGCTGGTGACTGACTCGGGAGCGAAGATGTGACGAGTACCTCTGTTCGACTCAAACACGAACCCAGCCATGCCCTTCTTCAAGGTGGTCGACTGTTGCGCAGAAACAAATCACCACGTAAAGTTAACGACGTCGGCAAGCGGCTGTTTTTCAGCCGGGCAAGTGCGAATCGACATCACCAAACTGACTGAAAAAAACTTTCGGTGTTTCCGGGTTGTTCGAATTAGCAAAACAGGGTCACACGGGGCGCTTGCCTATCAGGTTAAACTGGACTGTCACATCCAAAGATAATTTCGGGCAGTCAGTGGTTTTGCTCATCAGGACACTTCGCTTAAATTGGGTTTGGGCGAGCTGAGGTTTTGAGACGAGCTGTAATAATTTACCACTGTTTTTTTTCCGGTCATTTTGCGGTCATAGACAGAAATATTTTTTAAATCATCGAAAAAAATTTAGTCATTTCAGTCAGAATGCCTGAAAATATAGGCTAATGAAGACCGCTATGGCGAGTTTTAATACAACTGTGAGACAATAGACCGAAAATGTCTCAGCGAATACGAAAAATAGATTTGCCATCGCTTAAAATCCAACAAAACAAGTCGTGACCTCAGTGATGAGGTGACGGATAATGGCAACATAATACAAAGCAGCAATGTTGAACCCCAAGCAAGGTTTCATGTTGAAAAATCAAAATGCTTTTTCAATCACGTCAGGCTTACTTGCTGGCCGTCGCTGTTGCTGAGCGTGAGCTCATCCTGTTTCTTGCACGACATCTTCCAATTTCCGACTGGGATAGTGTTTGATCCGGGTTGGCTGAGAATGGGGAGAGCGACGCCCCCCTGCATCGCATCAGAATAGGAGCGCTGAAGCTTGTCCAGGAACTCGCAACGGCTTTCTGCGGTAAATTTGTTCGTATTGAGCGCGGCGCTCGGGCAAGAGCTCGGCTGAGGAAAGATCGCACGAAACGCGCGCACCTGTTTGTGAAATCTCGCTACGGCTCCCGACACACAAAAATACGCGTGAGTCTGACAAATTTTCATTCACCTGTTGTTTCAGCAACAAACAAAATCCCGCTCGCATAAGCGAAATTACCGGGGAAGCTCGACAGACATAAAACCTACATCCGTGAGAGAAATATTAAGATTAATATGAAAACTAATTCGCTCTACTGCAAATCGAACCACGTGCACGTGGATCAGCTGTTTTACCTGAACTATCGGATCCGTCTTCCGGGCTGCCACTGGAATACATGGTGGACAACTTGCCGTCCAAGATGTACCTGAACCAGCCGTTGCTGCCGTACGAAAGCTCGAGCGCTGCAGCGGCACTCCAGATGTACATGCAGTCGCGCCCTCGAGCCATGGTCCACGTATCCCGCCACCGATAGAGAGTTCCGCATTTCATGTACGTTGCATCCGGCAGGTCGGCGGTCTTCAGCTCTGTGCTTGCTGCAGCGCCATCGTTTTCTGCCCGGCAGAGCAAATTGTGGCAACGATCGTAAATTTTGGGTGAAATACAAAATAGATAGAGTAATGCATGGTTTGCACAGGTTGACAAAGGTTCACCGTGCGCCGCAACGGCGATTCTAAACAAATTTGATCTAACTATTCCGTACATGCAAAGATTTGACTCAAAATTTTCGTCCAGGCGCCGGTTCCCAGAGTATTCATTGATGATTTTCCGCACAGAGAACTAATACAAACGCCAACTACACAACACATGTTGACACAGCTTTCAGACAACAACAGCAGAGCTACCAACGTACACCATATAAATCTTTTTCTGCTACCTGACACGTTCTTTCCCCTGTCCACTGTCCCATCTTCCACGCAAATCTCGTTGCTATGCACGTCGTCCGCAGCTTCGTCATCAGCGCACCCGGAAATGACTCGCACTTTGTTTGTGATCCAGTCGCGCGTGAGAACGACAGAGAAGCAGTTCGGGCATTTGCTCAGAAGCGATTGCGTCATCTCGAGCGCAGCCACGTGACCTTCGTCGTCATTCTGATGTTCGAAGAAGTGGGCATCGGGTGAATTGACTGCGCAATCGCTTACGCGCAAAGCGCAACCAACCGCAAGTGGGCGACAAGCTTTTCATTTTTATCATCAAGCGTGTCTTGGCGTGATAGTTAACTGCGCATTGGAATTTTCAGCGGCTTTGTCAGGGCAGAGCAAATTTTGTCGCCCAATGTCACTTTAACAGCGGAGGGTATGACCCATTTTCGAATACCCAGGTCTACATTGCAAAATACAAAGTTAACGGGGCAAAAAAGCCATTTGCAATGTTAAATGTTACGTTGTGTCGGAATTTAAGCAAAACCTCAGCACTTACGATAAATGCCGTCACCAACTTAGGGTTACCGACGAACCTCAGGGTTAAACATTAGCACAGCAAAAAGTCATTTTCAAGAACGAAAAAGGGGACAGAAAAACAGCGCCAATTACGAAATAATGAGAAAATGTTGCAACTAAGTCATGCAGTGACACTCGTATAGCACACAAGGTCTCGTGGAAAAGTGGACTCAGACGCACAAGAAGTTCAAGTAACTCGATAGCCTTATTCATTCCCTGCGATATGAGAAAACTCAACAGATATGAGCCGCAAGAGGCCACTGTCTTGTTCGCAACCTTATGAAGTATTACCTCGTGGTCGAGTGCGGCGGATATGACATTTGCAAATCCTTCGCGAATGTCCGGCCGGGCCTTGACGGCGTCTGCAAGCTGCGGCCCGGTCGCGTACTTTGTCGCTTTGCGCAGCAGGCCTTGAACGTTGCTTGAGACAGTTGGTGACGCCGCGAGCTGGTGGGTGCTGAGAAACAGCGGCAGCAACCTGTCGACAGACAAACGCGCCTCCATTAAAATCGCGATCTGTTGACAAAGAGCTCAGCGGGTCGCTTCAAGCGAAAAGCCGGTGACGGCGTGGAACGTGCGACGGTCACAACAACCTACTCAGTCGCTGGATGACGTTCCGCTGTCAGCGCGCAGAGCAGCGATTACGTAAGCGACGAGGTGTGCGCGCGGTCAAACACAAACGTGTGGTTATTTATTCGCTTTGGTTTCAATTACAAGCGACAGCCGTAACGAACGACTTTCGGGTGCCAAAGGCGTTTGTTCCACACATCAAAACCTAGTACAAGTACTTGCGTGTGTGCGTGCAAGCGGCGGGTCATAACACAACTGGGATTAATCGCACGGGTGCCCATGGCAACCGCTGGTCTGAACACAGCAGTAGTCTGTGCTCATGTGGTGGGTCGAGCCAAAAGTTTCGGGTAATCACTTCGAGGGAACAAAGCTTCCAAACTCGAGGCCCCGGGCATCGGCACTAGGGGCGTACCAAGGTTAGATGGCGCCCAGGGCAGGAAACAAGTTTGACGCCCCAGTGTTCGAACCTAAGGTCTTTTGGCGGTAAGTGTACTATTGAAGAAAGTACCTGCGACATTGTTGGGACTTTTCGGCGCCCCCAATGATTAGGCGCCCGGGGCATTGAGCCTTCCTTGCGCCCTTCGGTACGCCCTGATCGGCACCACTATCAAAAAGCCAAAATTTGGTCGCAAGAACTTCTGTTCACAAAATATCGACAAAATTTTACGAACAGAAATACTTTTTAACAACTCCATATGCTTCATCACGTTTTTCAGCGACGTAAGGGCGCATGCTTCATACACCACTAGTATAAACTGACATATTGTAGAATAGTTGCGCCGATGAGCTAGTTTTAACAACAGCCGTCGCATTTCCAACTTGCTTTTCTTTATACGTCTTTTGGAAAACACTATAGCAGGCGCAGCAACCAGAGTACGGCCAACAAAATCACGCAACGTGTATTAGTAACATGTCTTGGAAATTCATTACTAATAGGTATTCGGCGCAGTTGGGGAACAGTAGGCGGTTACTGACGACTAGAACTCGCATGAGGATCATATCTTACACAGCCGACCGCAATTATCGCATAGAAGGGTTCGTTGCCGCGTAGCATGTGATCGCAATAGTCAGAAGCAGCACAACCGGTGTGGGCGAAACAACTGTAGTAATCGATGCCAGGTCGAAGCCACCAACGCGTGACAGGGATGCAATAAATAGCATTGCTGCGCGATTGCGACAGGGTCGTGTTGTAAGGTCAAGCACAACTACTGTACCTCTCGAGATAGACTGGTATCATCTCCGGATAACCTTTGACAGAGCTTTTATCGTCGTCCTTGTGTTTCTTCGTTTCCTCCTCTTTTTTCTTCTGCAAACGGTTCTTCTTCTGCTGCACAGCTTCATCGGAGCTGATCCACGATGCTGCGCGACAATCGCAACTAAGTTCGCACGAGCATGGGCGTTTGTTGGGAGCGGTAAATTTTAAGAAAATGGAGCTGGCGACATGTTTCAATGCATCTGCGGCGTAATCTGCTGTCGCGTAGATCAGCTGCAACCACACAATGAACACCACAAGTCTACTTTGTCTCAAGCAACTGATGCCAGCGCAATGCGCGTCCGTACAACTCTATGAAAATCCAAGTGCTTGGGTTGCATTTCTTCAAAGGTTAAATCAGCACTCTTTAACTGTTTTGTTTTGGCGTGGACGTCTGCTCCTCAAACACCAGCCATCGTTTCGCAACCTATCGCTAATTGCGGATGAATCACTTTTGAAATGAACGCTTCCGGACAGCGACTAACGATCAACGACATAGCATATATATCAATCCAATCAGCGTACTCCAAGGTTAAGACATTTTGGATCGGACCCTGTTCTCAACAACTTCGGGTTTGTAGGCAGAGAGCAGGTGGTCGCAATGTTTAATAACTTCAGTTTCGCAGTTTCGGAAAAAAGCGTTGAGGAAGAAGCTTTTATCTGCAACAGCTACAAAATATAGCGATTGAGTTGTACAGACGCCTTATAGCATCGTATTAGGATTAACGCTGCAACGCATATGACAAATGACCGGGGCCTGATCGAGTAATCAACTGCAATGAATTGCTTTATTTTTTCTCTTCCTGCGTTGCAATACAGAAACTTCTCGAAATTGCGAAAACTTGCCTGGATTTTCCAGCAGTTTCACGACCTCGCGGTGCCCGTCGTCATTTCGCTCCTTCGCTTTTTCAAGCGCGGTTTTGCCCTCTTCGTCTTTCAGCGACGAGTCGGCGTTGTGCAGCAGCAAGGTCTTGACCACGGATGGACGCCCGAAACAAGCGGCGTAGTGCAGCGACGATGACCTCTGACCTCGATTGACGTCAGCGCCTCTCTCGCACAGAAACTCAACCTGTGCCGCAGATGAAATACACATCAGGGGTGTCTTTGAAAGCAGCGAAAACTGCGGAAGTGCCAAGTGCCTCTGGACGACGTCCAAAAAATACACGACTTTCCAAATGGATGAAGCCTTGCATATGCAACCACATCCCAACGAGCACAACATGCCTGCCCTATTACTGTTAACATCAGCGCAGGTAGGAAACGAGTAAAGGTGGAAATCAGTAGACTTCGAAACTGTTGGCTTGATAAATTTTGACAAAATCGCACCACATGAAAATGAGAAAAGCAGTCGTACGTTACGCTCAAAAATTCTTACAGACCACGGTATAGCAGATGCACATAAATCAAAAACTAAGAACACACTCAGAATGTACACGATGAACGCACAATTCCACGTAATGAACTTATCAAGTAAAAAGGAAATTAAACTTAACAAACTCACCATTTCTTGCGTTCCAAACGCCGATGCCCAATTTAGCAACGTCTGACCCACATCATCCATGAAATTGACGTCATATGCTAGAAATAACACGAAAGAAAGAGGTTGCAGCAACCTATCCTGCAGTTAACTTGGTTTGAATTTGAGAAAACAGTTTACAAAAGCAAAATTTCACTCTGGTCACTGAAGCTGGTTTTGCTTTTGCAAATGTTTTTACAAAAACGTTGCCCTGTCACAGAATAAACACAGTAAGCAGCAGTGAAGAGACTGGATCACCAATTGCAACCACAAGCTCAAAACACGAGAGGACCTAAGCACACTGAACGCTTTTCGGGTCAATCAACATAAATTAAGAATCGGCGATGATTCAACATCAGCTGAAAAAAAACAACCGCTGTTATTTTTTACTTGTTGATTAATCAAAATCGCATCATAACAATCACCTCCGCTGTCAACGGCATCGACGAGCGCATCAGTATCTTTGCTTCGGATGCAGTCTATCAATTGACGGTGGGTCCTCTCGCCGTCGAACGTATCCAAACGACGAACGCCACTCGACAAGCCCCTGGCGCCCATGAACAGGGTCATGTTGTGTTTAGGCACCGCTTTCCGGCCCTCGTAGAGCAGTATCAGCAAGAGGTCGCACAAGCGCAAGGTATCCAAACAGCACCTGGTAAGAATTTTAAAATGTACAATTAAAATTAAACGAATGAAAAAGTACACGTGGCATGGGCTCCAAACTGGTCAGTGGGTACGTGCAGCACCTCCTGTCCAGTAAGCAGGCAGAAAACTTCACGCCAAAGTAAAGAATGGCGGGTCTTATGATCTCTGGAAGAGTTGCTTTTACGTTAATGGGTACGAAGCAATCAGCGAACTCGACGAGGAGACGAAACGATTTTCTTCAGTGATGTAATCCGATTTGATAACGGATACCACAATTCCGACTTGTGCAGTGCGATGATAAGCAAAATGTTAGTGCCTGCAAGGTGTGTTTGAAGGTCACGCAGGTTAAAAGATGAATAAAGCAAAAAGGTCACCTTTCATCTCCTTTCATGGCTTCTTCAATTGCTTGTGGCAGTTCTGAACAGAGAAGGTCCTGCGAAAATGCAAAATGTGTTTTCATTTTTTTATCCGCTGCTATTCAGCTGCATCGAGCACCTTACGTTGAGCAGTTGGATAGTAGTACAACTGCACTAGAGTTATTTTTCACCTTCCATTTGCATAAATTAGTCGAGTTAGCTTTATCTACAAAATTATCGATCGGGTGTGCCTCATTTCGTCACAGTTGGTTCAAAACCGAAACAAAATTTGCTATTCAGACACAGTTGGTTATGTAAAAAAAACAAAAAGGCGGAAACATGTTAAATCAGATGTGTGTAAACACAACCCGACTTTTATGTGGAATGCAAAATGAATCAAAACACATTGCGATGAAAAAAGCAACAGAATGCAATAGAAGTGGGCGTCTGATAACTGGGCAATAATACGAAGTGGTTGATCATCATGTATGTACATCGTTATCATCAGCTTAAAAGTTCGCCTGCGTCTTTCTTTTTTCAAGAACTTTTGATTAAAACGTTCCAAGTGTTATGCTATAGAGACGTACCGTATGAGGCAGCGTGTAATTGCCCACAGGCAACCCGGTGTCTCAAAGTTTTATTAGAAAGACACAAGAAAGTTGACTTTCCAACAAGCAGGTTTTTGATAAGCATGCGCAAATTTGATAAAGAAGTTTGGCCAACATAAAGGCAATTGTAAAAACATGTAGTCATGTCTTAACTGCAAATAATTAAATACTTCTTTGTTTTTCCTAACATTATACAGCAAAATCGAAAATGTACGGAATGTAACTGTCAAACCGTCACGACTTTTTTTGCGTTCCAAATGTCAATCATAACCATGTTATGAAAAATACCCTACCAAGCTTGTCAAGAGAAAATGACAATCACTGGGACTGGCATTTGTTCTAAACGCAAACGGAAATGTGACATAGCGCTGCGCCACTTTCATTTCAACTTGATGAGCGCTACGCTCATGGGGCTTGATGTGTAGGTTTAACACGAATGGATTCGGAATGCAAAAAACGATCTTCCATACGCCCCACAGTAATATTGCTTGTTTGCTCTACGAATAAAACAACAGTCGCTGTCCAGTGCGCGTGACGCAACGCAGAGTCACACCACCAAGCAGCAGGAGGTTGATGATTCATTGCAACGACGTACGAAAACAACAGATCAGCTACGTGCTGTGCCAGGTCTGCAACAGCCGTGATTGGTATTGCAAACACGTGGCAACGTTTCAGCATACATACATCACGTACGAAATACAGCGTATTGCTCGTAGAATACACATAAGCAGAGCACTGAGAAACACATAGCGGGGTGCGGTCATCAAAACATCAGCGAGTTGCGCTGAATCATTGCTAAACACAAGCAGCGCAACATTGGCACGATTGTTGCGCGCTAGGAAACGACGTTTGTTTGGCTCTTTACATGTGGATGCACAGGTTTTTCGCAACTTTCATTTCTCGAAAAGTTCACGTGACCAACAATACGCTTTCTGCTCGAGTCACGCGTCACACATCATCTGCCACACACGCCTCGGGCCAGCGCTAAGAAATCAACACAAAATAAGAGGAACCCATATACATACGTGGGTAAACGTTGAAGAGCCTCGGCAAAGAATGGACAACAGGTTTATTGTCGTCGTAATTCCAAAATTATTCTTCAGATCCGGCGTGGCGCTTTGGCTGCCACCCGCCGTTCCACACACACTCTTGCTTTGCGTCGCAGATTTACTTCCAGCGCTACAACGACAAACATCAAGAATGAAAAACTACAACTTATTCGTTTATGAAGTGTTTGCGTCGATGTCTGACGCCTAAAAANCTCAACGTCATTGAAGCTTTCGAAAGTCATTCTTGAAACATAACTGTGTTGACATAAAGCTTTAAATCGATTGTTGACAAAGAANTGACATCAATCTGTCACAACCTATCGACATCGACTCGCGTGTTCTAGCAAGAACCCAAACGCAAGCAGCGTAACAATTAAAACTGCGCACAGCGGTGGCGGAATGCTTGTACAACTTCTCGCCCAGAATAATCTCAACCGGACAGGAAAAATTAGAACGTAAAATTTTGTAATAAGGACTAGAAAGAGGTAATGGCAATTTCAGGTATTGCTATTTTCGCATCACACTGGATTGCCTTTCAAGGAGTCATGGAAAAGCGCGATATTCACTTGTTGATAGCAAAAGCGGCAAAAACAAGCATGAAATGTATATGCAGAAGACTCGTTTAGCGATGCGCACCACCTGCCTTCATCACAAATGAAAAACTTGCCGAATGGCGTAATCGGGGAAGCACCCAGCAACGACGGCACGAGTTTCCCCGCACAACCAATGCGCGTTCTCGACTGCATGAATGTGACAAGTTGCTACTACAATTCCACATATCCTATTTAACAAACAATGCTGTAAAAATCACACCATCGACCGCAAGCCGATTGATACGCAACATGGCGCATTTAGACCCACAAAAACATGTGTATAATGCTCAGACGAGCGTGGCAGATGAAAAATACAAGAATTTGATTTCAAAAGAAAATTGCTCAATGGTAGGGCTATTCCAATCATTACGAACAGCTTTAACTGCTGTATTGCAATGTAGCTGATAACACTGACTCACGCAAACAACTTTCACCAGCTTACTTGGCCATTCGTTTAACAAGCTCCTCCAGCAACCCATGTGCATTGAGTGAAGACAGATCAGCTCCTTTTCGGGAGAATCGGTCAGAAATAGAAACGAAACATCTCAAAGCTCCATCGGAAACCTAAAACATTAACTACCATTTCACTTCATAAAGCTTATTAAAACTCACTTATAAAATGTGTTACAGGCAGCATCTAAAAAAATCCAAATTATTTGGTTGCTTATTGCACCTTTTTTAATTATGATTCTAATTTCCACTTCTATACACCAACCGCAATTTTTACCTTTTCTCTTTGTGATTGGTGGACTACAATGCCCTATCGCATACACTTTTCACTAATTCACAACAAAAACTTCAGTTCTGATATAACGCTCCAAAATATGAAGTATTTAATGCTTTATTCTCACAATCACAGATAGTCAGCTAGAGCAACACTTGTCAGCAAGGACAACATCATGCCTACGGCACTGGATGAGCATGTTGACAAGCATGGCATGTACTGAAACATTCTACACTTAAGGTTAAAACTTCAATTTGCTTCAAGTGCAATTTCCGATCTTTCAATTCATGTATCAATATAACTTTCTGTTCTCAAGACATGGTCAGCTGGAATCAAAACATTCCAATATATCCTACTAGCCATTTTTACTGCAAACAACAAAATGCATACCGACTCATTGGAAAATTAACAGGTTACAAAAGTTACACAAATGAAAGGCCATTTGCCAGTGCACAACTTAATCAGAATCCCTTATTTGAAAGCTTATGAGATTTCTACATTCTTGACATATCTAGTGGAACTGAACATTAATAAAAAACTTTTCCTCCATTGAACCAAAATTGTGTTTTACACTGCTGCATGTCATGAAAAAGAACCACCAACAAGAAACATAAGCAAATCTAAAGTGCAATTTTCATTAATTTCAGTCCATGCAGTTTTGTGAAAACTTCTCTTATCTGAAGAATTCAATAAGAGAAAAGTAGCTAAAGGTTATGTTGCTCCAAACCACTGGTTTGCAACTGGGGTGATACAACATCATAGGTGCCACAAATTTTGACCAAAGGTGTCACAAAACCTAATAAGACAAGATCAACAAACACTCAAAATCTTATAAAATGTCTTACAAGACAACTAATGACAAACAAGACAGCTTTGATTAATTTTACTTTTAACTGTCATGAAAATCTATCCAACATATGTAGATATTATGACCACAACATTGTTACCAATCTTCAGTAACAGATAAATCAAAACACTGAAGATGCACCCGTGTAGTTTGAAAGACAATATCTCGAAAGATGAAATCTTTAAACATTTAATTTTCTGGAGCAAAGAATTGGTCTAGGGCTGACTAACCATATTGACGAAGAGACTTTCAAGACACCATTCTCGTTTACTCATTATATCTTGGAGTATGGTTATTGGGTTTTACCATTAACAACCACATCTCTTAGAACAGCGTGATCCATTGCTTTTGACCTATTGGCCATTTTACAAAAACATGACAACTTGCAGGCAACTTCCAACAAAATGATCTATAACAGCAGATTCATAAGATTTAACACTAGGAAAAGGCAGAGAAGTGAGTGCGTCATTAAAATCATTACACAACAGCAAATACTGTAGCATTTTATTACAAATCCCTATCAGTGCGGTGCCTGTGGTCAAGGCTTTTCTGACAATATCATTCCTTCACCCATACCAATGTTAGTGGTAGCAAGTTAGAGACTATCGTCTAGTGTTTTGTCTGCCTTTGATTTCTGTTTTGTATTTGACTTGCTTCATCGTAGAAAATGTACTCTCACACATGCATGTGTTTCCAAAAATCGAGTGCATTTTTAGTGTAAAATCTTTCACTTTGGGAAATCTATTTTTGCTGAAAATTTTCCAGAAGCTCTCTGCAGCCTAGTTAATATAGTACATATCTATTAAAAGCTGCTATACTTGTTCTAATTAAAATTATTTAGTGCAACATACACACAACATTAAATCAATGTTGAGAAAGCTCATGGGCGTTAAAAATTCGGGCCACATGACCCGCAAGTCTGTAGTCGGACCACACTGTTTTAGAAAAATAAGTAGTTTACCTAAGGCTTCCTAATGTAAAATTTGGTACTTACGTAAGGATCATCTGAATGCAACAGTGTTGACAATGATTTGATGGAGTCAGGAAGAGTTGAAGAGCTGACTTCAATTTTTCCACAGAGTTTTGTTACAACTGTCATGGCAGAATGAAGAGTATCCTAAATAAAAACATGTTTTCAGCTAACATTTGAGCAATTGGAAAAACAAAAATAACTCACTCAATATAACCACTGAAGACCATTAGTTGAAAATTAACACAAATGACCAAGCAAGTATCTTGTTAAAAGATTTGACTGACTATGCAAGAGAGGAAAAAATTGAAGAACAGCAGTGTGCAATTACAAAAACCTCTCATGTTGCAATGGGAAGCCTATATCAACTGGTATGTATCAAACTTAGAATAAACTCAGCAAAATTACAGCGTACAGCTTGAACTTGGGCAACGAAAATCGTGACAAGCCATGATACTGGATAAAGTTTTGGTTGGAACATGTCAGCTTGAATCAGGATGAAAACAAGTTACAATGAATTTACATTAAACTTTAAATACAGTTCAAACACTGGTCATTATACCTTGTGAATGACTTTGTCACAATTGCAAATGAAGGAAAGTGTAGAAGGAAGGCCACCAGCATCAAACACTGCTCCTGGTTCTCTTGTGCATACCAGTTCTAAAACCTGCAATAAATACTAAGTTAAATGTAATCAGACAAAACACAAAATCACTGAAGTTTACCACTGCTGTAGAAAATCACTGCAAGACATGCATTGTTGACCCATATATTTTCCATACCAACAACACACAAAAACTATAAGAGCACATTACCTTGATGCACTGCTCAGACAAATCTTTGCTTGTTCTGCTGCTAGGATCAACAACAACCAGACGATTGCATATGGCTTTAATGGCACCATCAACAGCCACAATTCGGCGAGTACACTCAGCTGACACATCCAAATAATATGTTACAGCTCGAGCAGTAACCTCAAGTACATTCTCTGGAGCAGTTTCATCCAAAAAAATTTTGCACAAAGCAGGCAAGAAGCTTCTAGGAGGGCACCTGTCAAAAATTATCCATAATGGAATCAAACACTTTTCACAAGTTATATTTAGTTCTACTTCTTGATTAAAACACAAGAATAACTCTGCAAAACTGCCAATAGAATCTATTTAAGTTTGTACAAAAAAGTTAGCAGTCAACTTTCATTCAGGTTTGAAACACTTAATCAACAGAGCTAACACAAAAACAGCCATTGTTGGTACTTATGTGAGCATTACACCAATACACACAAAGATTTTTTTCATGTAACTCTTACACTAGAAAAGATAAAATTTGTCAATAAAAAAGCTTTCGCACTCAATGCAACCATTAAAATGCAATATTCCTACTGAAGTGTCATTGTTTAAGCCTTATACTGACACAAAAGCCCAAACCACAACATATTGATACACTTTATTGATACACAAAAAACTCACATTTCAAAGCAGCGATCCACATTGTCAGACATCAGCAACAGCATACAAAGTTGCTCTAAAGCAATTAGCTGCATATCCCTTTCATCACCAAATCCCATCTGAAGCCATTCCAACAGGGTGTCAGGATCAACATCTGCCATGATGGCAAGCTACCCCAATGTGAGAGCAATCAGATCAGAAAATATATACAAAAAAACTTTAACAAAAACTCTGAAAAATAGTTTTACAAATTATCTTCCTTTCACTTCTACAGCATTTACCAGATATAAATTTTCAATAACAAATCTGTACCTGTCCTCCACTAATTGCCCATATTCGATATCACATGCAGCACTAGTTAATAGAACAAATTAAATAAAATGGTGCAAGACTTTCTAGAATCTCAGTAAAACAAATAAGGTAAAACATTGATTTGTTTGTTATGACATTTTAACAGTACAAACAGAATAGTAATAGAAACATGTGAATGTATGCAAACAAATCTCTGTGGAGCGTTAAAACAGATGTGTGTTGATATTTTTCACCAAACAAAGACAACAGTACAATAAGGTATCACACAGATAGTCTTGCTCCACAGGAAATGAGCAAAAGAAATGCAGGTTAACCTACAATACTCGGTAATTTTATTTTGAAACAGTTAACCCACTATGTTTCCAATGGTTTCACTAGGGAGAACCAGTTTCTATTGCTAAATTGCTTTATAGTAGCTTGCTATAAGACTGCAACGTTTTTCTAAGTACATCTAACCCATTATCCTTGCTTTAGCCTTAACTGCCAGGTGTTAAATAAGAGGATAACATGCCACTGTGTTTAATGGCTTTGTGTAATTAGCTGATGCTTGACTTTCCAAGCCACCACCTAGACAAACATCCAATCCATTCTAGTGTTTCCAAGTAGAGACAAACTTTCAAAAATGAGGTTTTGGGTACCTAAGAAAAACCTGGAAAAACCTGAGTTTTTTTTGGGTTTTGATAAAAATGCAAATTTGAACAATAACAAAATCAATATTACTTTGAAATTGCTATGTAGTAGCCAGGAGTCAGCTCAGCTATACTGAGTGAAATTAGCACAAAACACTACATATGGCAAAATTACCATACATTCTTCAAAACTAACCACCAGCCACTATCCAAGGTACTGCTAAATATTGTAAAAATGTAAATAAGCCAATGTACAACACAAGCTGAAGTTTACAAAATAAGAAAAATGTCCACTAAGTATAATACAAATATTAGAACAACAAAACTATCAACTTAGTTAGCAAATGATTTCAAAGACAATGCAAATGCACAAGTTACATAATTAAGGTTTTATTGCTAAAGCATAATTTTTTACTGTTTTATACAGCAAAGATACATGAAACTCAACCATGACTTTTCACATTACATTTTGAACACATGCTTTTGTGGTGAAATAAAAAATGAGCGAGTAAATAGTATCAATAGCATACAGTTCAGTTTCATTCATACTCAGTACTGTATTCCTGTTGGGGTGTCACAAGTGGTCTGTGCCCTGTAGTGCCCACCTCCACTTGCTTTTGCCATGAAACATACTTCTACTTTCATAGTGATTGCTGCATTAATGGTGAGTCAACGGCAGCACCGCACTTGAACCCAAGGCTGGTCAAGTACTGCTTTTCATTTTAGTCTTTAGTTTGACCTGACTAGGAATCAAACCTAACTTGGCAGCATGTGCTCGTCCTCAACTGACTGTACCACTTAGCCGCTTATGAGTAGCATTCAGCTAAGACAAATTGTTTAATATTTTAATGCAACGGGTTTTTCAGACTTTTCAAAGAAAACCAGGTTGGCAGTGGAATATTTTAAAACCCAAGTTTAAGGTAGCAGGGAATAGCATTTAAAAGAACAGTTTTGGGGTTCAGAAAAACACTACATAATCCATTTATACAATAACCTGGTGCATGAACTTGAGCATGAGATTTCAATTTTACAACAACAAAAAATATTCCGAATCAAACTATTTCATAGATTAACATTTCTACACCATATAATTCAAAAATTTTGTTCATATTCAAGCTATATAAATAAGTTTGTTAAACTAATAGTGTCTACAACAGCAAAACCAAAGTTTTAATCAGTAGATCATGACAGAATGCTAATATTTGATACTCTGACATAAAGACAAAACAATTTGGGCTTGACATTTTACAGAAAATCTGATAATTTTGCTATGTGGATAAACAGCATTCATACCTACACCCATGTTGTAATGTGTTTATGCATGATTTTATCAACTAGTGCCCATTCTTGACTTCAATGGCTGGAAAACTGTACTGGTACCTTTAGAGGACACTTGTACCATAGCTTTAGATTTGCAAATGTACTGATGATGGTAGCAGCAATTACCAAAATGTCTACAGTGTCTTTCACATCGATGGCTTTGGCCATTATTTTCATCAACTGCAAAGTGTTTTGTTATACTGGCATAATGTGGTAAACTCTCAAAACCTGCCACGTACCCAATACCTTTTCATATTTTTCATACATAAATATATAAATGTATGAAATTTCAAGAGAAAAAGATTACAGCTAGTATGCAAAAGATTCAAAATCCGCATTGGTATATATTTGACTACAATTTTTAAGTACATAAATATACAAAGGCCACTAGGAAGATTAAAAGACTTGAAGAGTTTTCTCCACCCTTGACAACNAGGCAAATATCAAGAGAAAGAACAAGAAAGTTCCATTTAAGGGCAAAATGTTAATGCCTGCTTCACAGGTTCCTCTTAGCTAATTATAGGAAAGGCCATTGCTAGCAATTGCCTGATCTACGTGACTTTCCACATGACTAAAACCTGAAAAAGGGTTCTGCTTTGGAATACATCAAGTAGACAACAAACTATTTATGTGACACCTCAGTACAGCAAATGCCAAGTTTATTCACCTTAATCTATTGCACTAGTTTGCAAAGTAAAAGGGTAGTGTTGTAGAAAATCAACCTAATTGCTTGAAATTTGCACCACAAATGCAATGGATTTTTTTATTGCTTGTCTTTGTGTTGTCAGTGCATCAATTGTGTACCTTTGCAGTCAACTGAAAGAAATACTGTACTCTAAAAGTGCATGTTATTTGAGCTACAGGATTTAAAAATTTGGTTGATTTACACTAACCACTAGCTATTAGGATAAATTTTGAAATGTCTTCATTTATAAAATACTCATGACAAAAAGCTTCTGAAGCAATCTATTTTAATATATTAAAATCAAAGATTTTGTATGTCATATTTTTCTATAGCAGCATTGCAGAAAAAGTTTGTTTACTGTATTTTATTTGCAGGTAACACTTATCCAACCTAAAGCTCGTGTGTGGCTCTTAGGCCAAACAAAGTTTAACACTTTGGCATCCGGCCGCTTTTGGAAATTTCCGAAAAAAAACGCCTAAATGCATGTGGTTTTGTGTGGGAATTTGTTCAGTCTGGTAAGTGCTACGGACCTGGTCAAAGAGTAAAAGTCTTGTAGTCTGCACTCGAAAAAAATTTTTTGGTTGGGGGTTGCAGATTTTTTGTGAGTGACATCATAAGTGGATGACTTTTAGGCTACCTTGGCCCACTTTATCTGGCCCTGGGCGCCAACCGTTAGATGGTAGTATTTTCCATAAGTTTTATTGGAAACTAGGCTACAATCCAAGTCTTTTGATACTTTGGATGACCTGCTGGGGTTTCAGGTTCAAAAGTTATGATCCAAAGTAGTAAAAATATTTGACTAATTAGCTAATTAATTAATTTGTTTATTTTAGATCATAACTTTTGAACCAGAAACGCTAGAAAGTTGATCAAAGGCTCA
>JGI24159J19872_10001427_pt1 | contig 26209 bp, 10 predicted proteins | sample Ectturendosymbi4_FD_19872 | JGI IMG/M metagenome (IMG submission 19872)
TATGTAAGATTTCTGCAAGACTTCATAGTCTGACCGAAACGGACAAGAATGAAGTCCCGTGACCGAACCGGCCAGAGCGAAAAGTCGCGTATCCACTGGCAGTTGTGCGTGTTGCCAACATTAACTTATTATGGTCGACATTATGCAGAACGCATGGTAGGAAAGTTGCAAGCAGCGCTGCCGCTTTGGGTCAAGTTTTTTTCTTGACCCAAATGACGATGTTCGAAATTTTCGGTCGCGCTGGACAGTCGTGAAGTTTCGCGCAGTTCAAGGTCGAAACCTCACCCAGCTGGGCAACAGTAGAGGGTGTGGGTTCGATCCAGCGGCGCGTCAGCTTGTTAAGGCGTTGTGACATAATTTTTGTGACAAGTGAAAAAATCATACACAAGGCGGTGTTATCTAAATTCAAACGTTTACTGTACGTGTTGTAGGCCTTTTGAGTAGAATCCGGCATCATCGAACTTGCTCATGTTTTCGTATTAGTCAAATTCGGTTAAGCATTACAGTGTTTTTGCAGTTTGATGTGCTCAAAGGATGCATGAGGGGAAAAAGATATGGCAACAATGATGTTTACATAGGTTTCTGCCCACAGTGGAGTACTTGCAAAAAAGTCAACGTGTAACGACATAACGTTCAAGGCTGCACAAGCCACTCACCGGTAACTGTATAGGCGTCTTGCTTTCGCAAAACTGCAACTTGAGACACGGACCCATCGAGTCCGAGTCGTCATAAGCGAGAGACTGGGCCTCCTTGAGCATCTTGCGATTCGAGCCGCCGAACTTTCCGAGAACGCGAAACGCAACGTGGGCGATGTCGTCGGACGGATTCCGCAGGGTGCGCCAGAGAGCTTGCATCAGTTCCGCTCGCACAGGCTGCAAGAACGTCAGCAGCGTCACGGCCGTGCTGCGTTTGGCCACGAATCACCGGGCAGGTCAAGTGTCGCCCTTCCCCCTGTCCCCCCGTGAACGTGTTCTCGNTCAACACTTCTCGGGTTTTAAAAAGCAGCTGTTCGGCTGCCGGAGCCCGCGACGAAGGTTGCATTGCGTCTTGCGCGATGATGAATCAGCAAACAAGGACGCGACTCGCGGAGTTAGGTCGCCTTGTGTGTAACTGCAACCGTTTGGTGGTTTATTTACCAGTGGAGACTTTTACAAAACTTAAAACAATATCGAAAGAACGTGACCTTTGACCCCCTGCATTCGTGTTTACGTCTGGAAAGCATTACAGTTTCAGCGACAAGATGGCTGAAAAATTCTTCCACCAACAAATTGCAGGTAATGTAGCAAAATGGATCAGAGATCCTATGAAACGGTTTGCGTCACAGACAGTGGCTGATATAGGACTGGCCTTTACAGTCGGCAATAAAGCTCACTTTAAAGTGTCGATAAAGTTAGTTGCAGTCAAATCAGCAATGAAGTCTGCGGTGTGTTATGCGGCATAGCATGAAAAACAAGAAACAGAAGTATCTGCACGAAATGAGCCCAATGGTCGTTTGTGGAGCGACTGTCCCCCCAGATTCGTGGCTCACCAGTCATAGTTGATGAGATTTGGTGACAAAAGACGCAGTTTCAGCGCTTTAGTTGTTTCTGCCAAAGTCGTCCCAAATCACGGACAGCCCAACCTCGTGCAGCAGCATCAAATAGAAGGCATTTATCGCTTTAAAGACGCGCTGCGACCACTGGGATCCTATGCAGTTGGTACTGCTGCAGCCTCTGCGTAAATTTTCACTACAGCGCGGGACAGCAGAGCATGAAAAAGGTGACAACGTTGGAGGAAAGCCGCAAAATTGGCGCAGCAATGAGCGAGCTGTTTCAAAGGTCTAATTGCTTAACCTAGCGAAGAGGCTATGCCGAACAATTTAATCCAGCGTTGTAACTGTTAGGTCTGCTTGTGCTACTCACAGATAGAGTGGGCAATACCAAGAGAAACGTCGCGCAATATTCAGGGATGTTCACGATTAAAACAATCTAATTTTTAGCCTTTTTTCAAAGATTCAAAAATCTTTTTAAATTTTTAGAAAAATTAGTGTGGAAGCCTCGATTATATTAATTGGTTGCTTCACAGCTAAATTCGAAAATCCATACTTCATTCGACAATATCTTTATTACGCTGTGTGCAAAACAGCCATTCTGGAGCAGTTTTTCGAACCGACAAGAATAAACACTGCAGACCTGAATGTGATCGTAAAGAAAGTCCGGCTGTAGGTTGTCCACGCAAAGCTCCAACGTCCGCAGTCCCTGCGGATACAAAGTGTCCGAACGCATTACAAGAATGTTAAACTGTTACAACACGTGTCGACACAACGGCCATGACGGTAATGAGGTACCACGCCAAGCTTTAATCAATGCCCGCCTTCACAAAAACAACGCGAAAACTTTAATTATATTGCGCCTTCAAGTCAATAATTTCACTTGGAACTTTTTCAATGGTTTGCAAAAGGAAGAAAAAAACAATATTAATAGCGTGATTACAACCTCGCTTAAACCTGGAGAAATCGAAAAACGACGCTGCAAGCGACTGGGCTTAAGCGATTTTCGCGACAAGAGGCCTTTAATTACAGTCAGTCTTAAATTCGAGAGCACGATTAAACCTCGAGCAAAGCGGCGGCACGTCGTTCCCACCTGCGTAATCAGTGTTTGCGAGCCGTTGAGCGCCGACACCAGAGGATCCATGAGCATGGGCAGGTACGGGAGGAGCGAACTGAGGCGCACGGGCACCGTGAGGCAGAGTTCCACGAACAAGTCCTTCATGTGCTGCTTGTGCAAGCCGCTCTGCAAGCTGTTCAAACCTGGAAAGCCGCAAGCAGCGCTTTTGCCAAAGACGAACGCAACGCGCTTGAAAGACAGTTTGGCAGCAAACGCATATTGTTTCGATTTTTGTCGCGTTCGATTTCGAGTCGGCAATGCCTGACGGGGGTGGGTGGGGGCGTACTACTCGGGGCCGTCGTCAGAGGGGTCAAAAGCTTTGTCAGAGGGGCCAGAGGTGTCGCCAACAGTTTTTTTTCGGTCATTTTTCGGTGATAGACCGATTTTTTTTGAATGACCGAAAATTATTTAGTCGATTCAGTACCGCACGGGAGGAAAGCAAAATACTGTTTCATCGAGTTTCAATACTATTACGGGACAGATGACCGAAAAGTCTCAGCGATAAAAATAACAGGTCACCAACCATCGCGAACGGTGCTCCTCTCACTAAACGGATGCGTTAAATTCTACAGATGCAACAAATTGATCCGTTAATACTGCACAGCAATAACACTTGGTTGCAGGTGGGAGCATTTAATAAATCATGCTTGGGAGCATGTTGAGCAAATACCGAATGGCTCTGAAAGCAAAACTCTTGTTTCTGTGAGTTCATCGAGTAGTAGCTTTCACGCGTTCGTTTACTGTTTCAGAAATCTGTTTCGAAATAAAAGCAAAATCCACTAATAACAAAATTTTATCTCACGAAATTGTTCACGAAACATGTGTGCGTGCAGCACTTGCCGCATAAATACAGCTCACATACCCGCAATATCAGACCAGTCCCGTCGCCACAAGGACTTTGGTGGAAATATCCACCCCAAACAAAGCACCAAGCCCCCAAGATTGAAATATGAAACAATATAAATCAGTGGATTTTTTATCAATGGATTGGCCCTTGTGGGTTTTTACCGCGTGAACTAACGCAAAGACCCCCCACACTGTGGGGGTCTTTCTCGCGACGTTCTGCTCCAGACACTCACCTTGCAAAAGATTGGGAAGCAGGGGTAGGAATTCTTGGTAAAGCGAATCGTGGCTTCCTCCACCAATCGATCGAAATAGGGCGCGCAACAACAGGAAGTAGTTGTAAGGGTCCTGGGCCGTGTTGGCCAGGGACATCGACTTGGTCACTATGGTATGCAGGTGGGGCTTCAGCATCTGTTCGTTCTCGTTCGCGAAAAGTGAAACGGAACCGAAAACAAGCTGGAAAATACCCGTGAAACGTTAGCGGAGATTTCACTGTGACATAATAAATCCTGAGCTAGGTGTCGTATGTGACATAATAGAGAAACCTATAACGAAACAATCGCAATGCAAGCTTACAAGGAGAAAAACTAAGGTATGGCTAATTAGCGAATCATAGCGGATAATCTTCGGCTGCACAGGAAGAGGTAAATGTACGACTATTAGCCATCAAAACTGCGCAGAAATACCTTAAAAAGCTTGAGATAGAGGTTCGACTTTTCGCCAGGAACGCCCATNTCCGGCAGCCTGTCCAGCAGGAACTCGACGAGGATAGTCGCGAAGGTCGGTGATGTGTGGAGACTGGCGAGGAAAGCGTTGGCCACAATCTGCGAACGGCACCGGAAGTTATGACTCAGACGAAAAAGGGCGTCCCTGCGAGTGGCGAATCGTTTCGGACGTGATTTGCAAACGATAGTACCTGCAGCGCGTAGTTGTTGTAGATGCGATCGACCACGTAAGTGATCGTGGCAGAGAAGATCTCGCGGAAGGTGAGCGGATGCATCATGGTGAAGACGCTGGCGAAGTGCTCGAGGACTTCCTTCTCTTCCTTCATCCTCATCGTGGGACTGTTGGACGGCCGAACAGTCATCTGACCATTCGCTGACACGTTTATCTGAAACAAAAAATAATGGTTTGCTCTTTGATGTGTTTGAAAGGGAAAAAGTTGTTTGCCATACTATAGTGACGTCATCGTTGTTCCATCACGGCTACAGTGACGGAACCATTGACCCATCAAATGTCCATTTGGTTTCATAGGTGAGCTCATAAAGGAACCGTAAGTAACCACCGATCAGAATTTATCCCGAATTATGGAGTCAATGGTTTTTACTGCCTTGAACGGCCAGTTCGTAAAGTGTGGTCGAACGTCCATCTTGCAAGTATTGCGGAAAAATGCATTTTTATTGGTGGCACCGATGCTGAATCTTCCTCATTCTGCCCGACAAGTCATTAGAATGTGCGTTTCGACGCCTCGAACACCGGTGAAGACGTTCTTAGTTACACAGCAAAAAAAGAGTTGAAACATTCCTTCAGAGTGAAGTTAACAGTGCACTGTAGATTATAGACTTCTGCCAAAAACTTCACGCATTATGTTGAAAACTGTAGTCAGAGTATGTTGCTAGGCAACTTGTTGCTTCCATAAAAATAGGTTCAGAGGCAAGCCTTGAAAGTATTCAAAAATCCTACACCGATTATATTTCAATGGCTACGAATGACGCCGACCGTCAAACTTCAGTGGAAAACACTGTTACGATGAAAACACAATTCCGAAGCTTTCGACGGTGAAGTTAGCACTCAGTCACCCTAATATCACTCATACCGGAAAATTGGATGCCTGCATTCAAAAGAAGAAACGTTGGAAACTTACGAGATTTGAATCACCTAGTTCTANCACATCGCCTAGGCTTTAATTAAAAGCAATTAATCTAGCTAATACTTTCCAACCTGGTAGATGTCCAGAGCCTTGAGTGCATGTTTAACCAACTTGACGAAGAGAGCAGTTTCTTCCGGGAAGAAGCGTTTGCTGGATGACGACATGGAGCTTATGATAGTGGCACCAGTTTGGTCCTTGACACCCCCCGGGTTGCACGATCCGGCCCCCCACGATATGGTCTTGACGCCACAAACCAAGCTTCGCACCAAGTTCCTGCAGTCTGTCACCGCGACCACGTTGGGCGGCTTGCTGTCCTCTGAAAAAGCAAAACGTACGCTTTTCCACAAACAAAATATTTTTACAGGTGTGCTTGTCGCTATATTACTTCAATTATCAAAAATTGCATTAACACAGAAATTCGGCACTTGATTTCGGAAAAAAATCAATAAGGGAGCAACATGCAGACCGATTTAAGAACCATCTCACATTGTTTGCAGAAAGATTTCTACTACTGTACAAGTTACGACGGCAGATTGCGAGAAAAGAAAAATTGTAATTGTTGGAAGTTTTAAATTAAAAAAAATTCATTTCTGGAAATTTTAAGTAAAGGTTTGAATTCGCACACATTTCGCTCAAAAAATCCTTCAAAAATTTTGAAGCCGTGACCACTAAACTAGAATTCTAAACTAAAGTTGCAAGTCGTCTCACGCCGCAATATATAACGGACCAGTATCGACTTTCCAGGCTTCTCAGACCTCAATACAACAATCTTCTCACTGTTACAATAATGCGAACGTCATTCAATGGTTACAAAAGTTTCAGCAGTGGCCAGAACCTTAGAATGAGTATTAGTCGTCTTTTGCATTCTGACTCTGACAGTTATTAAATGAAAAGATGTATGTTTGCACACGCATTATTTGTAATTGTGGTAATTCGATGAGAGCAGCTTCACAATATTACATACAGAATATACTGTACCTTTCATTATTTGCGTGGGCATTGATAATACACCCTCCATTTTTGCATTGCATGTTAATGTATATCTGTCCAGGGTTTTTCTTGAGGTTTGACCTTGCTGAACGCAAAGACATATTTAGAGACCGCAACTATTTTATCTGAATATCGCGATGGTCGTAAAGCAAAGTCTTAGTGTGTTTTGATGGTGGTAGTAAAGCGAGATTCTACTATTTTGAGGGACCGTTGGAAAAATTTTAAGAGACCGTTTCGGTCTTTCAAAACACCTTAAAGAACACTGTGCCTGTCAATTATGGTGAAAGTGCACACAGTCTGGTATTAAACCCCTCCGCGTTGCCTACAGTAACGCCCATCGTGTTTTATACCACTATTAAGTGTTTGCCCACATCAAGTTACTCATTTCGTCAGGACATTTGATGCCTTGGTTGACACCACTTGTATGCTTTGTCTAACAATGTGCATCATCATCCAACTTTTTTACCCGTTCACTTCAAATGTCTGGTTCTTTTCACAAACCCCCATTTTTGTCCCACAACCTAACGGTTCTGTATGGCAAGGTCCGAATGTAATAGATGCTGTTGATGCTTCCTGTAGGTATTGAATGCGTGCGCCAAACCAACCAACACCTACGTGCTCTGTACTGCATTGCGTCTTATGTATTTTTGGACGATGTGCCTGAACCAAACAATCAAATGAAAAATTATCCTGCGATTCGTCAGTATTTTTGCTTGTGTTTATGACGTTTGTTTGTTTTTTTGCGATGCTTCTCTGACGTCAGTCAAAACTTTGTTTTACTGTAACGCTGAGTCTGGTTTAAATTGGCTTGAGCATGGAAGCAGTCGAGCTGGCGCAATATCAAGAAATTCGACTGGTTGATTCATCGGTTGATTGATGATTCTCCACATCAACTTGCGCATAAGAGCTGCGATAGTTTTTCACCAATCTTCAAAACCCGCCACAGGACCTCCGTCCCATATTCGCGCAAATCATACATGTACACAGGCCCGTAACCAGAGGAGCCTGCAAAAATTTTTGCACCCCCTGGAAAGATGTGTTGGGCACAGTTTAAAACTACTGGACAAAGTTTAAAAAATTTGGGCCCCTCTCAGAAAACTCTTCGCCCCCACCGGTCTCCCAAGCTGCTTACGGGCCTGCATGCACGTACTCAAAAATCCTAACCTACCAGCAGAACGTCACAGCATTTTACAAGAAGAACTGCGGTTGCTGACCTGGTTTGGAATCCTTGTCAGCGTCGTTCGTCTTACTGTTGGGCTGAGGTGTTGAAGGTGGGGCAGGCGTCGAAGGGGCGGAAGGAGTGAAGGTGTTGCTTCCAGAAACGCCTGGCGTTGGGAGCTGAGTATAATGTATTGGTTGCCTAAGTTGAAATGTAACTCCTTAACCCGAAGGTCGGAAACGCCATCACTGTCGAGCTAATGCTCAAACTCACTAAGTTTGTGCTCAAACGCATTGAGCTAGTGCTCAGGTTAATATAGCTAGCGCTCAAATTCACTGAGCTAGAACTCACACATAGTATGCTAATCCTCAGTAAGCTTGTGCTCGAACTCAGCTCAACTTTTTGTAACAAAATAAAGCACCGAGAATCATCGACGATATTTCAGAAATGCTCTAAGCTCTTCGTTTTCGAAGAAAAACAACATTTGCTCTGCAAACATTATTTCTGCGCGTTCGAAGCACGAAAAACGAGTCGCAAATAACAACATCCGTACCGCTGGAGTCTGAGGTGGTTCAGTTTTCGTTGAGACGCCTGCGTTGGTCGAAGGGGTGTTGCTTGATGTGCTGCTGTCCTGGCTTTGCTTGCATCGGGTAAAGAGCAGGGGCAGGGTGTGTTTGCTGATTGTGCGGAACTTGAGAACGAACACCTCAATCATCTTCATCAGCATCTCGCGGCCGCGTTGCTGCGAAGATCAGTTTGAAACGTGTGAGCTTTGACGAGGCCGTGCAACATTCAAAAAAATAATAACAGCAAACATATGTTCTTTTTTTTCAAAGAGCAACTGGACCGCCTTTTTTTCCGCTCATGCTATTGCGTAAAAATCTGAGATAAACAGTCATCGGTCATTTCACAATTACTAGAATTTTAAAAACTTCCTTTCAACAAAATTACAGAACTAATTCAGCGGATCTGAAATAAAGTGAAAGTATTAAACAAACACCAGCAAATATTTTTGTAGAAAACAAATAAATTAACACACAAAAAAACAAAAATATAGCAAAGCAATAACAACATATACGCATCATCAAAAGCGCGTTTACGATACTTCGAGAAAACCGATACGCAACTCCCCACATCTGTTGTTTGAAAAAAGAAAAGACAAAGAACCAAAACAGCACAGCTCTATGATTTCACCAAACCAACAGCACTACCCCTCTGCCATTCAAAACTTACTGGATTCTTTTCACTTTCACTTTTTGTTGTGATGCCTTCAACCAAATTAAGCAGCAACTTGCACGAAATCGCCTGAAAGGAGCTGGCCAGCGAATCGTCGTGGACATTCTTGGCGAAAAGATGGACCGCGGAGCAAAGCTGTTAAAAAGTAGGACAACCCGGTACTGAGTTGACTTGCAAAAACGTTACCTCGTGGATCGACAGTACTATGTGTTTAGATGGCAGATGCAGCGTCTTGATCGTCTCATTCCACTTGATTCTACGTAAACACTTAACAGTTACGTCCATTCTTCGCTCCCCGAATTGTTCTGGCAATAATTTTGCAACAAAAGAAGCTTTGTAAAGCCTGGCGTACGGTGAACCTCCTGAGTTTCGCAACGAATGGAGTATTTATTAGCTTAGAATTGTGAACTGCAGTTTTATCTCTGCATTAAGAGAGTGGCTGGCAGCATTTCCAACATGCATCTGAAGCACAACGAATGAAGGGCCGGGAAAACCCCAATGCTGAAAGTACTTGTCAGGTAGAAGAACTTAATTATGCCAATGGGCAAGAAGCCTAGAGCCGATGTACAAGCATGTTACAGGGAAAATAGTTTTTGAAACCTAGTATTTACGAACAAACACAAATCCTCAGAATCTACTTTCAAGTCTTTTTCTCGCCACAATAGAAACGAGACCTTGTTGCAGCATTCCTTGAATAAAAGAAACGCATACGGACGGATTTCAGCTCAAATACAAGTGGGGCAGAGCGGCCACTATCACGTGGTTGGGAAACCTGCGGGTAAAGCGAATGCAAGTTTCAACCACCGGTACCAGTCGGCCACGTGACGAATACAGAAAAAACTGTTCTTGTACTGGCTCGCTTACAAGTTATTATTACCATCTGCTGAATCGAAGCTTTCCAAAACAATTAGGATTGTTATAATGTTATAATAATTTGTTATATTGTTATTATAATTGAGGAAAATGCCTGAGAAAGTTTGCTGGAGAAAAACTACGTGATGTTTTTCGCCTTAAATTTTTTACCTATACACTTTATGGAGTGGACGGGTTATCACAGGCGAGACAAGAGATGCAGTTGTGTTATGAAATTAAGCTTTTAACGCTCACAACCACAACGGCTTACCTGAGACAATGTCAGCTGATTTTTGACCTGGTGAGTTACGTCAGCCAGAGTGCTGTACGCGAGAGGGCGAAGAGTTTCCCGAGCAGACCACCCGGAACCGACCAAGATGTCTTCGTTGAGCAATCGGTCCATATGGGGCACGAATCCTGGAAAAAAGACAAGTTTTGCTCCCATACTGATTGCTACAACGCCACCGTAGGCTGCTATTATCTGACCCACTGCAGAAGAGATGAACAAGGAAGTGTGTGGCATTTATAAATCAAAAATAAACAAAACATTTTCTTGAAGGCTTAATTTATGAAAACGTAACAGTCAACAAACACAAATCCTCAATCGTTTTAGCTTCGTTCGACTTACATTTAAAGCAGTTCATGAAATGTCCAACACTCATTCTTTCGCTACGTATGCGCTGAAGATGCAATCCGTGTGAAACCAATGTTTACAAGACACGTTGTCATTGCGCCAAACACATCACAAGCGTGGTGTGGGCAGGCGGTCGAAAATGAAACCCTATATTTGCTCCACCACATTTTCGCTAGACTACCACGATTTGCTCAACATCGCGTAAAACTTCAACGCTGAGGTTTCGGAGACGAAGCTTCTCGAAAATACAGTTACGAAATTTCCACGAAACCAAGTTATTTCTACTCACGAGTTTTGAGATCCGTGGCAAGGATGTGACGCACAGCGATGAGCAGTTCCTTGCGAAGTGAGGCAACTTCCGGGCTGCAATTCTGAAGCAGCTGCAGCATTGCTTGAACCATTTCATTGGCGTACTGTACAATGTTATCCTGCGAAAGAGCGCCATGTTGTGGAAATAAATTGCACTGAATAATGAACACCAGTGTCGCCGTTTCCATGAGTAACATATTTCAATNCTTTCAATGATACGATGTTGTTGCCGAAGGACACGCGAGAAAAAACNCAGGAAAAGCGCATACTGAGCATGAGTATTTATCGCCACGCACGATTAATATAGAGGTGACTGAAAAAAAGGTTAAGCACGACCGCAAAAAAACGATTCTCCGCCTTCAGAATGTCTTAAGAGGAGAAAAGTGCGCAGCGCATCTCGTACAGTGGTCAGGGTTTACATGAACGAACAGTCGACATGTTGACCACCAAAAAAGGCGCATCAACCCCAGCCACGCCTTTCCGATGCAGGTCCCGTTGGTGCAACATTTAAAGCAGTACCATAATGAGCACCAGCCAACAAAAACTCCGCGCTGGACCAGCTTGCAACAACAATNCAGTTACCGGATTCAGAACAACAGAGGCTGTCACATTTAAACCTTTCAGAAAAAACTGTAGTGCTNTGCACGCNGGCAAATTATTTCATAGAAACTTCGGCGGATATTAAAAGCTGNGGGCGATTTAAGCAAACAATCAAAAGAAGTGTANGTGTGATTTTTGCAGTGATTTTGCACTGTCGCGAACAACATCATCCTTTGCAGACACTCAGTGACTGGCCAGTTCACTGCACTCACGTGATAAAGTCGCACGAAGAACGCGACAAAGGACAGAGTCTTAACTTGCGCAGCAGTGAAATCGACGAAGAGTTCGGAGTTGAAAGTTGGTCGACTGCGAGCTGCCTGCGTGGGCTGCAGCAGCAGCGTCTTCATTATCAGAGGGATAAACTCAGCAACCACACTTTGGGTAGCTTGCTTGTACAGCTGCACAGAAAACATTAAATCGCGAACGAGCCAAACATGGCGATAAAATTACAAACATGGTGAAGGGCGACTTTTCCGAAAGCAGTTGGCAAAATATCTTCTGAAACTACGTAGTAAGTTCCCACACTTTTCATCACACAGATTTGTTGAAAAGTCCCGCTACAGCACTAGTTGAAAAGCAGTACCGTTACAGCAGAAGATCCTCCCCAGATCAATAAGCAAATACGTTGATAAGCCGTATTNAAGCGTGGACTAGCCTNNAGACGCTGTGAATGCACAGAATTAACAGCGCAAACAAACTTTGAGAAATCTTGTGAAAAAGAAACGCCAGCAACCTGCTGCTGCAAAGTTAATCTTCAAAAAAACAACTTTTGAAAATATCGTCAAATAACAGCACCATAGTTTTCCTGTATCAAATCCCCATTAACTGTATTAAATCATACAAATGCATATCATACCTGATACATTAATACCACAGTTATTGGTATTTCCTGCAAAACTTTCATGGAGTTCAACGCTTTGGGTATAACAGTCTGCAATGAAGCAAGGCATCATAGTTTTAGGTGCATGTCAAGGAAAACACCATAACATAACACACTGGAGAACCTTTAAGAAAAATCAGTCAGCAGTTGATGAGACAGCTTAATATTAAACATACAATGCACTCCATTACACGAAGCCAGAGTGAGGACAGCTAAAACTACTGACTTGCAGTTGTATGAGCAGAATAAAAGAACTTTCACAAAACAAAAGAAAATTTGTGTCTCACCGCAACTGTTTTTCCACCAGGGCTGGGATTGCCGGGAATCCCGGCTCGGTAAGTAACTGTAGTGACAGTACCGATTCTTTGTGGGTCGGGGAGCCCACCATCACTGATGGTTGGGTTCTCAAACAACCAAACCTACAAATCAGGCAACAACAATTGGAAAGATGGCAAACTGAAATTATAAACAAAGACCCCTGACAGGATAAATCTGGGAGAAGCATATGTTGGATTATTTTCCAAAATGTAGCACAAAAATCAAATTAAGTATAATCGTGTTGAATTAATTTCAATAACACAGTGCAAAAATCAAATTGAAGTATTTCAGGCCTGGTTAAATTTGCATTATAAAGATTGCACACATGCAACAAAAACCACTATTTTGCAGTAAAACATGATGATACCACAAGAACTGCCTAACATCCAGAAAATGTAAGTTTTTGCAGAACTTCACTCACCATGTTTTGTGGTAGCTCTGCATAAATTCTTTTCACAAGTGCCAGAAAATGCTCAATCTGAACGAAATTGCAAAAACGTTGTTTTTCTGCATTTAACTAAATTGTTGTAACCAGAACAATAATGTAAAACACATTTGTGAGACTATGATTGTTTTGATTTTTTGAGACCATACAATTGTAATTGTTTAGCAAATAAAAAGATGTTACACACAAATCGTTTTACTTTATCTTGAAACCATAAAAGTTTGATTTGGAAAGGGTTTTGTTTCTTTCAGATATAAACACAAACTGAAGAGGTGAAACTCTGTATAGATGCACATTCTCAATAAACCGTTTGCACCACCAATATACATTATTAACAACCAGTTGTATCACAAACCTTGATCTACCCCTCAAATTTTTGGAGTGAAGAGAATAGGAACAAAAACATTTACAAATTAAATTGTTTTCATGGCAGCATTCAGATAATCAGACAACTTATTCAATCCATACTTCTGGAGCCATTTGTGGCCGAAATTGTTTATGGAGTTCGATGATGATCTTGATGCAGACTTGAACATTCTCTTCATTGTCAATCTGGCACATTGCAACACATATCTTAATGCAACATTTAAGTCCAATCCATAAGACCCTCCAATGCACTCCACATCAAACTAAATGAGAAACTTTGCAAAAAAACTGTATAAAGCACACAAAGACAAAAACTGGTAGCTGAACCAGTGGGGATGATGCTTTTGCAGCACATGAAATTCTTGTATTTATAATAAAACAAAAGCACATGTTTAATAGCACAATTAGTTACTCACTTCTAACAGTCGAAAACAAAGATTTAGTATGCCTTTGACATGAACTCGAAGATGATCATTTGTTGGTATTCGATGAAGAACATCCAAGCAAAGCTTACGAAGTTGCTAAAATGTGGCAATCAAATAAATATAAAACAATAAAAACAATCTGGAAGAATTTTTACAGCAAATGTACAACTCTCTACCATGCATTTGCAACACAAAATGTCCAATGAACATCCCACCACAGCAAATACAAAGTAACAACAGAAAAACATATTTACATATGAAAGACAATTGATCATACTTACTTGGGATGGGTTTTCTGAAACAAACTGAGGATCGCCATCCTGCAAAAGCTTAATGAAACTTGGCACGCATAAATTTAATAACTCCGGATATTCTGGTGATTGAGCTATATCCTGCAGAGAAAAAGAATTGCACAAGGATATAATAATACATTTTGGTGTTTTTTTCATCAATCATTATAGTAAACACAAGAAATGACCAGCAAAACAATGACTTAAACGAAACCATATTAGGCATTTGAAGAAATAATTGTTTTCATCTTCAGCAAAGTTTCATTCAAAGAAGTGCAAAATCAATAACATTTGACTCATGTACATAGTGGCATCCTGCTATATCACTGCATACAATTACTGATTGATAATTAAATTATTTTTCCCACATTTTTCTTTGTGTCACTTACATCAGATCATGAGACATTGTGACATTATGCTTTCCTATATATAGCTTTTGTTGGCTTTGAAGTTTCACTATATTGTAATTAGGAAATGAAATAGCACACATCAAAAAAAAGAAAACATGTCAAACAAAATTGACAATGGGACAATTTTACATGTTTCTTAGAAACTGCACATTCAACTAAAATAAGGTATATATTCAGCTAAAATGCATTGGTTCATCATTTTATTTTTTCTAGAAAAAATGAGCAAATGCAATTTTTAAACTTCTTAATTATGATTAAGAGCTTATTTTTAGCAATCCACAAGTGCATCTGAACCAATATCTAGATCAGAATGCTTCAGACGATGACCTAGTGATTGCCAACATTTCCCTCACTATGAAATTTTGCAAATTTCTGCTTAGTGTTATGTGCATTTTGCAGTAGTGCGGTTCAACAATTGGAAAGATTTTACGCATTAGAAAAACATGCAAACTTAAAATATCTATTGCTGCATGCCAGCATGTACTAAGCTACTTGCAGAACAACATGAACAGTCTCTGACTGACTACCACTGACTACCAGTCAAATTCCAAGGCATTTTAAGAAAACTATACTTTAGCGTTTACCAAAGTAGTTTTGACTTGTCAAACTACAAGCAGACTGGGATAGGCAAATGCTTACTAGCATAACAATATATAAAATATCAAACTGCACAAATCTAAAGTTGAAGCCCAAATTTTTTGTAGAAGTTGGTTAACTTAAATGTTTCACATCATAGCAGGACATACCTCAAAATTTTCACTTATCTCTTGAGCAGCTTTGAGTTTATTTTCATCAGCTGAAAATTATAGCAATTTACTAAGCTTTCTACTGCACCCACAAATCACTAAAAACTATATAGCTTAACCTAATTATATGCAGCATTTAGTTATAAAATTAATTTAACACAGTTCAAAAGAAAATGATACTTTATTTTGTCCAAACAAAGGGCATACCTGTATGGGCAACAATCTTAAGTACCAAAGTAATAATGCAGTAACAAACACATTCTTTTGCTACTGGCTATGATTCATATAAATACTGCAGATAAGCATATGTTCTCTATAGTTATTGCTACAAGATTTACTCAAACTTTAAAATAGTGGTGTTAAACCTACATTTGGGACTGGCTTCTGATGGCTTTAGTAAGTTTTTTTTAAGGAAAATGTTAGGTACCAGGTATGAACCTGCAGGGACCGATTTCTCTGATTCTAGAGACCTGATGATCCCGAATCAGGTCCCTAAAACACCTTTTAACACTTTGGCGTCTGGCCAAAATCAGGGATTTTTAAGAAAAAAAAACACCGAAACAAACGTGGCTTTGCGTGGGAATTTCTCCGGTCCGGTAAGTGCTACCGACCCGGTCAAAAGCTCAAAATACGCAACAAGTCTTGTAGCTTGCACTTGAAAAAATATTTTTTGGTTGGGGGTTGCAGTTTTTTTGTGGGTGACGTCATAAGTAGAGGACTTTTTGGCCACCTTGGCCCACTTCACCTGGCCCTGGGCTCAAACCATTAGATGGTAGTATTTCACTGAAGTTTTTATTGGAAGCCAGGATAAAATCCGAGTCTTTTGATACTTTGGATGACCTGCAGGGGTTTCAAGTTTAAAACTTATGATTTAAAGTAATAAAGTATTTGACTAATTAGGTAATTAGATAATTAATTTATTTTGGATCAGAGGTGACGAAAAGCGGGCTGCAAAAGAATTTCGTGCGGTCCGCGAAGCATTCAGGCCAGACTAGCAGTCTTGAACTTTGTTTGTTGTTTCTGTTGACGAACATTTTTTCGTTTTTAACAGGTTTCATAGTATGACCAAAAAGTTGTGCGGCCCGCTTACTCAGCGGTAACTGACAAAGTGGCCCACGATAGCAAATAGGTTCGTTACCCCTGTTTTAGATCATAACTTTTGAACCAGAAATGTTAGAAAGTCGATCAAAGGCTCGAAAAACTCGGACTCAAGCCAAGTTTCCAATAAAAGCTTTAGTGAAACACTTTGGCCTAGTGGTTGGGCCTTAGGCCAGGTAACATGAGCCCAAATGACCCACAATCTACTTTACTTATGACGTCACTCACAAAAAACCCGCCACCCCCAACCAAAAAAATTTTTTTGAGTGCAGACTAGAAAACTGGCCGACCCGTTTGGGCCCTTGAACAGCTCTCTAGCGCAATTCGCAGAGGAGCTATGGTGTTGGTAAGGCAACCGAAAACTGCTGGTTTTAGGCCGAAATCTAGGTACAAATATATCATACGCCAACTATCAAAGTGTTAAAAAAACTGGTTTTAGTCTAAAAACCAAAAACTAATACATACAGAGTGCAATCTAGATTTAAACCACATTGTGAACTGCACTGTCAGACTCAGTATTTTGAAATCAAAAATAGTTTCAAAATGTTCAATGACTTTGAATATTTTACGTTAAGCACCAAAAAGTAATAAAAAATAGCAATTTCATTACTTCAAAATAGTTTAAAATTATAACATTCCTGATCCTGAACATTTTATCATATATTTTGCTGTAAGAAAAAAATTGTCGATCGAGACCTTATATTTTAAAAACCATTGATAACTTAAACATGAGCATCATCTAATGCCTGTTCAACTTTTTGGTTTTTGCACCAAAAATGTCAGAAGATACACAAGCACAACAGTAATATTGGCCTTGTCCTCAAGTGGCAAAAATGTGCTCCCTTCTATTTATAAGTCATGAGATTACCATTACCAGGGCATTTATATGTAAAAGACATCTCAAAATATGTTGTGTGCAGAAAATAACTTTAAATTTTATAGAAACTATCTTCATAAAGGCTTTTTGAGCAAATGATCTCCCACATTACCAAAAACAATTAAAAACAAGCTTTTGAAATAACTTCCGAATGTCAAATTTTTTACAACAAACAAATATATACTAATACATATCTGCACTTTCAATCAAAAATTACTTTGGTAATTTTGGAACATATATAAGCAACAAAGCAAGTAGTTTATAATTGCTGACAAAAACTTTTCAAAACCGAATTTTTCTCATAAATTTCTTCATAGATACCAATTCAAGAAATTACCACCTAATGTTAAAATTTGTTTGAAAGTTGCAAACATTGTTATAAATAGCTTGTCCACAGAACTCATTTCACTATTATTTGATTAATCGTTTCTATACAAAATATATAGTGCATGAAAATGTATATGCAAAGAAATGGCTATGCACGTCATAAATTGCTTGACTTCACAGATTATATTTCATATGCTTAAATGATAACAAAGTACTTACGGGTATTGGGATTGTTTAGCAAAACCAGGTAGGACTGATATTTGGAAATATCTGAAGATCCACCACCTACAGGAATTTGCAACATTTTGTAACTAAAAGCCTACAACATTGAGGTGAAAAGATGCTTTATGTCATAACACTAAAGTAGAACATCACATCAGCAATTCTTAGATACAATTATAAAAGTCTCTTCATATAAACTTTGCAACAGCCTAATGACACAAAGCCAAAACATTGCCATCTACGGCTCTGCTTATGTATCATATGCCATGAAGCTAATGGTTTAATTAAATGTGTTTTTGGTCATTGACCAAAAAATTAAGTCAATTCAGTCATAACATCAGAAAAGGCAGGCCAGTGAATACTGCTGTGGTGAGTTTTTATACTTATATATTGTAGGACAAAAAAAACAAAATGCCTCAGCAAAAAAAACAGGTTCAATTACATCAAGTCATTGGCAGTGCAACACTTCATTGCATGAAGTAATTATATAACACTGATCAATTAACACCAATTAATCAAATAAAACTGACACTGTTATTCAATAAAAATATACAAGCACATGTACAGCCTACACAGAGTTAAACAAAGTCAAATTCTGATCCCCATTGTGCCAAGTTTAGAAATATTTTTAGCAAATATTTTTTGCAATTAGTATCTTAACTCACTCAAGTCATGATAAGTTTATGAAACTATAACATTTGAAAATTTGTTTAAAGTGTATCTTAAATTCGAATTGTTGACATTCATTTAATTTTTATGAATATGTCTTTTGAAATTGTTTCAGTGATAAACCTTTCATCCAAAGAACTCAAATCTCCAAAAAACAGACATTATTAAGTTTGACAAAATCTGGTTCAGTCAACCAGTGAGCAACCATATAAAGGTAACCCATACTGTTATGAGAGAAAAGACCAATCCAAAGCAAACTACAGTGATGTTTTTAAAATGCTTCAAAAAAATGCAATTTTCAAAACATTTTAACACCAGCATAAGTGTAATCAAAGGTGTAATTAATACCAAAAAGTCCAGGTACAATTAATATCACAGTAAGCAAAATGGTACATTTAGGGCCAATTCTAAAAACAGATTTTAAGGCTGGGAACCTATTTACTATCATAGTCTAGGGATGGGAACCTATTTACTATCATCAGCCATATGAATTGTGGAATATTGCTGGTGGGCTGCAAACATTATTTAATTTTATCTTAAAATTCTACCTTTATCTTCCAAAGGAAAATAACAAGAGAACACTATGTCAAGAAGTGAGAGAGGTTTCTCTTGACCACTGTCTATGTGTCTGCTTGTCATGGAGTTTGTTTTTGACACAACATTGTGTCAATAAAAATTATTGTGAGCTATATTAAATGTTCACATGAGCTGTAGGTTCCCCACCCCTGATTCACAAAGACACTTGCCACTTCATAATCATACACCTAGCTATGGCACAAAACATTTTTTTGACTTTTAATTATATTTTTTAAAAAACAAACTATGTAATTTTTTTAACTACAATTATTTCAGTCAAAATACACCATTTATTCATTACTGACCAAAACACACTGTGCATGAAAACACTTTGACATGACACTTTGAATTAGAGTTTTAACACTTGGGAAACATATATTAATGCTATATGCAATTCTGACTAGATGTTTCAAAATTTCTGGAATCAACAGTTGTTCTATTTCTAGAACTAAAAAAAACTAAAATTCCAATGCATCTTTTTTCATTGTTTTATTGACTTTCGATTTCTCACAATATAAAATATCCTTTGGATATCATGTTCAAACATATCTATGCAAAGCAGTACAGATGTTTTGCTCTATTTGCAACTGTATTCATGTATACTTCCCACACACACTTAGCTTTCTCAAGTACTTATGCACTAAAGAAAAATCAAATGGTATTACACATTTCAAATACTTTGTAAAGATAATGCAACTTTTTTCACATTACATCAAAATCCTCATTGTGTCTGTTGAATAAATAGACAGCTATCTTGTTATACTTTAAAAAATAGTTTAACTGCAATATTAACCCTAAAATACAGTTGTTAAAAATTTACATTCAAACAATTCAGAACCACACCAATGCTGGATAGAACAGCTATGACAAATCCTTCCTTAACCATAACAAAAATTGCAATGGAAAGCAGTCTGATCTATTTAAATAACAAATGTATTTGTATATAAGCAATGTTTTTCAACCTTTTTTGAGCTATGGAGCTATTTGATCATCACTCCCATATGACATGGAAGATTCAAACCTTTGATCATCACTTGCTTAATACTTTATTTATCTGTAATGCCTTACTCGAATCAACTGCACAGCACACATAATTGCATTCATACCAAAGATTATACCAAATGACAAAGCCAACTGAAATGGGAAACAAGCACAAAAACTCAACTTGCAAAATTGGTTATTGCAATTGATAGGATAATGAACTCTATTGTTAGTTTTACATTTTGAAGGTAAATATGAAATTTTAGTCCTTCAGGTTTACTGAAGTAGACACAATAACTGCCTTCATACTGCTTTCTTTAAAAATGTCTTGACCTTGAAATTTTCTACAAATGATCATGAAAATACAAAAGTAAATAGCTGGTGCAGGAAGAGCAAATTTACACACAATCTAAATTGTGTGAAAAAGCAACTTCAATGTTATTGTTTCCTTACCACAAGAACTTTAATATTTATTAACATTGAATAATGTAACACTTACGGTGCAATGCGGTTTATGCAAAAACGTTTGGTACCAAGTGATTTTGGTAGTTTTGTTGTATTTTTCGTTGTGTTTATTTGTTCATTTGAAAATTTTGTGAAATTTTACAACTGAAATGTAATAAATAGACAAACACAACAAACATGCACATAACTTTTTTGATAGTTTGCCTTAGCATGAGAAAATCTGGCATGCCTTAGGGCTTCCCTATTACATATCAACATGGCATCTTACTTTCTTTCAGCAACAAAACATTAGAAAACATTGAAAAATGGCATGATTTCTACTTAGAGAAGCAATCATTCGCAAAATAAACAATTCCTGCTGAAAAAAAAACTGGATGGAAACAGTCAGGACTTTTCATGACTCAAATATTATCGCAGGTTTTTTTAAGGCATTTTAGGGACCCGATTCGGGTCCCTAGAATAAGAGAAAATTATCATCGGGTCCCTACAGATCCATACCAGGCTCCTAACATTTTCCTTAAAAAAAAAACTGATTATTGTCACATTTTCTGAACACTATGCCAGTCAGGTATTGTATTTCATAAACAGCTTTATTGGAATGAACAGTTGACAGCGTTGTGTGCTGTGCAAGTAGTCTAATACCTCTTCATTTTCACATCATGATACAAAATCATCAGAGCAATTCTAGTTAAGCGTTCTTTTCTCCCATGACTTCACAAATATATTTTTAACAATTTCAATTGAGAGCACTCCACAAATGCAGTTGTGCAGCTGATCGGATTGTCAGCATCAATTTTATAAGGGTACGCACATTATGGATAAACAGTTCGTTGCTATACGGCTGTAATTTGCTGATTGTTCGACAAGCTACATATCTTTTCATTCAACATATTCACAGGAACAAGAAGTGATTGTGATGTAATAAATGTACTGTGACCAGTTACAACCTGGAAATATTTCCTTGAGTATTTCAACAATGCATCCAGTACCATGAGTGAGTTTTAATTTATACACCTTGCAATGCTAGTATAAATTTGTGATAATAGCTGAAACATAATATGCATCATATGACCAACATTCAATTCCAACAAGCATGGAACACACAAGGTTTATGAACCTTTGACACAATGCAAGCAGGGGTGTATGTTGGTGAAAAGAATGCTTTAATGGGAATTCTGCTTGTGTGCCATTTGTTAAAACTGCGAAAACAAATATCAAATTTATTTTGAATAAATAAATTTCAATTAGCACATTAGGAGTTGGTGTGCGAGTAATTTATACTTTGAAATCATGCATTGAGCTGCTAATTTCGTGCCACATTGCAACTCCATAACTCGCCAGTCAATTATGCTAAAGAGCTATTCAAGCCCTCAAAAGACTCGCAGAGCAAACCTTTTAGTTTGTAAGAAAAAAAATTTTCAGGTTTTCAGTTTCTGATTTTCTGTGGGTGATGTCATAATTGGGGTAGGTTTATGCCTTTTTGGCCAAGGTTATCAGGCCCTGGGCCCCAACTGCAAGGTGGAAGTATTTCACTCAAGTTTTTAGTGCAAACTGGGCTAAAATCTGAGTTTTTTGAGTTTTTGATTGGCTTTATGGGATTTCTGGTTCAGAAGTTATTATAAAATTGCCAATTTTTGGTATATTCACTAATGTTTGGTAAAATTACTGAGTTTATGTTTCTTTGGCCAAAACTTTTGAACCAGGAATGCTAGAAAGNCAAGATAGCTCAAAAGACTCAGATTTTAGCTTAGTTTGCACTAAAAACTTCAGCGAAATACTTCCCTCTTGCGGTTAGGGCCCAGGACCCAATAACCTTTGCCAAAAATGCCTAAATTGTATCACTTATGACATCACCCACAAAAAACCTGAAACCCAAAACCTAATAACTTTTTTTCATCGCAAACTGCAAGTCTTGCCAAGTCTTTTGAGGGTTTGAACAGCTCTCTAGCACAATCGACTTGCGAGTTACGGAACTGCAAAGACATGGCCAATATGGATAGTGTTAACATGTTGCGTGCAACATTTCATGNTGTGACGCATGTGTCANGGCCTGTGACAGGGCGTGATCCCATGTTATAAAATATACTTTAAAAGTGCTACCAGAAACGTTCATCTACTACTATTGAATTGATCATGCAGGTGAGGTACTTGCATAGCGTTTTTCTAGTCAATTGGGTTTGCACAAATAAGAGAATGAAGAGATATGTAGAAAAGTAGTTTGCGACAACACAGAGATCTCACCATAATTCCATGCTCTGGTGAACTCATTTCACATTGAAATCCAACGTTGTTGCTTTAGTTTTGTGCTGCTAAACTTTTAATAATACTTAGCAATATCAGGAAAAATAGAGTTTATTTCTAGGTATAAAACTGAATAGTATCAATGTAGAAAATGGCGACATTCCAGCAACAGCCCTAGAAAAGGTCTCATGAAACATGCGGAATTTTGTTTTTATGTGTTGTACCACCACTCCTTGCTTTATTGGCATATCAACGATCATTTTTTATAGGCATATTACAATTCATTGCATTCCGCACTCCTGCTCCAGACAAAGACTGTGATAGATGTTGAGGTTACTGTCAACAAATCATAGTGAAAAAAGTTGTATTGACAGCAGTACCCAATTTTCAACGAAGTCATTTGCAAATGGTTTAGCAATGCATTTTTCGAACAGGATGTACCATCTAAGGAGCTGTGCTTACTGCGCTGTAATACGTCATGGTGACATCGCAAAAGTAAAAAAATGACATCATTGCAGGTGGTACGAAATAAACTTTCTCATAATGTCTCAGGTTTTTTCATAGCTCATCTGGTTCATAATTTATGGTCAAAAGATATATCAAAATCCACAAACCAGTTTCAAGACAGACGCCGCTTCTTGTGTTATATAAATAATTGCAGCCAGACATGACACTGCTTTGCAACAATTTGCATGGTTAGGTATGAGACACGACGCGACAGCACCACACCCAACATGTTACTGACATGCTTTTTGTTGGTCTGCTAAGACCAAAAAATCTGAATGAAACAATATTCAGGTAAACAATCACCAATTAAATACCATACTATAAGGCACACTGAGAGTCAGATACTGATTCAACATCATGAATTAGCCATACAATTTACGAAACACTGTACAACTGGAAAAACTTAACACCTTTGGCTTCAGCTTGTTTTTACCTTTAAGACCTGCATGAGCCACTGTATTACCATTGCTTTGCAACACTACCCACTGATTGCGCTAGAAAGCTGTTCAAATGCTCAAAAAATGCAGCAAGTTTTCTAGTTGGCAATGAAAAAAAATTAAGTTTTTGGTTTCGTTTTTTTGTGGATGACATCATAAGTGGGGTAGGTGTTTGGATTTTGGCTCAGATTACCTGGCCCTGGTCCCCAACTGCTAAAGGGAATTTTTTATTTTGATTTGACATGTATAGATACTGTAAGTGCAACATCAGTTTTAGATTCTAGTGTGTTTTGCATGCATGAATTGACTGTTTATTGCTGTTTCATGTTCTTTCTTTTGTGGGGAGAATGTGCCAAAAAGATTCTTCTATATCATATGCAAAAGGCCGGCACCCTTGGAGGATTTCTGCACCATCATGATATGATTCTGCACAACATGTGAAGCTTTGTACACCATGGTACACATGACTCAAGCGGCTGGCTTTTGCAGAAGTTGGGGAATTGACCTCTTCTTGGCACCAAAATGCGAACTGCTACAGAGCAACAGTTATCTGCTTGGATGCAAAAAAGTAATGGAAACCCGGGCAAAGTTTCATTTTAGCTGGATTTACACTTTCTTTGCCATGCTCAGCTCTTTGCGGAACTGGGCAAACCATGATAGATACTGATTGCGACCCAGCACTCCCACGCAACTGTGTTGATCATCCAGCAGACTGCAATCTCTTCAAAAAATATAACCTTATTAAATTCGCAATAATTTAGCCATCAAACTTTAAACCACGATAGAAATTTATGAAACTGTTGAGGGGTGCTTGACGAAACAACCTATTTATCAGGGTTTTTTCAGTGTCCCAGTGCCTTAACTTACTTGCATGAAATTTTAACTTGCATGAAATTCTTTAATGTCTGCGCCAATAAACTATCTATTATTTGTATATTTTACCTCTTATTTGTAATATGTTCTTAATTTATCATAATCAGCTCTATTATTTATAGCTTGTGTAATTATTCCATTTTTTTATGTGGCCTTCATACTGAAGGGAAAAAATGCACCATGATGTCTTTTTTCTATGGTTTAAATAATGCTATAATATCAGTTATACGCAATGACAAATATTGGTATCGGCCTAGGAAAACCTTACAGGGTACCCACACATTTTGAAAAGTAATTGTCCATACTTTTTAAATACCTTTTTAACACTAAATATAAAAAGTTCAATACCATTACTTCTCTTCATTTTTTAAAATTCTGAAAAATGAAACTCCATCTTGCACATTGCATAATATTGCACAAATAATGAACTGTTTTGCCTTCAGTAAAATTCTGCTCAGATACTTCCTGATTTGTTTTCCATTTAGATTTCCCATACTTTTTCAATACATAATGTACCCTTTGGCCAAATTCAATACTTTTGCAAGGTCTTGAAAACCAATTTTTAAATTCATCACTTTTTCAATACTTTCAGAGTTGGATCAATTATAATTATAATTGAATGTAATTACATATTATTGGGTAATTGTAATTGAAACTTTTTGTTCTTGTGTAATTGTAATTTGCAATGAAAATTGAGCAAATTACAATTACTTTTATTTCCAACAACTACACAGAATGAGAAAACGTAGAAAAGAAAAACATTAAAATACTTTCTATGTGACCTACTTCTACTCCACAGAGCTTGTCAGGTACACAGCACGATCACCCACACAGTAGCCAGACAAGCCCATACAGAGTGAAAACAATGTACGAGGCTCATACATGATGCATTCATTTGACAGATAATGCATGAGTCAGCAAGAATGCTTGCAATATGGGAGAACCACTAGACACATGTCTGGAGCAAGATAGCATTCGTTACAGAGTTCTGTAACCCTTAACAAAACACATGATAGATCAACGCAAGTTACCAAATTGGATGCAACATCCAAAGGTATCAAAACGCTGCAGTGTAGAAGTATCTACTGTGCTGCATGCAAGGTTAAGATGAGACAGAGATGTGTTGCATCCTCAATGTGCTGCATGTAATGCACAGAATCTTTTATCAATTAGTCCATAGCCTACTTTGCAGGCATTTTGAACAGTTCAGATTTGAAGCAGTGTTAACTTTTTGCAAGGAAGTTTTCACTTAAATTTTTGAGTTAATTGGGTCCAGTGCCAACTCGGGCTTAGATTTACATTGTAGAACATGAGTTTACTTGCTTAGTATTTGTGCCACCACCCATTTCACTTATCAAGGTTGTTAACTCAGGCTCTTTTCATTGGGCCTTGCCACTGTTCATATATTTTCATTCCGTGTCTGGCCTTTTGCATTCATGTTGCAAGTGACCTGAATCAAAAAGTATCATTCATAGCATGCATTTTCTTGACTGCGTTGGCTCACGCTTTACTCAGGCTCATCTGTCAAAGCCTGAGCTGCCAACTGCAAAGATGTATTTTTTACAACATCAAAAAAAAAATACATCTTATTATTATATTATACAATAATTCATGTCAGATTGAATGTTTATTTTTTAAAGTGATGGATTTGAATAGAGCATAGGATTTAAATGACAGTTCCCATTCGAGAGTAATTCTAATTAGCATTCTCTTTTTTCTGTGACATGAATTACGCAAAAAATGGATGAATTCTCATGAGAACTTCTCATTAATTGTTACATGACTTAAACCACAACGCAAATATAGTGCCAGCCAGAATGAGAGTAAATGGAAGTTTCAGTGATGCAAGCTTCCAACTGTTGTATTCAGTCAGTATATTCACGACTTATAGATCCGCTTGTTTTACAAAGCTTTTTTT
>JGI24159J19872_10001428_pt1 | contig 26209 bp, 18 predicted proteins | sample Ectturendosymbi4_FD_19872 | JGI IMG/M metagenome (IMG submission 19872)
AAACCGAACGGTACAATGACGTCAGAACGGGCTGTCTTGTTTTGGCGGACCGTCGCTTGACATGTAAACGTAGTAATTGAGATTCATGGAAACTCGTTGGAAGACTCTGGCGTTATCACCACGCAAGTTGAATAAAACTGACTTTCGTGAGTATTAATACATATATTTTTGACGAAGTTTAACCTAAATGACCATTTACCCGCCATTGACCATATACCGGCCACGTACCACAGTTTGTTGGAGGCCCCCTTGGATCTTGAGGCCCTAGGCTTAAGCCTATATGTTTAAGCCTTCTGACGCTCAAAAACAGACTACATGACGTTTTGGATCAATCTTTTTAGTTTAAGTTTTCCAGGTTTCTTGCAGTTGTTTTGAATAAACAAAGATTGCATCTTTGAAAAATCTCCGACAGAAACCGCTGGTGTTCCTAGTAGGGGTATAGTGCCAAAAAAAGAGGTGTGGACAGTGGCGTGCAGAGGGGGTCCAACGGGGCGCCGGGCCCGGGCATCCAAGATAGGGGGGCATCCAAAGAGTGAAATTATAAAAATTTAAATGCTGTAGCTAGATGATTTTTCTTATTGTAAGTCTACTAATACATGCTGAATGAATTTAATTTTCGAAACTTGTTTTGTTGTCAAACAATAATTTTTACCTATTCAAATGCCAGTAATTCTCAGCTTCTTTATTACCAAGAACTTTTACTCTAGGTGTGCGGTGCACACCCAAATAAACTGATAGCGATGTAACTTGTTCCAGATCGTGCGATCAAGCGAAAATCACAAAAAAGTATTGAAAGATAATCAGGGTTGAGAAAAACCCGTTATTTTTTAAGAAAACAACCCTCCTGTTTTTTTGAAAAGATAGAAGTTTTTGTTCTTTTTTTAAAAAAACATAAAAGACCCATTCTGAATTGTTTTTATTTCATGTAAGCTCTGTACTGTAGTGTAATCCCATTCCCTCTCTTAATCTGCTAATTGGACATGCCAAATAGCCCCGAAACCATCACAACCATCATCCATGCATGGGACTGAGCTGTTACATATGTCATGTGACTACTTCAATCAATTATGTTCAGCTAAAGGCAACATAGCTCCAGCAGTTATTCTGCCTCACAAGGCAAAATAGCCTCAAGGCAAAATAGACACAGCACAAAATGTGTATGTTGAATACGTTTATCAGAAGCTGTCGCCATCCGATACTTAGAAAAAAGGCAAACAGCCCCCAGGTTTGAAATCACTACCTTAAACCAAAGCCTTAAACTTTTTGAAAAATTAGCCAACATAAAAAGCATTCCCATCAAAGGTGTAATTTCTACNAGCTAAGTCAAAGGAAATAGTGAGAACAGAACCAACGAACACTCGCNCAGCACGCATAGACACTAATCACTCAACTATGCTCACGTTGCTACTAGAACTCAACGTTATATGTGGAGAAAGGTGGAGTGGACACAGTTCGAATTGCAAAATAGTCTCAGCAGAGCTTTCGCCATTGATGGCAAAACATAGACTGCCATTTAGCAAATCTGTAAAATCGGATCACAACTAAAATTTTCTCAGTCCGATCCAGTCCTGATCCGCCAATTTTCAAAATAATTACAGTCCGATCCAGTCCTGATCCGGCCAAAACTGGCTTCAGTCCTGATCCAGTCCGATCCAATCCTGATCCGTGCTCATCTCTGAAAGGTTCCTGATCTAACAGTTTCAGCAAAGATAATGATTTAAAATCTTAGTAAGCTACATACCACGGTAGGCTAAATATTAAACTAATGATCAAAACACTTCAAAATCGTTAGGGCTTCAAAATCTTTAGGGCACTGTTTAATAAAAGGAATACTTTTCCAGGGAAGAATCAGATGCTAAGATCTTTTAGATTATGTATTTTTCCTATTATGTAGGAATAATCACCTGCACAAACTGTATGAAAAAACTTAGAAGCAATAAGTCAAGTGAAAAATTTTTACAAACAAGAAGGGTGATACCGACCATTTTGTCAACAGTGCTAGCTGCCAGATCTAAGCTGTGTCGTAATTCGTAAGTGGCACAGGGAAAACAGAAAGAAAATGAGGAGGCTATTGTTAAGCAACAATTAACAATTTGCCCATATTTTGGCCGGCTTATTGCATTTTGGTGTGTTACGTGATAATCGCACCAAGTATTGTGTCAAAAGCAGTAAATAAACTTCTCTGAAGGAACTCTCCTGACAAGATTCAATATTAGAGTCATTATACTTTGAGAAAATTGGCGTTAGTTCTCTTTAAAGTTATGGCAAATTATTCATTATCAAAACACCGGCTTCGGGCACTGATTTTCAAAATACCGGCCTTTTACCGGCATCTACTAAATCAGCAGTAAAATACCAGCCAGGCCGGTGAAATACCGGCCACCTGGCAACTCTAGTTTAGGCTGACTTTATCGTAGCCTGCAAGTAAAGTCAGTCTTGTTCACGGAAAAGTAACTGAATGATTCCTCAATTCTTCCACATTAGATGATGCAAACTTTGCATTTTACTCTTTAAACTGCACTTTGCATTGCATTTTACTCTTTAAACTAAAAAAAGGCAGATAAATGACATATAATACGTTATATCAATGACATATGGCACATGTTATATGTCATTGGGCAGATCTATACATGTTCCACACACGCTTCTCACTTTTTTGCACTTCAGTCAAGCGTGACATCTGATGCGACGGACCACGTAGCGATAAGCCCAGCCTATCGATCAACCATTCAGCGCCGCTTTCCAGCCGTTTTGAAGCGTGACGGGCTAACCGTTTCTAATCATGTGTTATATGTCTTTGTGCAGACGAAACGAATAGCCTACAAACAATAATTTCTTGCTACCACTAGTAGTCGCGACTCGCGGGCTATGCGACCAGCCACCTACTAGTGCNCCNGTATGCTGAGTTTCACATCTAAATTATAGGCCTATGATNCAAGTTTGGATAGATCGGTTGAGTTTAATATCGGCAGTTAGATAATATAGNTTTTGTTGAATATTGCGTTTTCNGTTGGGTGAAACCACAAACCAACAAAAAATTTTATTTGGCATTTACAACTGGAATGATATAATTACTGACCTGACATCACATCCAGCTAAACTAATGGCACCGCTGCGCTGACTTGTGACTGCGGATATGCGCGTTTCAGTTTAAAAGTTGGTACTTGGTAGACCTGCTTTACATTTAGGTGATTAGTAATGAATTTACAGCGATTTTGCTCTGTTGGAGGAAATTGAGTTATGCTAAGGTAGAAAATCGTGTTTCCACCATGTTTGTTTGTTCAAATTCATACACTATTAGTGCATACTAATAGTATTAGTAACTACTAACTGTGATATGCTAATATTGCTTTTGTTTATTAAGTTTGTATAGTTAATAGTAACTTACTGACAGCTGTGTCGTGTGTGTGGCTAAATTACAGTAAAAGGCAATCTCAAATTTTGTCATGAGTTGTTTCAAAGAGCAAAGTATCATACAGTATCTTTTTTTAAAAATAATTCCGTGTTGAGAATTTTTTGTTTTTTGTGTATGGGTATTCTGTTGTTTTTTTGCAAAGAGTAAGTGGAGCTATGGCTTTTCACTCAAAAATGTGAGATTTAATAGTAGTATCATGAACTCAGCTACAAATTAAGGAATTCCTGTTAATGTTAATTTCTACATAAGATCAAGTAATTAGGTTTGCAGTAAATGAGTAAGTAAATAATGAATGTATAGTCATACACACTGATATTCATGGGTATAATAATGTAAAGAACGGATGTCCGTCAGGGCAGATGGCTAGCTATTTATGCACTATCGAATTTGTGTCAACTGTTCATGGCCTATGTTTTTTTCTGCGTTTGCTACTGTAGTGTATGTCTTGGTTTTTCCCAAGGCAATTATTGTCATTCATTTGTGGCATAATTCTGTTGCTTACTTTTCAAATTTATGCTGGAACAAATTAAGTATTTTCNCGGTCTTACTTAGGTTTACTTATCGATTTGTGTTGTCATAAGTCAGAACATGATTTTCTACAGATGTTCAATCTTAAGTTTTTNGTCAAAGATNGTACAATTTTTTNAATGAAATTCAAACAGTAACATATATACCAAACAGAGGTTGGAATGAGTGGAAATGAAAAACGGAAGAGAAAAGATGTACATAAANAAGTCAAAATGGAGTCACAAAAATGTGGCATATCGCAAAAATAAGAAAAAAAGCAAAAAAAACAATAGATATCAACATAACACAGATGATGGTGGGCAAGCAATGGGTGAAGAGATAAGGCATGTACATATGAGTAGGTGAAGCAAGCACATAGGTGAAGGAAATGAGCAACAATAAGGGTTATGAGGCAGAGAGCAATGCATTAAAACACATTTCATGATAAAAACAAGTAGCAAGGACAGAAAACAATTGAAACCAGGTAGTACACTCCAACATTAAGAAAACACCAGGTGGTATGCGATCACAAGAAGTTTGAGAACCACTGTTNGAGCAATAGTAAAAATTGAAATAGACTAAGCAGAAACATATCCATGTGATACAATTCATAGAATGATTGATCATCATGTGGTATTTATTTTTAAAAATTATGAAGGTGTTTTAGGTGTAATACAACAACCAAGTTCAATGGGAAGAAGAGGTTTGTTACCAACTGTATTAAATATGCCAGATGTCAAAAATAGAAAAAACAATGTAATAAAAGGTTTCTGGAAGCAGCAGTTAAATACATTTGCTAGGATACTGTATTGATAAATATAAGAAGTATACACATATATGCCATAAGCATTGTGGGTTAAATGCCTTAAATGTGAAGTTGTGGCATCCCAATTTGGGTGTAATATTCAGGCAATGTTAACATGCAAAAATCAACATATTTCCATACAGGAAAGATGAAAGGGTCATTCACATTATGAGCATTGGATAGTGAGGATCACAACAACAGCAAAAAACAGACATATACAAAGAATGAACCATGGAAAATGGTTAAAAAACAACCAGATTAAGGTATACATGATGTACCATCATATGTAAATACAAGAAAATGTCAGCGAGGAAACATCAAAAATACAAAAGGTGTTAGAACATAGATCATTTTGTAAAATATTGTATAACAATGCCAACACAACAAAAAAAGAAGAAATGATAAACATAAAAAATGCACATAACACAATTTTTTTATAGTACATACACAATAGACATCAACGTAACACAGATGATGGTGGGCAAGCAATCGGAGAAGAGTAGAGGTATGTACATACAGATAAGCAGGTGAAGCAAGCACATATGAGGCAGAGAGCAATGCATTAAAAAACAACATTTCATTACAAAAACAAGTAGCAAGGACAGAAAACAATGTTTGTACATATAAACCGTGAAGAAGTAACACAACCACCCATGGACCATAATGGAGTGAGTACCATGGATGAATGCATGTCCCACCAAACACACAGCGTCACCAAATGATGTTGAAGAGACAAGGGCTTAAACAGCTCACAACAAGTTTAGCAGCAAACATCAATCCAACAGGTGTTGGGTACATGAAAAAAAAAATGTTTAGTAAATGAGAGGAGCATCCAGTTCTAGAAAAGGCAACATTTCACTCATAATGTCATGACTTGTGGGATTTATCTACCTATTGCGCAAATATAACTGGCATCATGTCATTGACACCATACTTCAACTTCATAAAATATGATTATATATTTAATATTTCTTTATTGACTATATAAGTACGCAATTCTTCAATGTTCTTCAGTTTTGACATCCTACAGTTGCCTACCAAAACCTGTATTTGTCATTTATACTCAACTACCTGTTGTGTTATTTTCAGTTTTAATATGCTTACTATTCCTTTTATATTTGACATTCTTTCTCAGACACCTTTTATATTTTGCAGTTTCAAAAGGCTGCATTTCAAAACCTAACATGTTTCTTCTCAGTAAGCTAAAATTTTCATTCATCAGTTTCATCAAGCTACATATGCTAAATCCTTTGACATTTGGTGCTCATCTCAGGATGTAGTTAGCATTTCTTCTCAGCTCTTGCTTATATTTGGCAGTCTCAATATGCTACAATAAAAACCTTTCATATTCGGTGTCTCTTCAATGACACCTCTTATATTTGTCAGTGCAGTATCCTAGCAGTTGCAAATGTATTTCGCTGCTGAGACCCAGAACTTCTTACTTAGTCAGTGCTTCTGATAATGGCCCCTATTGAGCAAACAAACAAAAGATGACCGAAAGGTCATGTGTAAAAAAATATAATGATAACAACAAATAAGAAAATGGAAGGCAAGAAGCATGTTGAGAATTAAGAAATATACAGATGGACGTGAAGAAGTGAGGTACGTACATTGGTGAGAGAAATGAGTGGCAATGCAGGTAAGGAAGTGGAAAGCCATTCAGCCACCATGATAATACAATGATGAGAGTGCGGGGAGTAAAAGCGTATATAACATATGACAAAATCGTATCACATTACAATCGTAAAGATGATATGATAGGTGTCAAGACTCTGACATAACATGTGTGATAGGTGAATATATGTCATAGAAATATGATTTGTTATTGTTCCTAGACCCATTTACATCACTCATTAACTAATCGTATTTTGTTTTTCATGTATCCAAACACTTACCAGATTATTTTTTTTACTGACGTGATACAATGATATGATAAGTATGATAGTACAATGAGGATATGAGTGGCAGAAGTGTATGACACTTGACAAAATGAATTTGGAACAATGAATATTATGATGAAGTACCATAGTTACCCATGCACATAGCAGGGACACAATAGACTTGGAAAAAGGTATAAAGATAGGGGTGATAGTCATAACAGCCAGTCGAAGATATCAAATATTGCACAAATTACCAAAATATTTAAAGGGAAAAATGATCCAATAATGTGTAGGATACATTAAAAACAAAGGTTAGTTATAATCAGAGATACCATAGATAATTGGCAGTTTTAACTCATCACTTTTAAGTAGATTAAGTAAATAGGTATAAAAATGACTCTAGTGTCATTGTTTCTGTTTTCTTAAATTGACCCTAGTCTGGAAACTGGCGGTTGTTGATGAGATATTATGATGTGTGATACCAACATTTGTAGGCCTGACACAAATGACAAACCAGGCATAATTGTTGTGTGGTAGAAGAGATGTGGTGCATGAAGGCTAACCGTTGTGTGCTAGGAATAGGGTCTTGAATTCCAGCATTGGGCATTTCCCATAGAAGGGCAAGATGGAGATGTAAAATAAGGACTGCAGGTTCACCACACTGCAAAGAAAAGAAATGCCTTTTTTTGGATAAATTTTTGTTTCAGTGGGAACTATTAATCCATTCCACATTTTCTGCTGCAAAGTGCAATTTGCAAGATCATCACCAGTTTTTCCCAAGTGTGACAACAGCATGTATGTGTGGGTAATCCAACTGTGATGTAGCTAAAAACATGTCTTCGTTAATTTGAACTCATAGCAAGTACAAAAAAATTAATAATCAGACTTTCTGATAATATTCAGCCTAATTTCCATAAAGGCAGTTGATGTCCATTTGATAAACCAAATAATCCTTTTGTGTTTTCTAATTCAGATCTTCTTCAAACCTTCAAAAGCATAAGTCCAAGTTTCTAGCTCTACCATTATATATATTTTTTTGTCAAAATCATTAGCTCATCATGTATCCAAGTAAAAACAGATGATGTTGCTGTGTGTGTCATAATTTACCTGCATAGTAAGCAGTGGAGATGAAGCTCCATGGGTCAACACTGCTTGTTATACTTTCAGACATATTTGGTAAGTGCTTTGGTAACTTTGACAAACTTAGTGCATTCTTGTTTATTTTTATGTTGAATGGTTTGTTGTATGAAACAACATGATTCTTTTACTTTTTGAATAAACGTTAAAGTACTAATATGAATGAAAAGGAACTTCCTTTAAATATTATGCATTTCAAAGCAAAACCAGCATATGTTCCATTGTGGATACTGCAACATATATACTATTGAAATGGAACTATTAGCTTAGCATGTGATGTTGATATAAGTGAAATAAATAGAAAAATTTGCTGATGGATTCAAACCCTTCCCCCTTGTGGAGACTAGTTACTTGAATGTAGATATGTGCAAATTTGAATCATTGCAAAAAGGTGAAAGCAGAGTCCAGTTGGCTGATTCCTTGAAAGTTTACAGCAAACATAGAGTGTAGTGACCAGTAGAGCCATAAAGGAACATGTTTGTGTGATTGAACATCTGTTTAGAAATAATGCTTTTTATTGAAAATTGTACCGAACATCAAATATTACAAGTTAATGAGTGAAAAATTGTATAGGAAACTGAGAAGAGTTTAAGTATCAATATATTTGTATTGTGAGTCAAGTTTCTTGTGTATGCTACATTGTAGACAAAGCAGAAGGTTATGCGTTTTTATTGTTTGTAGTCTTGGCCCAGAAATCTGTTTCAGCACTCAACTGGTAACTTCAAGCAATTCTTTTTTTGAAGGTTTTGTAATTTGCACGGAACCTTTATTACGTGATGGATCATTGTGCAACAATCTACCCAGTGGATTAGAAAAGCAACCAGAAAGAGTGATTGTTAAAAGAGGAGAACCTTTGCTGTTGAACTGCATTCTTAACAGATTTTTTGCTCTGGACAGTAGAGAACTGCCCCAAAAGAATATTACATGGATTAAAAATGGACTTCCAAATTGAGTCGAAAAGTATACTTGGTCATACTATTTCCTATTCAAATGGAAGTTTGTTTGTTCCGCATACCATATCACTAGCAAGCAGTGATGATGGTGCTGATGATGGATTTTATTTTTGCATTGTTAATTATTTATCAGAAACATTTATCAGTTCTGGAACACATGTGACTGTAGCAGGTAATTTCGCTCATGAAGTGGTTTTGATGTGTTTTGTGTATGTTGCCTGTATTTTGGTGGGTCACACTAAACAATTTTGAAGCGAGCTTTATAAAATAACTGTTGGGAGAGGTATTGGTTAACAATACAATTTTGATGCTAAATGCCTTGCAGCTAATGCAATTATAAACAGTTTTTTTTGTAATTCAAGTAAAAATGCAAAGGTTTGTGTTTCAACCTTAAATTCAACCAGTATAAACTCAGAACAAACTGATCATTATGGAAATACAGAAAGTGTATGACAGTGTTTCTGAATCTTTTTCGTTTCATGGAATTGAAGTTGTTGCTTCATCACCACCACTTGTAGCAATTTATGTCGAACCCTTTCTTTGTTAAGTTCAAGGTTGCTGAAATCTGGATGTGTGCTCCAGTTACAAGTCATTGTCAAAGACAGCAATGAAAGCATTTATGCAAATCTATCACTTTGCTGTTTTAAGTCCACTTTTGTTATGCTGAGTTGCTAAACTAAAATCTGTATTTACATTTTGCAGCTTGTTTGATTGCATCTTGTACTTCCAGTAAAGGTTTCACCTGTGTCTGTTTTGGATAGTTGACATTATTTTTTGTTTAGTAAACAGTGATTTTTTGTTTTGTAAAGTTGTTGATATTTTTGACAGCTTTGGGAAAATTTTCATACCAGCCTGAAACTACCTCAATTGCTGATGGATTTTACCACCGACTCAACTGCAGCATTGAAAAAGCTTCTCCAAAACCTACTATCACATGGTTCAAGAATGACGCTCCAGTTTTAAACACTTCTGCATACCATTATTTAACTATTACAAACAATGGAGGATCAGAAATGCATCCACTATCTGTAACACATTCCAACTTAAGTGTGGTTGTGTTACCTAGCGGTGTTTTGGAACTGGGTCCTGTTTCAGCAATTGACGCTGGGGATTATTACTGTTCTGCAAGTAATGGAATAAAAACTAGAAGAAGTTCTTTAGCCACACTGACAATTCTACCAAAAACAGGTTTGTTTGAATTGTTAATTTCAATGTGCTGGCCCATTACAATGCTTTTGTTATATCCTACCTTCAGTATTTGTGGATCATCGCAAATTTTATTGAGATGAAAGATTGAACATAAACAAGGTTTAAGTCAGTGGTTCTCAACCTTTCGTGGTTCGTGGCCCCCTTCCCCCTTCAACTAGCATTTAATAAATATTGTTACACTTGGGTTTTGCAATATCATGGCAGAGCTATTGAGTAAAAGGCTCTGCTTGTGGCCCCCAAAGGGGGCCCGAGGGTCCCGCCTAAGAAACCCTGGTTTAAGTGTTTTTTAGTATTAGGGGCAGCTGGCAATTTTATAGCCTTACTTGGAACTGTTCATGAAGGCCTAAACCTGCAAGAAACATACCAATGCTGCATTTGACGTGGGGAGAGGCATTTGCACATTTGGGAGTATTCAATTTTCCAACTGCATGCAGAATTTTTATTTCATTCATACTAAACATGTTCTGTCTTGTCACGCTATTTAATTAAGATTTGTTAACAAATATTTCAATTAGAAACTTGAGTTTGCTTGTGCATGACCATGTAATTTGCATGTGAATTACATAATTATTGCCTCTTGTTCTGCCATTGAGATCAATGTATCGATTGTTAACCTACTTTGAGTCCTTTCCTGTATTTGTTCCTTTTTCTTGACCAAATATAAATGGATTTACTGTTTAACTAGGATTTTGTGATTGCACACATGCCATCCTTTTACTCCTATCTTGGTAATATGTTGATGACATGTATAAATGTGAGACATACTTCTATTTCCATGGCCTGTAACATATAAATGTGCCAGCAAATGCTTTAGTAGCACAAGTTGTCCAGCCAACATGAACTTTGTGCCTTGTAGCAAAGCGAAAATATGTGAAAGCATTACTGCAAACACTGTGGATTGGCTAGATTTTGATAAAGAAATATTTGGGTTTGATATGGCGATGGAAAATCACAAAGATTTATTTAAAAGACTTACCGCAATTGATAAATGTCTCAAACAAAGCTTGACCTGCCAATTTCAGTTTGTGTAGCATGTTGTCGTCATAGAAGTTCTCATGTTCTTGAACATGCAAACATAAATTGTATCTTTAGATGAGGATCCTCACCCTACATCCATTGAAGGTACTCCAAAAAATTTGTCAGTTGTTCTTGGATCAACTGCCTACCTTGATTGCTTTGCAACTGGCTTCCCTCGTCCTGTCATATCTTGGGAGAAAAATGGCGTTGGCCTTGATCTCAGGTAGGCAGCTGGTGTCTATCCCTTAAGTCGATGGATATACCAATTAAATACAAAGCAACAAAATTGGCCGAATGGCAGTGAGATTTGTTGCATGTGATTTCCGGTTGTGGGGGACATTTGCTCTATTTAAACTTATGTCAAAGCATAGTTGGACTTACTCGCCCATTTCTTGCTCGTTTTGGAAAAACGCTGGATTGAAGCATAAACACTTAGTTCACTGCTCTATTTTTAATTTATTGTTTTCACTTCCATGTTGCTTGACTCCAAAGCTGTTTGCTTAAAAGTCTCGTGTTGCTGCAGACGAAGTTTTTTGCGTGTTTTAATGCGAATATCTACGGCGTTTACAAAGGGATCTTCGGTGTTTTACTTCTTGGCATTTTTGGTCTGCATTAATTTACCATATGTGTCAAGCACCCCACTAAGGTGAAACAGAATACGAGAGTTTATTCAGACTTTTTGAAGCCAATGAATGGTTGCATGGCAGCTGATTATTTGCTTTCGACCTGCACGGACGAAACTTCTATTCAATCACTGTCTTGTTGTTTGATCTCAAGCTTAAATATTTGTAATTGCAGATCGGACCCAAGATTATCCATAGTTGGACGCGGTACGCTCGTCATTGCTCAAACAAAGCCCGGCGATGCTGGCCAGTATAGGTGCAAAGCTGATAACGATGTTGGTCGACCGCAGACGGCATCAGCCACCATCACCGTCCTCGGTATTTGTGCATTGATTCCTGATATTGTTGTTACAAAGGCTCTACTTGCGAAACGTAACGATAGCATTTCAGTATCGCGTACTTTTTTGCTTGTTTAACGTCAAATATATTACACGAGCTGTTAGCTTTTTAATTTTCAGTAACGATTATTTACAGGATTACATTTCTTATCGTTGCAGCTTCCAAATAACCTGTGAAAATCGGGGGCTGCATCATTTAAATTGTACGAATCAAGGGCTTTTTCCGAATTCGAAGTGCAGTTGTAAATGGTGGTGCCTATGATTGAAAGTTGTGGTTGAATTGCTGGCCGCTGACTCGCCTCATGTAACAAATTATGTTACTGGACAAGTCGGTCAGACTTCTTACATAGCTCACTGCCCAAGTTAAAACAAGCTGTGAGTCAGACGTTTGTCGTGTGCTCATCCGACGTATCAGAGGCTGCTTTGCGTTGCCGGCGCCCAGGTCACGTTGGTACCATTACACCTATGGTCAATGTGCGCTGTAGTTCCAAAAAGTGCTTACCTATGTATATCTGTTCGTAAAACTGCTGTAGCCTTGTCGTCGTCACTTCGTGCTCTTATCACGATGCGTTGGCAAAAGGCGTATGTATCTTGGAACGGAACACTGCTTGGTCGGGTGGTGCAGCTGACTCAGCATAAGCAATGGGGTATTCCTGTCTCAGAGGTGCAAATGAAGTTTTTAATGCAATTTTATGCGATCTCATGCTAATACGTGGAGGCCAACGCAATTTTCTTAAATTCAGCACCGCCCGTCTTCCAGCATCAGCCCAATTGTGAAAATTTCATGATTCCTGGCCAGAGCGTAAGGTTGCAGTGCACAGTCTCCGGTAATCCCAAACCATCAATCACATGGTATAAGGATGGTCGACAACTGCGAACGTCTCGAAGGCTACTAATACATGTATGTGGCTTACTTTGTGTCGCGTGGCTAGTTAAAAGAAACTTCTACATCGTTCTGTTTTTAGATTTTCCGTCTGAAATTAAGTAGTAATTTCAATAGTTCGAATTTACTGAAGGTCTGCGAATTTGAGAGCGGCACTGACGCTTTGTTAGATGTCGCTGCATCACCAAGTTGCGTAAACATGAAAAGCGGATAATTGACTTTTTAGGAGCAAGAAATAAGAATACAGTCGGCAAGTGCAAAAGACGTCGGAGCTTATCACTGCATCGCAACCAACCTCGCTGGATCTATTTACGCTGCAATGAAAGTCGTTCTGTCTAATGAACGAGGTAGTGTTTATTTTTTTTTGTGATTTGTGGTGCGCCTCTGGAGCAGAAAAAACTGCCTCAAATCGTTCAAATTACATTATCGATCAAATGTTCCATTCAACAGGTGACTGCTGTATTGTAGGTCAGTTCATCTACTTGCAGTATTTTCGTTGGGTATGTGCTGCAGGTGACGTTAGGTATGGCTGTAGGTACATTTCAGAAATTAGAGTTTTTGTGGTTGACGACGCTACACGGCTCAACTGAAGAACTTCAGCGCATGTCTGCCAATTCGTTGCTCTAACCTCTGAGCATCTACTGCAGCGCGTGGATTGCCTTGTTGGTTTTCGTACTACGTCCTGAATAAAGGGAAACAGGATCGTGCCCTTGCATCCTGATTGCTCGGCGATGGGTCGCCTGTTGGTCACGAGCGTTCTCTGACGCGTAGTAAGATTGCCGTCTGAAAAAACTTGCGTTTGCGACAGCGATCGATGCCCTGAGGCGGAGCAAGACAAAAGAAATTCGGCCGATGCTCCTTGTGGCACGGCAACGGAGTGCCGTTAACTGCTAGCGATTGTTATCGTTAATTGCAAACTCGACGGGATCTTTGCGGAATGATGAAAAATGACTGCAAGTTTACGTGCTTTGCGGTCAGCAATTCTTGCAGTGCATTCATGGGATCTTTGTTGGTTAATTCCCACGAAATATTTTAAATGAACAAAAGTTTGCGGAATACGCCGCAGTATCTTTTCCTGCGACTCTTGTTTTTTTTACACTTTTGTTATTACTCCTTTTGAGTCCGGATACTAATTTCGGGTTTGCGTAAACAGATGGAGAGCCCGTTTTCGTCTCCAGCATATTCGATGATTACAAATCTGCAAGCTCGAGAAGCAACGTTGAATTTGTGCTGAAACTAAAGCATTTAACGAGCAAGTGAGTGTTTCTCGCTCCGACCAAGTCGCTTTTGCACTCCAGAGTTGTTCTCCAGTGCTATTTGGCAGCAACTACGCCGTTACTTATGAGAATGCCGACGGTAACTAACTTAACTTCACTCGTTTCGAGTGTTGGAAGTATCAGTTTTGAAGACAGTTGAACGCATGACCACCTGTCGTTTGCAATCGCCGCAGAAGTATGCAGAGTTGTTGCCATTGTAGAACAAATGATTTTTTTTTCAGCTCTGCTCTGGTCGGGTGGAGACCTGCTGCCGATATATTTTATCGCCGTGCTACGTACAAGATCATCGTTACTGACGCAGACACACATGTGTAAGTACCGCTTGCTGTGTTTGTCTCTGTTAGTCTGACCGGTGCACCAACTGAATTTGCATCTTGTCTCGTTTTGCTAGAACGCGGATCTTGCAATCTAGCACTCGCGAGAGGACGATTCCCAACCTGCAGCCCGGCCATCAAATCAAAGTCGCATTGCTTAATCAAAGAGATAAAAGCAAGGAGCTATGCTTCGTTGTACCGTCTTCTTCCAACAACAGTAAGTTGGTCCTTTGCATGTAGTAACGAGAAAACTTTCCTAGCTCATGCCTGGCATTGCATCATTATGACGCTAAATCATTGTGGAAACTCGCTGTACCGTTGTTGCAACGATGGAGTAGATTTAAAAAATTTTTTTTCAGCCGGTTTTAACTAATCCCGGTGCATGTTTGTATCTTCTTTGCTTATAACTCTTCGTTCACCCCAACTGCTTTTAACATGTCGCGCGAGACCAGGCCGCCCACGTTGTAGACTCCGCCATCTTTTGGTTTTTATCTTAACATCCAGGGCTGTAAACACCAAGATCACAGCTGCTGTGCGTGTAAACCTGCGTGCCGGTTCGACCCAATTGTTGCTGCCAGAAATTAAGGACCTGGGCGAGTTTCGTGCCTGTGTTAGGCTTGCGGGTGTCGCCTTACACTACATGCCACTTTCTCACGCGACTTGTTAAGGTCTCCGTCGTTGATCCCTGTCTGCCCAGTAAAAGTCTTTTATTGTGTTACTCCTAATGCCGCTCAGTCTGCGTCGTTTGTGGCAGTAAAAGCACGACCGGGGCAGCGGATGCACAGCTAGGTTTACGGGATGGCAACGCATGTTTCTGATTTCTCTCCCTTTTTCCCTCAATTTGCTTCTTTACGAAAGAATTCGGCGACACGGACACGATTCAGAATATCTGTTTGAGCTTCGCCATATTTGGGAACTTGATCCTTCGCAGGTTTCTGCGGAAGAGGAATTTTTAAAAAGTTTTGTCCATATATAGAAAAGCCGCTGTTTGTAAAGTAATGAAATCGTGCGAAGTAACGAAATAGTGGTGTTTGCAACGTGGCAGATTCCTGCGGAAAATAGCCGTCTGCATTTTACGTTTTACTCCGTGGCATCTTTCTGTTTGCCGGAAATGAAAAATCGTCGTATTTTTTCCAACCCAAGAGAAAACTTTTCAGCATTTTCTGCGAAATGGTTTCGGGAATTGGGACCGCGCGTTCCCTGGCACGTAGAACAAAACTTGCTGCTGCATTTCGAATCCGTGTCACTTTGCAGTTGCGGATGCTGTTCGAAACTTCGCCGTGACTGCTCTCAGCTCGACAACGGTATCTGCGTCGTGGGACACGCCGCTGTCGAACACCTCCCGTCCGACACGGTACAAATTGACCGTCGAAGAAACAAGTTCGGACGTCCTAAACAGAAAAGTAAGTTTGCTGCAGCCTGATCCAAATCTTATGCGCTTCCGGTTGCTTTTCACCGAGCAATGTACAGCAAGACTTTTTTCGGCCTCTGGAAGTGTACGTCAGTACCGTGCATGTCAGCGTTGTGGAAGTGTTTACATGTGTACCGAAAAAGAAACGAAAGTGGTTGTTGGTGTTCAGGCCGTTTCGTGGGCGAAAACTTTCACGCGCTGTCAAGTTTTACTGCTGTTTGCGCTGGTCACCGCTTCTAGTCCAACCTATTTTTTCATTTCGCGACTGACACCCCGTCCTGATTTGCAGGAAATGGAAGTCGCCGAGACAAATGCAAAAGCCGTCCGATTGAAGAAGTACACGCGATATACGTTCCGCGTCGCTGCCGTGCATGCGAACGGAGAAACCGGGCCTTACACACCGGCCGTAGTCGTGCGGACTGAAGGCGGACGTAAGCCCAGTTTTTAAAAGTTGTTAAAGTGTGGGGGGAAGCAATGCGTGAGAACCAGAAATGATTGGTTGACAGGATATGGCGGTAATGTGGGCCTTGTCACGGGCAGAGCGTATTTATTCAAATTTAAATTGATAATGTCGACCGCTTGTCAAAAGGCTCCCGCAAATATCCTGCCCAAAATGAGCGCTACCTATCAAGATAAGCCATTCAGCTACGTTTGTAAATCAGTGTCTTTTGATCTCTCCAGCTCTCATATCCGTGTTACATGAGTTCGTCTGAGATCTTATCGAAACAGCGTCATGTCCAACTGCCCCTTACATGATCGCTTCAATGCTCCGTCGATCCGTTTTGAGCAAGTGGCAATAAAATCTGGATTATGCAATATTTTGCGCGGTTATTAATTCAGCCTAAGTGCAGTGCACTTAGCGGTCTCACGTGCCATGGTTCATACCCTTGCAAATTATTTTTGTACTTGACTCAGGGAACAACGAACGCACGTGGTATTGCGACAGGTGAAGCGTGCGTGCCCGTCTGACTGATATCAAACGAACTCGACTACAAAACGGTTGACCAGAACAGTTGGTCGTGTGCCTCGACTGAACGGAAGCCAGAGTTCGGGTCGGCACCAAATCTGTGGCGTTGTCAGCCCTGCTACGGTTCTGGCCTGCTTTGTCGACTAACAAGCGCAAAACAACTGAAATCTGTGTCGTGCATTGCCTCTGCGTTCAACTTTCTCCGACTCAAATTACTATTGAATCTGTCGCGCGTTTTGTTATTAAAAGTGATATCAAAGCGGCTTGCGAGGGAGGTGCATTGTCGACTCGCCAGCGTGCCTGCTCTCGCTGGTTGCGAGTTCAGGCTTCGCGAAGTTGATTTATGAAGTGCGGCAGCACATCTCAGCACACATTCGTGAATAATTAACGTTCGCCGCCCGCGAAGTCCCTCACGAGCAGGCATCAACGTCACCGTCCAACCAGCCACCAGCCTTCAAAATGGCAGCGGCGCGACAGTGACCCGGTGCCCGCGCGCCCCTCCTTTTGTTATCGGGCCCGCTGCGTTCGCGCTAGTGTTTGCTGATGAGCTGCGCTGGCAATCGCGCCACAGATTAGATTGGTTGACTGCAGACAGGTCGGAGACCGTTCTGTGTACTGCTACTATTGCCGAACGCGAAACTTCAAATCAAGCGCATGCAGCGGAGCTCTACGGTCTGTTGGCAGCGCTTACGCATGGCCCGTATTTTTGCACATACTCGTAAGTCAATCATAAACTCAAGCGTTTGAGTTTCCTTGCGCTTTTTTTCTAAATCACTGCCGACCAGGATGTGCTTCATGTATAAAAAATCGCGCGTTGTTGTTATTGCCAGTTCCTCTGGAAAGCAAACCGAGCTCGTTCGTTTCTACACGACTCGTGTTAAAAAAAGAAAACAATGTCAACCGGGCAGACCGCGGCCTGCGCTGCTTCTGCAGCATTTTTAGCGCCCGGATCGGCACCAGGTGAATCGCGCCACTCACTGTTGTTACAGCGCCAGATCAGGCCCCGTCAAACATCACCGTCACAATGGAGAGCGGCGACCGCTTCGGCGTTGAATGGGCCGCCCCGAGCACGCGCTCTGTGAACGGCGAGCTGACCGGTTTTCGCATCAAGTACAAAGAACGCCACGACAAGGGATCAATCACGCGGGCCGTGCCGCCAGATTCTAATCACTTTCTGCTCGAAGGTAATGGCACAATTGCATCGTTTTCAAGGTCATTTTCCCTGATCGTGTCTGTGCCGCTGTTGAAATGTCGAACCGTTGAACTGCCTGAGATTTTTCGTTCACGTGGAACTAAAAAAATGCTTTTGCCTCCGACTTCCCGACGATTTTTCTTACTCTGCGTGTAAAGTGGGTAGTTTTTAAGCAACGTCAGTTTTTTTCCCGACTATGAAATACTTCCTAACTGGCGGTGTGCTGATGTGAAATGTTGGTTCAGATCGACAGTTTCCGAATGTTCAATATTTTTTAATCATCATTACCAGCTTTGCTCAAAGTCCATTTCTGAATTAGGAAGAGAGAGAAGTTTCGAAACTAATTTCAGTTGATCTCTTAATGTCAAGATAAGAAGAAATCTTTTGCAGGCCTTTTTTCTGTGTTACCTCATGTTTCTGTCCGCATTGGTATAATTGGTATGATAATCTGCCTATTTTTTTCTGTTGGAAATTGTTTTCGCTATTTATACGCTGGGCGGTAGCTTATAAACGTCCTCCTCTTGAAAGAGAAGGTGTTTTCTTGTGTAAGTTGCCAATTAAAAAACAAAAGAGAAAAACAACTTTAACCATAAATTTTTGACCGATAGTGATCATCGATCAATAAATGCTATTTAAAAAACAGTTTATTTACGTATATTTTTCTGTTTTAGATCAAAATTGCGTTTTGATATCAAGACTGCCTTTGGTGATGTAAAAGCAAGTTATTTTCAGTGTGTTCAAACCAGATCGTACCCTTCACATTCGTGTGTTTAATAGCCAACACTAATGGTGTTGGTGCTGTTCTTCAGCCTGCCTGTCACAAGCTGTGTACGGCTCATTTCCTCATGTTTTGTCTCATTTTGATTGATTTGACGTCTTCAAACTTGACCGAAGTTTTGTCTTTCGTCGGCGCACTTGAAAATGGGATCTTGGCGGATTTTCGCTCCTTTGCTTTAAAGCTTCTAAAACGGATGCCCTCTGTAAACGAAAAGCAGGCGCTCGTCGTATTTTCAGCGAATTTCACTGTTGTTGACCTTTGACAACAGCGGCGCGTTTCCAAAGACTTTGACATTTTTCGTGTTTTTTTGTCGGTGAAGATTTGAAGCGGAATACGGAATACGTACTGCGCATGCAGACTCTGAACAACTTCGGCGACAGCCCGCTCTCCAGAAAGGTCACGTTTCGCACCCCGAGAAGAGTAAAGCTGGGTGAGACCGGCGTTTTTTCCGCTAAACCTGTTTATCACATCTTCAAACAAGGCTGCACGCGCTCCCAAAGTCTCCCTTATCGCTCGCCCGGGCTGCGGATGTGTTTTTTAAGCGTCGCTGGCACTGCCCGTGACGTTTTCTGTGCATTTTAGATAAAGTTGATAGCCGGCGAAACCCGAAACGGCGTAGCTGTTGCGAAAAGGTTTGCGCTTTTAACATTGGCCCCGCTTTCTCGCACGCTTCGGCGATGCGGCAGTCGCGCGCTCGTCCGGTAATGGCCAAATTGCCTTCCTGCGCGACGTGGGGTTCACTTCGATTGGCACGGTGCCATGCTGCGCAAACCTCGGCGCGGCAAAGTTGGTTTTCTTTCAGCATCAGCCAAAAACGCGAAATGTTGGCGTCAACCGGTTGCATTCGACGTTCGGCACGCGTTGAAAGATGCGCATCGTATCAACATCCCCGGTTCTTGGTCATTCTCTGCTGCTGGCCGGGACGCAACAAAGGCGAACGTTGTCTGGAAACACAGCGGCGTTCAAACATAGCCGCTGCAGGACGTGGCCGGTCGAAGTTCTGGCTCGTGCGCGTGGCTCTGTTTCAATGCCCGGCTCAAAAGACCGCTTTGCTCAGGTGCATGGCGCTTTATAGGTGGCAACAACAACATGGTACCATGCGCTCGCAGCTCACGTCGGCGCTGTAAGGACAAAATGCACCACCTGCGCCGCTGTTTGAAACATCTGCACGAGACATGAGAGAGGCAGACGGGTTGCCTTGCCTGCCTGTCGAGTCTCGGTGTCTGTTTTGTCGACGTCGCTTTTGTCAGTGTGACTCCAATTTTTTTGCCCGCAATCGTCCGTAACCGTATATCTTTGAAAAGCATGGATCAGATAGAAAAGCCATTAAGACCCAGGAAAATGGTCGCGGGCATCAGATTTAAGCACCTTGTCTATTGTCGGCAACGTAATTGCCGCGAAGGCCCGAACCGTAGTTGTTTGACTGTTCCTTGCGCGGCGCCATTATCTTCGCCTGAGCTGGAACAGTCGCAATAACCCCCTTCTCTCAAGTTCAAAAGGCGTTTCGGCGGCCGCGCTATGTACATACCAAACAAGGTTTTAACCTCGCGCTTTCCTAGATTACATTCGCTTTGCAGCAGCAGCAGCACCATCTGACGTTTGTTTTGGAGGATAGCTGATCGGTCTTTCCAAATACCTCGCAGTACTTAACAGATTAACCAGCCCGTCCCTTTCGGGCCTACGTCTTCCGCGTTTGCGACATGAAACGATCGGTGCGTGGTCCGGTGGGTGTTATGCCGTTGTCTTTTCTTACAATCGTCCCACACCCGACTTTCACACGATCCCTGCGAAGGGAACCGCTTGTTGTTTTCGTTGCGCCATTGTGCGCGGTCGGCACTATCGCGGTTTTTCGCAGCGATATGTCATGGTAGTGCATTAGTGCCTGCGCCGGCGCACGAGGAATTGTTCGCGAACATTAATCTTGCCGAAGGCGCGTTTTGACGCGAAAGACGCGCCAGTGACCACAGCGCTGGTTTTATCGCGTCCCCTGTCTCGGTTGGCGGTGATGCTGCCGGAGAGGGTGGTTGTAACCTGTCGTTTTTTCTCCGAGACCTTTCGGTCAGTTTTCCCGTCATAGTATTAAAACAGCCGTAACAGTGTTCAGCAGCCTACTTTTTCGGACATTATGATCGAATTGACTTAATTTTTTGCGGTCTTTAAAAAAAAATTCAGTCTTTGACCGAAAAAAACAGGCTGTAACTTCGATTTGTTACGCAACAGCCCCAGAAAATTACGTAACCACAACCACGAAATTGCCGAAAAAACAACCAAGGATTTCTAAGCTAAGCAAAGGCAGGTCGCGAACAAATTGGTGTGTTCGATCGAAGTATATGTTGCAAAACGGACCTGTGTGACCCTTTGTTCGGATTTGCCTAATTCTACTTAATGGCCTTGATCTCAATAATCCCGGCATTGAATTAAATATTCGCTGCAACCTAGCTCTCCATTGTTGAGCTTTCAACTGGGAAACACTGCAGCAAAATCCTTTGTATTTCTATTGCATCATTACGATCACCGTTACGTTGTTGTGCCAGTTGCAGAGAACCGTCCACCGGGCAAACCTCGCCGCATCTCAACCGAAGCCAGTCCAACATCAATCACCGTGTCCTGGGAGCCTCCGGAGGGCAATGTTTACGTCCAGGATTACATAATTGGCTGGGGCGCCAATTCGCCGCAGAAAGAAACGCGAGTGGACGGAAAGAGGCGCGCGTACGACATCATGGGACTCGGTAAGAAGATTTGCAGTGTGTTTAATCGGTCGAAGGAATTTTGCGTATCCCAGCGCTGTGGATTAATTTGTCATAAGAAGGAAAAGGCCGCAGTGCAAATAGTCGCAAAAGACGGGACCGCATTACTTTTGTTCGGTGCCTCTTCTGCTTTTGATGCTGCCTCGGTGAAAGCGCCGTTGTTTAAATGAAGCTTTTCCTGCCCGCTTCGTGAAATCGGGCTGAAATCGACTTCGTTTTGCGCGGAACTCGCAAGCAATCCACCGCCAACAAGTTACATGACAGTTATTATATTATTCGTTGGTCTTTTTCGCTGGGATCATTGCTGTGACTTTGTCTTCAGTAACTGCCATAGGTGCAGTTGGGTAAATAAAGCATCAAGTTCCATATTTTTTAAAGAAACTCACGCTCCTGCTTACCAGAGCCAGGGTCACGTCAACGCCACCAGAAGTAGTACAGTTGGTACAATGAGACGCAGAACACACGCGAAACCGCTGCAAAAATGTGGTGTAGAAGCTGCATGATGTGCCGCCTGTCAGCAAGTCGTACCCTTGTCAGCAAGGCCTTTCCCGCTTACCTAACATTTTCAAATTGACCAACGTGAAAATGCGTTGCTTCTTTTCTGCTCACTTGATCATAGAACTGTTAGCTGCATGGGATACAACTGAGGAAAAGCAGAAACAACTTTTCGTAACGGAAACGCTGCCCACTCATCGCCAGATTTTCGCCCCGTTAAACTGAGTGAAGACGGGAGTCGTTGAAACAGGATGCTCGTTCGTTCGGAAAATTGTATGTAGCTCTGCACAATACGCTATCCGTACCCTTTGAAGTTGCGCGGTTTTGTTACTGCAAAAGAAAATTGCCTGGCTTGCTGTCACAAGTTATGCGCCCGTAAAACGCGTGCGTTACCTCGCACTTCGTAATGGTCGTGTTCTTCTGTTTTTTTCAGAACCTTCTACGTTGTACTTCCTTAGTGTCGGAGCTGGCAACCATATTGGCGTCGGCGAAAGGTTTCTGAAGAAAGTGCGCACCACGGCCACCGAAGGTAAAACAATTGGTTTACTCACATCATTGCTCTGTTTATTTGCACGAAGACAAGTCGTGTCGGCTTCTTTCGTTGAGCACTCTGGAGTTTTGGTATCACAACGAATATTTAAAAAAAAGCTTACGCTGCGCCAGATGGGCGTGAGATGACGATGCTATCCTAATGCTCTAAACTTTCAGTGAATGCGAACGCTGAACAGGTATCAAATGTAACAGTAATAATTGGGATTGATTTAAATCATTGGTGCAAATGAGTACACATGACAAAACGTGAAAACAAATTTACAAAAATCAATTTTTGGTATTTTGTCACATTTCGAAATTGACTTAATAAGTAAATCGTGTTTAAAGTGAAGTGAAGCTAAGTACACGGTACTGGTTTCGTAGACCTGTACACTTGATGTTTTTTGTGTGGAATAACTAGTAGTCATTCAATAGCCACCCATGCACTAGACCAGTGGTTCTTAACCTTTTTAACATGTCTTACCCTTTTATCAAACAAGATTACCAGATTTACCCCCAAGACACTCAGTGGTGCTCATTTATCAAAAATACTAAGTTAACAAACGCTAACAGCTAGAATGATTTTACATTTGCTGCAAATTATGGTTCAGTAAATTTACCCCTTTGAAGATGAAATTTACTCCAGGTTAAGAACCACTGCACTAGGCATTCAAGTCAATATTTCACCAGAACACGCGAAAGATCTGATATACGGCTTGTACAACATGTTCAATATACAGCTGACGAAAAGAATTTACCTCTTTATCTGTAATTTCATGACTGGGTCATTTATCAAATTAACAATAGGAGGCGGTGGGTTTCTTCACAAAACAGGATCCAAAATTATTGCAGTAGCAGAGGTCTTTTATGATATTGACAAAGCATTGATAGCTTTATCTGAAAGATAAAATCCAAACACTGGCTCTAATTTTAACTGGCGTGGCACCTCTGGTCCTCTGCTATAAAACTAATCTTATGTCTATGTACATCTAACAAAGTTTAGTGCTTTCATTATTGTTGTTGTCGCTGTTAGATTTGCTTAAAACGTCGTAAGTGGCCATAAAACTTGATTTTTAGGGTCCGCTCAGCTATGCGCTGCAATTTAGTTACTCGTTATTCACTGCACACAGGCTACCGGGTTATTTTCTGTGTGTGTCATGCTGTATAGATGTGTAACAGCATCTGTTAAACTACTTTCGATAGCATTATTGCATACAGCGACATTTTTTAAGACTCAAGATTGAATTCAGATTGTAACTTCCTGCAGTGCAAGTTAATAAATGCGGTGTACCTTCTTCATTCATGAGATTTCCTAGCTATCGGAACTGTAAGAATATGAGATACAGCTATCAAAAACCGTTAAAAGTCAGATCGTTACGGATTTTGAAATCAAAAGTCTTGTTATGTATGCGCGTACAAAGATGCGTGTAAGTCGCATTGTTAGACCTTACACCACACTAAAATTGGAAAAACCGGTAAGGTTAATCTCTTGTGTCTAGCCTGTTTGACAGAAGTATAATGCCATGCGGACATGTTTTTATTCTTTTGCTATCAGACTTGTGTCCAGTACTTTGTTGAACTACTTACCGGTGATTTGCGTTTTGCGACGGCCAAGCATAGAAAATGCAGTTATGGGTGCTTGTGAGCAAAGGACGTGCTAGATGTGTCTTGTAAATCCCGAAAAGGACTTGTATGTAAGCATATTTGCAACTGACAGGACAAAAAATTACTTTGTCAAAATGCGATTCGTGAAAGCATCTTTAAGCATTTTACGAATCTGATTTGTAATCACGTGGACTGGTAACAACTGTCATCCCACTTGACTGCAAAGTACTTTGCATCAACTCTGAGGCGCTGCGGTGCTTGTACACGGGCTTTGACGACGCCGCATTTCAACCGATCTTGCTTGCTTTGGCAAAGACGTGAAACGTTGGTTTGTTTCGCGCAGATGACCCCAAAGAGCTTTATCCACCCCTGGGCGTGCACGTCGACGTTTTGACGCCAACGACCCTGAACGTTTCGTGGCACGACTCGAATCGAAAGAGAGACTCGCAGTACTACGCCGTAAGTGACAAACCAGTTGTTAAAGCGTTGATGCGCCAGCTGTCTGGTAAAGGTCGAAGTGCGAACTCTGCTAAAACCACTTTACCTTCAGATCAAAGCACGCTGCCCTAATAACGCCCCACGTTTTGAATGGCGAACGCTTAACCGCTGTTTCGCAAGTCATTCTTGTTCGTGATGGACTACGTCAACATTTGTGTATTTTTAGTTTACATTTTCTGTTGCAAAGCACACGATTTCACAAGATTCGCACAAAAGCATGTTGATGTTTGCTTCGTGATGGCCTCTCGCTGTGTTGTTTGCAGAGGGTTGGCGTTGCCTATCATAAGGAAGCGTGTTTCAGTTAGTGGTGGCTTTTCTTTTGAAATATCACGTGCGTGCGATGGTTTTAGAATGCCTTACTTGTACTGTGGCAGTGTTCGAACGTGCGTAGAAAGGCCGGTTCGTTTCGTGATCCTGGCCAGGCAAGCTATCCATGCTGCCAGCATCATTCCACCAACTATGAGATCAGCCTAATCCGGTAATTTGTTGAATTAAAAAAAGCAACCGTGGAAACCCATTGCTAATTATAGATTAAACTTTCGATTTGTCCGTCCACCGCCGTGAATATTACGTTTCGTGCTAGGCCATCCTTCACATGTACAATCGGTGATCTGCAAAGTCACTGTTATCAAATGACAAACCTTTTTAAACGAGTCCGCTGCATTTGAGCTGAGCTGCCGGTTTGTCACCACGCAGCATCGTCCGGACCGTCAGGTTCATGTTGTGAAGAGTCAGAAACACAAAAACTTTGGTGTAAACCAGAGTCAGCGAAGAACGACTTTTTTTCCAAATGAGTTAATGATAATTGGTGCTTTCTGTTCGTGAATAGCTCTAGCTTTGCTTATTATCCTGCTTTTTATTACTCGGTTAAAACAACTGCATTTTAACTCACTTGTTGCCATGGTTCGCACTTTCAAATAACTACTTCACTTTGATTGAGAATTACAATGGACAGACAAATACTTTTTCGGCTTTTTCAAAATTGTTTTATGCCGTTTCATCGGTGAAAAAATGGTTCAAAATATCTTCAAAACGCGCCATTCAGCTGTGGTTTACCTGTTCTCTATAGGCAGTGTCTCCGTTGTCAACTTATTAAATGTTCATACCGAACACGTCCGGAGAAAATTCTTGTTTGCAGAAAGATAATAATCCCCAATCTAGGAGGTTGCGATGAAATAAAACCGTTTGCTCTTTTTCTAGGTGATGGCTTTAGGGGTGATCGCAAACGCCCTGCGTATTTTCCTGCGGGCGAATCTTTTCTGGGAAATGCCCTGTTTCAAAGTAAACACACAGCCGTTCGTACCTGATAAAATACCTTCAAAGATCGCTGAAGAGGGTTTCCATGATTGTGACTTTTATATGAACTGGGAGTAACAGAGTGACTGCAGATTGATTTGGCAGATAAGAAATTCGGCGTCGATCCATAGCAGCAAGTCGAAGCTAGCTGAAACGATGCTTGCGCTTTGTGCTGAGTGTTTTCAAAGCGAGCCTGCTTTGTACCGTGTCAAAACCTATTCACTCAGATTTTACTGGTGTAGATTTACGGCAGGCCCGTCGCCAGGATTTAGCAGCAGGGGGGCCAAAAACCAGAAGGAGGGGCCAAAAACCAGAAGGGGGGCCACATTTT
>JGI24159J19872_10001429_pt1 | contig 26208 bp, 14 predicted proteins | sample Ectturendosymbi4_FD_19872 | JGI IMG/M metagenome (IMG submission 19872)
AACAAACCTGGACCGCGAACGTTATCTTCCAGAGCGAGGCAAGATACCTTCGTCCGATGATCGTCCAGAACGCACCGACATATCTGCGGCAACGGCTGCTTTTTGCCAACGTCGTAAAGCTGGAAAATGAGAAACGAAAGATAAAACCTTCCTCCGTTGGCACCAACTGGCAGTTTTAACAAGTGCCGGAAAATCGCTAACTGCTAACAATCAAACACATAGCTGTCTCTAACTGGTGTGATTCAAGCTCACGAATTTTGAGGCTGCCTGCTTCAGAACTTAAGCGATTTTAATTACGCTTTGAATAATACTATCTACCAGGGTGTCCAAGTTGAAAACACTATTTGCGTCGCTCTGTATCAGTGGTTGTTAACCTTTTTCCTTGTTACCCACTTCCGGTTGAGACTGGATCTCTATTTCCCACAACCGAACTTGAACTCAACTATTTGCAATGGTTCTGGCGAACTCGACAGAAAATTGCGTAACAAACAAACAGAAAAAATAGACTAATTACCCACCTACAACCCCTATCATTCCGCACAGGTTAAGAACCAACTGAACCACAACTGACAAACGTTTCGACTATATTGAAACCTGTGATTGTAGCAGCAAAAGCAGTGCACGCTCACAACGCGCACAGAACAAAGCCAGAAGGCGTTGTTACTTGTTGCAACGAGTCCGCGATGCTGGCCAACAAGAACTCCTCGTTGTCGCTCCCAGCAACGGGGAGCAGTCGTCGGTCGACGTTCTTCACAGGGTGCGTGACCAGGATGTTTAAACCGATCGCTTTCAGGGAAGAAACATGCTTTGTCCAGTCCGTGTCGTCGAAATACAACTGCGGATGCGACAGACTAGCAAGAAAAGTGCTCAGAAGCACGATCGGGCCTGATTAGAACTAGGCATCAAGGTTGAGCACAAATGGAAATTTTAGAAGAGCGTTGCTGTACAAATTACAAATCACTGCGACAAAGGCGTGCACAGCGGGTCAGTCAAGGATTTTTCTTGTATCTTCCACGCGAATAACATGGCGATTCAGACCAGTTCAAGATAATTATTTTCCGACAATTTTCTGCCACAGGCGAAAAGCCTAAGTGTTCTACGTCCTAGCGTCTCGATACCTCCACAAAAACAAAATGTATTTAACAGCTGCGAAATAATGACAGAAAAAATGTATTGTATATGGCAAATCTAATCTATTGCACGAGTGGATGAAGTTACCAACAATTGTAAAAAAAACTTGAAAGGCAAATTCTTGACCATAAACAAACCTACGGAAAGATTACTCACAGGTTTTCGAAACAAACTGATCTCAGTGGCAAAGTGACACGAAAAGATCCCTGACGGCGCGTAACATTTGCTAACATATAGCAGAAAACACGCATTTTAAAGTGCAAGTCAGTGTAATTGTAGCAAAACCACAACAGCGCTGTTGATTGTTGTACGAATTCATAACCTTTGGCTTTAGCAAAGCGTACGAAAGGTAGATGAGAGTGCCGTAAGACCTACTGCCGCTATTATCTGTTTGGCAACAATATGTGCATGGCTGCATCAGACGAGACGTGACAACAGTGCAAGAGTTTCAACTGATTGTGACTGCCACGGGGCATAATGATAAAAGGGAGCAGTCTTGAAACGACAATTAATATTTTCCTTGCACTGTGACGGGTACGCGACTTTTCGGTCTGGGCCGTTTCGGTCGGGGACATTTCGGTCAGACTATGAGATCTTGCTGAAATCCTACATGTTCACATTTTAATGCAAACATACTTAAATCAACGAGAAGTTTTATTTTAAAAAACTACAAACACGATCCAAGATCCAACAGTTAATCAGCATCAACATACGATTTTCATTATCATCAACAAGCAAATTAAATCATTATCGACATTTTCCAATTAAATACAAATTCTTCAAAGTCAATCGTAATCATGACTTCTCAAAGGTAGTTGGTATAACACCAGCTAGAATGACGTGTCGCATATAATCATTTAAATAAATGAATGTAATAAGTTTTTTATGTCCAGGAATGTCGTGACTGCAATGTCCCGTGAAAATGCAACGGCCAGACCGAAGAGTCCTGTTCCGTACTGTGACGTAGGGAGCATGGTTGCGTCACAACGATATCGCGCTATTAGGACAACGTCATCGCTGCTGGAAGGTTTTGAACCGAAGCCCCCAAAATTACTATTGGTTACTTTTTTCATGACAGCAGGTATTTTAACATGATGTGTGCAAAAGATGTAGTGCACATACAAACATGGAGCGAAAATCGGACACACCTTGGCTGAGTTTTGAGTGTCCTGGGATAAAGAAAGCAACTCCACATGCACATCTCGTTCTGCCTTTGAATCGCAACTGGTACTGACGCTCTAAGAACAAAATGAAACCATCACATCAGAATTCACTCAAATAAAGTACGTGGAAAAATTCAGCGAACTTGAAATACTGAAAACAGCCAATCACCATCGAGTAGTGTAAAATGGTTTCCTGGCAACCAACTCGCTCACCTTTTCCTTTTCCCACGCAGTACTTCCCCCTCCTTCTTTAGTCGAACTTGAGTCTGAGTAGACAAATAATACGTGGAAATGTGTGAACGTTTGTAGACTCGCTGGTAATAGTCTTTTACGTTTGTTGGTGAGTCTACTCAACGAGATATAAACGACGCGCTAGTTGATAACGTGGGAGTGTGTAAAGTCTGGGCTACAGTTCTTCGAATTATCTCGCAGCAAGCTCAACAAGCGCACGCGGACCGCACTCGCCGAACACCACGCACAACCGCTTCAACCGACTTCTTCAACAAGCCCTGCTTGAAGAGCTGTTTCGCAAAGTTCCTGAACCTAAATACCAAGATCGCTGTGACGATCCGTCCGATATGAACAAGCACAACACTTAAGCAAAAACAACCTGTGCTCAACCAATCCACGTCATTGAAGCTGACCAGCATATCAGTTTAACGTGTTTGGATATTTTTAGTGATACCGAGTACCGCGAGGGGTGCGCAAGAATGGCCATTTCACAAATTACTCCTTTGCAAGGTCACACGCTCACCAGTGGCGCTTTGCGACGCGCCTGGATCTTTTGTGAAGAAGAAAACTTTCTCCGGCGACGGATCGATCCACGACAAGAGACCTTCTTTGTTGACGCAACACAAAACCTGTTAAACGCAGAGGGGGAGTAAAAAATGACGCACTTGATTTCTCAACCAACAAGCCTGGCCGACGAGGTGGGTCAGGATTTAAGTGCAAAGCGTCAAACGCTTGAGTTTCACAACATATGAAATCTCCAAGTTGTATTGAAAATATTTTCGATCAACATGCAACTTTCAGTAAAAGCATTGCATGGCAGTAGCTCATGCGGTTGAACTGTAACATTAGAGACAGTGGAAATTGTTGTCATGCTGGCGGCAAAACGTGTATACTTTGCGGAAGTTTTCTGAGTGGCGCAGAATAGTTTTTCAATCATATTGGGAAACTTTTCTTAAAATATTGTTATTCAAAACAAACGTTCACTCCACAGCACACCGTTTAAAGACTCCTGTGTCCAATGTATGCTTCACTCTTAAAAACTATGCCTCATTCTTACAAAATTCGTACGTCAGCCTCTTGATGAGAAATCCGCTTGCTTCAAGCTGTGAAGGGTGCCATCGCCGAGTAAAATTTAACGGTTTAACGTTGAAGAATTATTCGTTCAAAAATCTACGCTGTTAGAGTCAAATGACAAAGGAAGACACTGGAAAAGTTTTCAGATTATTGCAGACTTTTGAGTTCATTATGACTTGTGAAAGTCGCAAGTTCGACTGAACGATGTGAAACTTCGAGACAAAATGCTATTTGTGTCGTTGACATTTTCGATACATTTGGAAAAAACAATGCAAATTTACCGTGCACTTTTTCAATGCGCAACACAGTAATTTGTTGTAGATAGCCAGAGTAGCTTGCAAAAACGTTATTTCTGTAAAAGACAGAGTGCTTCAAACTAATTTTGCTTTACTGTTTCTCTACAGAAAAAACGAAAGCGCCAGCTTCACAGCTCAGCCACTCAGTGTCCTAACGCTTGAAAACAACGGTGCCGGGGAGGGGTTGACGCATTATCGATCATTCTGAGTCTGTCCCACCACTAAAGGTCAGTGTCGCATGCCAAGTGACCGTAGCGATTGCTTTTGCTCAGCGTGCCTGGCAAGGATTTGCATTTAAGTGTTGCTGTGGTTTTGGAGATTTGCCAGCACGCACCATGAGCAACTCACGTTGGTTATTTAGGACGCAAGGTCACGCATGGCTTGCGTTCGCAATTTCGGCAGCTGTTGGTAACTTCATAAATATCTACTCAAGTAAGGCTGTGACTGTCAGGGCAACAACACTAACAACAATGCATTTGATCGCAGCCGAAAGCAGCTGATAAGCTACTTGCTCATTGCATCTACGCCACAGTATAGCGTGTCCATATTCTACACCAGGGGTCTCCAAACCTTTTTGCCCGAGGACCACATAAGCTATTACACAACAGTTCGAGGGCCGGGCACCTTACGTGTTGCGATTGTTTCGGGATATGTTATATTCTACCAAATCAACACATATTTCGTAAATATACTATTTTTTCATTATTGACGAAATGTCTTTGCTGCCGGTTGAAATGACTTCGGGGGCCGTGGGTTGGCGGCCCCTGGTCTACACACTCATGTACTTTCCGCACAAACAAAAGACTATGCAAAAAGCACAAGTAAAGCTCGTTGCAAGCACAAACCGTCAGCGAACCAAGTGTATCGAACGTCGAAGCGTTTTTCGACAACAGTTTCTTGTTGCCACACAGCACATGCGGAACTAGCTTGATCCAAGACAAGTCATGATCCTGTTTCTGCGAAAAGCAAACGAACCTTCACCATAACCAGAAACCAACACTGCTCAAAACTGCGCCATTGAAGTTGGACTTTTCGAATTCATTAAAAAATCGCGATGCAGAAAACTATAATACATTTTCTCTTCTTCACCAATGCAAAAACAATGTAGCGCCGACATGTTTCCAACAGTTGCCAGTTTACAGAGCAAGGCCGAAGTCTGGTAAGAGCTGGTAAAACGGGTCAGCTGATATAAAACTGATTGTTTCAAAGTGAAACCGGGTGAAGAGCGCACAAGTTACTTTGTGCGACAGAAAAAGGCAACTGACGCCGCAGCAAGTAGTTCTCATTTAACACTGGAAGTAATGAAATTTTCTCGGTCTTTTTTTGCAAATACTGCAGCGCATGGGGACCATCGCGCTGTGATTTAAAATGGTGACATGAGGTCAAAACAAACTAACGCAACAGACAGAACCACAGGTCGACACACCTGGTAACGGCACGAAGATTGCGACTCGACTGTTCGGAGACTCAACGTTGCGCCTGGCTCCTGTCGACCATCCTGCAGAAAAAGGCACAAGAGTTGATGATTACTACCTAATAGGTGAAATATATCCTTCGTGAGATCTTAGTGTCCGATTTTTTGCTGAAAAAGGTGTCCTTTCGATAGATAGTCGACAGCAAGTGCTCGAAAAGCACGTTTGATGGCTGATTTATTGTGTGTTAGGAGAAGTATACCGATTGTGGAAGTGGTATTTTGAAATCTGTTGACAGTAAATGTATCAATAAATCCAAAAACAATGAAGGCGCTTCTTATTTTTAGGCACAGGTTTAATTGAGCAGAATGACGGAAAAGTGCGCTAAAATCATGGAAACAGGGGTTATAAGATGTATAACCTGACAGTTTTTTTAGGATTCTCAATCCACAGTCGCATGGTGGAGCGAAATTGTTTGGTAAGAAAATAAGTTTTCCTCAACATTTTGCAGATTTTGCATGAAAAGGACCGAGCAAAAGCTAGTTATCCATACTTTTTCGCTCAACTATTTCCAGCATTCTTCGCGAAAAAGTCTAGAGAAATGAAAAGGTCACCTAACACAATTTCGCTCGATTTCAAGTTCGATGTATAATTCTGAAATTCAATGCTCTGGTCTAAAATTGAAAAACACACATAAATTTTCAAAATTTAGAACAGTTTGCAAATCTCAAAGAACTTTTGGCTGATGTTTTGCAAAAATCTGCCCGGTTTTTCAAAACCTTTTGGTCTGCGAAACATCAATTGCCTCTCCCCATTTCCTACGGATACGCACAAATTTTTATGAAAGTTACGATTGAATTTCATTTTGAATTTTCAAATAAATGCCAGATCAAGACCAGCATGTTTCACATATTGCACGGAAAACCCAAGATCAGAAGAATCGTGAAGGCTTAACTCGTGACACAAGCCTCCGTACATTCGCAGCATAACACGTGTCACGACGCTGTTCAAACTCGCAACGTAAACTGACCGCTCGAAACTGAACGCTGATCCTTTTCGCGATGCCCGAATGCAGGGTCTTCGCCTCACCGACGGCGGACAGCAACAACCATATGAACGGGTAAGTGATCGGCAAAAGCGGCAAAAGGACAAAGGCTGGAGATGCGAAGAAGCTGTCGAACCAATAAACGCTGTCACTCCACTCTGGAAAAAGTGACCCGGATCTTTCCGCTTGGTTGGTTGGCACCGGGACAAGGGTTTCAGAAGGTTTGCAGAAGTACCAAACCAGCGATGCCAAAATCGTCAAGCCCTGTTCGAAAAACATTGCACTTTAGGAACCTTGGTTCAAAGATGCAGATTTACGGCAAATCCCAAAATAGAATGCAATTCGAAGACTTGCCAAAAATACTCTCGTGAGTTGTCCGAAAATGAATTTGGTAAGCGCCCAAAACGTGGCGGGCGAGGGAGAGAAAACAAGCAGCCTCGAGAAAAACACAAATCCACATCCAGCAGATAATACAACGAGAAACTTTTAAGCAACATAATGATGATGAACTTCAATATCTTACCAAAGAAACGGGTATAATGACCACCAACATCAAAAGCATGATCTTTTCCCTGCGTTTGGTCAAAAGGCTTTTGCTTGGATGAAACCGAGGCAAAGCTCGTCGGGCATCCGCAGAAGTTAAGCATTCCTCAAGTTTACAAATAAGAGGGCTCCTTGTTACAGTAAATCTGTCACAGAACCAAAGGCGTTTGAAAGAACGCAGTAACAAGCACTTAAATTACAACACTGGAATTTGACGTAGCAACAGTATCTCCAAAGAATTGATTTAAAAAGTAGGAACTCACAACTATCAAGCAAGTTGCTAAGCTGCTCTTTACCAGAATAGCTTTCACGCTTTCCACACTTTTGACTATTCAAAAAGCTCACTAAGCAAACCGTTCAACAGAAGACGAAACAGAAACACAATATGAAAACATTTCTTGCGGTCCAAGTAACCTTCATCAAAGTTTTTCTCAGCATTTTAAGAAATTATTTCACGAATGCACCACACACCGCACCTACCAGCACAAAACATACCTAAGAACTGGATTAGTGACGTCAACGTCCTTCGCTTTTACACAAACACACTCCCGAACCGTAATACTTGTAAGCAATTCACCAGCACTGATTTTCGTGCAAGAATCCTGTGTAAAAAGGGCCGTATCAGTGTTTAACTACATGACCTGAGTTATTTCACTGTATTTGTAAAAATGCGTAAAATCACTTTTTAAAGCATATTTTTACTTTACATCAGTGCTGTTAAGACTGTTTTAGGTTAAAAATGGGGGACACAGTTTGGCTGTTTTTTTTTCTGGTATGTATGCACAAAAAATGGCAAGATGAAAAATTTTAAAAACATTCAATTCCCACTCTCCGCACAAATACGTTTAGTCCGTCTGAACAGCAATCAAGCTTTCAAGGGCTCTAGAATTACAGGGTGCTAAACTGCATAAAACTAACATGTCTGGCTATTTTCAAACTGCTGGTTGCACCACATCGAAGGAAAAAACAAAGATGCCATTCTGTAAATAAGCCCAAAGAAACTTGATGTCACATAAGAAACGAAATGAAAATTCAGTCTCGCTACTTTTGAAGAAATTACAACAGCTGATTACGCTTGTTGTCAGACCACCGTTGTCACGCCAAAAAGGAACGTTATTCACTAGGCTCAAGAACTAAACTTAGTCTTCTGACAATATCTGAAGAAACATTGGATCCAAATTCGTAAAAACTGCAACATAAACCATTTCTATGTTGTAGCAAGCAGGTAAGACGGACAACATATCAATCCGATGAGCAGTTTCTATCCATAATATATTTGTTACAGCCATCATACAAAAGAGAAAAATGTGCAAAACCATAAAAACAAAAGTATGAACACATTTTTCTACTTACAGCAGCACAAACTGCATCACAAGGTGCGGTTTGGCCAACACAGAGACCAATGATATCTCCAGTTGATACCAAAGCAGTTGGAAACAATACTGGTTCATCACACACTGAGCCTGCAAATAAGTTTGAAAAATATTGCACTAGGTTTCAGCTCAAATAAATAATGTAAGCAGTTGATGAACTTGCAAGACTTTAAAACAATTTTTCTGTGTTTGTTAAATTCTTGCATTATTTTATACTTACTTTATAATTTTTTTGTTAAATTTGTGCATTATTTGATAATTACTGAATGACTTTATCAATACAAGATTTGGAAATGGCATAAAACCTTTACAAATAAACACTGCATGCTTTGGAAAATACCACACCAGGAAAGCAAAACCCATTGTACATGTTTTAAAAAACATATTGACGTGCATATGCTGTTTTCCACAGGGTTTTTGGCTTTGCAGTAAGGTCCATATATGCCTAGTTGAACACCGTGGTTCACCCATCCACTCAGATATTACAGCAATGAAATTCAGATCTCATGAAAAAGCTTCACAAAATATGGTCAAACAAAAAATCATTTGAGTGAAATAAATCCAGCAGTTAAAAAATGCAGACGTTTTCATTTTTCTTAAATTTGACCTTTTTGTCATGCTCAAGTGATTTTCATAGCCTCCTCTTCAAAATAAAATGTTAATTTTTAAAAATTCTGTGTTCTCTTGGATGCTTATTCTAAAAGTCATACTACCACACTTGTACAATCATGATTTCATATGAAAAATATCTTGGCTTTTATGTTCTTTCTTTTCTGCAGCTTTTCATGCATTGCACACCTGAACTTTCATTACACTCAAGTCTCTAAACTGTATTTGAAGACTTCTACTTTTAGGAAATCTTAGTGGCATTATGGCATTACTGTTATGTTTGAAGAAGAGTTTGCTTTCCTTAATCAAATGCAGTTTCCTTTCCTTGGAAATACTGATGCACTCAAAGATGCTGAATTCGAATTTATAAAGCCTGCTGATCCATCACTATAATTACCACGGCCATGGCCAATCTGAGGATGATGGCAACAGCCCATATTCTGATGTAATTTGTAATTTGTGTGATACTCTGTCTGCAAATGCATGGACATGGCCATACCTACACACTTTATACTGATGTTATTGTAGATGTAAATATGAAGCTTTGCAATGCATGCAGTAGTTGGAACTGGTGTTGTTACACCATTACTGCACTTTTTGTTTTACTTTTAAAGTTGTTGCTATGGAATTTGTGGAGTCAGTGAGTCACACAGTTTTGTGGAAGTCCATAGTTTAAGTCTGACAAAAAAGATGGCATGTTTGAGTCAGACATCCATTCATTTTCATGCCTGCTTTTCCTCTAGCAACGGTGGCGGGGGTAGCAGCCCTTCGAGGACTCAGAATACCTCACAGTCAACAGCAATCTCAGATAATTATGCTGGGTCCACACTGAGACGGGACCAAGCAAGATTGGAGATGTAGTCACTTCACCTTGTCCTTGGATGATCTCTGGGCTGCTTTTCTGTGGGTGTAGCCAGCAGGACTTGCCTTGTCAGTTTTTCATGGGGTATTCTGGATAACAGGCCGAACCAATGTAGCTGGGATCTCTCGATTCAAAGTGGTTAGACATTCAGGACTACAAATTTCACAGCTGTGAACTTTGTTGCAAAGGGTCACACTGTAGACTCTTCACAAAAATCCTAATGCTCTGTGCTCACAAAACGGAAACTTTCAAACACCACAAAGCTGTCAGTTTTTAAATCGGTCTTTGTTCTGATCCTCACCTATGGTCCTGAATCTTGGATGATGACTGAAAAAATCCTATCCAAGTGCAAGTGGCAGAGATAGGATTTTTGCAAAGAGTTCACAGTGTGACACTTTGGGACAAAGTGCACAGCTGTGAAATTCATAAAGCCCTGAATGTCAAGCCACATCTCTGAATAGAGAGATCTCAGCTGTGCTGATTCATCCATTTGGGCAGAATATCCCAAGAAAAATTGGTGAGGCAAGTCCTGCTGGCTACACTCCCAGGAAAGTGGCCCAGAGGTCATCCAACGACCAGGAGATGTGAAAACATCTCTGACCTAACTTGGGCCCATCTTGGTGTGAAACCAACAGAACAATCTAAGATTGCTATTGACTGTGAGGCATTTCGAGTGCTCCTAGGGCTTCTGCCTTCACGGCCCTCCACAGAAAAGAGTGGGCACGAAAATGAATGAATGAAACGAACATAATCAAGTGTTTTAGGGGTACCACAATGCTGAATACAAAGTTCATTATTTCATTGCAAACTATTTTATAAAATGTATTTGTTCAAAGTTAATATGTATACCCTTGAAAAGATTTGTTATTCCAGTCAATTATAACAAGAACATTCTCAGTGACCAATAACTATGAAAAGATTTGTTTAGCTAACCAGTAACAGACAGAACATCGTGCATACTAGCCAGTAACAATCACAAACCAATGATGTTCTGCTGCTGCTGAGAGCTGGCAGAAATGGAAATTCCTGCAGTGTTGTAATAAGGTATTGTCTGCTATTCACATACCCTCATGACGCCATGGTTCTTGAGACTTTACATGAGTGTGACTTAAGCTAAGCAACATCCAATTACTTACATTGTCAAAAACAAAACGAAGTCTCACATTCTTTGTTTCAATGCTGGTCAAAGCAGATTCTACAATCCTGGGAATAGACACAACCTAACTGAAAGCAACAGATTGCAAAATAGGGAGTGACAATACACTACTTGTTGTGTTTATTCAGTAGTCCTTCATGGAACTACTAGAGCAAAAAATTATCTGCATGAGCATGGGTGACATTGACCCCATTGGCAGGCCTGAGTTAATTGGCTACCATATGAATTATCATGCTTCAAATTGCAGAGTTTTGTAATTTTCTTTATTAATTTAAAGGTCAACAGATGCATACTCTGCTGCAAATCATTGTATGCCAAAGTTCACAGAATACTAAGGGTTACCACACAGAGAAAAAATGGTGGGTTGTCTAAAAATATTTCTTAATCAGTTTCATTTTCTCAAAACTTGGCATAGCAGTTGACACTACTTTTGCAAACATTATGACTGAATTGACTTGAATGTTTAGGACATTTTACTACAGATTTGGTCAACGACCAACAAATGACTGAAACAAATAACTGAGCAGTAATACAACTGGCATTCATGTACTAAACTTGACAACACCACAAGACATATCAAATTAGAAAATTGGCCTTGTGTGTCCTTCCATGGTTTTACATCAGACTACAAAACCAGGAGGTACAATAGTTTGAACAAACACTGCAAATTGCAAGATGGAATAAAGACTGATGAGATGAATGTCATGTCATATAAAATTAGGACAAACACAATAATTTAATTCTTCTACCTCAGACTATTTCAACCAAATTGTTCATATTTTGGATGGGCTATGACAAATTTTTTTCATGTTTCAGATTTTTTGATAAAAATGGTGATGCATACACACAAGGAAATTCCTGTTTTTATACACCTCAAAACCATTACACTTGGAAACTAACACTTTTTTACTGACATCTAAGCAACACTTGCACAGCAATGCACTGTCACAAATACTGTCCTTGCAACGTATTATAAATTAGTTTCACATTTAATGTATCAAAAGACTAATAACATAATAATGTAAGAAATCAAAAATTAACTTGTTTTCAAAAATCTTATCAAAATAATAATAACCTTGAGCTTTTCTCCAAACGGTGGTAAAGCTATGTGAAGGACCTCTTCCAACTGATTTAGTCTCCAAACTACTCATAAAGTTGATAAACTCTGCAATAGGTCCAGCTTTTTCATCATCAGTCTGGATATCTATTGGAAAGCAAAAATGATTAAATAGCAACTTGAAAAATGTGCAAGTGAACGTTGAACCAACCAATCAAGATTTGTCTCCTTTCAATGACAGGAAACAAAACAAGCTAATAAAAATGGTGTGAACATTGGCACATCCACAAAAAATTACTATGAACTAGGGAACATTATAATTTTTATTCATAGTTCATCTTAATTTAAGAAAATGGGATCAGACTCAGCAGGAGAACACATCACCATGCTGCAAACTGTCTACACAGACATAAAAGTACATAGTAGACAGACAGAGTTGCCTTGCACTACAGCTGACTCACACAACAAAAACTTGTACTAACACTTTTTTCCATAATCCAAAAGAATGCTGTAGTGCTACCACACTTTTGTAAATAATTCTCATTTTTAACCAATAAACAGACTGTACAATATGTGTTCTTGTGCATGATTTAATTGGTAATATTTTTATGCTGGCATTGCAACTAACCTTTAATTGACTCACACAACCATTCCAGTCTTTCAATTAGTTCATCCTGTTTCTGCTTCTCATTGCAGCATGCCAATGTCACATTGAAGATGAGAAATGAAATCAACAGCAAGCTGATTACAAGGTCGAAACTAAAAAACACAAAGAATTTCTAGGGTTACACATGGACAATCACAAAATTTAAATGAAGTTTATCATGATATTTGCTAATGAAGTATTAGTTTGCATCAGTTTCTAATGAAGTATCAGTTTGCACAGAATTGCATAGTGTTTTATTGAGATGACAAAAGTTGTATGAAGCACTTACAACTAGCAAGCCTACATCAGTTGAGCCTGAGCATGCTTTCTAAACACGTTGGCTATTTTCTGAATAAAATCAGGAAACACCTTGGTGGTAGCACTCTTGATGTGCCCCTGTTTATGTTTCAATATTATAAGAAATAAAATCAGTCACTGTAGCTTATTTGTTTACTTTTTCCAATTTCTTTACTCCTGAAAAATCCAAGGATTGCTGAGTAGAAATCTCAGGAAATCCCAAAACCATGATTTCTAGCTTAGTCCAGAAATTCCAACCTTAGTGGTGCAGGATATTTTATCAAAGAAAAATTGTGTAATAATGGGTAATCAACCACATTTATTAAGAACTGAAAATAATTATTTCATGTACTAGTACATGGCATATGCAGCACAACGATAATACAATATGTGTATGCTATGAACTGTTACTAGTTACCACACGTTGGAACATGAACTTGTAACACAGCACACAAGAAGTTGAGGACGCCTGAAAATACTCAAGGACAATGACATGTTTAACACCTTGAGTGCCAGTGTACGATGTATTCATACTTGTTATTTGAGTCACTTCTCTTGTGTGAATTTGCACCGCCATTCATCAGCTGATTGAACTAAAGAGCTGTTCAAAGCCTTTGAAGATGCAGAAAGTCTCCTAGTTTGTTGTTATTATTATTATTAAAAAACAAAAAGTCATAGTTACTACTAAAAACTTGAGTCAAAAAATTGGCTCTTGGCATTGGCGCCCAAGACCTGGTGACATCAGCCAAAAAGACCTAAACCTGTCTCACTTATGACGTCACCCACAAAAAATCCAAAATCGTAAACTTTCCAATTTTTATAAAATCTAAATGAAAAGACTTTCCACATCTTCAGAGGGTTTGAACAGCTCTCTAGCTTAATCAGCTTATGAGTTACGGTGGTGCAAATTGATGCACGAAAAGTGACTCAAATAGCAAGTACAAATATACCGTACACTGGCGCCAAAGGTGTTAAGTATCAATGGCATGTCCAATTTTGATTACAAATTCAAGGACAGCCCTTGGTGTTCAAGGACTTCTGGCAGCTTTAGTGCATATGTGCAAACTTTCCATTTTTGACAAAGTACTTGGACTAATATGAGAATTGGAATTGATCCAACGAAATTATGACCATAGCACTGAACTTGCACAAATTATGATGACTACAATAAAGCTAGTTTCCTTCAAATGAGAGTCATAGAAACTGTTAAAACACATTATGTGAGTATTTTGATGATGTTTGATATTGCCAAGAGAAACAAAAATTAGTCAACACATTTGCATATATTGACCATTCCTGCTAATAGAAAACTCTGTGGAAGTATCCATAACTTTCTATCACCAATGAAAAACTAAAGATCACACACGGATGCCCAGAAACTATCATTATGACACAAGAATAACANAATGTAACACACATTCTACAGCTTTGAAAGCATATGATTCATGAACTCACTGGTCTCCACTTGNTNTGTTCCATGATATGAGCAGGCAAAGGCAGCAAAGCATTGCAGCAATGCTTACTGGCCATGGTGAAAGAGATGTCACAGCACATGCACGTTGCAAAATCTAAAGAATACCATTGCATTTTTAGCATAGCACAAGTCATGTCAAAGCAGGAAAGTGACTAACCTAACGAATGACTCATTTGAGTTTCAAGTTCAAATGACTCAAGCAGATTCATGTAGACCATATTTTTAATAAACAAATTTTGGATAAAACAAAAAAGAAATTATAAAATAGAAATATAAAAAAATAAAAGTAAAAATTGAATTTGGAAAATGGTACATGTGCTTTTTTTGAGCAAATGCTTTTGCACCAAAATTTCTAGAAATTAAGGCATTCAACCAATTGTGAGTATATAACTTTGTTTAAGGGAAAAACATTACTTGTGCTTCGGAAATTATTGATGAGCAAAACAAATGTGATTTAAGCATTTCCTTAGGNCCAATCTAAGACAGTGATGTTTTCTTTTACATGGGTAATGTTACCACATGCTACTTGTTCCTATGGAACAAAAGCTAAGTATAAAATTATTTAAGCTTAAGGTATTTCTATACGCATTCAACTTTTATAATTCTGATATAATTATTTTTTCAATTCTAATCTGCTTAGTATGTTATGCATCAGGGTTGATAAAAATCATGATTTTAAAAAATAAAAAATATCAGATTTTTTAATTTAAATGGTATTTTTTTATTTAAAGATTTTTTATTTTTATGATTTTTTTAATTTTATTTGTAGGGCAGGGCTTCTTAAACTATGGGTTGAGGTCGCAAAATATAATTTTGGGGTCACGAAACAAATTGGCTTGACAAATCAAAAAAAGCATTTTGTTAGACTTTACAAGAAAATTAAAAGTAAGCTTGTAGTGAAATTATTTCTCGTGCAATTTAGGGACAACGCGTGTTTCAAGCTGTCAGCTATTTACTAAGATATCTGCCTAAGCTATCGAATGGTAATAATTAACTAAGCACAACACGGTCTATGTTGTTACATCTCCATTGTTGTAACGTACTAACTGATACTGACCTTGATGCACTCATTCCAACATGATGGCAAATGGGATTTTCAAAACAGAATTTATGTGAAATTTGGATAAAAACAAGAAATGAGTACACAGCCATTTCTGAACTAGCCTCATAAATCCTTGCCCTTTTGTAGAAAATATTTATGTGAAGCGCTATTCTCAAAACTGAGAATCATTAAGTGCAAACAACAATTTTTTTTTGAAAATGTTAAGAATGTTCTTCATTCTGCATTTTCTACTAATGGATGATCTGTAAAAAATCACCAAATGAATCCATTCCATTAGTTTACGAGCTCTTTTATTACTTTATAGTTCCTTTCATGGATTGTGTACATTTTATGATTTTGCCATATGCAGACAAAAATGCCAATTGAGATTTATAATGGGATATTTACACGTATCATTAACGTCTAGGCTCTGAATTATCCATCAATGGTGTCACATAAAAAAAATTTTTTTCAAGTGAGGCCGCAGAACAAAAAAGTTTGAGAAGCCTTGGTGTAGGGGTTGGCCACCTAACACTTACAATTTTTTATTTCAAATAGTTTGTTTTAATACAAAAGTACAGTAACCAGAAACTGAACTTCCATTAAAACCTTTTTTGGACTTATGCAATATTCCTTAAAGCAAATCAAGTCATACTGTAACACCAGTACTGGTATACAAAATGAAATATTTATTGAAATGACAATACTCAAAACATCAGTTTATTAAATTCATGGACACTTCATGGCATCGTAAGAAGCTTGTACACAAATACAAGCTTGCCAGCTTCTTTGGTGCGAAATCAATTGTTACAATTAATTATCGTAACACAGTTTTCACTAGTTCAGCTTCTGAAAAAGTATGACTTACATGTACTGTATAGAAGAGTAAAGGCCTCTAATATATCTGCGATTATGAATCAAGAACGTGTTCTAAAACTACTATGTCTGCAGTCAACAGCCTACATGTTTGATGGAATTGAGATGCAACTTTTACTTGATATATACCTGTTTTTTCACTGAAACATTTGTCATTTGTATTCCTGAGACATTTCAGTAATTTGTCCCACATAAATATTGAAGTCAACGCAACAGTATTCACTAGTCTATATTTTCAGACATTGTGACTAAAATGACTTAATTTTTTTCAGTCATGTAAAAAAAATTCGATATATTACTGAAAAAAACTAGCTTTATGCTAGTCTACACGTTCAAACTTGTGACATTCAAACAGTTCTGACTTCTGAGTTACAAGAGTTAATGATTTCAGTCCACAGGTCATTTTTACAGTTAGTTGAGATAGAAGCTGTGATAAAACTTTAGTTGCTTTTAACTTGTGGTAGTCATAAGAGCTCTTTGCCTTCTAAACTAATATTAGTGAAAATCTGTTAGAATGTTAAATAAATGTGTCATAAAAATCACACAAAGCTTTAAAAGTGCGTATGATTTTTTGCTTGATTTTTTTAATTTTTATTGCTTGATTTTTCAAGATTTAAATCACTAATTTAAATCAAATGATTTGAATCAATCAACTCTGTTATGCGTAAAAATCTTTTCCCAACTAAACCTAAATCTCCTTTTGCTTGAAATCAGGCACGCACGTAATCAGTAGCAGAGCACTATCGTGAACTTACTTCAAACAGCATTGTAACAACCTAATGTCACAAATATTATCTACAACAGCAAGTAAGCTGCTAATAATAACTGGCAAAAACAGTACTAAGAGATCATTAGGCATGTGAAATATTTCACACTTGAGGTGCAACAATGAAGGGATCCCTGTATTGGAGTCCTGCATGGGTTGAAGTTTTTTGTCCTCTCCCGCCCTGCAAAGTTTAAACCTGCCTTGCACCTGCAGGAATTTGAGAAATCTTGCCTGCTCCCACAGACTTATAACCCACATCCGCCCCACGGGCCTTCCCAACCGGCACCTGCCCATACTGTTTCCATCACAATCCTACACCTGTCATGGAAATCCACTGAAAACTCATGCTACATGTTTCATCATTTAGTGGCAATGTATTCAGTGGTTAATTTCAAAACCAATGGAGGTTTTGAAAAACACCAAGGTAAAAAAGTGAAACCTAATAAAACTTTAGCACTTCTTTCTCACAGCACTTTTTAAAAAAATTGTATCGTTCACTAAAGGACTCTTTTAAATTTGCTCTTCTGCTATTCACAACATGATCATTGATACTAAACACTCGCTCATTAGCACCACTAGTTGCCATTATACAGAGCATATTTCCTGCAAGACTAACCTACAAATTATGATACAACCACTAAAAAACTTTAAAATTTACCTTTAAGAAACATCAGACAAACTTTTTAGCTGGTAACATTAAAAAGAAACTTAGTTACCAATTATTATTATTCAAGATATCATTGCTTTTGTGGCAATCTTACAGTAGATGAATTGGTTTATAATTAACTACATGTAAAACAAAATACAATAACAAGTAAAAATAACAAAAATATGAATAAGTATGGTCCTATTTTTGAGAGATTGTTCTGCAGAAAAAGGACTCATATGCACACACACATAATATGTCTATACATAATTAGTAGAAATTCAAGAACTTCTTCAGAAAAGGTGAATATATGGTTATGAAAAGTATGCTTATATCCTAAATATGTAAGCTATGGATAACTTATAACACACGGTACAACAAAATTCATCAATGTCTTACTGGTTCAAAATGTGTGAAAAAAGTCACTGTAATAAGCATATGCAATATATTGAATGACTATCATGCAAATGTTGCTGAAAATATGTTGCTACAAAATCTGCAAGTGCTTTCAACATGCATCTTTCATATGTTTAAGAAATAGACAGAAATAATATGATATGATGGGATACAACAAATAAAGCAGTGTTTGATTATGACATTATGCACTTTGCCTATAATTTTTAACAGATATCAGATAGCATTTGAATTTTTTTCAGTCCATAACTCTAGTAATTCATTACTACAGTAGTTGGTTTAATAAATTAAAAAACCACACATAATACCTTCAGCTGAGGTACACCCAATGCTTAACCCAGAAATTGTAGCACATATAAATTAATTGACTTCAATTTGCTGTTGCAACATATACACAGTATACAATTCTGCAAATAATCAAAAATTAAGCTGTACCTAGAAACCATTGTATTTATTAACACATAGCCTATTATAGCAATGTGTTCAAATTAACGGTGTGTAGTTTAAGATAGGCTTGCTAGCCTTAAATGTCAAATTTTCACGTACTGCCATACCTCAAAGTAACCTTTGCGCTGAAACTTTTGTTTCAAGGATTCCAATTCTTCAACAATATCTTGCATTATAAATGCATGTCAACACAATTGCTGCAATCGTTTAATTATAGTGAGAATGCTTTTCTCTCACTTTTACTATTTAATTTATTACTTAGGATTCCTTATAAAACATGTTCCATAACATCTGAAACATGAACATTGAAATTTAGGAGTGGATATATTCATCAAACAACCAGAATACTAAAATCAAGTTGAAGTAACATAACTTCGCAAGAGGATCACTTTTAATATTAAAACAATTAAGCACAACTTATACTTTTTCAACAACTTAAAAAAGGCTTTTAAGCCATTTTAAGTTAAAATTCTTATAAGCTACGAAAATGCAAAAATGGCAAACATGAAATACCATAGAATTTTCATCATGTAAATCTTACCTTATGCAAACAAACACCAAATACTTAACTTAATCTAGTTAATGATTGAGACATGACCAACCTTAATGTAACAATGCTGAAGCTGTACTTCAACTTAAAAGTTGGAAGCAATTAGAAAACTGGAAAAAGACATTAAAAGATTGTCCAGTTTAAAATGTTTGAGGCATCCTTAGCATTCATAAACTGATGGGCAAACTCACTACATTTACAACACATTTGTTCAATGTTATTGCAACCTGGTGCAATGAATTTCTGCATAGATACACTGTTAGGGAACAAAAAAAGATATATGTCTAATTTTTGCTGTCTTTATTGTATTACAGAGATAATGCCTGTGTTTTGGTTGCAATCACAAGATAAGTTTAGGCTGTTGCTTATAACCGGACTAGATTTTCTGGAATGCCAAAAAAATTTCTGAAAATCTTTAAAAGTTTGTCTTGGTTCGCCTTTTTTAGCAAACAAGGGTCACGGTTTATGTTTTGTGGGACATTCACTCAGTTGATGGGGTACATCCAGGAAGCTTGTGTGGCTGTCATAAAAGACTCGTTATGCTAAAAGTTTAGCCATCTTGTCTTCATAAACCCACTAATTCTTAAAATTTTAAAACAAAACTCGGTTGCAGAGCTGCGATTGTCATGATGTGTATGAGTGTGTGTGTAGTCAGGTCTGGTCAGAATGTGGCTATTAACTAAAACCTAAAAGAAAACACTTAAAAGATGAAACAGGCTTTGTAATGTATGGTCTAATCACGTCAGCCAGCTAGCAAAGTCATGTGTGATCAAACATTGCTTGTATGACTCATTGAAAGCAGCTGCTTAAAATAAGCCGGATAACAGTTAGCACTACGCTAGTTCTTTAGCTTTGGTAGTAACAGCATAATGTAAATGTCATGTGTTTGAAGATACAGTTTGCGTGCTTTCTTTAAGTTTTGCTTTAGTCTTTCAATTCATCTGTAAGCTTTTGCTCGCAATTTATAGGACTGAAGATATGTATTTGATGTGAAATCAATTTCCTAGTGTAATGTTTTGCGAGCAAAATTACTAGTTCTGAACTGTTATATGCATTCCAGCTTGAAATTATTTCTTTCAGTAATTTTAGATGCACAAACCACCTGACGGCAATTGTGCATGTAGGATGTTATAGATGTTACGCAATGGAACTCAGCCAGAAAATCAGTTTGGAACTGTGAATAGAACATCATAGCATGATGTCACAAACAGCATATATCAAGTGAAAATTACCACCTTACCAGTTTTTTTAAGGTGTTTTAGGGACCTGATTCAGATCCCTAGTATTGAAAATCAGGTCCCTGGAATCAGAGAAAATTATCATCCGGTCCCTAGAATCAGAAAAATCGGGTCTCTACAGGTCCATAACATTTTCCTTTAAAAAAACTGCCTTAATTATGTCACTTATTGAACCATCTGTGAATGTCCCACTAGAAAGGTCAACATACACCATTGAGTGACAAGGTTCAATATTTTTGTACTTGTTTAACAATATCGCTATTTAATATTCATTACTGATGGTACAGTAAAAGCATGATGATAAAATATGAAACCTTAAATTCATCAGGATTAGGAACATGGTTCATTGATTTGCTGTTCAGGAAGCAAACTGCCAAATGCTAAATTTTGAAATTTTATGCTCAAGGTTCTTTTCATAGTAACTAACTACCTACGGTCCTGTCAACTAAGTAAGGTTCATTGATTAGCTGTTCAGGTGCTGAGTGCTGTATGGTGCTGTAGGTTCAGGTGCTGTAAACAAAGTGCTGTATACTAAAGTTTTAAATTTTATGCTCAAGGTTTACAAAAAAGATGTGCTGTTCAAAAAGCACAAATATTGTTCCTTTACAAATTCAATGTGACCGTTTGCCCCTGTAGCTGATGCTAGCAATTTTGCCTCTGGCAATTTTACATTATTTATGCTTATCTGTTATAAACTTTACGTTCATGCGTGAAAATTGGATTAAAGTGATCATCATCAACTCTCAAGCCTGTGAATCACTTGTAAAGGGTTGCAGCTTAAGGAAATAACATACTGCACATGAGGTTTAGAACAGAAAACTTCCTTGTTTATAGTACTGTAATACAGTGTAATAGATATCACTCAAGCATTACATTATCGGTAATGTTTCCCCTTGCCAAATAGGGGATGACAAACAAGGCCTAAAAAGGTAAAATTGTTTAAGTCCGATACATAAATATGCATCAATCCACTGCTAAATGATTTTTAGTTTTCAGTAGCCTATTAGTATTCACAATTCATGGGTGACTATAGAATGTTACCAAAGTGAAGAAAAATTCTAACAAAAGCAAATTTTTTAAGATTAATTCAAAGATTTCATGGGAATGTGTTGCTAGCCAATCCATCAAGGTTCATATGCCTGATATACTCATTCATTTTATGACTCAAATCACGAATGTATCAAGAAGAACAAGAGTAGTAACACTTTGATTGCATGCTGATGAAAATATAAAAACATCAAATTGATTGCATTCAGAAATTCAGAAATTGATTTGCATGCAGAAATTCAGAAATTGATTTGCATGCGTTCAGAAATTGATTGCATGCTGATGAAAATATAAAAACATCAAAAACTTTAGACTTAGCCTAATTAGCAAATTGATGTGATCTTTAAAACATAATTGAATCACGGTTGTTGATGAAAGACCTTAATCAAGTTAATGGGTCAGCTGCTCAGCTAGCGCTGTGGCTAGCACAAAATAATTTTAAATTGAAGACGTTTCACACGTAAAAAAAATAAAATCAACAAAACGAAAATGCATCTCATAAACGTCAGATAAAATGAGTCAACAACAAAAAACACTACAGAGGGCGGGGAGAAGCATGATGCATAGGCCAAGGCTTACATGTACTTGTCACAGTTTGTAACCTCTTGCTTGCAGCCTTGCAAGCCTGTTGTTGCTTCTTATCCAGCAGACAAAATATGGATGACACAATCTACTCTGGTTTACTGTGCAGCATGATTATATCATTGCGTTTGGGTGATGGGACTCAACTCAAACGATTGGATATCACTGTGCCTGGCGGTTTGCAAATGGGGGAAATCCCAGAGTCGAAGAAGTGAAAGAAAATGTGTGAAACAAGACATGATCACTGGATTATTGATGGCACGGGCCGCTAATGGTCCGGTTTTTGGGTGGGCCGCTGAGGTTGAACGAGCGGGCCGCTCACGATATTTTTAGCGGCCGGATTTCACAGAGCCGCTACGAGCCGCCCGCTAATGTTGAAAAAACCTTTAAATTTTTTTGAGTTGAAAGAACCACTCGGTGGCAATAAAAGTGAGTTTAACCACTTGCCATTGCTATGCCGATGCGGTATTCTAAGGCAAATTTGCTTTTCCCATATGTGAGCACTCCGTCAAACGCGACTGGCAAGTACACTTTAAGAAACTTTTCGTGCATGGTAACTTCTTGCATGAGCGTGGTGGTCAGCGATTTTGGTGCTGAGTGGCTTCTTGGAGGGAAAGTGTTATGCAACATTTTGATGGCGTGCTATAGGTGTTTTTTTATAAATGCAACAAACCACAATCACTTCACAAGTAAGGTTGAAGGCTTTACTTACGTTTAGAGTTTTAGTTTTAGGGATTTAGGTTTAGGCTAAAGGTTGAAGGTTTTATGGTGAGGGCTCAGGTTTAAGCTTGCAGGATGAGAGTTTTACATTGAGAACAGAACGGCCTTCGGAATGTCTTCAACATGGGGGCTTTACTTTTGTGTGGGGGTCTTGACATTCTAAAATTGGCAAAAAATCCACGGATTTATACAGTATAGTTTCGTATTTCGGTTTGTGAAGGCTTGGAGCTTTCTTTGCGGAGCTAAGTCCGAAAAATTCATCCCATATGGTGACGGGACTGGTTGAGGGTTTTATTTTTAGGTTTAGGTTTTAGGGATTTAGGTTAAGGTTTTTTGGTTAGGGTTTTAAGTTTAGGTTTCGGGTTTTAGGTTTGAGGTTTTAGGTTTAACATCATAGGTTTAGGGTTTTAGGCTTAGCCTACACACAAATCCAAGCATGTAACTTGTTGTGCTTGTCACATGACATGCCCACTTCAACCAATCATGTTCCACAAAAGGCAAAATACTCTCAGCAGATATTTGCCTCAGCAGGAAAAATAGACCATGGAGATATTTTGCCTCAGGAGACAAAATAGACAAGACTGCCAATTGTTTAGCGGGCTATGGGCGGGCCGGTTTGGAAAAGAATAAATGTTGTCGATCCATGGACGGTTAATGGGCTGAATGTTGCGAGCTATGGGTGGTCCAAGCCTGAAAAATCTTGGACCGTGCCATCTCTACACTGGATGCCAAATTTGACAAATTCGATTTTCCCTCCTATAACCTCTATGTGTGTTGATTGTAGTGCTACTGACTGGAACAAAACTGGATTTAATTAAATACACAAAACATATTTAATTTTGGAAAAAAGAAACGTTTACCAGTTTTTGAAGAAAAAGACATTGTTTTAGTAAAAAGACATTGTTTACCAAAAACATTGTTTTTTCTATTTGAATAAGAGCTGATAATGCCTACTTTGTAGGCGAAATATACAGAACCGTCGCCAGAAAGTCTTCACTAGGGGGCTTGATATTGAAATTTGATAAAAACTCCAATGGTTTATAGTGTTTCATATTTCCATTTGGGGGGCTTGGTACTCTGTTTGGGGGGCTAAGCCTACCAAAGCCACCCCGTGGCGACGGGACTGGAAATATATACTCTGTAAGATCTTATTATCTGAATCTGTGCTGAGAAAGCATTTCTTTCAATAGACAATGATGTTTACCAGAGTTTTGACTCGAAATGACAAAGAGTTGAGTGAATATCGAAATGAGTCAACAAAAACTTTCTGTGCTTTTCACTTTTTTGCAGAAAAAAGCTTTTTCGAAAATAATTTGGTAGCTTTTTGCGAAAACTGCCCACGTTTCAACAAATCTCTGCATTTTCCGACTATTTTGGGTAGCATTTGGTTTGGTTTTCCCTTCATAAAGGTATCAATGAACAGAAAAACAGTGCTTATCTGCAAAATGTGCTTACTGAATTTGTTGCACAAGTTAAACATATTGGTGAAATGCAGGGGCCTCAAACACGTGTTGCGCCGAGGGCCAACCCAAATGAGAACTTATAAAGCAACCTGAAGGCCGCATTATGTCTAAACCTATTCGAGGGCCGCATTATGACGCTGACGCAACAATGACGGTACCTGAACCATGCTACAAACAGCCTTTACATCTTATTTCCTGCTAAAGGTATCATGTGTTATAGGCTTTTCTAGCTGCCTTTACTTTCGTTTAAAAGGAACTTGCACACTCGCTAGTCGAGCACTGTTAAATACCGATGAATAAACTGAAAACTACGTAAATGTTAATTTAGGCTATTTGAAAATTCCCAAAAAGCATCGTGGGCCGCACAAAAGGCTCTTGAGGTCCGCGTGTTGGAGAACCCTGGTGAAATGCTTCATTCCGCAATGAAAGGCAAGAACGTTAAAAAGTGAAATCAATCTACACAGAGGCGTACCGAGGGGGGAAACGCAAGGGGAGAAATGCTCCGGGTCAAAAACGTCGCCAGAAAGTTTTCAATAGAGGGGCTTTATACTTCTTCAGGGGGGGCTTGACATTTTGAAATTTGATAAAAAACTCCACTGATATGTAGTGTTTCATAAATCAATTTGGGGGTCTTGGAGCTTTGTTTACAGGGGCTAAGCCTCCAACAGCCCTCCCGTGGCAACAGGACTGCTCCGAGCGTCAAATCACAAGGGGTGCGCNGAAAAGTCACAACAATGTCACAAGTAGGCTATTTTCTTCAACGCAGTAGCCTACATTTGCTCCCGAAAGACCTTAGTTTCGATTATGGAATCGCCAAACTTGTTTCTTGCCCCGGCCTTATTTAGCCTACCATCGGTACGCCCCTGACTCTGCACCTACGGCTCTAGATATCCCTGACCTACGGTGCCTATAGTGCTGCCCGAAACAGTGTTTCTCTCGCGAATGAAGTTCTCTACAGATACAGTAGTTGCAGTTTACTGAGTCCAAATAAGCCATATATCATCCTTTTTATTTTGGGGTTGATATATTTTGTAGCCTTGTATGAGCTGCAAGTAAAAATGCATGCACTTTGTGCCACCAGTGATGGTGTAACAGGGATGGATGCACCCACATCCAATAACATTACGATTAGGCGAGCGGGAAGAACATGGAAATAGGAGACCAATGATTTTGCACCCATGACCAGAAACACCGCGATGGCTAGTTACGATTGCCCTTACAAGAATTCCACTTCACCCGTCCAGGGGGTGGCAAAAAATTTGAGGGGCCAAAGTTTTTATTTTAAGTGAGCAACAGTATTTTGTTTGGGATATCGACTCTCAAAGCACAAAACGACTAGATATGCTAAAAATTTGGTGGGGCTTGGCCCGTGGCTACGCCTATAGGCCTGTCGGTGAACGGCAAAAGAGGACCAACCAAGGAGTCTGTTGTGTTGTCCTCCACAGACAGGCCTACAGCATGAGTGGACATAACGTTGTGTGTCAACTTCGAAGCGAAAAACGGACATCTGACGCATCAAATGGCATCTTTAGGCAATGGAACAGAACCGTCGCCAAAAAGTTTTCAATGGGGGTCTTTGCGTTTGTGCGCCTCCCCCGGGGGGGGGCTTGACATTCTAAAAATTGACAAAAACGCCAGTGATTCATAATGTTTTATGTTTCATCTGGCGTGGCTTGGAGCTTTGTTTTGGAAGGTTAAGCCTACTGACGCTCCCAGTTGCGACGGGACTGCAATGGATGATCTATATATGATAAAAAATAACATAGGCCTATTACTGGACTATTAGTACAAAGCGTTAATGCTTGATTTTCAGCAGCTGAGGTAGGCCTACAATGCAAGAATACGTTCCCACTTTTTGTTCGTTTGGAAAGAAAACTCCGTAACCACTGCTTCTCATGTAACTTAGGGGGTTGCACATTATAGGCTACAAGTCACTAATGTAACGGGTTCTAGACCCCTATGGAATCTAGATAGCCGCATTTAGTCACGTCCGTATATGCACGTGAGTTCGATCATAGACGTAACAAGGACGACATTCACGAAAGCTA
>JGI24159J19872_10001430_pt1 | contig 26207 bp, 15 predicted proteins | sample Ectturendosymbi4_FD_19872 | JGI IMG/M metagenome (IMG submission 19872)
TGTCGCTGACTTATAACCATTCGGTAGTTGCAACAGCTTGTTGAAACGCCGTAACCTCTGTGAAAAACATAAGCAGTTGTGGACCTCAAAAGTCCACCGTGATTGTTACATTTTTTTGGTCTACGGTTCGGTGTTTGCTACGCACAGATCTCAACAAAAAGTGAAACCTCCCGTAAGTCACGAGCCAATCTCAAAGGAAACAGTTTTTAGAAAAATTTATTTCATCTTAGCCTACGCAGAAACCATCACTAAACGTTTCTAAAAAGGAGTTATTTACCTTCCTGTGTTGCATTTGCACGCCATAGCCTACTTGTTTCTTGTGCGGTATTGTGAAATCGTTCTTGCAGATAAACTATACTGCGAAAAGTTCCTATGATTTGTTTTTGCTTCAATATTGCAAATCGACCACTACGGTAAATCCATGCACAAGACTATATATGCCAGCATTCGCACAACGTAATTAATTTGTTTCGGTCTTCAACAAAATAGAAAACTCTTTGCTGCTTAATTTTTGCTTAGCAATGTGTGCCGTATTTTCGACATTTTACGAATAGAATAATGGTCTTGCCACAACCTGCACAAATCAAATCTATAAAACAGATGAAAACTTTTGTCTAGGCAGACACAAAATAGATGGACATTTGTAATTGCAAATGTAAGGGGGGGGAGTTTGCAATGTGACGTTATATTTGAAGGGGGGTTAAATACTTGTGACGAAATGTGACAAAGAGGGGGAGGGGGTAGATTTTTGCCCAAAATAGTGTGACGTCATTTATGGATGGCCCTATTACGGAAAATTGAGGTTTCTTAAAATCACCAAAATGCGGAATGGTCACCCTTATTCAAGCTTACAATAACCTAAAAATCAACAAAAAGCTGAAGGGATGTATGAATAAAACAACCACCGAGCATAAAAATATGCCCCGAGTGAGGATCGAACTCACGACCTTGAGATTATGAGACTCACGCGCTGCCTACTGCGCTATCGAGGCGTATGTAGCAGAGGATGGTTTCGATCCATCGACCTCTGGGTTATGGGCCCAGCACGCTTCCGCTGCGCCACTCTGCTGAGAGCCAGTGAGTGACAAAACGCAAATATCTTGCGAGTTGCCGGTTAATTCAGAGAGTTTCATGTTTCTGCTTGAGAAGAAAATAGCCATGAACATCGAGTACATTATTTTATTCAATGTCTCAGCTTAGTCATAAGCCATCGTGACTTAGAATCGACAGTAACTCTGTGCATTGCTTACCAGAGTTTTGATGCTGTTTGCAACAACCAGTTAAATTTGTCTCGGTTTAGGTGTGCGCGCCTATTTAGAGCGCTTTGGCTACACATTTTTGCGGACTGAGTTGGTTATGCGGCTTGATTGCTAGCGCTCTGCCTGAGGCTTTCATAAGTGTGTCAAACTAATATATCAGTTAGTGAGAAAACATTTTTTTCGACGCATTTCAAGACCAGAATCATGTGCAACAGATCACTGAACGTCCAACAGCAATCCAAAGCAAAAATGGTTTCTCAAAACAAACCATGGCGTTTGCAATTTGTTTATGAGACTCGAGTAGCACTAACATGTGTGCAGCTACATTTTCATAACATTATAAAGACATTTAAATAAACACCCGTGTCAAGCTGCGTAGTATTACCTTTGAACTGAAATTTTCTAAATAAGCAATACGCTATCCTGGCAACCAGAGTGAGTGTATTCAAGTGGACCGCCCACAGTTTTTCTCCACAATGTTAACAGAAAACTAGTTGTGCTGATTAAAAACCATCAAAGAAAAGAAAATCATCCTGCATTGTCGAGGTCGATATACGGTAAAACAAGGTTTTAATTCACAAAGCGTACTTTTTCAAAAATTATACTATCAACCTATTTGAATAAAAATAAGAACCGAAAACTACACAATCAATATATTTGAATAAGGTCGTAGGACTAAGGTTGCGTATGTTACGTAAAAAAATTGCGATTGGATAGGCTACAACTCAGTCGCGTTGATGAAAAACTACTCTTTGTCTACATTTCGCAAAGGGCAACACTGCCACCATGGAGATGGTGTGTGACACCGTCACCACAGATTTGACGTGCCTTATTAGTGTCGCAGTAGCAGTGCCAGTGCTTTTCCTTCAACAATGCAATTTATTTACGAGGCTCAAAGAGCAAAAACATGTACACAACTCTATTTTGAAGTCATTTTGTAATTACTACTGAAAGAAACACTGTTTCAAACTGCATTGTATTACGCAAAACTTGAATGCTGTTACGACTTGAAATTTCAAGAAGAAACACTGAGATTGTGCAAGTGTTTCTTCTTTAACAAGTGCGATTTTTTGTCTCAAATTGTGTATAAAACTGTGCCGCATTGCCTTTGAGTGGAACTACACTTTTCATTGCGATTACAAAGAGAAACAGGGGCAAGATGACACTGACGAGTCACGTGACATTGGTGAGTCACAGCTAGAGCTAAAAAATGTTTCTTTTAAACAAAATAAAAAATATTTTTCAACAAAATAAAAATTGGGGTGAGGTGACCCTCATGGGACTTGTTAGCAAAGTATAGCATTTAATTGGCAATACTCACTCAAAAAAAGATACTGCATAAGCAGACAGTTCTGGCAATGAAAAAATTGCCCCGTCAAAACAAGGTGAGTAGCTTACAGCAGGTGTAAGAAACTCGGTTTTCATCCAAAAATCGTGTGCTATTCCATGAAAGATTTGTTTCAGGGCAAAAGACATTTAGCAGGAGTTATTGGAATGCTCTTTTCAAATGGTAATTTTTCAATAATAGCAAGAGTTCTGTGAAAAGTTCAACTTATTGCGATTCCAATGTAAAGGCGTACTTCTGAATAATAACGCAAGCCATCTGTTTGCAATGCAGACCGATTTAAATGTTTGACCTTTCACCTCGTGCCGCACCTACTGGAAAAACCGTGTAGGCTATCCGGTTCCGGACACGACGCGCATGAGTGCAACTATCCAATTACCGCAGTCACGTACGCCTGTTTATACGGAACACAATCACACAAAGTAGCGAGCGGACGAAACAACAAGTTTACTCCAATCCTGGGGCTGAAAAGAAATCAATACTGTAAATTTATTTAACAAAAGTATCAAGCATTCTGATCTTTGCAGAAGCAGTATCATCAAGCAATGAGAGATGCTAGTCATGTTCTTTTTATATTCACCTTTAGTTGATATTGACGATAAACAAAAAGCAAGATAACAAAATAAAACATTAACTTGGCCATTCGACTCAAAATAACCAGCTTTTTTCCAAATTGAAAAAGAGTTTACACTTTTTTTAATGACACAAAGCATAGTGTGAGTAGAGCACAACAGAAAGGTCACGATCTCGTAATCTGAAGCTCAGACTGTCAGCACATCCAGCTGCGCTTTCTGACAGTTCAGACATTGATTCTAAAATGAACCACATTGATTTCCGTGTATGTATCATCATGTCACTGTGACATCACAAGGCCATACTTTACAGCTCACTTCTTCCAAAGCCTTCCTTCAGACTCTTGGCAGCAAAGGTGGAAGTGAAGATACCATCGACGAGATGGGAAAATTACGTTACGGTCCAGCTATTTCCCTGGTAAAATGCAGCCACGGTCCCGAAGTCAACAATCTGCACTTCTATTCCACTTCCTATTCCACGTCTTATGGCAAAGAAGGATTTTTGCCTCGTCCTGCCAAACCCAGAGGGACCGGATATCTAGCAAACTTCAGGTAAAATAAGTTTCACAAAGTATGTTTGGCGACCGACAAGTGACCTTATATGCAATCTTTTGGTCGTTAGTGAAAAAGCAAAAAATTAATTTTGATCAAAATACCTTTGTTTGTATCATTTCGTTGATTAGAAAACGGCAGTTGAGCCAAAAGTGCAAAGCTCCAGGTACGGCGGTAGCCGTCGTTGCACACTATGCCGGTATAACTTAAAAAGACGGACACATAACCGCGGAACTACTACAACTTTGATAATTTTTTTTTTATATATATAAAGCAGGGTTTCCAACCTGGGGTCGCGCCCCCGTGGGTGTTGTTTGCCTTTTTTCAGGGGTCGCGAGAGTTTCTGATAAAAATATTCATAATTTCTTCCTTATTTCATATTTCGTATATGGAACCACTTTTTATTGTAGCCGAAATGATAGGATCACTGGCTAAAATGACAGCCTACTTTTTCATTCAAAATTGTTTAAGTGTGATTATGACCATTACAACGTTTTTAGTGTGATTATGACCATTACAGTACAGAGTACTGCTGCGTTTGGCAACGCACGAATAACTTTGTGATGTAAGAGTGCGCTGTGCTTGTAAATTAGATATCTAAATGTGGTAGCTAACTTGAGCGTTATTCTAGTTTTCAGTGAGTTGTGCTGTGGAGTGATTTGCATACGGCACGGGTCTCTCTTACTGGTGCTGCCATGTGCATGAATTAATAAATGAGTCTTTGTTCAACATAGTGATATCGTAAGTTATTTTTTAGTCATTGTGATTTTCTATTGTCAAACACAACTGCATTACATATACCTGACTGGAAATTTTTGGATGGTGGTTAGGTTAAATTGGGTTGAAAAATGGGTCACTGCCTGAAAAAGTTTGAAAACCACTGATTTAAAGATAACTCGTGGCAGGTCCAACCAGGATGACTGACTGTAGAGGTATAAAAAGCTGCTATACCTCACAGGTTATACATTAGAGAGAAAGTGGTGCTCTTTTCCTTGCTATTTAATATATTTTCTAAAGGAAATCCTTAATTTTCCGGTCCCCAGTTGAGATCCTGGAATCGGCTATTCACATTATCAACTACGTTTTTTAGATAGTGGCGTGCGAGGTATTAAGATTCTCGTAAACAAATGCAGACATGTGCATTTGACACACGCGTGGGCGTTTGCTAGTTTTTCGTGGTCAGCAAATCTTTTACTCGCAAAGTCTTGTTGATTTGTTTTAGGCCAGGAGTTTATTATTCATCTTCACTGGACAAACATGACAATCCCGCAGTGGGTAGAATGCTCCGAAACAACTACCTGTCTACCTACTCGCAGCAACATAGACCGTACCTCAGTGGTCCTGATGGAAAAGACGACTTCCCATACAAGTATATAGTTTTTACTAATTTACGTGAAGTTTTCATCGTCATATATTTCTATTATTGACAGAAAACAACGTGGTGCTATTCGTAGAATGATTTCAATTGAGTGACTTTGAATTTTGTGATATATAGAAAAAACAGTGAGCTTTGAACAGACAAGTTCAAATGCTTCGAAGTCAGCTGTTTAAATTGAAACTGAATAATTAAGGCCAGTGACGCTGTTTCGAGCCTTGGCCTCGGTTTCGAACCTATAGTAAAGCTTCTGCAATTCAACCTGTTCAATGCCTGGCGTATCTGCAGCAAACAAAGTCTAAAACAGGCAAAAAAAGGCAAGGAATTCGACAAAGTTACAGCTCGGAAGTGGTGATGATAATATTTCAAGGTTCTAAAATATTTTCGGAAAGTCTGACAAATTTTAAAATCTCAGTCTCAATCTCTCAGGACTCGGAGATTACGGTCTCGGCGACATTACTGCTCAGTGTAAACATCGTTTGCTGCTTTTAGCTGAAGTGACTGCTGTTCTTGTTTTAGTTTATACTACAAGGAACGTTTTTACCTGTTTTCCTCGGAATTTTTGTTTCAGCTTTTTTCCAAAATCAGAAACGGCAAGTTTAACTTTAAAATTGTGTAAAAATTTTATATGAATCTTGTTATTGTCAATATTTTTCCTCAACAACGCTATTTTTGCATCTATAGCCAATCGATAGTATTCAAATCGTTCTAACCTTCGGTTTTCACACAGAGTTAAAACGTGCGACACCGCTTTCAATTTCCAGGCGGCGCCAATTTCGATCCCATATTCGAGCACTGTGTTGAAGGCAAGGCTTGATACATTGGAGGACAGGAAGTATAAACCTTTGCTGAAAAAGTAAGTATAGATTGCTTGCTATTGCATTTTTCAAATACTTGCTGCAAAGCAAATTTCTCATCCGCCTGGTAATCGCAGCATGCTCATGCGGGAATGCTTGCAATTGCAACCGACAGTTTTAAAATTTTGAGAAAACACATCTTTAAAAGAAATTCAATATTGGAACCGGCTAAAGGGTAGAGTTTATTGAGCACGCACGAACAAAGCTGGAAGACTGGGTCAGATCCCACGTTTGAAATTTTCATACCGAAAACGTGAAAAACGATACTTGCGCCCTGTCCAGCTTCGTTTTCGTCGTTATCGGATGGGTACAAGACACAAGCAAACGAAGTTGGCAGGAGCGTATCGAGGTTAGATGGATCCCGGGGTAAGAAACAAGTTTGGCGCCCCCCGGTGTTCGAACCTAAGGTCTTTCGGAAGCCAATGTGCTGTATCGAAGACAGTAGTTGCGACATTCTTGAGACTTTTCGGTGCCATCCAGTGATTCGGCGCCCTGGGTATTGTTCCCCCCTTGCTCCTCCTTTTTAAGCCCCTGAGAGTTGGGCGCCGCTGACGACTCGCGACCCTCCGACAGGAGCGCAAAAAGACGAGCTAACCGAAAGTGAACTTATTTCAAAATTAGATATTCTGCCCTGACTTGAAAGACATCATCCATGGAAACTTTTTGGGTATAATATCAAAATACAATTTTCAAAAACATTGCATGAGAAAGTTGATGCAGATGGGTCTCCAAATTACTAATGTTTGGTTATTTAATGTTGTAGTTTAGCACTCTGTTGCAGAATTTATTTCAAAAAGGGAAAGCGGTGAAAAAAGATAGTTTTTGAGGTTTGATTTTTCCTGTTTAATCTAAGAAATTTAGGTTGCAGGGCAAAAGCGTCCCCCATCTCGATCAAGGATCATTAAGCCTTAGTACGGAAGCGAGAACTTGCTACAAAGGAGAACCAAGCTGCAGAATGAATCTACATCTCAAGGTCTTGTGGCTTTTGTTTTTAACAATTGCAAATGCGTGGCTGTGAAAACGCAATTTAAGGGTACCATGCAGAGCAGATCGTTACGGCGCACTGCTTCAGTCAAAATGCCTAGACATATTTTATCAATGCACTAAAAGTATAGTAGAAGTTACAGTCAGGTGTTTATTTCTGATAACGTTAAAAATACTTTAGTTGAGAATGGCCGCACCATATCTGCTGAAATGAAAGACTTGAGTTCACTGCTTGGAAAACACTTATCGTTTTGAAACCGTGCTGATATGGAGCTAAAATGACTGATACGGAGAAAGCTTCAGCACCTGAGCGCGTTCTAGTGTACAGACGGGCGTCCTTTATAGACGCATTAGTGGAAGACAGGACAGATTTGTGGCTGCGACCATGAAAAATCTCGATAGTCGATACAGTAAAACATGAACAGTCAACCTGACAAAATAAAGATCGTCTTTCTTCTTGCGTATCTCACTGTCCGTCACTGCAGCGTTGCTGGTACAGTAGTTGTACTTTCCGTTGCTCGGTAACTGGCGCTTCAACTTCGGTGAAAACCAGGCTTATGAGAACTGCCTATTTCCCATCCAGTTATGGCTTGTCGCAGGTTGTGATTTGCTTTTTCCATTTTAGTCTGGACTCTGCTTGCTTTCTTTGCCCGTGCTTCAGTCCTTTGATATGTCTCACGTAAGAATTGCTTAGACGTTTCATGACTGAGGATGCCTCTATTTACTTGAAATCGGTTTCCTGTCAAAAAAATGCTGATTGGTCCAACTGCGTCATCTTTGCGAGGACTGGTTACTTGGAATTAAAACCCTTGTTCTAATAAAAATGTCTACCACTTTCATCGTCTACTCACTTTTTTCTGCACAAGCTTAGTGGTAGTATGCGTAAACACTTTGTATTACGATCAGGCTTGTAACACCAGAAGAAAAAGGAAGAATACCAGTATTTCTCCTTAGAAAATTTTGGAATCATGTGTTTCTGCCTTAAAAGTGCTATTGAGTTAAATTTGTCTAACCTTGCAAGTCGTGTATGTTTCTTTTCGCTTAAGGAAGCAGTCAGAAAATTGAGAAAAAAACCTGCTCAGTAAACAGTCGTTTTTAGTTCCAAATCACGACGCAACATCGGTTCAGCAACTTTTGCTGTAAAGTATAAAACAATAAAATTGTAAGCACGAAGCATTCAAAATATGGAAGATTGGTCGAAGCTGTATTGAAAAAAACAAATGCGAAAGCCTTTGTTAGTTTGAAAATAAGTTAAGCACTTGTACTTCGTTGGCCAATATGCTGCTTTTATCGGCGTGTTGATTTAATGAATGTATGTTTGTATATCACAAGAGGACCTTTTTTGACCATCGCAGAGGTCAACAAATATACTACAACAAAATTTGCAGTTTGCGTGCTGTCCTGAATTTACAAAATACCAGGCAATGACATTTCTACAAAATGCGCCGCTTATATTTTAATGCATTAAAATCCTCTGTCAAAGATCTTTAAAGTTTTTTTGCATTCTAAGGATGTGGGCGCTATGGAACCATCTGGATTTACCCATTACCATCATTACGATCCGATTCAGTATTTACCTCGAGCGCCACATGGTGGAGAGATCTCGGAAAGGTCAGAAGTCCAATGATTGGTGTGCGGTATGAAGATAGCGTCGTGTCGTTGGGCGTCGGAAAGGATAGCAGGGGGACCAAGTCAATGGTGGAAGAACCTTTTTCAAAGTGGGGGGCACAAGCGCACGTCAAAAAAACTATTTAAAATTTTTTTCATTAAGATATTTACTTTACAATGGACCCAATACTAATTGTGTTGCTTAGACTTTTTAAGCAAAAACTCGAAATGTAAAAGAGGGTGGACCAGGCACCCCCAAAAAGTGGGGGAATAGGCACATGCGGCTCCACCGGTTCCGCCACCCCAGGACCAATTCCCCAGCTGGATTTTGAAATTTGTAATTTTGCTGTTAATTTTTTGGATGAAAAATGTTTTTCTCTTAGTCTCGATGTATGGTTGGCCGCCACTGGAAAAAAATGTCCACCCCTGGGAAAAATCTTTCCGACACCTTTGTCTTACTTTTCGTTTTTTTTAAATAGCTTAGTCATTGATAAAAGGAGTCCCACTAGCTTCATCATCTGAATTTGTGTCATCTACATTACTACTGTGCATGATTTAAGGGTCTGTTGCGATGTTGCGTGTAATAGGTTGTCAGCGAATAAAAGTTGTTGACGCATTTTAATGAGATGGGCAAAAATTACTCCGAAACTATTGTACCATCTGTAATTGAAATATTTTGCACATATGATCGATCGACTGCTTAACTGCATTTCAACCACCAACGTGGCAGGTTGACCGAAGTCAGTGAGAAACAAAACAAGTTTGTCAAGTGGCCAATCTTGAACGGACGAGAGGAAACAGTGGGGTTTGCAAAAGAGCTCAACGGGAAACTGGTGAGGACCCGAGATAACAAATATGTTGTTCGAAGAATCAGTGTGAAAGTAAAGCCAATTGTATTTTGCGTGGCTTGATTCAACGTGGCCCTTAAAGCTGAAAATCCAAAGCCACCACTTTATTGAGACGTATTTTCACTGCACCCCAAAACGTTTTGATAAGCAAGAGGGGCAACTCGGACAAACTAGGTTTTTTTGGTGTCGCTGCATTTCATGTTTGTCTTTCGAGATAACGCTAAGAATTTGCGCCAATAAAACTCAAAATGTGGGTGCTACTCAGTGATGGTATTCAAACTTTTAAGAAAAGGTTCTCTCACTCCAGCACTCACTAACAACAGGTTCTCTTATTATCACAGTCTCCAGAGGCAAACCATGCTGGTTGGCCCGATATAAGTGCAAAGGTTGATCTTCGTGTTAGTAACAGGTCTATGAGAGGTTTGCCAAAATAAGTTATAAGTGTAAGGTATTCATGGGGAAAAATTAAGAACTCCTGGCTTAAGCCAACAACTTGTTCTCGGGATCAAAGACATTCCAAGAACAGGTTCTTGCGAATCGGTCGAATCCCACCACTTGTACTATATTTCTTCTTGACTGGTGTGCAGTGCATGAATTGACCACAGCAACCTAATCAATCTTTTCGCAACTTAAAACTCAAACAGATATTAAGTTTTTATCTCAATTTTAGTTTTGCTCTTATACTTACCAAAAGAAATACTATTCTTTGATAAACGCGATATCGCAGTTAGCGCCATCTCAAGAATATTTCTTGCGCGGTTTGCAGGCTACAGTCACGAAACGGCCAGGCCTCGATTTGTCAAAAGAGTGCCACGTGACGCATTCACTTTCCTTAATCAAGCTCCTTCTTTAATGGCAAAGCGGATTGAAAAACATGACCCAGCTGAATTTGTCAACATGATCAGAGGACCTGACAATTCCACGTAAGTATGTAATCTCTTCGGCTTCTAGTGTTGCTTTCCTCAAGGTACAAAAAGCATATTGCTGTTGGTGAACTTTACACCAACAACGTGAGTATCTTACTCTTATATCCAGGGCCGGATTTAGACGTGTGGAGGCCTCAGGGCAGTCTTTATGTGGAGGCCTTTAGTACCCCAAGGAAATAAGATTCGAAGTCAAAGAAATACCATCATCAGTTAGCTGTAAATATGTAAATATAAAGTACGCCTCAGGACTGTGGAGGCGCCTGGGTAGGTGCCCACTTAGCCCTCCCCTAAATCCGGCCCGGCATCCTCATAACATCTATTCATATATGACAATGCAGAAACGTTGCAAGGCTTTGAAAAAACTGATACGATTTACAATGTAGAGGCGCCTTGACCGCTAATAAGTTTAAAATAAAAACATAGCTGGAATTTGTCTATTNGGAGAAGTGGCTCGACATTCAATCAACGTACTTACGAATTTCACAGCCGTCCGCTTTGCCGCGGAATGTCACACCGTAAGCTCTNGGATAACATGCCATATCTGCCACTTGTACTTGAGATAGCACTNGTTTGACCATTACCCAATGTTCATGCCCATAGATGAGGATCGACACAAACACCGATTTAAAACTGAAAACTTTGCGGCAGTTGAAAGCTCCCATTTTGTGAGCACGGAACAACAAAGTTCATGATCCATTTATACGTTAGATAATTTTCTGATAATGACGAAACCAGTTTTCCCAATCTTTAGGACTATAGTGCGAATACTGTTTGGGGTTATGCTGATATATAAATAGAAAAAAGGAAAAGGGTATCATTTCTTCCTAACCTGAAAGTTCTTTCACCAATGATGATTCATTAATTGGCGCGTTACACAGCTTTCAAGTTTTAGTCTGGCAGTCTGGGTGTAGCCACTGTATATATAATGCGTATTGCTTGCTTACAAATGTAGTGTACCGTTGTCGTAGGCCACGTTCGTTATGGTGGTCCAAACCGCCCTTTCAGTAGCCATAGTATTTTAAAGGCGCATGCTTATTTTGGAAGACCCAATTTTAAACTTGTGCCGTATTCTGTTACACGTTACATACGCGGTCCACAACAGAAAGTGTTGTGCGGCCCAATAAAAATTGCTAAACGGCCCACAATTGGGCCGAGGCTTACAGCTTGCCGACCATACTGTCCTAAGCGGAGATCGAAAAAGGAATACGAACAAACAGAAATCACTGACGACATTTTCTTTGATTGTTCTGAATGTGAATAACTATCAGCGAAAGTAATAGATACCAAAACAACAAACTAAACGTCACCCTGCATGAGTTGTTGCTTCAACTGACAGAGTTCTTAAGTGCAGCATTCTATTAAAACACCACATGCAATCTGCGGTAGCTTTTTTACACAGTATTCCGTTATTGCCCTAGTGACGTACAATAGGTGATTTATCTTCTGCGTTTACGTTGCAAGCCACGAATTTTGCTTCGACACAATTTTTTTTCTCACCGTGCATTAGTGTCATTTTTTAATTCAAAACTGTTTCAAAGATAATATTTTTATGATAAGTCCATTTTCAGTGCTTTACAATTGCATTCCTGTTTACAAATTTGGGCTAACGTACTTAAATCGTCATGTCATCAAAGGCTTTCTTCAAGCTGGTATCAAGGAAGGCAAGCTTCACGAGACGATGTCAAAAACATGGATTCGGTTGGATGCAAAGAATCAACTGGGTTTACAACCAATAACGGGCGATACGTTTGTCGCAAAATTGACAAAGGACACTTTGACACTCACTACACACTGAAATACGGAGAAAAATTTCGAGGAGGTATAACCAATATACTTTTTTCGGTGTGCTGAATAAGTCGTTGACTTCGTCCTTGAAAGTAACCGAAAGTTACCACTGGCTTATGAAAATGTCTTCGCCCTAGTTGCACAACTTGTTATCGGAGAAAATTGTTTTGATTCAGACGGAATTCCAATTTTGCCTTGAAACAGAAAAAATTAGTAATTTGGTGTTACAAAATTGTTTGAGCAAAATGTTACCCAAATAATTATCTATATCTATAGTATTTATTATTGTAACTTTTCTGCTCAATTTCTGCGCTTTTGGTTCTTGAAAAATGTATAGTAATCTTTGGTAAGGCGAAACTTGTCTGTGATAGTGCGCAACAGCCTGGTTGCTTAGTTTAGTTTATCTGCAGACGTTTATCTTGTTTACAAACAAAGTTGAAAGCAAAAAGGAAGCTGAGAAGACATTTTACACAGGCTTGCCACAGTTAATCTAGGAATATGGTGACAACAATAAGCCTAATTTCTACTTCTAGTTTATTTTTGAACAATGTCAAAGCGCTTTGTCATTTGCTAAACCGTTTTTAAACATGTAAATGTAGATTCGTTTTATGGGGTTGCGTTTTATCATTAAAACAGTCAGAAACATACAAGTAGTCTACCTCACAGGCGTAGCCAAGGGAGGCCAGGAGACCCTGCCCCCAACCCCACAAATTCTTAGCATATCTAATCATTTTGTGCTGGTGTCTCAAGGCGGTGTCTCAAACAAAATACGTTTGCACGCTTAAAGATAAATAATTTTCGGCCCTCCCCAAACATTTTGGCCTAGCCACGCCACTGGTCTACCTAACGTCGCATTCAAACAAAAATTTAAAAGAAATGATCTGCAGCGAGGCTTACCGCGTTTTTACAGCCATTTATCAAGGTCGTTCGGAAGCCCTCGCGACGAAGCCGACCGACGGGTTCACGAAAAGCACTCTCGTTCACTTTTACGGCAACGGAAGGAAATTTCGCGAACGCGACTACGAGCTCCGACACGCGCTGCCAGGCAAAGTCATCAAGGTGGAACATCCCTGCTACACGGACAACACAATAAATTACAAGATTAGGCCTTCGGTGACTGTGCCTTGATTTGAAACAAAATGCAATGTCAACAGCTACTTTCATTCTAATTTTGCATTGTACAGCAATAACAAGAACAAAACTGTTTTTCAATATTCTCGTTCAGAAGAAAACTTTGCGTCGCGCGCATTCTGTCACTTATATCTGCGTCGACCTTATTTTAAACGTTAAAAACCCGGAACGATGTATTCTGCGAAAGTTGAAAAACTGGATTCAGTGCAGGTTGATGCGAGATTAGCTTTGATGGATTCGAGCTACATGGCACCAGACCAACGATGCACGCTCCTGGCAGCTGGTAAATTACGTTACTAGGAATGTTTCAGTAAAACAAAAATGTACAGGTTTTAACCGGCCGTAACAAGCCTTTCATCGCATCAAATCCTTAAACATTTTTGCCAAATTTCCATGTAAATCATTAATGAAGAAAATATCTCATGCATTTGTTACGAGCAGAGCAGTCGCAGTTATGTTTAAGTGGCCCGAAATTTCTTTTAAAATAATAACATTTGCTGCAAAAAGATGGCTTAACTAAATGCCGTTGAATAATAAGAAAGTTCCATTACACTCGATTGTTCTTCCTTTGGAGTGTCATGAGTGGTCCGCTGGCGAAGAACCGTCGCCCAAACGTTTTCAATGGGGCTTTACGTTTATGCAGGAGAGCTTGACATTAAAAATTTGACAAAAACTCCATTGACTTATGGTGTTTCATATTTCAATTTGGGGGGACTTGGTGCTTTGGTTGGGGACTAAGCCCCTCCGTTGTGACGGGATTGTGCGGGCACACATCACCGCTAACTCGGAACCGTGGACCAATCACCTACTTTCACAGGGAATGCTGCATTGGTGGTAGGCCAGTCGATTTCAGATTTAAGTGCTTCGAACTGCGCTGCCGGAATGATAGGGTGTTGTGCTACTTTTAGGAGCAAGTGTTCCACCTAACATGGAGGTGGAGCTGAGGTCTTGCTTTTCACTGAGGCCAGCACGACACATTATATTGGACACATTGTCGTGGTTTAATGTAGTATTTGCATATCATGATCATGGCAGTCGGCCTTTTACTTTCACTTTGTTTTTTTCCAGAGATGAAAGGATTTGTGTTTTCAAATCCAATTTAAAATTACAGTAGGCTATATTTTTAAATCCAATGCAAAACCAAATCTTGTTCAAATCCAAATTCCTATCACTGTTATTAGGCTAGGCCCAGTGACGTAACTGGAGGCTTGAGTCAAGGGGGGCAAAGGTTTTCTGAAGGGGGCCCACTGGTAATCGCAGAGGGGCCCACTACCCAAAACTCAGAAAAAAAGTTAAGAAATGATAGTGAATCTCTGGATGTCGTGGATGTCCATACCAGACAAAAAAACGAAAACACTCGGAAAAACGCAAAAAAACAACAAATTAACGAATACTCAATATCAAAATGTCAACTAAAAGGAACCCAATTTTTCTATATAGCTTGCCAGGGGGAGCAGCTCGCTCGCTTGCCCCCCATCAGTTACGCCACTTGCTAGGCCCATATGTAAGCTAATCCAGCTCAAATATTCAAAGACAAACAAAAAGTTTGAAAACTAATTCAAGTTAATTTATGCTCCCCGTTTGGCTCACAACACCACAACAACTGACACTGCAAAACGTCAACGTAATCATTGTTAGCAGCAATGCATTGAGAAGCTCTGCTAACTCCGTGCTCTTCAACCTTTTTGTAATCGTGGAACCCCTGATATACTTCCGCGTTTGTCATGGAACCCCCATTAACAAAAATTAAAAATAACGAATTACTCGTAAGAAAATCAAATATTTCTTTATTAGACACTTCAACAAATGAACAGTTATTACAGATGTTAAAAAGCAAGAAATTTAATGACTCGGTCGTTCTTGCATTTTTGGAATGTAGCTGCTATATGTTCAGAATTTGGTCAACCGCAAAAAGAACCCGTATCTCAAGTATGTGTCATCCCATTTTCTAACTTTGTCAATTGAATCACATTTGGTCTGCTTCGGATTAGGTGCCTCTTTTACATTTGGACTACACTGCCCATCACCGTCCACACCTTCGCTGTTGTAATTATTTCGTTTCACATGAGAAAACTAGCTATTTTGCTTCATCTAGCTTGACTAAATAGTAAAAAGTTGGGTTTCACACTGTTGATACTTTATTTCCACATAGGTTGAACAGCAGCTCTAGTCTGTGACTCAATCTACTCTCTTCTAGATTCAGGTTGAGTCTGCTGCAGTGTTGCCACTCTGTTGTCACGGAAAAGTACTAGATTTCATGATAAAAAACACTAGATTCACAAAAAAATACTAGATTACAAATACGTGATATATTTGTCAGATTACAAGAAAATTTATGTTGTACTTAAGAACAGGCGGGTGTTTGATGAACATCATATGTTTATTTATTTGTCTCAGACCAGATGGTCCGTAGAACACATGCAGACGATTATTCTTTTACGCTTTAAGTATTTCAACATTGCTTGAAATGCAACACCTTGACACGATGCTTAATTGCTTCATAGGGGAAAAAGACCAACCACACATGACACACCCACACCGTTGCTGTTGAGAAATTCTTTGTGCTCTGAAATGCGAAACATCGAAAAATGGGGAAATGGCATCTGTTTCATGACTTTTTCAACATGGTTACAACCATTTCAAGAACCCCCCATGTTTGAATTTCGCTTGTGTTTGTTTGTACAAGTCACTGAAACTTTTAACAGATGATCACAGTGACTTCGTAGTGGTTTGACTCAAAACAAGTTATCATTATATGGTCTTGTGTAATTTAAGATGTAATTAGGTAGAAGTTTTAGCAAATATTACAATTGCACATAATCAAAGTCAAAAACCAAAAGGTCTTTCCGGTTCCTTCAATGCCCTGGCGTCCTTGCACTAATTTGTTTTCTTGCTGAATATTAATTATCGCCAAATAGATTTTGCAATGCAGCACATNAAAATGATGCTTTTTACAAATCTTCATTTTTCCTCAATTACTCAACGCTCCTGTATGATGGAGATCAATTGCAGTAGTTGTAGGTGCATTATTTCGGTGTTCGCGTCTCATCAGCGCATTTGTGTGGTAAAAAATGTGTGTAAGGTATACAAACTAAGCAGGGCCTATGAGAGGGTGGGTACAAGAGGTACATCGTATTCGGGCCTGTTAGGTACTGGGGCCCGTGAGGATGAATGAACGCACGCTAAATTTTTCTGTAATCAAGACTAAATTACAAGTGTAAACCACTTGCAAGTATGACAATTAATCTGATTCTAAGTCTTAACATGATAGCTGTTTTCTCTGTGTTCTGATTACTATGCAAACAATCTATAAAGTTTCGACAAGGACACCAGAAGCGAGGAGGCCCAGTATCGGTCTTCGTACCCCCTGACACAGGGGCGGATCCAAAGGTGGGCGATTGGGGCGATCGCCCTCCTAAAATCAACGAAAGTAACTTTTTTACCCTGATTTTGAACAATTTGGAAAACAGCATTCGTGATATAAGGCCATTTTGCCGTCCATTGTTTTGTCACAGCAGGGTTGTGAAGTATACCGTAAAACCTCTATTTGAGCGCCACCTCTATTTGAACGCCACCTCTAATACACCGCCACTATAAAGGTAGGGTTGAAAAATAGAGTGCCACCCTCTAATTGAACGCCACTTTGATGAATTCTTCTATTTTGGAAATAGTTTCGGCTGAAATCTCCTTTCTACAGTATTTCTCCAAAAATAACACCTACCCTAAAAATAAGACCTAGCCTGAATTTCCAGAATGATTTTAATATAAGCCCTACCTTTAAAATAAGACCTATTCGATAGCGCGAAAGTGCAATGACCTGAAGTTACGCGAGGATCACGCCACGATTTGTAAATGTGTTAGATGTAAATGTGTTGGATGTTTTTTCTTTTAATTAATAAATTTTATCTCAAAATTCTAACCAGCTAGTCGAAAAATAAAGCGCCACCCTCTAATTCAGTGGTTCACAAACGTATTCAATCCGTTACCCAAATCAAGGTAGCGATTATGTCTTATTACCTTCAATATTTTGCGTCGTAAAAAAAGCAACGAGTTATAATACAGAACAAAATTGTGGTTTCCGTTCCTCGTTACGCTCCGAAGAATCGCATATTACCCCCAGTGGGTAATTTACCCCAAGTTTGGAAACCATTGCTCTAATTGAACGTCACCTCTAATAGAACACCACTATGGGGGAAGAGTTGAAAAATAGAGCGCCATGGCGGTGAAATAGAAGTTTTACGGTACTTCGTCTCTCTTACAGTTATGAACCAGTAATAAGAGTTGATTGCCAAATATCACTGAAATCGTCCCCTAAACTTATTGGCTGGATCCGCCCCTGCCCTGACAGCATTTCTCTCAGAAGCCCTGAAACCATCGGTCTTCGTACCCCCTAGCAGAATTTCTCTCAAAGGCCCTGAAACCAAGCATACAAAAAATAACAAATGCTGGTAATTGTTCTGCTCCTCTCAATGTTGGTCATGTGCAAACACCGATTCTGTAATGCGCTATTGTATGGCTAACCATGTTTTGTGCTCTTGTTAATGACGATACAGTTATGGTGATGATAAAGTGTTTTGCTCCTCTTAATATTGGTCATGTGCAAACACTGATTCTGCAAAGCGTGCTGCTGTATGGCAAACCATTTTTTGTGCTCTTGTGTTTATGATGGCGTCTGTGATATGGACCACGAATCCATAAAACACACTCAGTAGTGTAGGAGCCGGGGGCGCAGGAGTGTAGGATCCGGGGGTGTACACCCCGCAGAAGTTTTTATTTGGTGAAGATCTGGGCAAAATCCCTGAAAATCTGGGCAAAATCTGGGGAAACCTGGACAAAATCTGTGAAAACCTTCGCAAAAACCCTGAAAATCTGGACAAACTCCTTGAAAATACGAACAAAAATGGCGCCCAACGTGCTTTGGTTTGAGGAAATAGCGCCCAATATGGTCTTCATGAGAAAATATTCGCACGAAGCGTGGAACAAAAATCTTTCGGGTAAGTTTGGGGAAATTCGGGCAAAAATCCTTCACACCCACAAAAATTTTCTTGCTCCTACACCTATGAACACACTAGATAGCTATGAAAAACCACTAGAACACTACATGAAATGAAAAAGCACTAGATCTAGTGGAAAAACAGTAGGAGTGGCACCAATGGTCTACTCTCAACTCATTAGTCTGCTCTACTGTGACCAGTACTTATATCGGCAACATCGCAAAACAACTGTGATGCAACAACAACGTTCTTCCTAATTGCACAACAATGAACAACAAATGACGCAACAACTATCAATATCTCTTGTTCTGCTATCTGCACTCTACTTCCTGTACAACTAACTGGGCCTACTTGGTTGGAGTCTGAATGCGGCACGGTGATCTAAAAAATTCCATAGTGTCGCACCAATATACTGAAGCAAGAAATCATTTCTCCTCAAAAACGAGGAACCCTCACGGAACCCTTAAAAGTCGCGGAACCCCACTAAATGCTTTGCGGAGCCCTAGGGTTCCGCGGAACCCCTGTTGAAGAGCACTGTGCTAAGTTCAGCAATAGCGTGTAAGATGTCAGACAAGACGCTTAACAGGCTTACAACCAGTGATAGCGTGACTCGAGTCAATGACTCGACTCAAGACAAGATTTTTGGTGACTCGGACTCGACTCGACTCACGTTGAGAAAAATGGTGAATCGACTCGACTCGAGTCACGTTTTTCACAGAATGACTCGACTCGAGTCACAGTTAATGACTCGAGACTCGAGTCACAGTCATTTTTACAAAACTCGGAGTTCCTGATGGACAAACCCAGTTCGTTTGCACACAAAGAAATGAGCATATTTTGCTTCAGTGACGATCAAGATTGGCGGAAATTTTCTGTTTTGCCTGTCTAACAGAGATGAGCACGGAACAGGACTGGATCGGACTGAATCAGGACTGAAGCCAATTTTGGCCGGATCTGGACTGGATCGGACTGCAATTTTTTTGAAGATTGGCGGATCAGGACTGGATAGGATTGAGAAAAAAATTTTTTTTTTCAATATGCTTATTCTGAACGTATCAAAAATTCTAGTTGTGATCCGATTTTACAGATTTGCTAAATGGCAGTGTAATTTTGCCATCAACGATAAAAGCTCTGCTGAGACTATTTTGCCATTCGAATTGTATCCACCTTTACCCACATATAACGTTGAGTTCTAGTAGTAACGTGAACATAGTTGAGTGGTGTCTACGCCTGTTGAGCAAGTATTGGTTGGTTCTGCTCTCACCATTTCCTTTGGCTTAGCTTGAAGAGATTACTCCTTTGATGTGAATGCTTTTTATGTAGGCTACTTTTCTAAAAAGTTTGGGGTTTAGGGCAGTGGTTATCAACCGGGGGATTGTTTGCTTTTTTCTAGGGTCTCGAGAGCTTCTTATAAATATATTCATAATTACTTCTACATTATAAATTTCGTACATAGAACCACTTTTTGTCGTAGTCAAAATAATCTGGCAGTAGCGCAGTCAATAATTTTGTTCGGGATGGGCCAGTCAATGACGTTGTCAGTCATTGACGTCGTCTTGAGTTCGACTGTCACTTCCGTTTATTTTCTAACAGCTGAAAATTAATACAAAGTACCAGCAAAGATCTCAGCAATTTTGTTTCGGGGGAGGCCATGGCCTCTTCGGTCTCCTTCTGGCTGCGCTACTATTACCTGCGAAACTGATAGCCTACTTTTCCATTCAAAATTGTTTTAAGTGTGATTATAACCATTACAGTGCTGTTGCGTTCGGCAACACACGATTAACTTTGTGGCCAAAGTATGTGCAGCGTTTGTAGATCAAATATCTGATTGCTGTAGCTAACTTGGGAGTTATTCTAGTTTTGAATGAGTCGTGCTGGGGAGTTATTTGTAATGGTACGGGTCTCCCTCACTGATGCTGCCACGTGCATCAATTTAATAAATGATTTTTGTTAAGCATAGCGATGTCGCACGTTATTTTTTAGACATTGTAATTTCCTATTGTGCAAACACAACTGCATTTACTATGTCTGACTAGAAAATTTAGGAAGGGGTCGATAGGTTGATTGAGTTGCAAATTGGGTCGCTGCTTGAAAAATGTTGAAAAACAACTGGTTTTGGGCTTACATTTAGGGGTTACGTCTACGGATTAAGTTTCAGGTTTGCGTTTTGGGTCTAGGTTTAATTTTGGGTTGAGGTTTTGGGTTTGGGTGTTGGGTTTAGGTTTTGGTTTTGGGTGTTAGGTTTAGGTTTTGTATGTATAGGTTAATCTGAGTTTAGGTTTTGTTTTTGGTTTCAGGTTTGGGGTTTTAGGTCATGATACAAGGACTTTATGCTAATCCAAGTGTATCCCGTATCGTCCTTGTCATTTGACCAGTCCAAACAATCGGATTCTCCTAATGGCAAAATAACTCCACCAGTGCTTTTGCTTCATGATGCAAAATAGACACTAGCTTGTTAAACTTTGGAAATGCCAAAAGGCTAATTTGCCTCATGAGGCAAAAGCATTCCTACAACTATTTTGCCTTCAACCAATCATATTTGGCTAAAGACAAAATAGCTTCAGTGATGCTTTTGCCTCAAGAGGCAAAATAAATTCATTGGTTTACATGGGCGGATCAGGATTGGATCGGACTTAGGATTTTCAAAAATTTTGCGGATCAGGACTGAATCATATTCAATTTTATCGGATCAGGACTGGACTCGGACTGAAAAATTTCACAGTCTGCTCATCTCTGCTGTCTAGTCGTGCTGTGCTGCATTTTAAGGATCAAGTTCCCCCAACTTGCATAGAGGGAGACCTGAGACTTTGCTCTCACCGAGGGGTCAGCAGGGCACAATATATTGACAACGCATCGTGGTTTAATGTAGTATTAGCATATCGTGATCATGGCAGTGGGCCTCACACTGTGACCTTGCACCTTTTTCAGATACCAGTAATGTGATTTAAGTTTTTCAGCTTCAAATCCAACCCAAAAACTATATTCCAAAATATAATGCAAATGCGAAAACCGAATCTTGTTTAAATCCAAATTCCTGCCACTGTTATTAACCTAAGTCCATGTGGCGACGTGGTTACGCCACATATAACGTAGAATTCATAGCAGCAATAGAAGAGCATGCCTGGTCAAATGTCTAATTTCAATTGCTATTATGCTGAGGATTGTCGGTTCGACTCTATCTTTGGTTGGCTCAGATTGACCCAGCATTGTGCCTGCAACACATGGCTCCCAACGTGTCGGTGGGTGCAATCCAGTGTTAACATGCAGTCCTACAGTAACTTGCAGTCCCAAAACTGAACCGAAAGGAACAGTAATCTGCAGTCCGAAAACTGAAGCAAAAGTTGCGAAGAAGTTCAAAAGAAAATAATCAATTCCAATCCAAATCTGTTCAAGCAAAAATGATAACATTCAAATTCATCAATATACTGAAATGTCGCAAGATTTAAATCCACATCCAAGTGTATGTTCATCTCTGGCCATTTTCATGTATTGGGTATCCGAAAACCGCACTTTCAATGCAGTGTCCACCGAGAAGTCGTAACAACATACCCTTGTTTTTGCAATGAACCGCACCTATTGCACGTTCTTTTTGTGAAGGTTGTACCTGCCACCACCTTCACATCCTGGTCAAAGCACCACTTTGTTGTGATTGGAAAGGTCGAGCAGCAAGTGCGCAAAGCTTCACACTGTGGTACCAAGCAACAATAAAGATCCCAGGTCGTGCTCATGTCATTTCTGCTTGCTCGCCCCACATGAGTGTTGTTCTTCATGCACATCCCTTTCGTCGTGAATCACACATTCACCACAACGCTATTTGAAAGGTTGCAATACTTGCAGCAAAGTCGGGCTAGACGTTTTGAAACGATTGAGAGTGAAAATGACAAATAAACTGCAAACTGAGAAAACTTATACATAAATAACCTACAATCAAACTTGTTAAAACAACATTGGGAACCATTTTCTTACTTATTGGGCACCATTTAATAGCATGTTGGGCACAATTTCCTAACTCATGGGGTTCCATTTTATGGCATGTTGGGCGCCATTTCATATTAAAAAAATGTCGTAGAAAAAACTTGAAATTTCGTGTGACTCAACATTGACTCGAGCTTGCAAACCAGTGACTCGAAGCGACTCGACAGATCTTGTGACTCGACTCTACCAAATCATGACTCTGACTCGAATAAATTTTAGATGACTTTGACTCGAAGGACTTGTGACTCTGACTCGACAAAAATGACTCTGACACATCACTGTTTACAACACAAACGACTCATTAACACTGGGCTACAGTACATATAAGCAATGATTAAATGCGCTAAATGTTTAGAGGCCAGCCTAGGTTTTACGTTATATACAACAGTGATGATGAGTCAAGAAAAAGGACAGGATCAATGAAAGTCACACTAATTCTGTAACTTTGATGACATGATGCATAAAAGAGCAGACTTCTTTCACAGGTCATAGCAAGGCTGAACATTGAAACAAACACAATGCGTAATCGCAACGGATTTGAGAAACACAGCTGAACCGAACTTTTCAATACAGTAGCCTAATCTCCAGTTACGAAACTGAAATGAAAGTAGCAAAGACTTTCGAAACAATATTACTGAACCCAATCCAAATCTGGTTAACCAGAATTTATAAAATCCACATCCATGAAAATACTAGAACGTGGCAAGATTTCAATCCAAATCCATGTCTTTTTTTGGTCATTGTTGGGGATGCGAAAGACAAGGAGCAATATTTCTTACAGAAAGTTTCGGATAAACTTGAGGAAATGACTGAGAGTGAAGGAGAGAGGAAAAATGGAAGCTAAAAACTGCTTTCATTAAAGACTCAGATCTAAACCACCTGGTAACAAAACTGCAGAAGCAATGTTGGGAACTATTTTCAAGATCGCTGGGGACCATTTGATAGCAAAAAGACATAAGAAAAATGTTAAATTTCATTTGATTAGACATTGACTCGATCTTGCAAATCAATGATTTGAAGTGACTCGATGGTTCTAGCGATCCACTGTTGAAGCGACACGTCATGACTCGACTCCGACATGATTCGAAAAAAATTAAGAGGGATTTGAGTCGAAAGGCTGTTGAGTTCGTTTTACTCCTCAACATGAAACCTCTTGTGATCCTGAAATAATCATAAGAGAAGACGCTGATCACCAAAAGAAAATAACCGAAGAACGTAATTCCGAAGTTTATTGACGAATCCAAATCAAGTCAAACGAAGTTGGATACTAAAAACATTATTTACTGTAAAACTGTACTTGCGTATTTGTTGTGTTATGATGTTAAGAGAGAGTAACAAAATCCCTTAGAAAACCGTATTGAAAAACGCAGTCCGAACTATGATAAAAATTGTAATCAAAATTAATACGATTTCGAATACCATAATTGCTAGAAAAATGACGTCACGGACGCCCGATCACACCACACACATGTACGATAATGCAATCCGTACGAAAGCACGAAACCTAGTGGGTAACCACGTGATCGAAATCTATCAATGAAATACAGCAACACAGGCTTAAGTATGGGCATATCTACACAGCTGAATCAGTTGATCTCGTGGGCACACCAGTCTCAACACCTAAACCAGAAGTGGGCTTCACCTTTCTGGCTTAGGCCGAATTGATGAATAGCTAGTTGGCGAACTAGTGGGGTCTGGCGAATTCGTGAACTAGAACACACCTGTAGCTGACTACTATTCTAGAACGGTTAGACTGACGGCATAACCGGAGGTATAGTCAATTGCTATAAGCAAGTTGTAGCATGACTGCTTATTAAAATGGGTTACTCTCTCTCCTATCACTTCCTGATGATATAATAGAATTGCGAATTAACTCTTGATTATTATAAAAAAGCTTGTGTATGTTAAAAATATATTATTAACCCCTGTTGAAGTAAATATCGCAGTGCTTAAAGCTATACTAATAAAACCATGAGTGAATACAATCTTGTTGTGATAAACTGAGCGTGTCGAGCTAAGACCGGCGGATCCAAGTTTCTTTATTGTTACTTGGGCGTACCATGGACATTCCTATGGACCAGTGCTCTTGCGGAATTGGCCTAAATGTGTGATGGTTCGCTTCTTCTAGAAGGGAACAGCCACAAGGCTCATAACACTGACTCGACTAATATGACTCGAGCACATCACGGCATATAAATATTAAATAATGATGAACTGTGCTACATGTTGCTTTTGGACAGTAGGGTAGTAGCGGTAGAAGTGGTCTCTACCAGAAAAGGTTATCATCTGCTTTGCACACTAAAAATCATGAATATTTCATGGAATTCATCACGTAACAAATTGACATTTTTGCATAACAATTGGCATATCTATGAAACGCAATTTTGTCTATAAATCGGGGCTAAGGGCGGGGTAACTGCATCTTGCATACCTTTGTTAAATGGAATAAATATATTTTTTCATATGAGCCGGATTTTGTGTTACGCTGAAGCCTGGATTCTACAGTTGTGTGTATTTGTGTTTTTTTTGAAAGCTTGAACATCACAGCGGGCATTTTGTTATTTCGTCTTTTTGCTTCAATCTTATCATGCACATGTTATGAACAAGGACCCCGGAAAAAACTTTCTGTGCACCCCTGAAGGTCCGTGAAACCCTTTGTGGAAACCTTGATTAAAACAAACGCAATAAACACACTGCAATCTCGACATACATGAGAAACGCCACTGAAACAGACTTAACAGATCAATTACCTGCCCTGGAGAGGGAGTGTTAGTAGCCACCAGGTTGAATGTAACATTCTTACCTTTGAGGCTCTTTTTCGAAAAGAAACTTACCTGTTTCTCGCAAGATGCAGAAAATCTAACAACATATGGTTACTTGCTTTGATGCAGTCAGATTGTTTGTAATCGTCCCTATTCTTTGAACACTATAATCGCATTTTACTTCGTGAATGAGTGATCGAACTTTGTTATATCAGTTTGATTGATGCCGTGTCATGCCACAATGCTNTCGCATTTTACCTAGACTCGACCAATTTATGAATTGGCGCCATACTCCGCAGTAGTTTTGTAACAAGTGTTACGTGTTAGCTAACGTTAGTGTAAAGAATGTGTCTGTAACCCTATGGTTCTGTCTTCAATGCAGTTGCAAAACGTGTCTAAAACCCTGTAATTCCACCGGCTTCAATGCCTTGTACTGCGTGCTGTTTTGGTTGTTTTTATTGACCTGCGTTCTGCAGAGTGTGTGTGTTCATACTATGGACTTCGTGTCTGCTCATAAACAAATAAATTAAAATAAATACAGTACTGTAGTGTGATGTGCAGTCCCGAAATTGAACCGATATTTCGGAAGAATTTCAAAACAAAATTATCAAATACAAATCCAATACAAATCCAATTAAGAAGAAAGTATGAAAAGAAAACCAAGATACTAAAATAGGGCAGGATTTAAATCCAAGTCCAAGACCATTTTCACCTCTGCCGGTGTCAAGCGAAATTTCTGACTTGCGAAATTTGTGACTTTGCGCCATGTGCACATGCACAGAGGAATATTCTACACATCCAATACGCTGATAATACTGATGATTGGGACTTTAGGTAAGTGTGCCAGGTTAGGGTTTGGGTTACGATTATAAAAGAAAAATAACTGAGACCGTAGTCTAAGTTCAACAGTTTTCAGTGGTTACAATTATGCCTGTACTGTAGCTAGTTATGGGTATCTGACATGCATCTGTTGCAATCGGAAAGCCCGAGCGGCAAGTGCGCAAAGCTTCACACTGTGGCAGAAAGCAACAATAGAGTTCACATGCCATGATCAGTCTGATATTGNTTGTTCGCGCCATATATATGGTGTTGTTCTTCGCGCACATCCCATTNGTGGTGAATTACTCATCCAACGCAACGCCAANGGAGAGGTTGTGTTGTGGACCCCACGGGGCAAGGATCCACACACATTTTGGGGATGTAACTGTTCCTTTTGAAGTTTAAATTATGTTCC
>JGI24159J19872_10001432_pt1 | contig 26203 bp, 16 predicted proteins | sample Ectturendosymbi4_FD_19872 | JGI IMG/M metagenome (IMG submission 19872)
GGAAAAACGTGCCAGTTTCTTTTTTAAGTTTTCATTACCCTCAAATTTTTTACAGTCCCGCATGCCCTAACCCCGCTCCGGGGTCCCAGAGACAGATTGTGCGCTGCTTGCCGATGACTATTCGATTTCATCAAAATGCAGAAGTAACATGAGTCTGAAATTCTTAGTGGCTGCGCGTCGCCGGCGGGAAATGATGGTAATCATCGCAAATGCGGAGAATGTGAAAAGTGCAGAGTGGCAACTAATTGTATTGTATTGTGTAACGTCTTCACTCCCACACGCAAAACGCTAGACTTTTAACATGCATCGCAGTAAAGAGAAAAAACACAAATACATGAAAGAAGACGAGGATGTATACTTTGCGGTAGTATAGAGTTTACGCTTGATGGTGCTAATCCATTTACTGTACTTTGATGAAATACAAGCTTTTTAAGACACGCATGAATGACGCCATCATGATTATTATAATGAAGAACTGCAATGACTTCCAAGTACATCGATGTACAGAATGCATGAGGGAGTTGGATGCTGCGAAGGACCAAGGGTCATCTAGGCTGCAGACCTCTGTGAACCTGGATCGGCTTTTGTGCAGTGTATCATACCGGCGAATAAACTGTCAATACAAGAATTAAATCAATTAATCAGAATTAGCTCCTGACTTCAGATTTTCTAAAATTTTGTAGTTATTAATCCCAATTTCCAGGAGGAGCAAATGCCCGTTTTCCCCCCCTGCGGACGCCCATGGTTACAACGTGGCAATGGAAGCACAAAAGCAGAAGGAATGTCATCCTATTGTGGCGGCCAGAAGATGGCGCCACATGTAAATAATAGTCACTGCTAGATGGTGCCCATGATTAAGAAGTCACTGTGATAGTCACCACAAGCGAATTATCGTAGTTCACTTATCCCTATATAATGATAATGCAACCTGGTAGTAGTAAAGTGAACTCAGTGAGGGAGCTCTATTGCTGCTGGTTGCTTTCCTGTTAGTTAATGCCTCGAATTGCCATCTTTCGCTTGTGCTTGCCTCAGTAGTTCAAGGCGATGCAGTCAACTGCAACAATATGAACCTCTCCGTTTTGAAAAAACTTCGTCAAAGAATGGTTTTTACTCATTTCTGCATCACAACACCTCTGTTGTCTTTTACACTTTAATCCTTCAGTATGCCCAGAGCCTGATTTAGCTGATGCGATGCCCCTAGGCTAATCCAGTTGTAAGGTACTATCTCCCACTGTTACTGTCCCTAGGGAAAATAGAAAAGCTAGACCGAAAATGGCGATACTGACGCTGTAAAGCAGAAGTTCCCAACCGGGGGTACATGTTCCCCCAAGGGTACATTATGCTTATCTGAAGGGGTACATTTGAGGTTAGCAATATAAGAGAAAAAATAGTTACATTATATTTATTTCGAAATATTTATACATATATCAAAATCATATGCTTATTGTTAAAAATATCTATGAATAACACTGATAAAATATTTTGTCATACGAGGATTCAGGGGTACATGTTCATTGTTCATCTGTCGAAATGCTAAAGGGATACATGCTCATGTGTCGGAATGATTAAAGGGAAATTGGAAAGAAAAGTTTGGGAACCCCTGCTCTAAAAGTACGGTCAATGAAAATTTGTAGATCCTTACTGTCAGTGCCCCGCGATGATTGCGCTTGTTCTTACTTTCGGCGCAAAAGCGTTCAATTACACGAAATTGTGTAACTGTAATGCATGGTTGGCTGGCGGGAACACCAGGGCTGCGGAGTCGGAAGTCCCGTCATCCGACTCCGACTCCGGGCAATTTCGATTATCCGACTCCAACTCCGACTCCGGACCGACTCCAACCTTCAGCTGTATTAGTTACTTAAAGTGATAATTCTTTTCAGATGAATTGACGCTGATCTGGAATGGCCCCTGAGTGTAGGTATGCAAGTTAGTGCGCTGCAGCCTTTCTGAATAGCCATGATCATCTTCTGTTGAAACGTTAAGCTGCTTAAATTGCCAAGTGTGACGCTTACGCACATTTGTGGCACAAACAATTGGTGAGCAAAAGGTCTGCCTGGAGTCGGAGTCGTTAAAATTTTCTGCGACTCCGACTCCTCAGGTTGAAAGTCCTTCCGACTCCTCGACTCCTCGACTCCGACTCCACAGCCCTGCTTTAAAAGTCTTTTCCTTAAAAAGTGACAATAATTCTATTCGAAGTTATTGTAGATTAAAACATTTTTGACAGCCCCTTTTAGTGAAACTCGTAAACTTTCTTAGTTGGAATAAAATTTCGTTAGACGAAAAACTGCGGCTTTGTAACGATAACGAAAACTTCGACTCCGTTGGTTATCAGTGTTTCCCAACTTGCATGAGCTTCCGACGCACTTACCCTAAGCCATAAAATCAAACGACGCACTGCATAAAAATATCCACAGATTATTTAACCTTGCGCGTTGGTTTCACTGTTGCTACATCCCTGCACAAAATACCTTTATCTCTTGAAAAGTCAATTACATACACAGTACGTGGGTTGGTTTGAGCAAGTTTTTATTTTAATCCTAATATCTTGTTAGTAATAATGGATATAAACTGGTGACGCCCTTGCAATCTCAAAGCAATGCACCAGGACATCTCTATGCCCCAATGGGTAACCTCTGCGTTTTAAACCAAAACCGATGACAAACAGCCCCTAATCCTTTGCATTGTTTTGTTCCGATCAGCTGCTCGTGGTGAGGTGATAACAACGCATCCACTGAAGTTCGATTGTTCTTCAAAACGATTTGTGTAGACAGACATCTGCCAATGCAAGGAATCATACATCTACTTTAATTTGTGAAAGAAGCGTAAAGATTTCGACTGAGATGATTCCCTTTTACCGCCCGTGATCTAGTATCAAAATTCACAAATGAAACTTAAGGTAAAGTGGTGATGTTCTGATTAAGGCGATGATGCTCCGGGCATACGGTTGAGGAAGTTATTGATCACCGGTACTTTTGCGATATTGCCGCACCAGCAACGCCAAGGCGAAACTACAGTACCGCCAATCAAGTCCGGTAAACCGTCACTGTTATGTTCTTAATTCCTGTTTAATTGGCCGTTGTCATTGTTGAGCTTGTCGCAATTGCATTGTATGCTCGCTTTGCGTCGCTGGCTCGGTTGTCGGATGGAGTTGGTCTTTCAGCAGGATTGCCAGGTAGTTATAAGCAAAAAAGGCCAGATCAAAAACCAACAACAAGATAAACACACAATGGCACCTTTGAAACAACCAAATGTGCTTTCAAAAGGCAATATATACATATTTTATGCGTAAAAAGAATGAATCTCACTCCATTAATTAACTTCTTGAAACCTTTGTTCTNGCTGAAGAGTAACTTGAAACTGCAAACCTAAAAGCATGAAACAACAAAACAAAATATTATGATTTCTCGTGCAGAGTTTTCAATAAAAGTTTAGCATTCTGTGTCCAGAAACAGTGTCTAGAAACCTGCCAGTGCCTCAAAATCTGCCAAAATTATCTTTAAATTTGCCAAATCTACATAAAAATCGAATTGGCCAAAAAAGGCCAAAAGAAGCCAAATTTCATTTTGCCCTTTTTCAAAACTAAGAAAAAACCAAAGAGTNAAAAAAGCCAAAAATTACAAATTTGGCCTCATGAAAGCCAAACTGGCAACACTGACTTTCAGCCGTTCTGCTGCTTTGTCAGCATTCTGATTTTTGTTTTCATGTTTTCGTAACCGAGCGAAAAGCATAGGTTGGCTCGCTTCAATTTAATCACACCAGAGACTGATAGACTGTATTGACTGTCTTGAAAGACCGCCCCGTTGTCACTGCTTGATAACGAACAGCTGCTACGTGGATCGAGGAGAGCAAGAAGACACTCTCATCGTTTTGGTGACTGGAGCAGACAAATTTTAAAGAGGGAAAGTGTGATCTTCTTGATTACTCTCAACTGCCCACCGCCACTGCACTCGGTTGCTTGTCGCATCGCATTGCGTTGCACGGCCGTTCTGTGTTTCTGGCTCAATTGCCAGCTTGAGTTGGGTGCTTCACTGCTTAGCCGTGTTGTTATATTTGACTTCTGACTCCTGTTTTCTACTTTTCTAGATGTTTTCTTGACCAACCGCTACGGTGCTGGTAGGTCTGGAGTTCGACTCCAGGCAGCCGGGTCTTACCAAGACCTTGTATATTGGTACTGTATAGCCTTCTTACCAAATGCATGGTGTGCGCAAGGGCTGCGGGAGCCTATCCAGAACGCAAAACAAACCAATTATATTGACACCAGACCTTGCAAACACTCAGACGTGACGTTACAAGAATACTGAAGGTATAAAGCTCCATCTAAACGCTATACAGTGTATACATGTATAGTATACATGTATCCAATGGTGGGTTTAAGGTTGGGGGCCCGAGGCAAGACTAAAAAGGTGGCCCTCTGATGACGTCATCATATTCAGCCAACCGTTATAAGCACTTTTGATCAAGCCCAAGATACGGCCACCGAAGGATAGGCTACGTTCCTGAGACTACGGCATGACTAACATAGCAGAAGGGAGAAAATGCAAATGGGTGTTCATGATATGCAACTTTGAAAAGACTGAAAGGTGGGAAGACAAGGCCAGCAACACAGAAAAGCTGGGCAATGGCAAGTTGGCATCGCCTCCACTTCTTTATTTCCACGCCCCATTTCTCTGCATTCACCAGTAATAAACTACAAAGTTTACCCCTTTAAAAGTTTCACACTTACCCCTGTGATGAAATGCTTGGTAGTTAGTAAACTGAATTTGTTCACACGTCTTTATGGGAATGCATGAAAGCATAAACAACAACCAAGAAGATTTAAAACACTAAATTTGCTTTAACTTTCATCCTTCATTTTGCTGCTCTGCTTGGATACTTTCTGTTCAACTGTGGCATTTTTATAAAATTATCAGTAAACCAAACGCTCCAATCTCTAAAAACCATCATTTGGTGCAAAACTTATCATTTGGTATACATATTTGCTCTTATTTGATAGAGTCTTTTCAGAACTTTTTGGAAGAAATTTTAACCCACAATTTTTTAGGTATAGAAGTTACTTTGAAGCTTTTCTTTATTTGCACATTGGAGATGGTGGTGGGGCCCCGTTGAAAGTGTAGGACTTAGCCTACACATTAAAGTTGCTGTTTGGGCCCCTTTGAAAGAATAGTACTTACACACTATAATTGCTGTTGGAGTCCCTTTGAAAGCAAGCTACTTACACATTACAATTGATATTGACAGCTTCTTTGAAAGTAAGGAATTTTAAATTACAGTTGCTCTTGGGGGCCCTTTGAAAGCAGAGTACTTACACATTACAATTGCTGTTTGGGGCCCCTTTGAAAGCAAGGCACTTACACAATAAAGTTGCTGTTGTGGGCCCCTTTGAAAGCATAGTACTGTACTTACACATTACAACTGCTGTCGGCAGCCTCTTGGAAAGCATGGAATTTTACATTACAGTTGCTGTTTGGNGCCCCTTTGAAAGCATAGTACTAACACATTACGATTGCTGTTGGGGGCCCCTTTGAAAGCACGGTACTAACACATTACGATTGCTGTTGGGGACCCCTTGGAAAGCAAGCTACTTACAGATTACAGTTGCTGTTGGTGGCCCCTTTGAAAGCAGAGTACTTACACACTACAGGTTCTTTTAGGGGTCCCTTCAACGAAGTTTAAAAGCAGAGTACTTACACATTTCAATGGCTTTGGGGGGCCCTTTGAAAGCAAAGTACCTGTACATTACAGTTTCTGAAGGGGGGCCTTTGAAAGCAAAGTAGACCAACTTGCTTATGATCTGCTTTGTAGCACATTATATGAGTGAATAATAAATTATTCATCAAAAATAAAGAAAATTTATGCGCGTAACACCTGAAGGGGACCCATAAAAAGGGGGGTCCCGAGGTAAGTGCCTCGCTCGCCTCCCCTTAAACACACCACTGCATGTATCAAAGAAGATGTTTTTTTAGTTGATTAAACCCTGTAGCGAAACGTCTCATCCGCCTCGATAGGTTAGCGCGTTACATTGTCACGGATCGTAGATCCACAAAAAAAATTCTCTAATTTGCAGCCTCATTCGGATATGGCTCACGAATTGAAACGTGATGTGACATGCGGCTTTAATTCGAATATTTGTATACAGGAACCCACACCATTTAGGAAGTCGTAGACGTATAAGGAGATTCTCAACTACAATCCCCGTAAACCTGTAAAATTTATGCATGTGACGTAAGCTTTTCAATGTTTTTCAAATTGTCATCAATTTTCAGGTGAATCTTTTTGATGGCTGAACGTATCTAAAGTCATAAAGTCAATAAAACCTAAGTTTTCATCTAAACACACGAGACACCTGGTTCTTCTACCTTGATTTATTATACGGCGAATGAAGCAAATAACACTTTTTCATAATTCACACATAATGGTCGTTTTTTTTGCCATGATAGTTTCATCATTACAATAGTCGAGTTTACTTCGAGCGTCCTGTTAGATACAGGGCTTGTGAAAAAAACAGAAAATGAAGAAGTTGGATACGCTTTTCAAAACAAGACTGAAACAAACAAAATGCCTTAATTATTTCGAATTTTTTCCTGAATTTTGCCTTGATTTGAAAAGTTGTTTACCGTCTCTCTTAGAAGCAACCAACTCATATATTAGTGTCAATTTAATGTGGATGAGGTAGTGATATTCCTGGAAGTTGGTTAAGGTTTGATGTTTGAAAATGAGGTAGCGGTAAGTCCGGGTCATCCGCACAACCGTGTTGACGAGATTCACGACGTACATGTTTCATCAAAACTTTCAATACGTTCATTGGCGCGGATGAATACAACATCGGATTCAAAGCACTATTAACCGATACAATGACCAGAGAGAACACGGAAAGCGGTTGTTTCCACTCGAGCATGCGTTTGCACGTGACCTTTACTCCGGGATCATACATATCAGTAAAGTAGTAAAACGCCATGACAGATACCGGAACCCAACAAAAAAAGTCCGTTGCTATGATGAGGAAGATCTTGCGCTGAAGTCTGATGTTTTCTTTCTGTCTTGCAGCATCTGTCCCATCCACGAACTCAGACATGTTATATTGAACAATATTCGTTGTGCATTTGGACGTTTTCATTCCGATAGTTATATAGGCGATCATTATGTACAAAAAAGCAAAGAAGTTGTAAGCAATTATAGGCAGCCCGTAAGACTTGGCGGTATCAGGGGCACTAAAAAAATATCTTGGAGAACAATGATTTTGTTCCATGTAATACGATATCTGCAGAAAATCGTGGTTAATCAACTTTACTTGATTAGCTACTGAAATGCTTTCCCAAATGTCAATTGAAGAGGATAACAACAATTTTTTACTGAAACCCGTGGTTAAACTGCACGACGAGTCAAGCAGCTTAACAAAGCTTTGCAAAACGTTTTTGACTGCGTGGTACAGCAAAATGTCAGGTGCTCTCGTTTTGTCGCAGGTTCCTATACCGATTCTGCTGAACACATCTTGGAAAGGTTCTATCGGTAATAAAGGAATGCATGCGACCGCAATCCAAAATATCCAACCAGTTGTGGTGAGCGCAAGGGCAAGTTTCATATTTACTGCTCCATAAGGACGAACAACACTGTGAAGACGAAAGGTTGTTATCATGACTAGCAATGTGACTGACATTTGGCTCGAAACGAGATTGAACACACCTAGGAACGTACAGTAATGACCCATTCTTTTCATGACCTGTACACGGCCATCGGGGTCGTTGTAGTGAATGGCTATTGCTGCAACACTCAATACGTAAACTCCCATGCAAAAATCAGCCGTGGCCAAATTAATGAGTAAGATATGGTGAACACGCTGAACTTTAGTCAAATTTATATACACTTGTTTCAAATTTTTCAAACTGTTGATCAAAACTACAACGTTTACGCATATTGCAGCCAGACCTATCATACAAATCAGGACCTGAAGCGATGTCGGTTGAATGAGACCGTGACCTTGGGCGATTGCCAAGATTTCCTTGCTTGTGAGATTGCAAAATCGCTGTTTTTTGATAAACATATCTTGCCACGTCCTGTCGCAACCGGACAACACTGTTTTGTTGTTCCAAGCACTTCTTGCCGAACATTTGTCGCAACTGCTTTTGAAAATAGTGATGTTGCGATACCAGCGGTCAAATGGTAGTTGCGCAAAATCGCAAACATGTTTTACGTTTGCAGAATTCGGACAAATGAAGAATTTGTAGAGTTCATGATTGCTCTTGTTCTGTATGTTGGTGATAATGCACTGGTTTTCCGTGGCGTATTCGGCATCTGGAAACAAAGCAAATGCAGAAACTTGTTAAAAATATTTTGCATGCACTTTCTCAGGACCATCAACACATCTGCAACTAACTTATTAAAAGATGCCAGATATGAACTGTGTAAGGTCCAATGTTGGTTGGTTATTTGAAGTCCTTTCGAAAGAAAACGTAATAACAATGGCTGCCATCTACCTTGCAGAGGCAACGCAGTGGTAACAGTCACGTGAAAATGTATTCATAATGACTTGTATGATTATATTATCATACCGGTATACAGGAGTTTTGGGGATTTGAGGTTTGTAACGGGTGTAGGGGGCGCTGAGTCTAAAAATTGTATCCATTTTTGCCCATCTGATCAGGATTAGCTGCTACAGAGCGTACGCTTTGCATTTTTTTGCAAAACATTGAAAAACCTCACGAAAAGTTTCATAAGTTGACTCCCACCATTTTTAGCTTAAAAACAGATGTTGTAATCACTAGTTGTGCTTTTAAATGCTGAAATGCTTTAACAGCTGTTGTTGAACTGCGTAGGCCACAGGGAGTGAGTTGGTGGTATCGCCTATTGATAAGTGGTAACTACAATAAAATCCTATGTAGGAACAGTCTGTGCCTGGAACCATAGTTGAAGCGCATGACTGGATGATTTGCAGTAAATTAGAAGAACTCGTGCATATCGGTTGGGCAACAAAGTGGATGGAAAACATTTCCATGTTTCTGGTGTCTGTGGGACAGCAGGGCTTGCCAAGAGCATTGGGCTGGGAAAAGTTGGCCAAAGAGAGGATTTGAGATTGGTGAAAGAAATATTATACATTTTCCTTTGATTAAACCAAGCAAGGCGTTATTCCATCCTCTCCATATCAAAGTATGAAAGCAGTTTGTGAAAGCTTTAAATAGGGAAAGTGACTTATTTGCATATTTGTGTGAAAAGGTCCCTGCGCTGAGCACTGAAAAGTTGAGGGCAAGAATTTTTGATGGCGTTCAGATATGGCGTTTTAATACACTTCAAATATTTTCCACTTACTGTAACAACCCTGGTATAAAATTCTTGTCGGTCACTTACAGCAGTTGTCAATAACTTCATTGGATATTTTAAAGCTCCTAACTATCACGACCTTTCAAAAGAGCTGTTAAATTCTTATGAAAAATTAAGGTACAATATGAGTGTGAAGGTTCATTTTCATCAGAGTCAATATGTAAACTATTTTCCTGAAAACTTAGAAGTAATGATTGAAGAGAAAGGAGAATCCTTCCACCAAGATATAAAAACAATAGAAGAGATACCAGGAAAGTTGGAATACAAAAATGTTGGCAGACCATTGTTGGTGCTTAGAAAGAGGTTGCTGGCAGTAGCTACTCCCGAAAAACAGAAAAAGCATTTCAGGATTAGCAACCGTGCGATCTTTTCTGTCGTGGAAAAAGAGTAGGCTATCATGTTTGGGATATTCCTTGCATTTTAGCGTTGTTTTGTCACCACAATTTTTGTATTGCAACGCAAGGCCATAACCTATGTGTAGTTTCTCATCTGTGTCTTGTAAGTCACAGTTGTAAGTAGGTCTACACAGTATACACTAACTGAAGTTTTGTGTTTGTTTAACCTCTGTATGTTTTCTATGCAGTACATTGTTCTTAATAAGCTAGTTTACAAATTACGGTTATTGCAAGACGCCGCTAGCGTTTAAATAACATGTTAGATAGTTTAGCTAATCACGAAATGTGTAACTCTCTTATGCAACGGTATGCTTAAAATGCTACCATTGCATAAATTAAAAATATTAAATAGCTAAAAACTTGACCACATATGGAGAATCTGACATCACCTTTGAAATCAGCGCCGCAAAATTATCCCGAAAACGCTCTCAAACCCCAATCCCATGACATTCATTTAAAATTGTTGAGATGTGAATTAATGAATTGCACAGGGTTTGTCACGCCCAAATTTAAAAGGCGTTAATTCATACTGTAAAAAATTGTGAAACGCATTCGAAATATTCCGAATATCCCGGTAACTATTAAAAGTAATCTACTATCTCATTCTAAGTGCAAAAGAAGTGAATGAAATGCAATAAAGGAAATATTTTTAATTACAATTTGATGTTTTGGACAAAAGGTTGCAAAAAAAGCACTTGGTAAATACATGCAAAGCTGGTACCAATCGTTGCTCTTAACTTCATAGCAGTGGTGAAAAAGGGCAATCTAATGGCGAGCGACTTTAATCATGAAATATGGAAAGGTAATTAAAAACTCTGAGTTTGCTGCAATCATTTGAGTATTCAGCCGACTGAACTCTGCTTGCATGCTTCAGATTTGCACATATCAGTTTTCAAGTAACGCGTCTCCATAGATACGCCTATAGTATCAACAATGCTGTTCTTTCGGGTTAATGCTATTGTTCCATTATTTCTTTTTCGCGTGAGAAATGCTCAGCCTTACTCAGGTAATCACAAATGCAGTCACTTTCGCTAACACAACACGGTTCTGAATTTGCCGCTGGGCTGTGCAAGATTGGTTTGTTTTTGTAACACATTTATTTCTCATGCTTGAATGAAGCACTGAAATGAAAAGCAGTAGCGAAAATAATAATGCGCTATGGAAAACTGATAGCTGGCGCAAGATTCTGTACAAATCTCAAACAGCTTCTGCTGACAACTGGCCCTGTATTCGATAGACTTGGCAGATATAAGCGCCACCCTGCTCAGGTCATCCTGCTGAAAATTTAAGGAACTGTTGAATTTAACTAATATCCTTCTAAAACGTATAAGCCACAGTGTTTGGTACTAAGATCACTGGGAAAATCCGGCACTTTCCTGATTTTCGTTGAAACGTCAACTGTGCTGTAAGTGTTGGTTTTCAATGCATATCACAAAATACCACAAGTTCTTCTGTTGTAGTAAATATTATGCTGTCATACAAAGTTCTCCTAAGACAGTGGTTCTCAAACGTTTTTCGTTGCGACGCCTTTGGAAAAGCTTAGTCTTGCGACGCACCGGCACTAAGAATTTATTAAAAGGTGTACATGATGAAATTTATGTTTTACTTCTTGATGAAGCAGCAAAAAGAAATATGCATCATTTTAATGTGATGTGTGAGCTTGCTTATTTTCGCTGTTTAGTAGAATCTTGGAAAAATTTGTGAAACTACCGCTCGAATTTACCGCAAGGTTTCTTCGTTATCAATATTTGGTTTAATCACGGCCATGGCAGAAAGTCCTGCTCCGCATAAATACGACATGGTGAAGGGAATGACCATTGGTAGCGCTTTTCTTGTCGAAACTGCGTATTCGTCATTCAATTAAATAACAAAATTTGTCGAATTCTCTGAATTAAACTTTCTTTTCAGGAAATCGTCAATTAGTCTGTTTTTTGTTAAGGTAAAGGATGGGTCGGTTGGACGAAAAGGTTACGCATCCTTTCATACAGTAGCTTGATAAAATCTCTGGAAAGTACTGAGTTAATTTCGAGCTTAGATGGACGTTGCAAAAATATTCTTCGTAAATTTGAAGACAGGATGTTTTTCAACCAAATCATTAGATAGCGGAACCAACTTCAAACGTTGGGCAGCTTTTCCTTTCATTGTACTTACAAGTGCGATTGCAGCAGACAGTATTAATTCCTCAGCAATGGTGTGAGGTATTTCATGCTTAACAATTCTGTTCCCCATGCTAATCAAGTCCTTGGTGGGAGTTGCATGAATCGTGAAATGCTGGACACTAGATCATTTACTTTCCGACAGAAAAAACTACCTGGTTTGTTCACAAATTGCGGGTTTGGCCGTGTTAAACGATTCTCAAGCTTATTTGGTAGCATGCTTTCACTGGCCAATACCTTGCTTCAAAAGACACACTGAGGTTTTCCTCACCGTTCTACAAGATAAACGAGAACCCCAAATAACTGTCATTATACGTGCAAGATTTCTTTTTAGGCTTCTCTTGATTTGTTTGATGCTAAGTGAATTAATATTTGTGCAATGCGTTTATTAGTAAACGATAACGAAAGTTATGTCCTATCTACCACCAGCATAATCGTACTTGGACAATACCTGTTCTTTGGTAAAGTTACACAGCTGCACTGAGTTTTACTGTTATTACCTTAATGAATAAAACTGCACTGAATTTACGTTTGTGTGACGCCCTTGGAAAATTAAAACGGCGCACCAGGGCGTTGCGACGCGCAGTTTGAGAACCGTGGCCCTAAGACGACGAAGTCACACACTGTACTGGGTCTGTGAAATCCGCACCGAACATTCAGCTTGTTTGCTATTTAACTCGCTTGAATTATAACAGATAAACAATACATTAATGAACAGTTTAAATTTTGGGTTGGTAAATTTTGTGGTGGAATTGACTGAAAAAGTGAGAAAAATGTCTATAGGCAGACACACCACAAGTAGGAATAAAGGCTTGGATTAATTATATCCATTGCAAAATATTAGACATTGGGCTGATAGTGTTTCGCTTCTGTTGAAAAAGGTCTAACCGGTATTCACCATAAATGCCAGTGTTACCCATTGCAACTTTACTGGTTTTTATTCCCATTTGATGTGCTTTTAAACACCAAGAGAGAAGACACAATTAATCAAAAGATGCACCGTATCAAAAAGGAACCTTGGTCATTTAGTAGAAGGGATTATTCCATTAAAAAGCCTCCTGGAACCCTTCACTACAACTGCTGCAACATAACCTTTTCATTTACAGTACATGGTGACTAGAATTGCAACTATGTTAATCAACTAAATTAAATTGGAAAGCAGCCTTTTCTAAACAAGCATTTTTGACATGCAAATTCTTATTTACACAAATATTTTCTAACTTCTTACCTGCATGGTTGGCATGGAGATGAATGAAAAAGATAATGACAACACGAATATTACATTTTCGCATTCTTACGTAATTCTGAAAGCGACATTTTAGTCTCACAGTAATACGTTAACTTGGCGCTTCTTCAATGTACTGTAGTCTCGATCCTGATAAATGCATAAATAGGGTAAATGCAAGATTTTTCCACATTGCAAAGACGACAAGAAAAGAGATATGATCTCCAAGTGAATCTCACTCAAGGTTTGATACAAACGATAACGTGTGCTCTGCAACTACCATTCAACACTGCTTTCAATGAGTTTGATTCTATCAATCTACCTTACCTATCACTTTATATATCATGTGCAAGTGCATGTATCCAAATGTAACGCTTTGGCAAACTAAATATCAAAACCTGTAAGTCGTGTAACGTAAAAGCATTTCCAGAAAACTGAAGTTAGAAACAAATTTATTCACGTTTCAGGAAATATTGCAATTTTGTCTTTGAATATTTTCCTGCAAACATGTTGTATTTCTAAGGGACATATTCTCAAAGATCTGAGTAGCTGACAGTCACAAATTAAATTTTTACTACTCGGCTCAGCCAGGATCGAGTTCCGCAACTAGCAATTATAACGATTAAATGAGAACACGTCACTCGCGCACGAGAAACGCTTTCGCTTTTTGAAACGTCTTTGCAAAGAAACCTAAAACTAGAATAAGTCTTTAATGAGCACTTTTGGTGAATTATTAAGCGAACACTTGGCAAAGAATTTCTGTCGCATAAACGGGTCAGACGCCTATCACTCAGCCTCACTGACTGGCCAGTGGGTGGACGTTTCTTCAGCAGGAAATCTCATCCGCGTTGAGCAACAGAACGCGTTGACATTATAAAGGGGCTTATTGGCGTTATGCAGACGCCCACCGCTAATTGTTGCATCCAGCCTGCGCTGGTAATACCCTGTTCCAAGGCTTCCTAGAGAAATTTTCCAAGGCTGTACTGTTGGTCCCGTCGCCACGGGGGGGGGGATTGGTGGGCTTAGCCCCCCAAGCAAAGTACCAAGCCCCCCAAAATCGAAATATGAAACACTATAAGTCAGTGGAGATTTTATAAATTTTCAATATGAAGTCCCCTCGCACAAACGTAAAACCCCCCTAGTGAAGACTTCCTGGTGACGGTTCTGTGTACAGTAGTTTTGAGGCCCCGAGACTGATATAGACTATGCTTAATAATCAAATTTATATTTTCACCGATTCTACATGTGGACATCCATCAATGCTTTATTTCAATGATCAGTATTAAAAGCTCTAAGTTTGCTGCAAGTTTTCGAGGAATCAGCCGACTGGTCTCTGCTTTCATCTTTTTGCGATGATTCAAACCTGCGTATATCTGTATTCAAGTACTGTAACTAGTCTCTACAAAGGTGAAGAGTTTGATGCAATCAGAAAATTTTAATAGGAAATCGATTTCACGTAACACTACGCATCAACAGTCCCACAAACGTATTCAAATAGAATCAAATTTTAAAATGATACTTGAAGAAGGTTGTTGGAGTGTCAATGCGTAGTGTTTCATGAAATCGATTTTCTATTAAAAATTTGCTGATTGATTTAAATTCTTCACCTGCGTGGAGACTATAGTTCAATGGTTTCCAACGGGGGTGCCACTACGATGCTCAGGGGTCCCACGAAAGAATACGTTTTTCAATATTTCATTAAAAACACTATTTCCAAATGTCATCAAAACTTAAAACAAATTACTATGAGTTCGTCATAGGATGCCGTAAATTATGTTTCTCTGCTGTAGTGTGCCGCAAGCTTAAATAGGTTGGGAAACACTTCTATAGTTCATTCAATGATCGATTTGTTTAGAATGCAACAAAAACTCCAATTAATGCAGTAACAAACGTCAGTTTGCAATTAGATTAACCCCTGGACAAGACATTTAAACATTCATAGCAAAATCTTATAAAGAAAAGTTACCTCTTCCTTAAAACATAACAAAAAACAAACTCAGTTAAAATTTAAACTGGAGTACTGATTAAACCATCCCTTTCTGGTGTTTTTGCTGCAAAATTTCTAATAACATTTCTATAACCATTTTGTCTGCATTCCCGCATTCAATGCTCAGTCGTGATATATCAACAAGTCTTGCTTGAGACTTAGAAGTTTGTGATAAGTATGACTTCACTAAATGATCTCTCAGCTGATGCTATCGCAAATGCAATTGTCAACAGCATTATGAAACTAACCCAAAAATGTGGAAATATTTTGCACAATTTATATAGTCTGTGGCAAATTTAGCAAACTCAAGATGCTTCAATTCGGCTTTACGTACTCTCCTCAAATATCTTCTTTCTTTCTTGAAACTCTAATTGAATCATTCAAAACCTGCTCCCCTGAAAACGTTCGTTCTCTCGTATTGTTTGCCCAGTTCTATTCAAAGAAGTGATGCAATAGTGCAGAACCGTATATACCTTTAACACCACTTTGCCTGAAGGTCTTGCGTAAATTTCTGAAACTTCTTTGCTTAACCTAACCTTGATTTCATCTTACAAAGTTTTTTGTGGCGACCCCCTTTCCTGCTTCAGTAGCTTTATCATTATCACTCTCAGCAAATCAGTACTAATGCACCTTTAAAGCAGGACAACTGGGACAAACTCCGATTAGGGTCAAACGAACTGCCTGTTTTTTTGGATCGGACAATAAATATCTTCCATATCAACACAAATGTCTTTCGTCTCACTCGAATACAAAACTGGTGTTTAAGACATGCACAATAACATTTTTGATAATGATAAGTTGATCCGCGAATTTTTTTAAAGCAACTCATTAGAGTAAGAAAAAATTCGGAAAAATACATTACTGTATTTATCAAAATGAAACGTCAATAATAAATGCAAAATGCATATTTGTGATGCAAGTGAAAGCATTGAATGCGATGCACCTTTTCATCACGCCTATGAGATCAAGGTGAAACACGAAAACTGATTTGTGTTTCCTTTTGGCAATAATTTTTAGGTCATTTTGGAATAAAGAATAACTCATGGCATTTCACTTACATTTCAGGCTTTCGCATAAATGCTTTTCCCATATAAACGAGCTTGTAAAGTTAGGAAGAAGACCATACTGGGAATTTGAAAAAAAAAACTTGTTTTTAAAAACACGTTTATGCTATAATATGATCTTTAATAAAGTACGTCCCATCTCAGCACTAATTCTTCTCACAAAAGAGAGAGAAAATAAAACGGTTGGGGAAGTTATCGATCGCCGGTAATTTTATGATATTACCGCATTAGCAATGCCAGGACGAAACTACCTACAATTTAGTGAATCATTTGTACGGATCGTAGGTCGCCAATGAAAGTTCTACTTTACTGCGCAATGCGGACATGATTCTTGATTTAAAAGGTGGTGTGGTTTTACTTTCGAATATTTTTATGTGAGAGTCTTCGCCATTTAAAATGTCGTGATCGGAAAAGTAGATTCTCAGCTATCATCCTCATAAACCTGTAAAAATGTTGAATTTGAGGTAAGGGTTTAAATTTTTACGAAAGTTTCATTAAACACAGGTTTTTGCAGAGCGGGTTATCCAAACATCAGTTTGTTATTTCTCAATGCTTTCAGTAAACGCAATAAGCGGCGTCCACATCACTTGGAAAAACTGTTTTTTGATAAAATTAATATTTTGCTGCTCAATTCAACTTGCAAACGCAGTAACGTGTTGTTATGAGTATTACACAGCTCAAACGTTTGCTCATTTCGTCCAGAAAGCCGACGCAAAATAAATTATTGTTGGTTTGCGCCGCAGTCCTATAACGTTGGAAAAGCGCTTCTTTCGAGAAGGTGCATTTTTATTTAAATTTTTGGGTGAATATCTGTCGACGTATGCACTTGTCCAAAGTTGTAATGAAAACAATATTTTGAATTTATAGAGACCTACTAAATTGAAAATGATTTATTGCACATCGAATGAGGTTTTAAGCATAGTCCACAAACTGTGGCATTCTTTTTTCAACTGAATAGTACGTCATTGCAAAAACAAAATTTGCTTCGATGTGCCCGTAATGCAGGAATTTAAAAAATAAAAGTAAAGAAAAAAAACTCAAGCAAAAGGATGAACTACATAGATAAGTTTTTCGAAACACGTGCTACACAAGTGAAAAATGACTTGCTGGACTTCTTTGGAGTGCCTTGCATAGATTCGAAAAATTTGTGTTTTTGTAACAGGTGACCTACGTGAAAAGAACACTTCGATGTTTTACCTTTTAATAATCTATTCCAAGCCATGGTACAAAGTGAAACTTTATGCGAGTTTCAGGTCCCAAAAATATTTCATACTCTGAGTCATGGAAGGCCAGAACAAGATCTGCATCTTTCGAAACGAAAAACTCACAAGAACAGGTTTTTTGGCAAGCCTAATAACCGATTCTCTGGGTTTCACCACAGAAAAATTGCACAAAGAAATTTCAGCTTGTCACAGGTACTCGATGTTAACATTGCCTTTAAGTAAAATTCGTAGGGTATCGACTAGAAATTTAAATTTTCAAATATTCGTAAAGCAAATTGTTTCTCTTCAGGAGATAAGTTTTTTTGTATAAAATGGCGTTATTCGAAAGTGAAGAAAACATCCTGTTTGGTAAGCTTTATGCTGAGATTTCACCACATGGTCTGATTTTTCTTTGCTTTATTTTCAATGATTTAAACCTAAATGTGGTTTAAATGCTCTTCATTTCATTATGAAATGCCATGAGCCACCCCGTGAGACTATTAGAGTATGTTATGAAAATGATATTTTATATCAGCGTTGCAAAGGCTGGTTTNATAATCACGTACAGAGTGCCGAAAAAAATATAGAAAATGCAGAAGAAAAACTTTTAAAATCCATAACAAATAATTGTAGATCTTTAATCAAGTTNACAGCATGCATGGCGATCTTCCATAAGGGTCTGTTCGTATTTCTGAATCGGTCGCTCAATTTGTCTGTTTTACCAAGTGCTGGACGATTGAAAACGTTAACAATTTTGCAATTTAATACTAGTCATAGTGAGTGTCCTTGCTGCGGTGCTCCCACTCTCACCTTTAAACCATGATGTGATCTTTAAAATACCACAGTTCATTAGTTCGATGGTGATATTGCTTATTTCCTTTATGGACGAAAGATAGATGGACATTAATTCGGTCCTTCAATAGAACAAGTAAGATCCTATTTGCCATAAATCATAGGCAGCTCCTACTTTTGCTTGAACACCGAACAGGACACAAACTGTTAATTCACGAAAAATCTGACCGACACTTTGCTGCACTTGAGTTACAATAGGATATGTAGTTTTCTTTGCAGCGCTAATATCTGTTTTGGCAACAGTATCAAATAATTTTCGAATAACTTATGATGATGTGATACGTTGACGGCGCATAATCTGACTACCTGTCACTTGAGTGCCCGCAGCGCTTTACCGATTACGTGCAGCAGTAAACTCGAAGGCATAGCTGTCGCAGCCTCCGAATATGATTTTGATGTAATTTGCGTTGCAGTAATTTGGATGAATTATAATGTCGATAATTCTTGCATTTTATTGTCCAGTTGTTAGGACCTTTTCCGATTCGAAGCAAATATATATGGCGGTGGCGTACTGGCGTACGTGAAAGCTGACTTGTTTTGCGTTGGCACGCAAAACATCTATTCTACTGCAGTGCTGAAAATATATGGCTCGATCTTGAAGTCAATTGAAGCAATCGTTTATTGCTTGCAGTGTGTTAACAACCACCAAAAAGTATTACTGCAGACATTGGCGTCGAAAGGGAGGCAATGGGGCTTTGCTCCCCTGGATTTTGAAAATTTAGCAAAAAGGTTGTTTTTTTAATTTCGAGATGAAAAAAACAAATTTTTCCACTTTTAGTCCCTCCTAGAATAATTTTGGAAAAATCCCTTACTGTCTCCCCCCTGGAAAAAATCCTTCGGACGCCCATGACTGCAGATAGACCTCGATTTCGTGACTATTGTTCCAGTGCTACCAACGACTGCCTAAGCAACTCTTTTTCCACTATTCGTTTTGCTGGTGACTTTATGGACCACTCAATCGGTAAGCCGTTTCAGCAACAAACTATTTCATTTCGCCTTTTCAATATGTCTGGCAATCAGCAAGTTATAGAATTGCCCACTGTAAATGCTAATATTTCCGGCTGGCTTGTCATTGACAATCCTTGCTCATTCTTGAACTTTGGNGTTTCACCTCAAGTAGTCANTCTTAACCACTCCCTCATTATGCCAAAACGGAACTTTCAGCTCTCTGATAAAACGTTTTATTTTGATAAAACGCTTACTCAAACATTTGGGTCAAATCCAAGGTGCTAAAGTACGCCTGCGTTCGTCGTGAAATCTTTTTTTTAACATACTTACTAGGAGGGCAATTTTCCCCAGTCCCTGCATTTTCCTCCTCAGCCAAAGACATTTCCCCTATCCCAGACGAAAGTCCTTTAAACAAACGACAGAAGTTACATAGCAGGCTAGCAAACATTACTGGTCCGGTAGTTCGAGGTTGATATTGTCCCCCTCCAACTCAAAATTTGATAAAAACGGCCCTGCATGAAATCACGGTAAATAGTCAAAGTTAGCTTTATCCTTTATCTCCTATCATTCAATCCTTAGCCACGACTCAACAACACATCATTACATCACCTGAAACCTATCGGTATTGACAACGAATATTTGTTTTTGTTTATTTTTGTTAGTGTTCAGTTGGAGACATTCGATGAAAAAGTGCCACAAGCTATAACCTAGTCATTAGGTGGGCTTATCAACGTTACGTTTTGGCCGGTGAAGTGAAGAATTTTGCAAAGGTGAAGTTGCTCACTTTCAATAAAACTAACGTTTTTTGCATATGACGTAATGATATCACAAAATCACATTCTTGAAGCGAGGTAGTGGAGTTGATCTGTTTGCGTGGGTAATTTGAAGCTCGGATTGTGGGCTTGAACAGCAAATAAAGTGAATCACAGTCAGCCGATAGGCAATGTGGGTTTCGTAGAAGGTTTGATTCCTTTGTTCAATGATACACTTAACATTTGCAGTCAAAAGTCATTTCAACAAGAAAAGCTTGGGAAAGCTGTTGAACTTATTTTGACAAACAAGAGGAGATAAACCTTGGTCTGAAACCCTAACACAACGGGCAAAGGGTATGTTTAGTTGAGACTGTGGTGAAGGCTTTCGTTGAAAGGGACGTTAGCTGAAACATTTGCTCAAACTTGCAATGGCTATACTGAATAAAGTTGCTCAGTGCGATTACCTTTGCACTTAAGACCCTGTAATCACTGCTGAGCATTAAAAGTGCGGATGTTGTGGTTCGGTTTGATAACACAGTTTCTGAAGTAGACGTCCGTTGCTGACAGATGAAGGCAAGGAATAACAATAACACTATGCAAGTGTAATTGGAATAAGTCCACCCCCCAGCAAGACCAAGTCTTCAGGTCACGGTGGAGATGCAAGCCAACACTTCTCAACCAGAGGCGGTTTTAATTTTACAAATTTTATATAAATGGGTTCGCACCTTAGAGGGCCCCCCTCCACTGGCGACTGAGTTATACGTTTGAAGTCTTTTATATATTCTAAGAGAAATAAACCACTACTGAGACGTAAAGTAATTACTGAAACATTCTCTACATTACTGAGATTAGATATTACTGAATTTAATATTATAGCCTACTCTGTGCAGTATATGTACCTTGTTTTAATTACAAGTCGGGGATATTACACGAGATATTAAAATACATAAATGTTTACATCTCTAAAATAGGTCGGCCACCATCACTTCCGTGTTTTTTGTTTCTTCCTCTGGAATGAGCAAACGATTTAGGGCAAACTGGTGCGGCTTACCGCAGACTCACAACGAACAGGGAAGAATATTTAACGTCATATATCGGTTCCACAGATCCATATGTAAAGAAGGCCGACAAAATAGGAAGAGTACAGCAATGGTGAGGAAGGTGGCGAACAAGCAGGAAAAGCAAGACCAGAATCGAGAATGAAAAACAAGACCCATTTCAGTTATTGAGAGTTTGATTCGGATGCTTAAGATCCTTTATTTTTCCTTACATCTTTGCTAAGCACGAAACATGATGTTCTTTCATTTTAAATTCTTGTAAGCAAATGTGAGGGGTGGAAAGGTTTGCACTTTTATGGCCGGCCCTGGGCGAAACGGTATCGCTACGCCACTAGCCATTACCAATTCTGTTAACCTTACTTCAGTGTTCTGTAACAAGGGTCCGCAAAACATGTAATGGGGTTCCGTGAGTTTTACGGGTTCCGTGAGCATTCCTCGTTTTTTAGGGAACATGATTTCTTGCTTCAACATGTTGATGCGTCATTATTGTAACTTTTACATCACCGTGCCGCATTCAGACTCCAAGTAGGCCACTTAGTTGTGCAGGAGGTTAAGTGTAGACAGGGGAACAAGAAATATTGAGAGTTGTTGTGTCACTTGCTGTTCATTGTTGTGCAATTAAGAAGAACATTTTTGTTGCATCATAGTCATACGAAGTTGCGGATGTACTGTATAGTTCACAGTGTCAGTAATGTACATCGAAGTAGTAAAGAGTTGACAACGGACTAGAGCTGATGTTCAGCTTTTTTGGGAGTAAAGTAAACAAAGTGTGAAACCCAATTTTTACTATTTAGTCAAGCCAGATGAAGCAAAATAGTACGTTTTCTTATGTGAAACGAAATTATAACAACAGCGAAGGTGTGGACGGTAATGACCAATGTAGTTCAAATGTGAAAGAGGCACCTAATCCCAAGCGGGCCGAATGTAATTCAATTGGCAAGTTAAAAAATGGGACGACACGTATTTGAGATATGAGTTCTTTTTGCCAAATTCTGAATGTAGCAGATACATTCCAGCAATGCAAGAACAACAGTCATTAAATTCCTTGCTTTTCAACATCAGTAACAACTGTTTACTTGTTGAAGTGTCCAATAATGAAATATTCGATTTTCTTACAAGAATTCGTGCTTTTCCAATTTTTGTTAATGGGGGTTCCATGACAAACAAGAAAGTATATCAGGGGTTCCACGATGGCAAAAAGGTTGAAGAGCACTGCCTTACTTTCGTATGTGTGCATGTAAATGTTGTTATTATTATTCATGTAATGGTTCATTGTTTTGCCTTGCAATTGCATTTTACATGTTGTCTTTTTCATATTGTTTGACTCTCTCTTCTATTGATGTGGAAATGAACCACTGACCATTTCAAGACCTGGCCTGTCATCATTGGAATTTTCGAATAAACAAACAAGCATTGCGATTGCTTTGGAACGGTGAGGCCTGACATTCAATTTACCGTTCTAGGGATGAATTTGAAATACCTGCCATGGAATGGAAGCCATGGATTATTCGGAATGTGTGCAAGCAAATTTTTTTATTCTTAAGCGCGACAGAGAACATTGCAATGCACTGTCAATCATGAACTTCTATGTAGCAGCAGGAAATAAAGTAAATGGTGATTGTGAATCAACCTTGCATTCAAAATTTCTCGAACCAGGCTTTTGCAGATCATTTGAAAAAAAATCAAAGATTCTATGTCTCAGAGTGTTACTTTTCCAGTCTCTGCTACACTTCAGTTGGCTGCATGGACCTACAGCTAGTCAAAGTGGTGCAGGGTTGATTACAGTTTACACGATTCAAAATTCAACTGTGTTTATTAAACTAACATCATTATTAAACTACTATTTCCGAATAGAGCATTATTTTCATGCCATTTGCGACTCACTAATATTTTGCACATACTGAGCTGAGAGCCCTGCATTGAAGTGAATGAAAAGGACAATTGCAACAGCAACTTCAAATGTTCGCATTCTTCACGCAATTCTGCAAGAGACATTATAGTCTCTGTTACGGTGACCAAGCTACAAAGATATTCTCTCCAGTAATTGCCTTTTGAAAAAGAACTTTTGATCAAATTGTTGCGAGTTTGGTGGACATCGCTTCTCACTGATTTTCTCACCAGTTGTTTTACCATTCAACAATCGCTAAGGTCTGCTCTACAGAAACCAGTATCAGTCTTTCTTTTTCTATGATCAATTACATCACTTTACTATCCGCTACAAACGCAGTTATCCCAAGACAATAGAATATTATCTTCTTTTCTACTAAAAAAATTCCAGTAAAACAGTTTTTGCAAGCGTGGTCTTGAATCACATTGAATGATATAAATTATTTTGTGAAAGGTGAAAACCAGAAGTAAATTATCACACTTCTAAGTAAATAATTATCTCTGAAAAAAGAAAGCAGTCAAAGATTTTGCTTTTTTATTTCGCTCTGACACTTTAGAACATCAAGATGTGCACGAAATTTTGGGAAAAATTGACTAAATGAAACATACGCAGAGAATTTATCAGCGTAAGTTGAAGTTGTCTAATTAAGGAATTAACTTCACCAGCGTGATGAATAGTTTTGATTTTTATGCACATAGTCACTGCGGCCGGGAAAGCATAGAAAAAAGGAAGAAAACATGCTATAGAAAATTACTGATTTCTCAAAATGAAGCAAATGCACGTAACACTTTGCTCTTTTCTTCTGTGGCCCAAGGTCAGGGGTCGGAAAAGTTGTTGGACTGCTAAGCCTTTTCAAAGATTCAAGAAAGCTTGCTAGGCCGGATGAAACAAAAGCCCATTGAACAGTTGTTTTACTAAAGAATACCATGCGATGACTGATAACCATGATGTTGCATGCACGTGAAGAGAGATGCGAGATTTAATGTCACCGATTGCAGTTTAGCAATAACATGACATTTTAGGATGTTCATCATTCGGCTGAGAGCGAAACTGGTTCTTACCAAACTTAATTTTTGGGAAAAAGGTGCTCGAAGGATCACATGCAGGACATTAAATGCAAGTTAAATCCAAGGATCGGCTCAATTAGTACTGAGGAAAGTTGCACTGATTGTAAACATCAACACTTTTGCTTTGAGTGCAAATACTTTGGAGTAACATTAGACAGGACGTTTACGAATCGCCCAGACCTCGATTCACTTCGCAAAAACTGAAATCAAGCGTCGCACCCTTGAGGCGGCTTGCTGCCTCGGGCCGGGGCAACAACTTTGCGAACAGCTACCTTAGCTCTGGTCCATTTAACCGCAGAGTACTGCCAATGCGCTCCTGCATGATGCTGCAGTGTTCACACCAGCATCATTGACTTTGCCATCAACAACGCCTTGTGAACTGCGATTGGATGCCTACGTCCTACACTAGCGGACAATCTTTCTATCCTCGCGGGCATCCAACCTGCTGAGCTTCGTCACAGAGGAGCAACACTGTCTCTAGCACGACCTGAAATGGAGTCTGGACATCTACTCCACTGAACGCTCACTCGCCCACCGGTGGCAATGCATGACATCTCAAATTGAGTCACTCATTTGTGCTCGCCGCACAACAACTCGTTTCATCTGACGACAACAACAGAAGTGCGGCGCTATGGGCGGATTACCGATGGAATGCGAAATGGTTGGATGGCACTGTAAGACTCCGTACTTTCATACCTGACATTGTCACCCACCCTTCTGGATTGACCCTTCCAAGAACAGCGTGGGTCCGGCTTAACCGTCTCCGCACCCGTGTCCAACGTTTCCTCTCCTGCTTATACAAATGTGTTATGTCCCCTTCTGCGGCTTGTGAGTGTGGCGCAGCAAAACAGACAGTTGACCATGTTGCTCTTCACTATCCGATTCATCGACTTTTCCATGGATCTCATGGCCTGACGGTTCTAGATGACGAGACAATGGATGGCTGCTCAACACCATCCCCGAGATCTAGTGTGTCCTAGCAGTGGATTAAAATAGTTCTCTGAAACGATGAAGAAGAAGAATGACTGTGAACTAAAAACGTTAAGCAATGTATCCATGCTAAAATGCAGCTCTGCGAGACTTGAAAGACGAAGGTGGATCTACGTCAAATCGACTTTACTCTGGACGGAATAATAACATGCGAACTGCTAGAAGTTTAATCAGGTCGGATGCGATGATAAATAGCAAGAAGGGCGTTTGCCCAGACAGGACTGCTGGCTTAGCCGTATCCGGCTTATAGTCTAGAGAGTTTGCGGAACCCTACGGCTTGGTCTAAAGGTCGATAATCAAGGTTAGCAATAGAGTGTCGTCAAAGACTGACGTAGAACGCAAGGAAAATTCAGTTTGCAAGGAAATTATTCGATTGAAATGATTAAAATTCGCAGGTTATTGACAGACAACTCAACAAGGTATATGTGAGAAGGTGTATCACATCTACCACTTACCAGTAGAGTACGGTTTGCCAAGCGAAAGCATTTTTCATTGCAAGAGCTGATACAAGGTCTTTATTTCTGCTGGGTGCTTATTAAGGGACAGAGTACCCACTGCGACGATTCAGAACCCTGCAGTTGGAAACAGTACTGTAGATACGACATTTCTGTAGGAATGTTCCGAATTCACGTTTAGCTACGCATCCTCCACCTAAAGTTATGAAGCGTAGGAAACTTAAGGTCTGAAGCTGCGAAATTTCGTTGTTCCGCACAATCTTCACGCACAATATTGGTCATTTTTTCTGAATAATTATTGTGAATGCTGCTATTTTAGGATGATGTTGTGATGCTAGCACAGAATAAAATCTTTTTCTCAATCGATTTTCTAGAATTGCTTTTCTTTTTTGTATGCACACATGTCTTTGCGGTAACCAAAGCTGACGTTACCCTGCCACTTATGACCAGTGGCGGCTCGTGATGAAAATGGCCGGGAGGGCTTCGAAATTTCATCTCTGGTTGAACATATAGGATTGTCGCCCTGGCTGTTTTTATAATTAGTGGCGTTTCCAGTCACTCCAGCAGTCCTAATCTTGTCAAACTCGTAATTTTCAGTTGTCCCTATTGATATTGTTGCAACCTGTCCGGTGGTGTTGCGTTGATTGTGTGATTCACCACGAACGGGATGCGCGTGAAGAACAACACCATACATATATGTGGCGCGAACAAGCAATAAAAGAGCGATCGTGGCGTGGAAGCTCTGCCGATATTAACTTGTGAACGATTGAACGTAACGACTAGCGTACGCGGAGAGTGATCATGACATGTGAACTCTATTGTTGCTTGCTGCCACAGTGCGAAGCTTTGCGC
>JGI24159J19872_10001434_pt1 | contig 26186 bp, 16 predicted proteins | sample Ectturendosymbi4_FD_19872 | JGI IMG/M metagenome (IMG submission 19872)
CACATGCGACAAAACGCCTAATATCGTAACTTGAAGTGAACATTTGAAGATTTGTTGCCATGTTATTATTACACGATAAAGACCAATAGTAAAACAATCCGCTCAAAAGATTGGCAACTTGCCCCTGCAGGCAGTAGAGTAGCCAGCCCAAAAATTTCGGGGATCCGAAAAATTTGGGAGCCAAAATGTTTGATTTTAGGCGAATAACACTATGTTGTTTGTGATACCGTCTCTCAAAGCACAAATGACTATATGTTCCAAAAATTTGTGGGAGGACATGGCCCCGTAGGCCCCCCTGTCTACGCCTATGCCTGCAAACAAAGGAGCGGACATGAGTGAACTGCGATCTTGTCACTGCATAACACCAGAACAGCGAACCTGGCTCTTGCGCAGTGTGAGTGTCGTACCGGTAAATAAACTGTCAATGCAAGAATTAAATCAATTAATTGGAATTGAGCCGCTGACGTCAAATTTTCCAGAAAGTTTTAGTTCTTAGTCGCAATTTACAGAGAGGGGCAAATGCCCGTTTTGACCCGGGGCAGATTCAACCAATAAGGTTAAGGGGGCAATTTCAGTAATGCTTGTTAGTCAAGTCTCATTACGGGTTCACTACTTTAAGATGAAGTATACTTCACAACACTTCTGTAACAAAACAATGGATTTAGGGGGGAGCGATCGCCATGGTTTTAGGGGGAGCGATCGTTTCAATCGCCCCTCCAGGATTCGCCCCTGTTTTGACGCCCCTGGGGACGCCCATGGTTTTGACGTACCACGAGTTCAAAACTGTTTGGTTGAGTTCAGTGTAAAAGCACACCCATAGCCATAATAGTCATTCTTTTCGCATTTACATGTTTAGCAACAATGTTGCCTCAAAACTAATAACAGAAATTATAGAAAACCATTCTGAATTTTAGGTGTGCGCGAATACCTGCAATAAATTTGTTTCAAATTGATCTTGACAAGTCATGAATTTACATACGATCCTGGTATGTAAGGGCACCTGTGCCCCCGTTGCCCCCCCTTTCAACGGGCAGGGGGAAGTGCTCCTGTAATGCACCCCCATTCCGGCGTCCCTGCGCCCACCTCAACTTGCTTGCGACGGGGGTACCGCAGCTAGTTTCGTAGTAAATGCTGCGCTGTAGTAAGTCGATGACAACACCGCGCGTGAACCTTTTCCTTGAATCCACCCAATAGCGCGGAGAACGAGGCTGGACAAGCGCCAAGTGCCGTTTTTCGATGGCTATAATTTAATGCAGATTATGTTATTAGTGGTGTAGTGCCATAAAAAGTGGCGGGGCTCAACGCAAGCCAAGAGGTGACTTTCTGCAGTCATACGTAGTTGTGATTCCTTTCTGTTGATAAATTCACAAAGAAACGACAGCGAACGTTCAATATTTTGCTGTCACATGAACTAGAATGGCGTTGTCCTTTTCAAAATACTTTTGAGGACGACTTTCCTCCGACTGCGTACAATCCTAATCCACACTTCACGCCTTGATAAATCGAAGAGGGATCAAAGGTGAACCCACCTCGCTGCACCCGAATTCATAAACGCAAGTTAGGTGGCTGCTGCAAACGTAGGCGTCCTGCAAACCACCGCACCAAGGGCCTTTCAGTGGGAACAAAACCGCAGCCACCTCTTTAAAAAATCCGTCACCGAACCGTAACCACTATTACATCCTTGTTGAACAACTTGGAATTCTTACGCCACTGTTTCCGCATATGTTTATGAAAAGCATAAAGCGTTACAACGCAACGTTGCGTGGCAAATACAGTACTACGCAACAGTTTCAACCAGGCAAAACGGAAGTTTTCAGACAAACGAGCTTTGATGTTTGGCTAACATTTGTCGAGGTAAAACACGAAAACTAATAGTTGTCACACTTGAAGTCCAGCCTAATTTCTAGAAATCGAACATGGCTTGAATAGCCGAATTGGTAAAGCCCTGATGAAAAACACATCTGCTTCAAACGCAGCAAACGGAAGTTGAATCAACACCAGATTAAAGCAAAACCGTTTCGAAATCTCGACTGTGTGCCTCTTTCTCAGTTTCCAGAGCGGCGTTTCGGGGAAGCGATTGGCTTCGGGCGCTGGGTGCGTCGAGCGTGGTACTTGCCAGTGGCAGATACTCCCAATAATGAGCGCAGCAACACAGTACTGTACTTGCATCACTGACAGAATCGATCAGTTTTAACACCACCGTACGCAAAAAAGATTCTTAATTTGTGGCCTTAAGCCGAAGTGACGAGACGTCCTCCCTGTGAGTGTGGCTGAATTAGGAAGACGGTGAAAGGCACACGACAACGAGCTGAGCATGCGGGTTAAAACGGGTGCTTTGCAGTATTTGCTACGAGCTCATTAACAATGCCGTACTCGTTCCTTTTCACTGAAGTTGCTGGTAATGTTTACAAAAGATTTCTATCTAGAAACCATAACCATAACGCCTCCCTGGCCATTATTCGCAAAGATCAATCAACGACGCATCGCCAGCAGTTCTGTGCAGACTTCTGTCTAGTCACTCCGCTAATTGCATTGAAAAAATGCAGCATCCTGTTGAAGCTTGCACAAGCCTAAAGGAAAATAGAAATTGAAGAAGCCCAATGTTACTAAGATTATTTGTGCCGTTGAAGGTTGACTGGACCTTCACGTACGAAAGGTTCAATTTAAACCGCGTTCGTTGTTGATCCGTCGCCGCTAATCGGCGAAGTGTCGGGAGGATGACGTCAGTTCACGTTGCTGAGCTACACTGGAAAAATTGGTTTGAAAGACGGTAAACACCAAAAACCTGTCCTTATCCATGCTTCACATTATTGGGGTTATTCTTGACCACCATTCCAGATATTCAAACCCGGTTCGGGCATGCTGCGGAACGGATCCAAACGTTTATGATCCAAACGTTGTTGAACCTTTTCTACGTAACTGAAGTTGGTGGTAACCAAACCAGCTCTGAATATTTATCTTTTCGACGAAAACGGGAAAAGAAGTGAAACCGTTATGAAACGAAGTACAAAACTAAAACGAAAATGTCAGGAGCCACCAGGCAAAATCAAGACTTTGAGATCTCTCGTTCCAAAATTTCGTGGGAATGCTTCTGAAATGAATACTGAATTCATTTTTGAACAAACGTCACTGATGGTAAGTATATGTCGCAGCACTTAACATCTAGGATCACAGGAAAACTGAAGGCAGCAAGGTAGGGTGCATTTTCTCTGGCTTCCAAAAGGCAGTTGTTTCAAGGTGATTGGCACTTGCAATAACAGGAAACAGGGTTCACGAAATGATCTGCTTTACATGAATGCTTTTCTACGGCTGAAAATATGTGTTAACTTTTCACTTCAGGAAAGATGGGCTTGCGCGCCAACGCGGACTTCTTAGTTTATTTTACCGCGAGCAAGACGGAAACTCACCGTAGGAAGCGTTAATTCCGTTCATGTATGTCGTGGAGGGGTGGTTCATCGGCATACGATAGTTCATGGCAGCCGCCACATTACCCGGGTCGTAGGAAAAAGATGGCGGTCCTCCGGAGTACAAGTCCGACGATCCCATGTAAGCGTAAGGAGAGCTGCTGACGCCTGTCACCGGCGATCCCGTGTAGTCGCACGAATACTGCGTGCCGTACGCGGCCGAGGAACCAAACGGGTTAAAATGTCCTTGCTGATTTGCGCTGTAAATGGGGGAGTTGTGCGAATGCAGCGAAAACGCTCCGTTTTTGAATGAACCCAGGTGCGGTGTGGTAGGAAGAGCATTTCGAGGATAGATAGCGCTATCGACGGAGTCGCTGTAACTGGCTTGGGGGCGAGTGTGGTAGCTGGTGTGGGCGACTACGTTTGGTTCTGGGTTTGAAACTGATAGCGCAGCAACTGTTGAAAATGATTTTGAACTTTGGCACTCTGTGTAGGAGGGCAGTGAATAGTTTTCGAAGGTTCTTGTGGCGTACGGATCAAATACGGCCTTGTGTGCAGCGATGCCTCCTTGCGTGTAGATGCTTTCTTCTTTGTCTTTGCCAGCGTTAGGCTGATAAGGGCACGAGCGATTCAGATCATAAGACAAAGGGTTTTGGTCGTGATCGTTTATTTCAATGTCAGAGTTACCGCAAGGGGCTGGTATGCCGCTGCCTGTGACGCCGCACAGCAAATCCGGGGATGGCGTTTTATGGTGTGCGTAAAGCTCTTTGCCGTCGCTTTCGCCCGACGTAGTCGCTCCCTCCGACATCGGCGAAAAGTCTTGCTTGCTACCGCCGTTAACGTGATCGGGTGTTCCAGTGGAGGCGGTAAGATCAATCCCGCTTCCCCGCAGCTGATATTGATATTGAGGGGTTAAGTTTGATCCCACATTGCTGTCCTGATACCTGAAGATGCCAAAATAGAATTTTGGGTGAAAACAGTTGTGATAAAATTACTCAATGAATTTTATTGTTTTGTCATGTCGGGGCGCTGTCATTATAGGAAACGGAGCACTGTCGTTCTTGCTGAGGTCTATGAGCATTTTAAAAACGTGCTGAAATTTTTCTTAAGGTTATGTAAGAAACATTGGAAACTCGCGGCAAATTTACTGAAAAACAATCAGCAACTTGGGAATGTTCTTGCTTTTTTTAGAAAAATGCTTTTATTTCATTAGAAAAATGCTTTTTATTTCATCAGTTTGTCGAAATGTGGCAATCAACGTGAAAATAGGTGTAGCCTAAAGCCACATTTTAAATGCTAAAACAGATGGCCTCTACACAAGCACTGTGTATTAAAACATTTCTATGAGGTAAGCGGGATTTTAATTAAAAAATTGAAAGTAAGATTAAGCAGAAAACTAAACTTTGTAATGAAGTAAACGAATGTAGTCCATTTTTACTTGTTTACTATAACATCTCTAAAACAAACAAAACCACTCCCGGAGCAGCAATCGATCTTTGGCGAAATGTAAACCTCTAAAATAAAATGAAGAAAAAGTGTGAAACAGTTTTTATGGGGGAGATTTTATGACTATTTTACATTTCAAAGCCAGAATTGAATGTATTTCAGCAATATCTGCATGTGTCATCTCATTGAAACATGCTCAGACGAAGCTGCGTCAAAGCAGTAAAGGTTTTGGATTGCAAACGGAATGAACAGTTTGGTTTGGACAACACTGCATCTCACAATAACGAACACTATGTCGCAAAAAACACGTTCAATAGATATGGACTCAAACAGCGGTTGCAGTTGTTCTGATATTTTTTACTCGCGAAGTGAAATTAATGCTAACCAAAAGTACTTCATTTTGCATCTCATATACGCGGAAAAGAATGTTCGCTTGGTATATTTCACCCTCATGTAGCAAACGAAAATCATCAGAAATTAAAACAGGATTTGGCACAAGCTCGAAATCAATGACAAATGTTTTTTGTGTGACAAACTCGGGAGAGTTTCTTAGTCTATTGCGCTGAAGAGAGTGTGAATGGCAAAAAAGGTTCGCAAAAATTTTAGCGCTAAAAATTTTCAAACGAATTCAAGCCTTTTGTGCCTTGGAACGCGCTCGAAAACAATCATAAATAGATATCGTTACTCGCACGAAACACAGCCAGAATAAGCAAAAACCGTACTATGGGTCCAATCCTGTCAAGTCCTTGAAATTAGGTTGTTCTATTCAACGTCTTTCTTAGCTCCTTTCAAATAAATATAGACAAAAAAACAGTCTTTAAACGTTGTGCCGATTCATTTTTAAATGGTCTGCCGACGTGTTAGAATTACCGCTGCGCCAGTTAACTGAAGTGGGTTGCAACGAGAGTTTCAAAATGTTAATATTTGTTCTCAAAGTCTAAATGATTTTCCAAGGGTGAAAGATCTCAAAGAAAGGGTGCAAGAAGAAATAAAGCAGACCTCACTAAGATAACTGTTTCAGTCATTTAGATGCACTTTTTACCAGCCACTTATTGCTGGTTTATTTAATGCGGTGATTCTCCTGTATTTTAGTAAAGGTTGGTGAAACAGGCACTAGGACAAGGACAAAAGTTAAATATCCATGAGTGCGCCGGGCATTGAAAAAGTTAGAAATCGGGGAGCAAAGTATTTCTGAAGTTTGCTTTTCTTGAAAAAAGTCCCCTCCAGATTGAACATTACGTTCAAATTATTTTTGTGGAGTTATCATAGAGAACGCAAGAAAACATGTTGAATAGTAGAATTAACCTCATAGACAAATGCTACACCAGTGGACTAAGTGGTTAATCTCTGAACAGTAAGCAAGGGATTTCTGAATGTTACGTCAATGCCCTCTTGCATTGCGACAAAAGCTCAATTAACCAAGGGTTCAACCAACGTTGAATTATAAAGAATCAAGGTAAAAATTAGCCATCTCTATTTTAGGTTCCTTGGAATGGCAAAATATCTTTTAAGTTTTGCAGTATGAAGAGAGAAACATAAGTAACGTCTTTTAACATTGCTAATGAGACTTTACGCTGACGGCTGCTGTGAGCTTGATTAACTTACATTTCTTTCATTAAACCGTTTTCTTTCTAACCGCCAGGCTTACTTCCAACTGGGTGCAGCAGAAAGAAGCTACGGTTGAAATGAGAATGAAAGCAAAGGAAGCACATTTTCAAAGCAAAATCGAACGTATTCTTTTTTTTACAACTCAAGTCTGCAGAAATATCTTACTTTAAAATGAACACTGTTCCTTGCTTTATAATGCTAACTCCCAAGACGTTTTGAGCTTGTGAAGCTTGGTGGTGCTTATAAACCACTGCAAGTGTTCAAAAAATGCTAATTTCGCCACTCCACTACGAGACTACGAGGTGATTTCCTGATTGCTTGAGTGTGGATGACTGTTCATTCACCTCCTTGCCCATTTATTCATACGATACTAGCTTGTCTTATTACAAAATTGAAAACCGTTGTGATTGATCTTTGATGTAAAGACGTTTGTTTAAACTTTAGCGCAATCAACTGTTTTTAAAGAGTTTTCTTCACAGAAAATTATTCCCATTTGTCTTTGATTAAAATTTTCTTTTTAATGGAAACCTTTGGAAACAGCTAGATGCTTCATGAGCCGACATTCTTACGTGGAAAAATATATTCTGCAAATATTCTGAAAAGTGTTGTTTAAAAATTAGTTGTCTGCTTTTTCGTTGGCACAAGATAAAATGATGCCAACTAAGTCCGAAAAAGCTTTGAAAATATCCTGAATCTTGTAAAATGATTGTTTCGCAAAAAAGCATACACCAAAACCCGTAAGATCCAAGGTTTTAATTATCGAGGAAGTCTAAGAAAGAAAAATATCACTCTTCTTACGTGCATGCGTTGTCTGTCAGAGGATTTTCGCTTCTGCCTCCAATGCATTTCCGCATGGCGTGCTCCGCAGAAGAGCTCTTACTTGATCTTTGCCTTTGATCAATTGCTGGACTAGTGAAGTGCGTAATTCTAACAGGAGATGAATTACCACCGAACATGCTCCTACACTTAGACTACTCCTAGGTCGTATTTACGTACACTCCGGCTTGGATTTGTGCAATCTGTCTGCAACAAGAACAACAGGTTGCTACTGCTATTTGTAAGCATTACTCGAGAACACTTTTATACTTTACCATAGCTATACTCCTATTGCACTGATCCCACACCACACACGTATGTACGCATCACTGGGTTTTGATCTCGACAATCGCGACCTGTATCGCCCGACGCCGCATCCGCGCTGAAGGCTGACGCTTTTTCTATTAGGAAAATGGCGTCGCGCCGCGCACCTTTTTCAAGGAGCAGGCAATGCCTCGGTGAGAGTTTTTCGCGTTCAAACTGCCGTACACGGTAACCTTTTTTTCCAGAAAAGCAGTTTGCGCTGTGAGGAGTTGGGCAGACAAATAAAAAAACAGAACTTCACGTGCAGAAATGCTACCATGCCAACAATGATGAAGTTAAAAAGTTACAGAAGTGTTTGACTTTTTGTTATCTAAGACAATCATGTCGTCAAAATGAGCTTTAACAAATGACATAACAAACTTGCAATATGTTGCGTTTGTTAGAGGAAAGCAATGTCGGGTATGTAAAAGAGATTTTTACAATTTTAAGCGATTTTATTACAGACTGTTTGAGGCGAGCATTGACTGTTTTAAGTATCTTCTATCTACACGTGTCAACCATAATATTACAAGCAATTTGTTTTGAAACTTACAACATTCCTTGATCCTTAACCCAGACAATATTTTTTTAAGTTTACGTGTTGCGAACCACAACCTCCAAGAGGTTGGGGCTGAAAAAATGAAAAAATGAGGTGAAACAAACTTTAAACGAGGTTAAGTGCTTGTGACCGAAACGGGGTGCATTACGCGCAATGACAAGCTTTACCAGATCTTTGCGTAAAGCAAACGCAAGCGGTACCGTTTCACGTAATAAAAATGTGGCATAAAGGCAAAGCAAAATTTTGTATAACCGTTCACTTGCGACAAGCAGTGGGCGCAAGCCCACTGCTGAAAACCTTTGATCACATTACCGAAATTTTTCGTTCAGCAGTGTAGCGCATCAATAGCGGTCACGAAGCTGCTTCTTAAAATTCAAGAACCAACCCGGAAATGTTGGCTCTCTGATAAGCCTGCACCTAATTCTTTGCAGCATATCCGTTTCCTGTTCCTCGCGCACATCTATATCCAGACATTAGAAATGTTAGCCTGACAGAAATCGGAGCAAAACAAAATCCATCACAGGCACTTTTGCTGCAATGCAATTATCCATGAAACAAAACACATACCCCACTTGGCTTCTGAGCCGCAATCCAACTAAACAGCGTGTAAGAAGATACCGCGAAACACCAACATGTTCAGGCAACGCAGTTTGGATCATTCAACCTCCTTCTGAGCCTCTGCGGTTAAATCTTTAAATCTTCACTCACGTTGTGTGCTGTGTTGAGCACTTTCTTAATGCTAGCTTGAGCATGTCTTCTTTCTTGCTAGAAGTGCATGCAAGAACTTTTATTGGTTGCATAAGTTGTACTTCGTTTGCATTGACAGCAACCATAAAAAGCATGTAGCCAAAACCCACGTAAACAGTTTTTCTTAAAAATCATGCGAACAGTTTTTCCTAAAAAACATGTAAACAGTTTTTCCTAAAAACCATGTAAACAGTTTTTCCTAAAAACCATGTAAACAGGTTTTCCTAAAAACCATGTAAACAGTTTTTCCTGAAAATCATGTAAACAGTTTTTCCTAAAAACCATGTAAACAGTTTTTCATAAAAATCATGTCAACAGTTTTTTGTAAATCTTTGCCTGGTACAAGTCGGTCACCATCGATACGCATATTTTTAAACAAACAAAAAACAGTGTTTCGTTTCATTTCATTGACGCATTTCAGGCTGTTACGCAAGAAAGCAGCTGGGGTTGCAAAGCGTTTTTTTACACAGGAAGCACAAAGTTTGACAAACGTCCTGTTGCATGTCATCTTATTAGATTAGCTCACGTAACCAGCTCCCCGATTGACAGCGAAGATGTCGCGATACTTCGGTAAGCCCCGGTGAAACGACGATAACCCGGGGTAGGTCGCAATTTACCCGCGAGATACATTCCGCAGACACACGTCACAGTGTTTGCACACTCCGCTGCGAGCGCACCTGAACGAAAACAATTATCTTAAACCATCTTAACGCTGAATTCATCAGTTTGATAGACAGGTAAAAACGTAGCGGGATATTATTGACCTCGACGGTGGCTTTGACCTCCGAAAAGGCACGCGCGGACAGTTCTTTGACAGTGTGACCGTAGACGAAAAACCCGTACTCAGTGTGATGTGCTTTGCTTGAGGTTTTGCTGTTGCTGTAGCAGAATAAGCAACTCAAGTACACGCGCGTAAAATCCTCGTTTTAATGGCATCATCAAGACATAACTGCGTCGAAGTTATTTTCCATGCCTCGGCCAACCATCATCAGTCCGGTAGCTGTGATGTCGCAGTGGCGCGACGCACGTATGGATAAAGAGCTCTACACACACTGATGCTTGCTTGCAAAGAGTTGTGCTAATAACTCGTCGCATTTTGTTCCGGTGTATGTGCCGATGCCGCAGTGCGCGGGCCCGGGACGAAAAGTGACAGTTTTCTGTTTATCCAAGGTCGCCACCTTTCCGGACGACCGCGCGATATTGACGTTTGCAATGATTAATTTCGTTGGGGTTTCGCCAACAAAACCCAGTTGATGCCTCCAGCTAGAAGGCACCCGTTCGCGGAGGGCAAATATATACACCAAACATGCGGGCACATACTACGCAAACGATGAAGCCTGAACCACTTATCGCTTCCCCCGCCAGGCACATCCACATTCCCAAATCCTCGATCTAACTGTGTCACACGATGTCAATAAATGATTTACTATATGCCGAACGCGACGCGCATCGGTTAGATATTTTCTAGATTCATACAGAAACAAAATCTACTTGCTTCTTTCAGCAAACAGACTGCGTCGACCGAGCCAAGCCATCTACACCGAGGAGCACGACCGTCAAGCAGTAATTTGTTTGCTTAAAACTGTCCAGTTCCGACATCTTGGAGACCACTACCTAATTACTGGATACATGTTCCATTTCTCGAACACTTCCCTCCTATCCTTTCTCGCAAGCAGGTCAACCATACTGTGAAGTGTTGTACGAGCCAGCGCCACGGCAAACACATTTCGGCTGGGAATCCCATAACAACAAGTCATTCACTTCGCATCCACTGCTGTTCCAACCTAAGTTGCCTCGCTCAAGCGCATTATGGAGTTCTGGCAGGCAGCGAAGTCGACTCTTCGCTGGGGGCACACCGTGGTCACGCACTTTTTCTCGAAGCGGTGTTTGGATCGTTACACCAGCGACGGTAGAACGACACCCCTGTCATTACTTGACACTGTTTTGCTTTAACAGAGTTTCCAGGTGCTTTTCTTAGTTTTCGACAAAACTGCATTGTATCTGCTTAATTCTGATCAAGCCACCGAAAAAATATGACAAATAGTAAATTAAAATTTTCGGTGTTGCAGTCAAGGACCTGAGATTGTTGGCAAATGGTGGAAGTACAGGATGGCGTTAAAACCCGTCATTAATTTCCGCACGAAACTGTTCATATCAAAAATGCCGTGATATTTGCACACAGTGGTGCTCAAATTGCTGTGAACTCTTGGTTGTACTTCTAGTCATGCTCGATTTGCTTTGCTCGCTCAAAGGGTACAACACAAGTTAAAAAAGTTTTGAAATGCACTTCTGGCCATTCATTCTACCACCCAAACGCCAGGGCTCTTGCCAGATCGGGCGCTGGAACGACAACTGATTTATCATTTTCGAAGCCATTCTTGCGGTGGCGCACGCTGGCCTAGAGACGGTGTAATGCACATGTGTTTTGAAACAAATTCATAGTTCGTAAATCATTGCTCGATTCTGGCAAAAACAGCTTAGTGGAGTGATTGTTTTACGCAAAGGCTTCCCCAAGAATTTACAAAAAATATAATTCCGATTGACTTTCAAAACAGGCAGCGTCGGAATACCTTCATCATCTTCAACAGTGTTCAATATTAAAGCGAACCCAAATCAAGTAAAACCGGTCGTTTCGAATACAGAATTCCGCATTGCACGCGTTCCGCGCATAATTAGGGTAACTTTGATTGAATGTTACTTCAAATTGTCTCGGCTGCCTTGCGCTGACAGTTCGTATGTTTTAGGAAACACTATCCTTGTCTATACCACACGCGCTCGAAACCTTGCTTTGTTACTTCAAAGTCTGTGCAGAAGGCGACGCGCAACATATCTTGTTGTAGGAAAGTTTTACCTGAAATGTGTTTGTTAGCACAGGGAGCTTTTAAACGTCGCCACTGAGATCATTCATCACAGCGAGCGAAAACATTATGGACAAGCGCACTGATCCAACCAGCATGTAGGTAATATGCGCGTAAGCACTAACTCCTTGTGCTCTAGGATAGACCCTCTGCATCAATTTTTTACCAGTTCTTCCAAACCTCTGCCAAAAATTTAAACGGCAAAACTGATAAAAGCATTTGATTAATTATCTGGTAATAGCAAATGCGTAATTGGACACCACCAGCTGATCTCCAATGAACGTAATGCATGTACTTTGCCTAATATCAAAAAGTCGGCATATTTTAACCAGACTAATGAGTTTGTAAAGTTTTTGCGAGTTTGAAGTGCCGGCCGATTTTTGCCCAAAAAGAATAATGACCATTTGTGCGCACAGACGTTCATTAAGGTTTCCTTGTTTTTGTCTCTAGGCACAATATATGCAGTTTAATTTCATCTATTCAACTCATACACCAACTCAACATTAACGAAAACACAGCGACACAACGGTTTTATGGCAATTACGTTTTGCCACACTTACTTGCGCTGCATTACATTCCAAATTCGGTTTGACAAATCGGTAAATGTTACTAATACGCCGGCTTGCCGACAAACAAGTCAACATGCGGCTCTTTGGTGAGGTCATCTTGAAATAAACCGACGGAGCATAGCACTGCTGCCGCATGGGGTCTTTGTTAAAGACAGTACGCATTCGCTAGAGTGTCTTTGGTTTGTCACGTCCGGGTCAATGCAAGGTTACGCCGAGCATAACGCTGCACTGGTCGTTTTACTTATTCCCTTGTCTACTGGAGAAATCTGGTGGGCAAAGCAGACCAGGCAAAAAGACGAATTCAATTCAGGCGCTGTCGAGACGCCCAGTGACGAGTCGCTTGAAGGCAGCCTGTGAGGCGCCGTACCGTTGACAGTGTTCAGGCAGCACGACAAGCTTTTTTGCGTGAAAGTCGCACTGGGCAAAGCTTGGGGTACTTGGACCTGTCGCAATTGAGCAGTTGGGATGTACTGCAGGTCAGTTTGTCACGTCACCATCCTGCGTGCTTTTTCCGTTCACCGGCGCATGCCGTGTTTGGCCTTTGGGAGCAGACCGCTTATTTTGCGAAACCACCTTCGTGAAGTGTGGTTACCGACGCTGTCGCAATGATGAGCAACGTTGCTCAGCAAAAAATCGGTTTTCTATAAGTAGATGCTTCAACGGAGTCTGAGAATGTCTTCATCACTCGAACTTCTTAACCAGTAGGGCCGAAGTCAACTGCTAAAGATTGGATAGAATGCTTGGATAGAATGCTTTACTTTGCAAAATTAAAAAATTGCAGACACGCCACACACACGGTTGACTTGAAAATAAATCTGCAAAAATATTTATTAAATGGTTTCGACAGAAATATACACATTGCTGATCGACTTGCCATGATGCGTGGGAACAAGGGCGGTGGTGCGTGATCACATAAACACGGCGATGATTTGACAGGCACGCCAGGACAGGACGCAACAACTCAATCATCGTTCTCTGGGATATCGCGAGGTCAGGTTTTATACTCACCAGGGCTTGTGGGACAAGAGCTCGTGGCAATCTGTTTTTCAAAATGTTTGCGAGAGCGACGCGTCGAACGCAATTAACAGAAACGCAGGCTCGGTCGACTGATACATTTGGTGCTCGACGCTTTGCATTTCTACATGCCGAAGAAGGTGTTTAAGTGGAAGCTGACAAATAAACAAACGAGCTGTGCCGTGCGTGGTTTGGCAAAAACAACATGACTTTGGTTAGATTTATAAAAATAAACGCATAAAATCAAAAACTTGCCAACACTCTGAGCTAATGAAAACAGAGCATTGGTTCCGGATGGTTTTTGAATAATAACGGTCACGCTAAATTTTAAGTTGTGCAAAAACCTTTGCACGAAGTCAAGGTTTGAAACAGAGGCAGGCTTACCTCCAAAAAATTAAAAATTTTCTAAAACGCGAACGCAAAATATTTTAAAGTTTGCAGACTTGGACTAAAAATTTAAGTGAATTATTACTTTGCACAATTTTTCATCACGTCTTAGGTCGGAAGTTTTCAAATCAAACGCGGAAGGGCTAAACTCTTTATGTTTTTGGTGAAACTATTGGAAGTTTAGGCAAACAATTTAGGCATTACCGGAAGATCTCAGTGTTGCCATGGATTTCTGTGTACTTTGTTGAAAACAAGTGTCGTCATAACTTGCCAAATGTTTACCTTTCAACGGCAGTCCTGCCTTAGGACGTCCCGCGATATTGCAGCCCATCTATGTGGGAACTCACGAGCGTTCACCCAGGAAATCTACGCAATTATCAAACAGGTCAACTTTTTAATGGGGTGGTTATTGTTTAAGCAATAGACTCAGTTGACAGATAAGTTCTTGAATTAGGATTCCTTCAACCAGGTGAGGTTTTGTGGTATCTTATTAGTGCAGTGTCTTTCTCAAAACAAAGTGTCGAGTGACCTATCAGCGCCTCTGAAAAACTTGTAGTAATGCTCCTTGAGCAAGTGTGAGAACTCCCCTCTCCTGCTGGAAATACATTTTGGCGTTTCAGGCTGACACCACTTTCCTTAATCGAAATGCAAAAAACCCAAACACAAAAGGTCATAGTTCTTCACCACCGTTTGCAAAGAGCAGGCGGCGTGAAGTTTCACCCCTACTTCAATGCGAAACTAACCAAGACGCTAGCAACATATCACAAACATATAGAAAAGAATCGAAGTGGAGACCCTTTGCACGATCTAGGGCAAGCATCTACAAGAAGCCAAAATCTGGACCAAAACTTTTAACATTTGCCCAGTCAATACAGGACTTCTCTTGGGTTGCCAAAAATCAGCGTTTATGCAATATTTGGGCTCTCATACTGGCGGAGTCATTATATTGTGAGAACTGTGTTTTAAAAAGAATTTTGCGCCTTGATTTTCGAAGGCGTATTTTTCTGAGTTTTTTCAATAAAAAAATTTCCAAGCAAAATTGTGTTTTCTATTAATTTACTTGAACCAGTAATTTGCTAGGATACCACTTAATTGAAGATTATGCAATTTACCGGTCTTTATGGCTCATTACATTTTACTTTCACGTAGTTGGTTAGCACTGATATTACAGTTTTATTACCCATTTATACTGCATAACTCAGATAAATCATGATTGACTGAAGCAAAGCTTCCTCCACTCTATTCAAGTTATTATTAAGCAACACGTCAAGCTGTGTGACCTCAACCCGACGAACATTAAACACTATTTGCAGCAACCTCAAAAGCAAATACAAACCTAATATTTGCCGCCATTAGCAAGAATTAGCAGTCTTTGGACTTTGAAACGTCCAGTGATGAAGCAGAGCGTGTCATGCATGATCAAAGTAAAGATGGTTTGCACGGGTACACACCGTTAAAACAATCGTTGCATGCCGTTAAAGGATAGTGTTCATTATTTGAAGCTTAGCTCAAGCATGATGGGCATTGGGGTCCTGTTCTCGAAAAAATATTGCCAGTCATTGAACAGCAATCACTCCAAAGCTAAACGAAGACGTAGAGTTATTTTTGAGGTTTATCTCTTTATGTCGCTGTGCTGTAACAGGACAATTCAGCTCGTGGTATAGAGTATGTAGACGATGTATAGTCAGCCTGAAGAATAAGAGCAACATTGTTCTGAGGTATTACAGAAATACGATGAAACTGGCTTTACGGAAAAGTGTTTTTTTTTACGAAAAACGTAATTTTCTTAAGCTGCATCTTTCATCCCCAGATCTTCTCTCATGAAACAATTCAGTATAGACCAGCATAAGCAGGAAACGGCAAATCTGTTGCAACGTCTTGTTGGGCTGTGCGAAATTTTAAATAATACATTTCTGTAAAGTGTGTTTTGTGAACAAATATAACGTAAACAAATATGCATCAACTCGCTGCTGATTAAATTCTTAGCATTAACCATGTCCTGCTCCAAGGTTAGCAATGTCTTTCGTCATAAAACTTGTGCGTTATATTTCATGGTAATCAGAGAAAGAAAGCAAACTGACAGCAGTAATGTATCATCAAGCGACTAGGCAGAAAATGAAAGCTTCAGGTATATCCAAACTATCATACAAAACACCAAATATCTACAAAATCGTGGAGTTTTACTGATAAGTACTGCAGTTTTATTGATACATCATAACTTGAATAAATCATTATTGATTTTTAAAAGTTTCACTTTTATTCTAATGTGTTTCTAGCTATCAACCACCCGTGCGTAAAATATCTTTTGCAATGAAACATAAGCTTACTGCCGTTGTCCACTTGGCACCGACGCAGTGGTGCAACAAAGCACAAGACCGAGAAATGCACTGATTTGTCCACTCAAAATTTGGGTTGTTTTTATCCGAGCTGTTTTTCCTTATGTGTTTTTGTTAGTTAAAAAAACATGAGCAATTTTAAATATCATAAGCATGGCTGTTTGCTGTCAGAAAGCTATAGGATGTCATGGTCGGAGTAGCAAAACACTTTAAATGACATCAAAGCACATTGAGCAAGCACACGGATTGGCTCAGTGCAACAGATGTAACTATTTTTAAATCTTGACCACATGGTCAACAGCAACGTCATATAATAGCCTTTGTCTCAAAAAGCAAGCATCGCTTAGCTTCTGCAAAATTTTGATCTATGAAGAGGGAGCAAATATCACACGGTTAAGTCCTATTTAATGTACGTGAGGGTCAATCATAAAAGTGCCGGNCCCAGCAGCACGGGTCACTCGCGAACGACACACATGCTCTAAAACACAAAAGTTGTATGACAGACCTGCCCAACCTTTTTGGTCAGTGTTGCCACTGGGGTCAGTTTCGTCAACGTCAGATTGTTGCCTTCTTCAACATCAGATAACATCAGATTTTTGCATTACAGTTTCATACAAGCGAAATCAGTGGTCCTTAAAGTTTCAACGCCTCAATACCCCTAAATCAAATTTTTGTCAATCTGGATACCCCTTTTCAACAGTTTAATAACAAAGAAAAATGTAAGAAACAAAACAGAACTGGTAAATAAATAGTCACTAGAGTCGTGAGGAAAAAGGTCAATTCAAAGGCTGGATCACATTCATCGACAATAATTTTCTACTTCATGTGGGTACAGTGTTGCAAGTTTGCTAGAACGAATGTAATGATTCCTGATTGGGTGTTAATACATTGATTGTTGAATACCCCTGTTGAAAACCCCCAATATCTAATCTCAATACCCCCTGGGGTAATGCGGCAATACTTTAAGAACCCCTGATCTAAATATTTCCATTACCAATATCTAACAAAGCGCGCTGAACCTCATTGTCCTACTCCTAAAGCAGTGGTTTTTAACCGGGGGTACGCCTTCCAGGGGGCGTCAATAAATTTATAGGGGAGCGCGAGCTTTTACGCGCTCTACAACATGGAAAGTTTGATCAATAAATTCACCAACAAATACATTTGTCTTTTTGTTTACAACTTATTTCATGTCAGGAGGCTTGAAGCAAAGGACGATTACGACTTTGAAGGGGTCGTGGATTAGAAACGTTCAAGAACCATTGTCCAAAAGTGTCGTCACTAAATGGAGAAGTCGTTCGTGGGTAACATAAAATGTTATTCTCAACGCAGCGTTTGGTTTGGAGCGCCTTCAGTTTGGAACGACAGCCAAACACACATGAGGTTGAGACTTGAGAAATTGATGAAAGAAATTTAAAAAATATATATGAATCTAACTTATTTTCAACCTAGGTCCTAGACAGAGAAGAAATGTGGAAAACAACAACAACAGCCCGCTCAACACCAGATTTGTCGCCAAAACATCAGACATCAGAAATTTCTCTCAAAACATCAGAAGTGGCAACATTGTTTTTAGTGTTGAAGGCCACTTTCACATGAAGAAATTTGTTGCGGGCCACAAACGATTTTTGTGACGTAACAAAAAGCTATTGTGACATAGAAAATCCCTTGATTGTGATGCGTTTTATGCGACAACACGAGGTGATAATGAGCCCTATAGTTGCACGCAGTGTTGCCAGCTGGTACGGATATTTAAACCAAATTAAAAAAGTTGACATATTTTCAAGGTTTTTTTTTATACAAGTTTTTGGGTCGTAGGCCCATAACAGAAACAATAGGTATAATTTTGGTGTGTTTTGATGGCAATTATACTTGAGCCTATANAAAAATACTAAAAATTTAAAAAGTCTGCTTACGAACTTATTACATCGCGGGCGACTTAAAACAACCTCGGGGGCCGCGGCAGGGCCGTCGCCAGCGGGGGGCCAGTGGTGCCCGGCCCCCCATTTGAAATCTGTGCCCCCGCATTTCATGTAGGCTCCCTGGTTGCTGCATACACCCAATACAGTATTTTTAACATGTGCACCCCCTTCTGGTTTTTGGCCCCTCTTTTTGGTTTTTGGCCCCCCCTGCTGCTAAATCCTGACGACGGGCCTTGGCCGCGGGTTGGGAAGCCTTGTTGTATGAGTTTTTCTAGTTGTGTAGCTGATTGCATTAGGAAAAATGTGAAAGCAAATTAGACATTCCACGCTTTTGAGTTATATGACTGGAAATAAAATAGAATAAAGATCACTTGTTCAAATGATCAAAACTAGTGTTTCCAACCCGGGTTTTCCCGAACCCGAAACCCGTTTTTTTGGCTATTTTCTACTATCCCGAAACCCGGGATTTGTTCAACTACCAAACCCAGGTATTTTAAAAATCCTGGTATTGCTGTTGCATTCAAATATTAGTAATTCTCATAACTCTGAAGTTGCAGATTGGCGCGTTGAACTTTCAACTATATTATCATGATGCACGAGGTGCGGGTTTTGCTCGGTGACCATCGTACGTTCGTTGTTGATCCGTTTGTATTTTCGTTCAACTGACCTATTTAGACGGATCGTGAGGTCATTTTGTACGTAACAGGTGTCTACGCGATCTTTAGTCTTTTCGCTAATCTAATATAATAACTATGTGTGGTAGTTCTTCAAAGCTATGCCGCAGTTCCGTAGTTACTAGTTAGTTCCTTTATAAGCTGTTATGTGTAAGTTCATATACAAGCTGAGTTTCTTTGCAAAATCGATTCGTTTTCTTTTCAGTTTGCAATGACTTTCTACAAAATATTTGGCTTTCCTTTAGAAGCGACTTTAAGCAGATTTTTAATCATACACGTTCAGTTTAAAGACGTTAGTAATTAAAGAAAACCAGAAGCTTAGAGTCGTTTCTTATACAACAAGACTCAACCAACACTAAAGTGCAATTTGAGCTCCGTTATACCAAATGAGGTGGTTCAAGCACCAAAAGTCTAATCATCCATTTGAAATCAAAGCACAGAATCCTTGTTATCCATGAGGGTGAAGCATAAGTGTAAAAGCAGGCAAATTTCGGGAGGTGCGAATAAATTTTGCCCGGATTGTCCCAAACTTGACCGAAAAATACTTGACCTCCAAAAAATAGTTCTTCACGCGCCATGTGACCTCCAAAAAAAGCTGCTCGTGACAATTGAGGCGTCATGGCATTTCATGTTAATTCGGGCGCCATTATTTTCAAATCAAAGCATGTTGGGCGCCATTTTCGCTCAGATTTTCAAGACGTTTTAGAAGGTTCTCAGAGATTTTGCCCGGATTTTCGCCAAACCAAAACTTTTGGGGGTGCGGTTGCATTCCCTGCATCCCCGCCTCCTACACCACTCGCGTGAAGACCACAAAACTATCCCGGCACAAGAAGAGATCCGATCACAAATTGTGAAAAATAAAATGAGTCTTTTCGAGGCTACAAAGAAGAGGTCAAATAACCTTGAAAAACTGTTTCATGTCTTGATTACAATCAAGCCTAAATCATCTCAAATCTGTTGAACCAGAGAGGGCTTTTTCAGTCACGGATTATTTGTCACAAAACTCAGAAAGCGACTGAACGATGAAAGTGTGCTTAGATTGTTATGCGTCAGTATTGTAAACACCATTGTAAATGTGTGCTTAATTTAATTAATAATTCTCTAACGAGTGGCGCAGGATACAAAAAGTAGGAATTTCACAATGATATTGAGTTTTTATCGCTCAAAATCGCATTCATTCCAACACCCGAAAAAAACGGGTTTTCCCGGGTTTCTTTTCTCAGCTACCCAAAACCCGGGTTTCAAAATTTTGCCCCGAGTTGGAAACACTAATCAAAACAGGTTAAAAACAATGGCATTATATCTTATTTTGGGGTTTTCCGGAATCAAGGTAATCGATAAAAGTTCAAATCTAAGATTTAAAATTCTGCAAAAATTAAAGTTAGACTTACCGTTTTCATTCTGTGCTACACCAGGTTTGCAGCTTTAACTTCAGCTGGCAATGCTATTCGCAGATAGAATGAAATATTGTGCACACAAAAGTCGTTTCCATGCAAGGGAAAGGAACCAAATGTGCACGTTTTTGGAAAACGGCTTAGTGACTGAGCTGCTGCCTAAATTTGCACACCTTCCAGTATTTTGCTGTGGATATTAAAATTTTGTCCCATTCTACAAATGTCAAAGTACATTTCATTTTACTGCTAGTCTCCACGATATGTTCGTTAAATTAAACAATTATAAAGATTTCCAAGCTAAAGTAAGACGTGTAGGCTTGAGCAGCAACGTAAACTTCCCAAATTTGTCATGATTTTCTACAAATACAAAACTGGTTGGAAAGTTCGAAGCAGCAAAGTTGGCTACACTTTGACTCTAGAAGATTTTGAGTAGCTTGCAAAACTTACTTCCAAGGATCTACTATAAAACGAATCCAGAGATAACGTAGTTGAAACCAAAGCTCGTTGGCACGGAGCAACTACTTGTTTGCTTTTTCGTTTCTTCCGATTACGAAACAACTACCAACTGTTGGGCAAAACTTACCTCTTGTAGTGCACATGAAGTTACGGAAATGCTGTGCTGTCCCAATAAAATTGAAAAATGCAAGCTAACAATCGAACAATAGATCTTCAACCCGCTGATTTCAAGTCGATTGATTAATCATATGATAGCAACGTTTGAAACTGTGGGTAAAGCGAAGTTTGTTAAAATCTTATCTACACCGTGGAAATTCTTGGTTCGATATATCACACAAAATCTACCAGCTTTGAAGTGAAACAGTACAAAAATCATGTAAACTCTGTTATTTTCAGATGAGAAACGCCTTGTATGTTTTATAATTTGGAGAAAAATTAACTGCAAGACACTCACGAATATAAATCAAAGCAGCATTGCTTAAAATTAATCAAAGAAGTCCTGTTCAAAGCACAAAGCGGTTGTATTACTTGTGATTGACCAAATATTTTGCGGCCTGGTTGTCTTACAGCCGATACCATTACTGTGAAATGCAATAGAGATTTTTCCTCAAGACATTTAATGCTTTCACAAGAAAAAATGTGTATGCTTTTTTTCAACGATGAGCATCTTCACCCAACTTTTTTATCCGCTGACTTCAATTGGCCCATATGCACTTTACAAATCTCCATTTCTCCCATTGTGTGACGTTTCTGTACGACGATGACAGAATGCGGTAGTTACCGGTGCCTTGTTTCAGTGTTCGTCCGTTTTCAGTATTGACTACGCGTATACCAACTAACACCAACCCTGTGATGCATTATGTATAAGCATTTCTTTATCCTTGTGTTCTTCTAAATACAGTAGTGCGATATGGACCGTGTCTGAGCCAAACACGTGAATAGAAACATATTTGAGAAGCGCTTTACCGCCACCTTAAGGACATTTGCTTTCAATATCAATTCCAGAGCTGACCCAGTTTATTTAGACGAAAACCTTGGTTTATCAAAACACCAAATGTTCATATTTAGAAAACTTCAGTGACAAGTGTGCTAATATACAGCCGTTGGATATATGGTTTATTTTTTCGTTTAATGGGGGAAGAGGCAACTTGCTTACTTAGATGCGCAGCTGTTTCAGTGCGTAACAATGCAGTCTATGGATCTTTTTGACAGGGATCGAGCAAGAAAAGCTTGGCCACAGTACAGTATACACTTTATCAGAAAAGACCATAGAGGCAAAGGTGTGGCCACTCGAAGCACTGGCTGCGGCTGCGGTACACATCTGCCAGCCATGATGATTAAAATGCCAAAAATATTGCTGTTGAGTGGACTGTATAGCATCTCAAATCTCCCTAAAAACTTAAACCCGGGGTTCCCAACCTTTTTACGATCTAGTACCACTTGGGCACTCCTTATTGAAAACGCGGAGCATTTCTTCCAGAACAACTAAATTGATCGAATCTTAGTTTATTCAGAAGAATAATATACATTACAATAATAACAAAAGACCACAACTAAATTTAATGAGATTTTTTTTGTTTACCTTCCACCAATTGGTCGATGCGTGGCGCAAATTTGCTAACAGCGCATCGAAAGTCATATTGTTGCGATACAATAGGAATAGCAGGCTACAGAAAACTTTATTTATATAGAAACAAAGCGCGATACGTAAACTAGAAAGCTGTGAATCCAGGTTTTTGTGAAAAAATGGAAGTTACTCGCGTACCCCTGGAAGTCCTTCTCGTACCATTAGACTAGTGGTACGCGTACCACAGGCTGGGAACCCCTGCCTTAAACGAACCACCAAACAATCCAATTGTTATATAGATCATAGGTATTTTGCCCCAAACCATTATTTGTGAACTCCAAAATTTCTGTAGCATCACCAAAGTAAGACGTGTATGTGGTGGATGAACCTTTACCAAAATGGGGGGAACAAGTGCAAGTCAAAAAAACTATGGAAATTTTTGTAACTTGAATTGGAAGCTATGACGTCATGATCATTGGAATATGACGTCATTAACTTTTGTCAGAATGATTAAGGAATCTTATGCAATGTTTCATAAGCTCTAAACGACCCCTATCTACGCTACATCCTATCTATCTACGCTACACTGACTTGAGCACATCAATGTAACTAGTTGTTCTTAGTCTTACATAAAATTCACTCACAAGTAAGTACACAAACACAACATGTACAAAGCTAAGGGGTCGTCCAAATATTACATCATCAGATAAGGGTGAGAGGGGCTTTCAATGTGATGATGGGGTTGGAGTAAAAATATATATCTAAAATTCTGATGACGGAATATGTGAACGCTCCATAGTAACAAGATAAGTTACTTGCTGTGCTACACACAAACTTCTTTCCAAAAAAGTTAATTCTGCAATCATTTACTGCTATGAATTCTTGCGGTATTGTTATGAAATCAACCTGGTATGTTAAGTGTTAGTGAATGTGCAAAAACATCCTGTGGTTCAAGTGCTCTTGGCAACGTTTGTTTGTCAAGTAGTTCTTCAGCCATTGAAGACACGAAAACGACGGCTCTGCTGCAGCATCTGGCATTGGTACTTTTTAAACTTATTTATGTAAAACTCGAAATTTAAAAATGGAGGACAAAGCACCCTCAGAAAAAAAGTTGGGGTCTAGGCCCATGCGGTCCACCCCTGCGTGTATGTTTACAAGCATACACTACACTCTTCCACAAACAAAGATTTGTGGAACTTCTTGACACAAAGCCTTCCCTTGAGTTTGGCAAAACCAAGTGTTTGCTCGAAACAGTATATCATTTGGTGGGATTGTGTTTCGAACAAAGGTGTATCTCCGTTATTGGTACATGAACTTGTTTTTGATGAAGATACCAATGCACTAATCTCTTTTAGAAGCACAGATTTGCGATTTTTTGTTGTTGATAGACACCGAGTTGTGCTATTGTGAAAGATAAACGTTGTTGTTTTTCCGCAAGATTTATTACTCCTGCTTCCAAAAACTTGTTTTATTTTGCAGGTTGTGCAACTTTGTAATGCTTCTTCGTCGTCGTGTGTATGACTAACTGCAAGATCATTTTCTTCTAACCAGGCGCACAGAGAAGGTAGGGTTGAAGCAAAATCTGCATTCGCTCCAGGCATCCCGAAAGAGTCACAACGTTCACTTATGATATGTTCCGCGGTTTCAGCTTCTCCAGAACCGCACGGACACCAAGGGTCCGGTGCCATCTTCCCATCGGTATAGTGATTTCCGGAAGCGTCCGACTCGCGTTCTGAGGTGGTTCAGTTTACACCACGCAGGGCGGCTGAGACCAAGGTCGGGGTTTCCCAATTTGGCTGGTGGAAGGGAATGAGGTGGCACCCCTGACTTCTTCCACTCCTCGAGCCACTGGTGTTGAGTCCACTGTGCGATAGACTCATGCCCCGCAAAAGAATCCATCAGTTCAATCACCGATTGTGCAAACGGCTTTCGCGATTTGAGACGAGGTCTTGTTTTCAGGCGTACTAAGTTATTATTGAAATGTTCCGTCAGCGCGTACTTCAAGACGAGTCGGAGGGTAGCAGCATTTCGTCGGACTGAAGCTGGGGCAATGCCTACAAGGATTGGCAAGTACTGCGTCGGTGTTGGTTTTAGGCATCCAGTAATTGTTCGTAAAGGAGAATTTATAGCCACATCAACCTCCTTCGTACTCCTGCTTCTTGACCATGCTGGGGAGCAGTATTCAGCAGTGGGGTATACATGAGCTAGGCTGCTGGTCCTGTGCGTGCTCACGGGGGCACCCCACCCCGTGCCGGCCAGCCGGTTTGACAGCGCGCAGCGTGACAAAACTTTCCGCTGCAGGGATGTAAGATGTGGCTTGAAGGTGAACGACCGGTCAAGCTTCACTCCTAGATACGTTGGGTGTGGTTCAAATGCGATGGTTTTGCCATCCACTGAAATGTTTAGCCGTCGTCCCACGTAATGCTTCTTGAATAGTATTATTGGTGCAAATTCAATCAGGGTTTGCCGATTCTACTTTGATGTGGGCTTCACTGCTACATACCAACTGCTTTGCAAGTCATGTTTTCAGTTGTTACTTGTTTGATTCAACATCTTCTCCACTGTCCATGTTGTTAAAGCACCATTTGGGGACCTATTAACAACTTCCCATTTTTGAAGAAAAAAAACAAGTGTTTTTTCACTTGCACTGAAGTTAGCACACGTTTTGTGATAACCAAAGTATGGGTTTGCAAGCCGTGTAATGCAATCAATGCGTTGGCCAAAAACTGTATTAACCGGTGTTTTTCAGAACCAAAAAATGAAATCTATTTTGTCTCTATACTCAACTGACTTTATGTCCATAATAAAGCAATCAAGCTTTTGATTTAACATTTAACAGGGATGTAGACGGCAGATGAAGATGTTGTTTGTGGCACATAAACCGTTCTTGAATATATGGCAACCATTACACCAACCTGGAAGTTGTGAAACACTAGATCCGAAACCTGCTCTAACATATTCTTTTCTAAACATTTTGTTGTGCGCGTTTACTGTGAGTAGATTAAACACAAGACTTAATTTGTTTTAGCTGAAAAATATTTTTTCTGTATCCTTTGCTCTTTGGAACTCTGCTGCTTGTATTTTCTTGTACCCAGGCCCGTAACCAGGGGGGACGCAGTAGGGAGAAGCCCCCCTAGAAAATTTTTCGCCACTGGAAAAATGTGTTGGACATAATTTAAAAATATTGGACATAGTTCAAAAAATTTGGGCCCCTCTCGGAATACTCTTCGCCCCTCCTGATGTCCCAAGCTGGTTACAGGCCTGCTTGTACTTTCCATCGACACCGCTTGCTTGAGCACGTCTCCCATTTGTGCCTGGAATTTTAGAACCACCAGTGTGAAAACTTAACATCGATCTTCGCTTTCTTATGATAAAGCATATAGCTTCCAGGTTCATCTGATGTCGGACTTCACAGGTAAAACAACAGTTCTTGTTAAAAATTGTAATTATTTGCAATACGATTGCTTCACATTACATGAATAGTAGTTAAATAAAAAATCATATTCATGTTGTGACGCCAGTTTGAAAGAAACTACGGTGAAGAGTAACTTATACACAACGATTAAACTGCTATTGTATTATTATTTTCGGCCCAAAAATTTATCAGTGCCAATTTCCCCAGGGTTTTCTACCCGATTTCCGTAAAATTTTTTTTGTGCGGTTCGTGATATCCCATAACATGAATCAAAAGGCTTCTTGACAAAACAAATTTTAAGACCCCGTATTTGAAGTGGACAACGTGCGTAATTCATTAACTCGAACCGAACCCGACTTTCCAAAGCCAGGGAACGGATGGAAATAGCATGTAAGTCAAACCACCAAGTCGCAGCCTGAGAACTCTTGAGAAAAATAGGAATCGATTTTTAACCCCGAAGCACGCGGTGTCATTGAAGAGAAGTACGAAAGAAACGTTTTTAGTGGAAAGTCGAGCAAATTGACAAGGCAGTGCAGTAACTGGCCTAACGAATTTTTCCGAAATTTTATTCATGCTTTAGAATTACCGTAAAACCTCTATTTGAGCGCCACCGCTATTTGAACGCCACCTCTAATAGAACGCCACTATAAAGGAAGGGTTGAAAAATAGAGCGCCACCCTCTAATTGAACGCCACTTTGATGAATTCTTCTATT
>JGI24159J19872_10001436_pt1 | contig 26172 bp, 15 predicted proteins | sample Ectturendosymbi4_FD_19872 | JGI IMG/M metagenome (IMG submission 19872)
ATAATTTACGTAAAATGTTAGTCTCAACGCAGCGAAGAGAGCTTCTTTAGTTTGAAACGATAACCAAACACACATTAGGGTGAGAGATTGATGAAAGAAACTTCAAAATCATGAATCTAACTTATTTTTGTCCTAAAATGAGAGGAAATGTGGAAAAAAATACAACCCAGTCAACATAAGATTTGTCGCCAAAGCATAGGACTTCAGAAAATTATCTGAGAACATCACATCTGATGTCATGTTGAAATATCAGAAGTGGCAACACTGGTATCAATGATCCTGAACTTCTGATGTAGTGTCGAGGTAGCCGCAGCGGAACTGCACCTTTGTTTCGTCATAAACGGTAACGTTTGGTGGAAACGCATTTTTCTTCCGATGGTTTACTATCGTTGTGTTACATCATTAACATATAAAGCTATTCAAACTATTTGGCATTTACAGCACATGTTATTCCGAGGTCAGTCAGAAAAGTTTTTATCAGTCGATTCGCAGAACGAAAGAACAGAAAACGAGATTGCACTGCTTAGCTAGCGCGATGCCGAAATCTGTAATGTCATCAGGAGCTATGAAAAGCGCCAAGCTTCTAAGAAGCAAAAGCGCAAGGATCTGGCAGTGTTAGCTAAAACGCCGCGATCGAATCTATTTTTCTAGCAAAACATTCAAGCAGCAACGCTAAAGCAGTGGCGTTAACCAGTGCACGTGAAAATGAAGGCGAAAATCAAGACATTAGCTTGGAAACGACTTTCACACTCAGCCTGACAGGCCATATAGACATGTTCTTCTTCCGGTGTTTTTTTGTAATCTCTGATTTCTGCTTATTGTTCGGGTGCAGAGGCGAATTTTCATTTTCGGGGCCCTAGGCTATTTTACATTGGGGGCCTTTCTGGACGGTTCGCGTCGACTGATGTCGCACAAATTAGCGCTGCACGTGCTCGCTACATTGACTGAACAAGTTGTTCCAATTCATAAACATATTACTTTATTCCGAGTTCCCTCGATATCAGAAACACAAAGAGTCATAATAAAGCTAACGAAAGCGTCAGCGGTGAAGTTAACTGACAACACTCCCATTACACATTTATTGAGTTCCCTGTGCAATTGCACAGTTTCAAGTGTCAAGATCGCGCTCTAAGGCACATGTAGTTCTTACGACACCTAACAACCTGTTACTGTACATCGTCGGCAATCGGCGATCGACAAGACTTTTGCCTGCAAAATCGCTGAAAATTTTGTCATACTTTATCTTTCTCGCTAAAACGTGTTCAGCATACAGAATAGCAAGATTTTGCAGTATGCTCCCCAGAAACAAACCTGCTAAGAATTTTATATTACTTTTCAACTATTAGAAACTAAACGGAAGGAACACTCGGACTCAAAACGATGTCAGTGACTGACGACGTCATTGACTAGCCCCTCCTGAACAAAATTCTTGGAGACGCTAAAGGTAAACTGAGAATGGTCCTTTCATAACTCCGTGCCTAAATGACTAATAGTAACTCAGGGCAGATTGTGTGATCTAGCTTCGATGAGGAAAGGAGCATTTTTGTCTAATTTAACCCGGAAAGACTGGATATATTAATGTTTGGATGAAATTGTTTTTCGAACACAAGTGATACATGACTTGCATTTAATAATTTATTGTACAATTCAAATTAAATGTGTTTCTTTTCAAAAGAAATTGTTTACCGTTGCAATATATTGTTTGATTTTTTTCTAATATGTACAATTTTGTCAGGCAACACTATGTAGGCCTATAAATTATGAGAACGTTTTGATATTCTTTATAATAAAAATAAATGATTATAGAAGTATGTTACACCTGAATGCATAAAAAGCAACAAGAGATAGACCCGGGCTAAAGGAAAGTATAGTAGCTCACTGGCCTCGTGTAATCTGAAAAAGCATTCAGGCATTTTGTCCCACACATTACACGTAACAATAACCAGGTATCAACGCCATGAAAAGAGAATGCTCATTGTGATTCACTTCAATCCTTTGCGCTCATTCTTCTATATCATGGGACTCCAAACTACGGCCCGCGAAGCTATTAATCTGGCCTGCACAATCATTCTCCAAACTACGGGCCGCGGGCCAAATCCGGCCCGCGAATACATTTTGTAAATCACAAAAAATTAATTGACAAAATACTTTTTTATTTGGTAGAATGTAACATATTCCGAAACAATCACATTACGTAAGATGTCTGACCCTCTCACTGTTGTGTAATAAGTTATGTGGCCCTCGGATGAAAAAGTTTGGAAACCCCTGTCTGTACAGATCTTTTGTTAGCGGCATAGTAAAAAAACGTGCGTTGAACCAAAACAAATATACAAATACAATTGCTTACAAAAATGCTGGAAATCATCCTTACTCCCGGAATTTTGGCCCCCCGAAATCGGGGGTCCTAGGCTTAAGCCTTTTCAGCCTAATGGTAAATCCGCCTAATGGTAAACCGAAGCGGACGCACTTGCCACTAGGCCAGGGGTCGACAACCTTTTCGCAAATACGTGCCGATTTAAGTTTCCAAATCATTCAATGTGCCAACTACATCTGTCTTTTTGTACAAGTGAAGGTCAATAACACTTGTTGTGAATCATAACAAAATTGATATGTAAAACTTGGAGCTTCTGCGTGCCATTGAAAATTGCTTGGCGTGCCAAGTGCAACACGCGTGCCGTGTTGCGATTGGAAAGCCCGAGCGGCATGTGCGCAAAGCTTCACACAGTGGTAACAAGCAACAATAGAGATCACCCGACGAGATCACTCTCGTCGTCACCATTAGCAAGTACTATCAACTGTTCACTAGCATCACAAGCATTATGAGAGGTCACTCACCAAGATCACTCCATCGGGATCACTCTTTGCGTACACTGTTCGTGGTGAATCGCACAGGAAAAGCAACGCCAACGGAGAGGTTGCAACAGCTGCAGGTTGCCGACCCTGCCCCAGGGTAATATAACTGAATACATATGACCTTAAACTGGGACAGTTCCTCAGTACTAGTAAGCTCAGAGCAAGAACAGCGCGTTGATTCAGTGATTAACGGTTTGACAATTAGCATGCTGTTCTGCACTTGCAATGCAAAGGTACAAAACACAATGAACGTCATTATACTGTTATTACTAAATCCGCCATTGCCAATGTTCGCAACGTTTTAGCTGCGATACATGTTGCAACAACAGCATCACAAGACCCGTTGTTGACAGGTATTTTATTACATATACTTTTTGTCTTTTCAACGATGTTGGAACATCGGTCAAAACTTTCAAAGTTAGAAAATAACATGTAGTGCATATGTTGCTGCAATAACTAAATACGAATGCTTTGAAAATGAGTTGAAAAATCCGAAAATATGTGTGCAGATGAAACCAGGATACGTTTAAAATGCATGGTCATAGTGTTCTTTGCTTTATACTGCAGGTCGAATCAAACACAAGTTCACCAATGGAGTGGCCGTATCCTCCTGCTTATTGTACAGTATTACACTTTTTTAGCATCACGGCAGTGAGTGCAAGTATATTTTCCATGTGCATCTTGGCTTGGTTGAGATTCATGGGGACAACGTACCCGTTTTTCTTTCATGGAAGCTTGCTTTCGACAAAGACTTTCGGATACTCTACCATCCTTGGGGCATGGACTTGCGCTGTTGCCCTTGCCATGCCACATACTGTCTTCGTTCGCGAAATCATCGTAAACACCACCGTAAATATCGGTATGTGATCCACTCACAGTAGAAGTTTTAAGGTGATTGTTAACTGTTTGTGAGAATACCCTATTACAAAAAAGCAACACCAACGGAAATCATGAAGTCAACTTATATAATGAATAGAAAGAAGAAAAAACATGAACCTTGATTTTCAAAGGCAAAATCTTTTTACAAACTTTATTTATTGTTTGGCGATCGCAAATATCTCGAAATTTGAGCAAATTTGCCAAATGGTTTGATCACCACTGTATATCTCACAACTAATGTGATGGGATATTGGGTCACTGAAAATGGAAGAGATGATAAATGGTGTTTTGGGGCAGACTCTCTTTGTGTCCGTTTTGCTAGCAGAGCGTTTGTTTAAAATTTGTAGTGTTGATGCTTGCAGCATGTGACGATGAAGTTTACGAATTGGAAAATTTGATAATTTTTAATGCACCAAAACCTGGAGTACTCGCCTAAAACCGAATCTATCTGTTTCTATAGGTTCTCTTCATCTGTATTTGCCCAAAATGTTGAATGGAATGTGACGCACACTTCCATTCCTTTCTGAAATCTATAGAAAATTAGGTAGGGGAATGTCACGTGTCAAAGCACCTGTCTCTTTAACGTTGGGCTTGGAGCTCTATCTTAGTTACACCAACGATTTACGCACTGCTAGAGTTTGAAGGACCGCAAAGCAGTGGGAAGTCCGATGGTCTTAATAGCTGTCTTTCCATTACGGTGGACAGTACGTGTTTTAGCCGATTTTTCATACTAAAAATTTCCGAAATTGCGAAGTGCGTGCTCTGCAGTTTGGGCAGTCTGCTGAAGTCATTAGACTAGTCTCTGCTTCTGAGTCGTTGCGTTTTCCTCGTATGCTTACTTGCTCTTTAGAACAGTACGCTTGTGTAGAACAATACGCAGACTATCATGTGTCTTGTTTTGCCCTTGTACAGTGGCAATAAAAATGTATTGAGAAAATGACAGAAATGAGCATTGATTAAAATGATGCCGAAAAGATGCGTGATGAATCCAGCAGTAAATTGTAGTGACTTTTCAATTATCATAAAAAATCCTGTGATTAATGTTTTTTTTTAAATTATTTTCTATAGTGTGACATGCTGCTGTCATCTGGAAACAATAAACTTATTTTTCGAATTAAAATCGCATTAAGCAATCGCAACAATTGGGACGTATTTTTTCATAACAATGTTTGACATTTACGATCATTTTATTCATTTTGCAAATACGAACAAAAATGTCCACCACTTAACGAATTCCAGCAAAAGTGTTTGTCAGAAGCAAAGAAACTGACCATGAGCAAATTCAATATGCTAGAAGTGATAAAATGTGTCCGTCTTATTTGGGTACTAGAAAAAAAATAAAGACATGTGGAAGATTCTCGCAAGATATCTTTTCAGAAAACAAATGGCATATTGCCAATCAGTCTTTTCCGAATGGCACTTCTTTATGCGACGAACCATTTAATGCTGGCTTGTAGATCGATTGCTACATCTGAAATCTGCATTTATCATCATTCACTTTGGACACTATATTCGAACGGGACATCCTCTTCTGTCATTTTTAAAAAGATACCCACTTTTTCTGACATGATCATTTGCACAAACCACTCAACGGTGTTTCGGTCTTTTTGCAGAAGGGAAGCAGTGCGCGTGGACGAATGAAGCGGCAGAACGCATTTGCTTTTTCGTCGTTTTGACTTTCACATACATTTTGCCTCTGGTTCTCGTCACATTTTTTTACGCTCAGATCTACAGAACTAGCAAGACGGCAAGAGGGACGACCCCAGCAGGGTACAAAGCAAATTACCTTTCGTTTGCGTTTTGTAACAAATACGTTATGATTGCTTATAATTGTTTTTTTTATTGCTATCTCTTTCAAGACTAAGGACAATCACACTTCTTTAAAACATCCACGCTTGTGAATCGAGATCGCAAAAACGTAACGGTAATGAAATATGACTTGAACAAAGACGTAGAATTAATCTTCCATAGCAACTCCATCACCCCCTCACTGATACCTCTCCAAATTTTGCAGATCAAGAGATGGATCCGAATCAGCAATGAACGTGATGATATTTGGCTTGGTAACAGCGTTTCTCATCCTATGGTTTCCGTCTCATCTTGAAAAATTCATTATTGTGAGTGAACCTACGTGATATGATACAGACCTTAGTGAGTGCGTCATCCAGTTTAGGTTTGTTGGACTAGAAGAGGAGGCGGCAACGTTGGAAGAAATACCAATAAAACTATTTTATCCTTGTCCAATTGGGGATCACTTGCTTAGCATAAGGGGCCGTACACCACCGCCATGCGACATTGGCGACGAACTTGGGTCTAGAGATGGCGTGGACAGAAAATTTGTGCCCGCTGTCCGCACCGCATCAGCAGCTTCTGCCCGCACCGCATCCGCATTTGTTGTACATTACCCTGTCCGCATCTGTGCTGCACCGCAATCCCAAAGTTTCACCTCTTAACAGCAATGGCGATTTGCACCCCTTCATCTGAAGCACTGTGCTTCTCATAACATTTTTCTCTGGGTGTAAGATTTGCTAATAAATTTGGCAGTGTCTATTTTGCCGCATAGTATTTATTTTGCCTCATTAATAGCACTGCTGGAGCTATTTTGCCTTTAGCCGAACTTGATCAGTTGAAGTGGTCACGTTTCATGACAAGTTCGAAACATGTGACCTACTTAGTTGACTGTGACGTCAGAGTCCAATGGACGAGTTTTGTCATGTCTTTAGTGCTGGAAAATTGTTGGCACCTTCTTGTCTGTGTTGCATGAAATGTAGGCTAAACCTTGACCATAAACCCTATCCCTAAAGCCTGACCTGAGCCTCTAAATTCTTATACCGTATTCCTAAACCCTAACCGGTTTGCTTTTTGCATATCCTATTTGTCATGTGACTGCATCAACCAANGGTCTTCAACTATAGGATATTTCATAGCCCCAGCACGGGCACCATATATATAGGCCTACATCATTTGCCNCATGAAGAAAAACAGACACTACCTATAAATCTACAAAATGTTTTTAATTGTTTTAAATTGTCACGCCACTCCTTGCTGCTGTGTGCAGAGTCATAGCAAGCTTTCTGTCACAATTTATCAAAATAAGATATTTGTTTTTGCAGTTGCACTAACTGACCCACAATCAAAAATCCCTTTAAAGCACTGTTTCCACCAACATATGATACGCCCCTGCTTGCATTGTGTCAACGTTTTATACAGTTTTATAAACTTTATATGTGTTCCGTACCTGTTGCAACTGAGCACTGGTTATGTGATGCACTATACGTTTCACCAACTATTGCATATATAGTCAGCATGGTAAGGTCACGGTGTGTTAACTTAAAACTCATTCACCCTGAATTTTGCATTAATTGTCAATGGAGAGACGAAATACATTCAGAGCAGTTTTTCCATACAATCAAAGCAGCATTGTAAAGTATACTAACACAATGTTCACATTATACAGAAGAATGGGTAGTTAACAAACCTTTAAACTTGCAGCCCTGAACCTAATACTTGCAGCCCTGAAAGCATTTTCCTAGTTAGATGTCTACCAGTTAGCTGTCCAGAGTTCTGGATTAGCAATTCGCATGCCAGTCCATCAGATCAGTAACTGCAGCACGCCACCTGCAGGAAAACTAACAGCAATATTCTACCTACGAATGTTCGCCCAGAGGCATCGCGTAAACGTAGGTAAAAGCTGTAGGAAAAACAAGAAAAACAACTGTTGTTATCTAAGACAATAACTTCCGAAAAGTCTCTACGTTTTGCAAAGGTTCATTATTAGATGAATGTCCACGCGGTACGCGGCACGGACGCAGATTAACACACTTTTAAAAGTCACTCAGCGCGGCTGGTACGCGGCAAAACTTTCCAAAACCGTACCGCATGGAATGCGGCCGCGGCGCGGTTGACATCTCTACTTGGGTCCCAGTGATCGTCTACTCTAGCAGCACTAGGTATGCCTGAGTTAGAACGAGTGTGATGTTCGCTATTGACCTGCTNCATCAGAGTTCAAAATTCGACGAACTATTGGCTGATTCAACTGCATACAACAAGGAACATTTTTGATAATTCCAGCAGCTTGGCGCGAGGAGTAGAAAATGCCCCGAACAAATTAATGCTCTTCAACCAAGTGATAATCTGTCAATTGAATTTTGCGATGAAAGCAACGAGACACTACCATCTTTTATTATATTTCTCAAAATTTCCGAACTACACTGTAGTGGCCATCAGCTCTTAAGTCACCGCTCTTTTGTTGCCTTATCAGTTTTTTTCCAAAGGCATGCTAACCCGTTTCATTCAGGCTGATGACAGATTTTATCCAAAGTTGGACTGCCAGGGTATAAGCGACAATATTCTACGCATTCCTCATTAGTCTTTGAACTATCATATCATCTCAAAATTCTGGGCTCTTTATCGATATTTAGAGCTTAATGAAACACAATGAAAAATATTTTCTGTGGTTGAAGTTTCCGTAATTGCTTGGAAAGTACCGTATTTATTGCTGATGCAATCTTCTTCGTATTTTTTAAAACTTTTTGACTTCACGGAAATTTTACCCCGTGGGAGCATTTATTCTGATGGTTATTGTTGGGCTGAACGTGAGATTAATCATTGATAAGGTCAATGTTCAAATAAAAACGAAGATTGTAAAAATCTACTTACCGTTTCGATTGGGAGCACTGCCGAATTTCAAAACGCGCTTTTTCTCTGGGAAACGTTGGGGGGCAGCAACTCTAAAAGGACTTGAAAATATCTCACGGCTTTAAGTAATCTCTGATAGCTCTGTTGGCTCCACACCAAGATGGGACCAAGCAAGCTCGGAGATGTAATTCGTGCCACCGGGTTCTTGGTCGACCTTCGCGCCACTTTCCCGTGCGTGTAGCCAATAGACATCGCCTCTTCAATATTTCCTCAGACATTCTGGACACATGGCTGTACCCATGTCGCTGAGATCTTTCTATTACAGTGGTTCCCAAGCTTTTTGATGCATTCCTCCCTTTGCTCATTTTCGAACTTTTGATTCCTCCCTTATGGAAGCTTTATTCCTCCCCTGTTCAGGTTCGTACAAGTGGGACACAAACTATTTGTTGTCAAATAATGGCACTAAAAATTGTTAGCAAAAACGTGTGGCAGTCCACTAAAGAACTTACAAATATAAAGTGATGTAAATAGTTGAAAGAGTCAGCGTCAACTTAATAAAGAGGTACAACACTTACAATGAATGAATAACGTAACTGTAAAATGGACATTCCTCCTCTGAACTCATGAGACTCCTCCCTGGGGATGAGTGCCTCCCCTTGTGGGAACCACTGTTCTATTTGGAGGGGAGTGGCTCAACATTCAGGGATTTACAAATTTTACAGCTGTTCACTTTGTGGGGAAGTGTCACGCCTTGAACTCATCACAAAAGTCCAATCTCTGCCCTTTGCACTTGCGACAGCACTCTCTCGATCATTACCCAAGATTCATGATCGTATGTGACGATCGGAATAAAACTAATTTTGAACCTGACAGCTTCGAGGTGTTTGAAAGCTCACGTGTTGTGACAACAGAGAGATAAGCTTGTGCAGAACCTCCTTTGCTCTACCAATCCATTCATCAGTTTCCTTTTCCTTCTTCCGGTCACGTGTGAATTCCACCCCAAAGTAAATGAACTTCCCCGTCTGCTGCAGTGTATTGCCGCTTACAACGCACACTGCCTTGGGCTTCTGGAGGGACATAATACCTCGGCTGTTTGTGCTAATTTTCATTCCCTCTTAGTCGCACGCAACAGAAAAACAATCACGTGCATGTTGAAGACCTTGTTCAAGAGATGCAAGCAGTATCAAATCGTCCGCAAAAATCAAACGGTTGATCCTGCAGGTTCCAACAGTGACATCCTTGTCGAAGCATTTGTGTTTCTCTATCCAATTCAGATAAACCAGTGCTAATGGGGTCCCCGGTGAGAGATCTGTGGATCCCAGAAAAGATGCCAGAGTCTTTTCTGAATGCCAAAGTGAACAACTTTATCAAATAGTGTATGTTCTTTTATTATGCACCTCCTTTGCAGATGGTGCAGACGATGTGCACCCCAGCCAATAAATTAGCTTTAGGGTTCCCCGAGATTAGAAAGGATAAGAACCTTGATATATAGGCTATGAAGAGAAGTGGTGAAAGGAACAATTCTTGATGAAGTCCAAAACCCATGCTGAACGGTTGTGGTTTAACTCTCCGATATTGACACACATACGTGTAGGAGCAAGCAAATGTTTGGGAGTGCAAAGGATTTTAGCCCAAATTTTCCTAAACTTGTCCCAAAAGTTGTCGTGCAACTTTTGCGGACCGTTTTTGTAGTGTGACCTCCAAAAAATGGTCTTCACGTAATTTCCTGCAAACCATGGGCGCCATTTTTGGAAGTCAAACAACGTTGGGCACCATTTTTGCTCAGATTTTCAGGGATTTTAGCTAGATATTTAGGGATTTTGTTTGGATTTTCAATGATTTTGCTCAAATTTTCAGAGATTTTGCCCAAACTTTCAGAGATTTTGTCCAAATATTTAGGGATTTTGCCCGGATTTTCAACAAATCAAAACTTTTACAATGAGTTGATGACTGGTAAGAGATGGCCGTCATATCCGTACTTCTGAAACACTTCCTGCAGTTTTCCTGAAGGTCCCGTTCTTATGCTTTCCTAAGGTCAACAAAACATGTGTTATGTCTATAGCACACTACCAAGATTTCTCAAATTTTTGCAGAGTGAACATTTTGTCTGTAGTGCTACGACCGGGACGAAAACCGCACTTGGGATTCTCCAGCTTTGGTTCCATTATTTCGCGGCATCTTTTTCAAGGCTGTAGGCATCCACTTTGCCAGAGAGGTTACAGTGTGTGAGATACTTCGGTAATTGGTGGATTGATTTCGGTTTCCCTTTGTGTATGAGGATGATCACACCAGTTTGCCAATCTTTTGGCCCCATTCCAGAACACCAGGTCACTTTACACTCACGAGTCATCCAAAGAACTCCTCTGTTGGCTTTCAGCATTTCAAGTCGAATTTCATCGCAACCAGTAGCCTTTAGTGTTTTGACAGCTAGGAACTAGCCTTTAGTGTTTTGACAGCAAACGAATAGCCTAGGAAGACTTTCGGCCACAGGGGTGGTATTTTCTTACTCTAAATCAGTGGTTCCCAATCGGGGAGGAATTTCCACTTTACACTTAGGTTCTTTTTTCCGCCACATTGCAGTTAAGTACTGAACAAAGGAGGAATAAAAGTTCCATAAGGGAGAAATGAAAGCTCCAAAATGAACAAAGGGAAGAATGCATCAAGCTTGAGAACCACTGCTCCAAATGCACATTATGTGTGACCGATGATGTTAGAATGACTGGGTTCAAAGTTTCTTGAAATACTCTATCTACCAAGGATTAGCAGAAGTTTGGTCTGTGGATCTAGCATCATTATACGTTTTGCATCGAAGAAAGGGGATAGTTTCCAGAACACGTTGACTTGTAAGACCATTTTATGCACAAAACTCTCCCAAGTATGTATTTTGGGGTTGGACATGGGTGGATTATGAGGCAGAACCGCAGACGTGACAAAAACATCATCCGCCCTGACCCGTTAAGAAAAGAGGAAGCGCAAAAGATATCTCCTTTTCAGTTAGGCATTGCTCCATGTGTGCCTTTACTGAAGACGCACAGCTAGGCCTCTCATACACAAATTTTCGCGCAGCAAAGCATTCTCGTGGTAACCCTTTGTATCACAAACCGTTGCTGTTGCAAACGGCGTCACTGGTTTGTCCAACTGTATATTTTGGACAGTTACTACCATCGAATGCGCAAAATTAATACCATGGCACATCGGTCATCGTGCACATCACCTAGAACCCTGTTCGGGCCTTAAGCAGATCGCGCCGAGAAGCTATCCACAAATGGAGGCCCCAGAATGCCCTCGGTACGCATCTGGAAAGGATTGTACCTATGTTATAGAAAAAGATTGTTCCGCAAAGAAGCCCATGATAAAAAGCCAGACTGTATAGATGCAAGCAATACTGTAGAGAAGTAGCAGGAAGCAGGTTCGCTAGAAAACTTTGGGGTGCAAAACTTCGTTGTTTGCGCTTCGATGACGTCATTATGTTTACTCGACCGTTGTACGACATTTTTGTAAAATTGGCAAAATGGGGGCAAAATATGGAAATGAAATATTTGGGAGATCACGGTCCAGATGCCCCCCTGGCTACGCCCATGGTGGTGGAATAGCAAGAGGTACTGTATAACACAAAATTTTGATTAACAATTCAAATTATTTTAGTTCTGAAATAAAATGTACCGCTACTAAAAACCACAAGATCTCACTTAAGCTCTAGAACCATTAAACCGCACAGATCAAATCAAAAACAAACTGCAAGATCTTTTAGTAAACACAGTGCTAGCAGTTGCAAGCGTGTTCGGTATATAGTAGGCTGCAGACCAGCGCAGGATATCGACTCACAAGCACGGTTCTCACAAATGCTACTCCAAAATCCCTTTGGATAAAATCTGTCAATCCGTCGCACTCCCTAGAAGTACCCAAAAAGTCCCTGAATCTGTGATGGTGCAGCACATAGGTGCAGAAGCAGGCAAATGTTTGGGAGTGCGACGGATTTTTGCCCGAATTCTCCCAAACTTGCCCCTCAAAATATCCATAAACTCCAAAATTAAGCTCTTCATATTATGTTGGGCGCCATTGCGCGCCATTGTTGCTAATATTTTCAGGGGTTTGTTCAGATTTTCAGGGATTTTGTGAAGGTTTACAGAGATTTTGCCCAGATTTTCAAAGATTTTCCCGGATTTTCACCAAATCAAAACTTTTGGGGGTGCCCGCCTGCTACACCAGCGGTGCAGCATAAAATCCGAGTGCTATGATAAATGTTGAAAATAGAACCAAATATGATTTTCCAAAATTGAATTTTAGCGAAGGATTCTTTTTGTGATGATTGCAGTTCTATTAAACTAAATTACACTACAATGTATAATGACACGAAACATTTTATAAATCAAGGCTTAGCGTGAGAATGGAAAAGCAGCAGATAACGCGTTTTTGCTTATGGTACCTTGGTTAATGTCAAGCCCATTTGGCTGCTTGGAAGGTGTTGATTGGTGGGTGTGTAGCATTGACCAGATTCGAGTCACTAGAGCACAGTCAGTTCGCAACCGTATTCGACGTGCGTTTATACTCGCATCTACTTTGAACTTTTTCCAAGCATAGTGTTTTCGTTAAAGGATTAAAAACTATTCGAAACAGTTCACAAATGAAAATGCAATGCTGTTAACACCACGTGCAATGAGTCATTACCTTGACTGTCAACCCGAATGTTAAATGCAAGAGTTTTAAAATTTTAATAATCTACTATTGTTAGAGAAGCATTGCACAATATTTAGCATAACTGATGGATAGTTCAAAAAGGTTTCAGTTTGACTAAACGGAACAAGGTAAGTTTTAACACTGATATCACGAATGTGAAAACGGGTTTATCGGAAGACCTCAAGCCGGTCCTCAAGTAGGGGGGCGAAGACCCCTAGAAAAATTTCCGCTCTCCCTGAAAAGATGTGTTGCACATTTTTCAAAACTATTGGACATAGTTTAAAAAATTTGGACCCCTCTTAGAGATCTCTTCGACCCCCCTGGTGTGCCAAGCTGGTTACGTGCCTGTCCTCAACTCTTAATTTTGCAAATTTGTTGAAATTAGAATATCTTTGTGTAATGAAAGTATAGTGAAATCTATAAAATATCTTCGCATAATGATATTTTACGGTAAGCACTTATCACCACGTGGATATAATTTTTAACAGACCAATTGTTGATAAGGCTTGTCTGTAAGAAAGGTCTTCATCTTGAGTCCTTATTTCGAATATAAACTAAAGAAAAATCTGTATCGAATTTGTTCTAGTTTCCAACACGTTTCTATCTTGTTTTAAATCTTGTTTTCAAAGCGTTCCATAGAACGAATTTCCAAAGCGTAGCAAAAGGCGTAACGAACATCATCTAATCAACAGTATAGCAAAATTTATAAAAATTCGCTTAAAGTTTGCTGTGAGGTGTGTTTCAGCTTATTGCAGCAAAATATCAGGGCCGCAACCAGGAACGGACAAACCGGGCAATTGCCCCACCGAAATTTTTGCAAACATGATGACGTTCACGTGCTGCACACAAAAAGTTATTTTTAGAGACAGCGTTACCTCTACGTAAGCTTCTCAACACATTTTTTCGCCTACGTTTGTGCTGCGTCGTATAGGATAAACCAATTAACCAATCTACATACCAGAGGTGGCCAAGACGCGGCTCTTTGCCCGGTTTCATGCAGCTCTTACATAAATAACGTATTTATTCGTGTAGGCTAAAATTCGCAAAATGTCGTACCAATGGTTCGCCTTCAAAGTCGGGGTGCGACTTATACACGCATTGCGTTCTGTTGGTGTGCGCTATTTGCTATATTGTAAATCTAGCTGAGCAAAGGTGTGTGTGAGTGAGGAAGAGATGGGGTGATGCTTTCGTGTATGATGTGGCTCTTTGTGGTAACACAGTAAGAAATGTGGCTCTTTGTGGTAACACAGTAAATAGTGTGGTTCTTGGTCTCTGACTGGTTGGCCACCCCTGCAATATACCATGTTTCTAAAAACTCCCAGTCCCAACACAGAACCGGAGAAAAGATTTGAGGCGCTAGTTGTGAAGTGAAACCATCCGTTTCATGAAAGTGGTCGCACAGAACAGGAATCCATAGGCTACCAATCGCGGCTATTAATTTCTTCTACATTTTGTCATTTGCAATTTAACAATGTTGTTCATTTTTCCGCTTTGGTTACTTATAGTTCTTTTCTACTTAAATCTTGCTGACTGGCATGCTGCAACCCTGTTGCATCCTCCACGTGTTGGTCATGAAATCGTCAATGACTTGGCTGTATGAATGTTGCTCTCTGTGTTATGTTGTATAACGTGTCATGCATTCTTCTGTGTTTTTTATATAAACTGATGTATAAGATTGATAGATTTATTGGTTTCACATCTAAAAACTTTAAAAAGACTACTGCTAAAATGTTAACCAAAACCTTGGGGTTATGTAGTATGTGGGATTTGGTAGTAATCGTGAAGGAGCTTACCCTTTCTGAATTTACCATCATCTCCTCTCTTTTAATTGGTAAGCTGATCATAGCAAAAATGTCACATCATGATTGACCCCACACCGATGACGCTATACCCGTTGCCAAAAGTGACGTCTACCCCCACCCCCACGAACATTTTAGCTGGTTGCGGCCCTGAAATATGTTTTTACTTTTGTGCGGTTTGGCATGGAAGCGCTATTGCACTTTTAATTTTTATTCGTGTTTTTCAGATGTCACGTCCAATTGAGCGATTATCTGATATGTTGATGATCATATTGCTCAATACGACAGGTTTGTGCACTTCCTATGCACACGCCTGCATCAATCCTATCATTTACACTTTCGCAGCGCCGCCATTCCGCAAGCACATTTTCAAGGATATCAAGTGCTTCGTTAGCCAGGCTGTCAAAAAACTGTACTGTTGTCCGAAGACACAAGACCAGGCTTACGCGCTGGAAAGAATATCAGACCCAGCAGGGAAAAGTATTCTGAATGTACAAGACGGCCCGTCCTCTACAGGGGTTACTAGTGTACACCTCTGTAGTAATGGCAATTCACGAAATTTTGAAGAAACGAGATCTTAGGAGCGTCAGAGCCAGAACTGAAGAGCACAGGCTAAAAAATGGCAAAAGAAGCACTGTTCATAAATCTGAACATACAGCGCAGTGCTTTCCTGTTGTTTTTCACCTTACCCGAGCAACAATTGCAGTGAATGTGAGGCGAAGAGAGATGTACTCGAGCTGATACCCTATTTTTTATATTTTCGGTGGATGCATTTGTTTGTGCAGATTGGATATTTAACACCTCTTGTCGAAGCATTTTGTTGTAGTCCGACTTCTCACTCACCCACATGCTGAAACGTGCGATAATGTGATTAAAGCCGATAATGGCAGTCGATGATACCGACTCCGAAGCGAATTTTCGATGAACAGGATGAAAACCCGGTGTGTGATCGAAATTCTACCGTTTGGGTGCGGGGAACCCACCATAAGCTCCCAACACCTTTTTGGTCATTAGGCAAGAACTAAAACATCTTTCAACAGGCATTTTGCTGAACATTAAAAAAATACTTTATATACAGTATATGTACCTTCACATTTGAAAAAAATGCGTTTTGTTTCTATTTTTGACCAGCATTTGGCAGCACGATTACTTGCATGGATTTTCAAACTTTTTTTTATTTGTAAAAATTTTACCCAGTCCAATTAACAACTCATGGAAAAGCTTGTGGGTAAAATTAGTTTTTTTGTTAGTCTTTAGTCCGAATGAGCCAATATAGTCACGCGATACGATGTGAAAATCACAGTTTTCTGCAGTTTTGCGTTTCCTTCAAGGCAAAGTATACGAACGGTTTGTCGGATTTACTGATGTCAGAGCTGACAGAACTACACTTGGTATTTTTTTAATCTGCACTTGGTTAATTGATTCCAATATTTTCATCAGCAAAATAACTCATTCGGACAGATTTATGGTGGAGCTAGTGTGATAACTGGGCATACACAGGAACTGCAGAGGAAAATCCTTAGTGAGCAACCCAGCATCCCCTTGGAATTTTTACACACTGCTATGTTCATGTGTTGAATTTGGTTCTCTAACATTGTCTTTCCATCATCAAGGAGTGCAAAACGTTTTTGGACAATGAGTGGACTTTGCGACTTGCAGCATTTTTTCTAATCTTCTAGACAATACCTAAATGTTTTGCAGAAATTAGTTTCTAAATGATTACCCTATGTTGCACCCACAAGATAAAATTTTACATCTCGTTTGAGCATCACAGTACAGACTGGAGTTTCTTGACATTTTTCATGATATCATTGTAAGCCCTGAATTTTGAAATGGTGACACTACTGTAAAAGCACGAAGATTTTTTAATTTTATGCAGTATTTTTAATCAATTTTGTTTCCTTGAAATTTTTTCAACATTATTTGGGTATACTGATGTTTTGCACAATGTGCTGGATCGAAACGTTTATACTTTTACTGTTGCAAAAACACATGTTGCAACAACTTCAAAGCATGCACGATTTTGGAGTTGTGTGGGCTTTTGTCATAACCAAAAGCTGTGCCATGAAAACTCTGCTAGTGCTAACAACAGTGGTCATGAAAACCAGAGATCTAAAGCGTGTCAAGTTGCAGGTGATGAAACAAAATATTGTGGATTGTTTTGGAAGATAGTAGACAGCTTATGTCTGCAGATTACGTGCAACTACTCTTGACTTACAAACCAGGACTTTTTTCAATAGCACAGGTATGAGAAACATGAAACGTAAATGAAATTTCCTGATCACTTCCTAACCAAGCTGAAGAACTTTTGTGGCTCACGTTTTGATTATGTTCGCTTGAAAAACGAGCTTCTTGTAGTGTTTGCGATTCCTGAGTTTTCCCAAGAAAGTGTGCATGCGCTATAGTTGCGATGATGGTGGAAAACGGTCTAACCTCAGGTTTCAAAGAATTTTTTCAGCTGGAAAGCTAATCTCAACGATATCTAGTAATACAGCTTCAGACGAACGCATCTTCTTTCCTCTGAAACGGATAAATTCTTATTTTCGTGGTTTACAAAGTCAGGAAAGACTGTGTGGTCTCAGTTTGATTTCTACTGAAAAAGTGTACTGATACAATTAACACACAAAGGCGTAGTCTATGATTAAGTCATAGATCCGTTCAAGTCTTAAAGAAGAATAGAAATGACAAACAAGAGAAAATCGGTAAATTTCTTTTATAGTTCTTCTTGACGTGGAGCGGTAATATTTTTATCGCTGTGAATTGTGCTGCAGTATGTGTTGCATATATTCCACTCTTAAGGCGCAGCATTATATTTTTGCAGTTGGGAACTGCCAGTAGCGCAGTCAAGAACTTTGTTCGAGAGGGGCCAGACAATGACGTCGTCTTGAGTCCGACTGTTACTTCCGTTCATTTTCCAACAGTTGAAAATTGATATAATGCACCGGTAAATATCTCAGCAATTTTGCTTTGGAGGGGCCATGGCCTCTTCGGCCTCATTCTGGCTGCGCTACTGGGAATTGCGCTGTCGTAGCACCGAGTGTGATTTACTCCGCTGTTTTAAAGCGCAGTTTAAGTATTTTTGCAGTTGTTAAGTGCGATGTCGTAGCCTTGATTGTATGTTTCCGCTGTTTTAACCCGCGTACTGATATTTTGCAGTTCTGAACTGCTCTGTCGTAGCGCCGAGTGTGATTTACTCCGTTGTTTTTACAGGCAGTTTGATATTTTTGCGGTTGCAACTGCGTTGGCGTGGCGTTGAGTGTGTTTTGCTCCGCTCTTTTAACGCCCAGGCTGATATTATTGCAGTTGTGAACTGCTCTGTCGTAATGTTCAGAGTATTTTTCTCCGGTCTCCTAACTTGGATCGCTGCTGGTTTGCAATTAATATAATGACACAAAATTGCACAATGCCTAGTAAGGGGAGTGCGAAAAAGGAGAGTGCACACAATATGGCATAGTTTGTCATCAGACGTTGCCAAAACTTTGGTTTGGAAACGTGAATATGACGCTATATTGTGACGCCACAAACAGGGGACACCCAGAAACAATGACCATCACAGCCACTGAAAACACCCATCTCTATTGTGGTCACTACTCGCAAACCACTTGCGAAAGAGAGACAACCAAGTCTTCTTTAAAGGGTATTTTGCTATTAAGAAATAGATAACCTTCCAATTGATATTTCAAGAAATGCTTTTTCATTCTTTGTTTGTGGATCTTGACCAAATGGTTTCAAAAAGCTTCCAGAGTCTTTTTTCCTCTTGATATTATTAATTCAAACTTGGCAGGATGTCGTACGATACACATATGACCTATTCTGGGATTTTCAGATGGTTGCTTTTGTGGAACAGGAACAATTGAGCCTCAAAAACGAAGAAAGTACTGTACTTACATTCTTTGGACTTTTGATTTCTCTAGACGCGGAAAAAATTGATGAGCCCAAAATTTCTTTCTTTGCAATGATGACCGTATTGGTGAAGAATAAATTTTTCCAATGTGAATAGATTTAGCTGTACAGCCTTTTGTAAAACGTCAGTATAGTCATTGCAAAGACAGAAATCGTGTTTTTCCATGAAGTTCGACACAAAACTTATATCAAAAGATGTGCTTTCCAACAATGTCTATGAGTTTGATGCAGCTTCTCCCCTTTGTGAGTTGTGACCAAAAAATCCTTCTGAGAAACTATATTCGCTTTCCCCTCCCTAAAGCAGTGGTTCACAAACGGTGGGGCGCCGAGGAGTGGCTGTGGGGTCACGAACAGCAGCCTCGAGATTTTGCTGCAAGTATTAAATTTTTAGAACTGCGCATATCAACATTGTGTTACATTAGCAAAACCAAAACACGGACAGATCTTTGTGAAGTTCACATTATCTCTATTATAATTCCTATTTGATGCCTCCTATACAGTTTTGATCGACCTGATTGTAGAATAGAGTTCTGCGAGGAGCGGGTTAACCCGCGCGGGTTGCGGGTTCCCTCATTTGCGGGGCGGGTGCGGGAACCTGTACTGGTATGCGTACGGGGCGGGCGCGGGTTGAACTTGCTGCGGGGCGCAGGGCCTACAGAGGGGGGCATAAACGGTCAATCGTACCCGGGCCCGGTACGCCCGGTGCAATGAAAAAACGCACGCTCATTTTATCTGTAATCAAGCCCAAAGTTGATGTTCGTTTTCTCCAACTGTAGAGCTGGTAGCTACAACCAGTGTTCTCTCTAAGATCGTGTCAAATGTGAAGTTGCCTGGTAATTTTAATAAAAAATTTCCCAAGCCTTCAGCAGTTAAAGACGGTTCCCAAACTATGGTACGCGAAGTTCGTCCAGGTGGTACGCGATCAACGTATTTTGGTTCACTAGAAATCAAGCAAAGTGCAGTAACAGTAAACGAAAGTAAAGGATCTTCCAGTCAGCGCCGTAAACCTTCTTTCACCATTTGCAACTAACCACTTATGTGAAAGGACCATTCGGAAGTACCTACTTATATGAAAGGGAATTTCACACTGAAATTTCACTCCTTACTTCATTGGTGTATCGGCGTTCTGGAATGCAGAATTGTTTCGTTGAGAGGTCATACTTCTGCAGTTCATCATTTAAAAAATGTCATAATTTAGTTACAGGGCAATAAAAGTTTGTGAGGAACTGGAACCGCAGCATCTTGTCATGACAAAGTCGATGGCCGCAAATTAAGAGAGTGCAGACTTCGACCAAGATTGGCTCATTTAGACTTGAACTAGTTACAGAGGCAACAGTGAACTCTTACGTTGCGAACCACCTCTGACGGTCCAGTAACTAACGACCAGATACCCAACTGAGTAGGCAAGCCAAAATAGAGGCTGCATAAACGAATAATCGACTCCTGCAAAGAGCTTAAATAATCTGGATAATTAAGAAAACTTTCAGAATAATATATAACAAAAAATCAAATCGCGGGTCGCACGCGGCTGGCGGGCCAGCGTTTGGAAAATGTAATTAATTTTGGATCAGTGTAACGATGATGACGTTCGGACTTTGACTATAAAACAATAATAATTTACAATTTTTTTAAATATCCACAACCTTATTGTAACATGTCTGGAGAATCTCTGGAGCAATGTGTAGTTTGCGTGAATACCCTCGCTAATGGAGCGTACTCTAAGATAGCCAGTTACGCTATTCCCCACTTATTGTATGTTCGTCAACGTGGTAGTGCGAGCAGGGGTTCTCAGCTATGATTACTATGAAATCGAAGAGTAAGAACCGCCTCTCTGCGTCTGAGCATGATTGCTGATGCGCTGTCAGCAAAATGATGTCTTGCATTGACCGACTGGTTGAGAAAAGACAAATTCATCCACATCAATAAGATTTTTTGTTGTGTTTTTTTTGTTAATAGTTTTTGTTTGAAGTTTAACGTTTTCAACTTCTAGCTGGTATCATTTTTAATGGTACGTATTCATTAAACATTAGTTCCTTTTATTGTTTGTTCGCGAGTTGTGGAGTTTTTTAAATGGAGGTGATACGAGAACACTGCACGAAACGAAAAAAATGGCACGCCAGTAGATCAAGTTTGGGTTCCGTTGCTAGCTGCTCTTCAGCTCAGGATTTTTTGTTGTTGTCTTCCTTTACATTGTAATATTTTGTTAATATGTGTCATTCACACGGACGCCGGAACAGCGGAACGACTGGGGAAGCAGTAAAAGAGTTGAGCGCAATGGCAACTTATAAAAAAACAAAACAATCGACACATGTACAACAAAAAAATAAGCGGAGTACTGACCACATGCGGTGGAAAACGATGTTTGTAAATTGCGTGATTAAAATTCCACCAAACACAGCTGCGATTTAGAAAGTTTTCAAATTTTGTGCAGAGGTGGCAAGCCGCATCTTTACAAAATCTGTTAGAACCGCTCAGGACAGATCACTAGAAAGAGTTGGTTGACCTGCAACAAAAATATGAAAATATTTGTCGGAATCTTTGAATTTTTTCGTGTTTTTGATTATTTTCATATTTTTGACACGTCTGGACATGCCGTTTTGCAACACAGTCAGTGACAGGTTGTGGCATCGGTAGTGTTTTTGCTTATTGGATTAAAACTTGCCATATATTTCCGCTATCCAGCTGGAGCACAGGTGGTGTAGCCTATTTGTTTAAAACTTGTCACACCTTTTCACCACAGTAGGGGTGGTGTGGTGATCAAAGAAAAGACACAAGCAATCTCTAAAATATGAAATTAATAATGAAAATATTACCACAACGCAAAAAAATATGAAAAATATCAAACACATAAAAAATATTGAAAATATAACTCGAGGGGCAGGGAGGTAGGGGAAGACCCCAGACTCGCTACCTGAACCTGAACCGGCTCCAAACTCCGTATAATGTTGCTGTAAGCCCTCTCCTTTTACTACTAGCGAATTTCCTGTGGTTGAGCGCCGTGCCCAGCCAAAAAATCGCTCATGAGGTGTGCAGTTTGTTGCTGTACAAAAAAGTGAATGCACATAGTAAACATCCGGAAGAACCTCTTGCCAGTAAACTCGGGAAGGCCTCGACCTTAAAGGCAAGGAGATGTCTTTCCAAACAACGCCGTTGTACTTTTCAATCTGTCCATTCCCGGTAGGTTTGTACGGAGCCGTTCGCTTTGTAGTTACTCCTTTTGAGGTTAGAAACTCCCGAGGTTCGCGACTCGTGACAGAAGCTCCTCTGTCAGAATGAATGAAAGCCGGTATATCATAGCCCAGGGGGTACAATGCGTCGATCGCGATTTACCAGTCGATCTCTAAGGTACTGTGGGTAGATCGCATTACATGAACAATTTCGACTCCGGAGGACGGATATGTCTGCCTCTACATGCCGTCAGTTGGGTCCTGGGCGGACATGTCAAAAAATGTGCATAGTTAATTGTGCTGCGGTGTGCAAAAAGGGCTCATGTGGGTTTGCAAGGTACATCAAGACGCATTGTAAAAAGAATTCTATACTAATAAAATATATGTGCTAAAAGGTAAATGTTTTGCATTTTTATAGTAGGTAGATCATTTTGTCTTGTTCATTTCATAAGTAGTTCGCATAAATAGCGATGATTATTAACGCTCTACGTTGAGAAGTCACGACATGGAAATACAAAAGGGAACCTAAATATTAATCACCAACATTCAGAAAATATTTATTGTGATTGTTGCTATGACGAGGACCCTTTAAATCAATATTCATAACATAATAAAGTTGCGGCTTGCACTTACAGAAAATTTAATACTTATCGAATAACAACTCGTTTGACGTCGTCAATAGAATTTGGAAGATTGCGACTTCGAATAAAATGCGTCAATTCTGTAACACCCGCATGACATAACGCATCGTGCAACTGTCGAATAGATTCGCCATTTGGTAAAGCACATGAAATTTAAGAACGAATATCTGGCGGAAAATTGTCCCAACGCGGTTTGTGCACAATATCAAAACTGTAACATGATAACTCAATTCGCCAGCGAAAAATTTTATCCTTTTAATCTTCCCCCTGTGGTTTAGATGGAACATAAATCTCACGGACTTTTGGTAAGTCCGCAGTGTAAAATCCTTGCATGTTAGATAATGCTTCCAGTGACATTCTGCCTCAATAATAGCTTGAGCTTCTTTGACAATAGACGGATGCTGTAACTCAGATCTCTGAAGCATTCTCGAGAAAAACGCATCCAGACGTCCATTCTGATTCAAGGTACCGGCTATTTCTGAAGAGTCTGTTACCACTTTAAACGGCTAACTTTTATCCACAGTCATAACCCAGTTACGTGCAGAGGGGGCGGGGAGCGAACGGGGCGCCGGCCCCAGGTATCCAAAGCAGGGGGCATCCAAAGCGTGAAATTACAAAAATTTAAATACTGTAAGTAGATGATTTTTCCTATTGCAAGTCTACTATTACATGCAGCATGGATTTAATTTTTCGAAACTTGTTTTGTTGTCAACACTAATTTTTACGTACTCAAATGCCAGTAATTCGCAGCTTCTTCATTCACAGGGACTTTTACTCTTGATGTGCGGCGCACACCCAATCAGACTGATAGTGACGTGACTTGTTCCAGATCGTGCGATCAAGGGAAAATCACAAAAAAGATTGAAAGATAACCAGGGTTGAGAAAAACCCATTTTTTTTAAATACACAACCCTTCTGGGTTTTTTCTTTTGTTAATCCGTTTTTTTGTTTTTTGTTAAAGAAACGGTTTTTTTGTTCTTTGAAAAAAAAAAACACAAAAACCTCTTTGTGAAGTGTTTTGTTGCATTATGCAATATCAACACTTCCAGAGTTACACACTAATGACTTGTTATACCTATCATGGCATTCAAATTTGAGGGTAAAGACTTGTACCCCACCTTTGTTTCGCAAAGTATTGTTGGTCAATTCACTCCAAAGTGGTAAGGCTTGGCAAGAATGCGCACAGCAAACACAGAAAAGCCACTCCTACGTAACTCTGCAGTTTCACGTCAAGTTTATGTAGGCTACATGCCCTGCTAGTTCAGCATCTATATAGCGTATTTTTTCAATATATGGTTTGTATGGTCCAATATCAGAAACAATTTGGATGCAGAGAAGGCATAAGAATTGATTGAAATATACCGATTTTACAGAGATGAAGAAGATAACCAGTAGAATTTACTCAAACTATTCGAATTATTTTTCTCTTTTTTTCAATTCCTTCAAATTTCGTTTCTGTTCGTTTTGTTTCATTTAAAAAAAACTGCAGTAAACTGTACAAGTGTGATGCTTATGTTACATTTACTTCATGGTACATTTTTCAAGAGTAAAGTAAAGAGTAGGATTTTGGTAAAGTAAAGAGTAGGGTTATATGCAGGCTTGTCCATGGGAATGTCATTCCTATGGGAATCCCATGGGAAACGTCCCATGGGTTGGGATGAGATGGGACAGGCATAAATTGCTGTGGGATGGGAATGGGAGAGATATATATGTCCCATGGACAATCCTGGTTGTATGGTTGTTTTAAGTGGGCTTTATAAAATAAACGGGTGCGTTTTTTTGTTGGGTCCAATTACAACAACACTGAAGATAATTATGGGCGTTTAATTGATTTTCTGGGCCAAATTTCAAATCTGTCCCACTTCAACGTGCGTGATTTAGCTGATGTTATGATGCAACACTAGTTTCCCGTTTCGCTTTTTGTGCTAATACAGTCGCACACCTCTGCTTGCAATATGTGCTTCGTTTCAAGCTTCGTCATTAATTGGCAGTTCAGGCGGATTGATGGCGTATCTGTTGTTTCCTTTTAATAATTATACATGTAACAGCCACATAATAAAAACTGAAAGTTTTCTTGCGTACTTTATCCGCATTCTTAATTCTTGTGTAGTTTACAAGTTTCAAACTGTCAGCCCTGCGTGTTCGCCATCCCAGACGCATACCTTCTGATCGACTGCTATTCGACGAGACTATCACGCAGCGCTGTATTTTTGCAGTTGTGAACTGCGTTGACGTAGCACTGGGTGTGTTCTACTTCCCTGTTTTAACGTGTTGCCAGATATTTTTGCAGTTATGCACTGCTCTGTCTTAGGAGACCGCTGATATATTTATTACCGTGAAATATTGTAGCCAGCCTACCAAAACGAGTCAAGAGACTGCGTGTAGACTAATATGCATAGGGACGCCGGAGGGTGGAGGCATGGCGGGGGCATTCCCCCCTGTGTTCTTTCAAAAAGTGGCAACCGGGCAGAGATGCTCTTTCATAGGTATATGAGCAGGCAAATTTTGGGGGTGCGATTGAGTTTTGCCCGAGATTCCTCAAACTCGCCTGAAAAGCTTTTTGTGCAACAAAAAAATTGCCAACAAATTTTCTCCCACAAAGATTATGAAGGCCTTTAGTTGGTGTGACCTCCAAAAATAGTCTTCATGTGTTTTACGGCAAACCTTAGGCGCCATATTTTGAAGTCAAGCAACGTTGGGCGCCATTTTTACCCGGATTTTCAGGGATTTTGCCCAGATTTTCAGCAAATCAAAACTTTTGGGGGTGCGCTTGCACCCCCACTTCCAACAACACTGCTTTTCATAACATTAACACAGGTAGTTTCATGGTTTATCAAGATCAACTTGAAAACAAATTTACTGTAGTTATTCGGACACCAAGAAAATTCAGAATAATTTTGTGTAATTTCTGTTGTTATTTTTGAGATCAACATTATTGATGAACGGAAACAAACATGATTGGTAACGATTTTTTTGTATTTCATAAGTTTCTATTGCCCTCAACTGTTTTCCTGCTGCCCCTGCCCTACCGCTGCTCCGGCGTTCCTGAATATGAATGTTGTGTCAACAAACTTCGCCAAAATCTTGGTTGCAAACGTCAATATGACGTCAAATTGTGACTTTCACAAACAACGTAAGTCCAGTAACAATGACCACCATATGCCACTGCTCAATACTAGAGTTTGGTAGGGGAGCATCCAAACAAGCAATCGCCCCAGGCATCACCAGACCTCTGCACGCCACTGTCACAACCGCTACACTTTCTAATGACTTGTTTTAAAATTTTGGAATGCACGAACAGCGGCCTCCGGAAAACCTTCAGAAACAATTAGGAGATTGAATTTTGGAATTCGTTTGTAGTAGTGCGAAAAGACGCCAATTTAATGTCCGAGTATTTTCAGGAACAGGCATCTTACGTGATTATTGAAGGCGTTCAGGATCAGGCCTTGTCTCATCTTCCATATCTCGGTCTGTACCGGCTATATCTCATCTTGTGGCCCAAAATCAGATGTTTACGGGTTGTGAAAACGCTTTTGGACTCGTTTAAAACAAGATTTCGATGCAGGGTCGCTGCGAAAAATTGCTTCAAACTTTAATCGTGGTCTTTTTTTGATC
>JGI24159J19872_10001437_pt1 | contig 26171 bp, 11 predicted proteins | sample Ectturendosymbi4_FD_19872 | JGI IMG/M metagenome (IMG submission 19872)
AACTTCATAGAGCTTTTTTGCGGAGTTGTTGTTAATAGCCTTTCTGATTTGGTACATGTCCGCTGTCAATGCAATCTATAAATTCGATGTATTTCTTGCAAAAGCCCCAAGACCAGCTAGCACGAATGGATGCAAAATGAATACATGTAGGAATATTCCTACTAGGCCTACGTAAGTGTCTTCGTGGAAACGTTTCTGAAACGAAGGTTTATAGGTACATACAATATGCGATTAAAAAAACTTGAACAATTCTGCAAAGTCACGGTATTGTTTATCTCAAAAAAGTCACGGTATTGTTTATCTCGTATCACAAAACGCAACAAAACGCAAACGCAACATTTTGACCTGGTAGCCTCGGCCGGACCTGACGGAAATCTCCAAACACAACTTGAGGTGCTGCGAATCGCTGAATTATAAAGTAGGTTGCTGATTTTCTGTATATAGCAGTTGGTGCTCAACAAGTCGTCGGCGACGACGAAAGATTCGACGACAAAATGGCAAAATGGTTAAAAACAGGTGCAAAGGCCATCCCGGTACGGAAGGTTTTCTTGTAATAACTAATTTTTGCTGACTGTGCAACTCAAAACATGAACAGCAATGCTGAGCGCGACCAACTTTTGACATGTTGCCATGTAAATGGTCTTTCAAAAAAACATGTTTGGAAGCATCGCAAATGCGTAAATCGTTTGAAATTTTAGCAATTCCGTGATTCACCACAGTTGCTTTAAAGTAGGGTTTCCTTAACCGGGGGGCGTGAGCCCATTCCAAAGGGTTCGTGACGAGTTTCTGAAAGTCAAAGTTGTAGTAAGTTTGTCGAAACAAACACCTCTTCGCTGCCCAGCATGAAACCTAATCGAGTGTAGGTCTTTGGCGTGGAGCGGCGTGGTATTATTTTTATTCCCGCGCAATGTAGCAATACATGTGACAACACAATGCCGTCGAGGCAATGCATTTTGCTAATGCAGATTTGTGTTTGTGACAGCATACCGGCATTGACTTCCTGTTTCTAGCAGGATTGCCAGGATGGTTCTTTTAATGCCAAATTTCATAAATTTAGCTCTTTTAAAGTGGTTTGGCTTGAGAAAACAGTGTTTGGCATATATGTTAAAGTTTGATATGTTTTTGACCGTTTATGGTGGTGTTGGCAGAAGAAAAGTTGTTTGCTATTCTTAAAACCTGGCTGCTTTCATCCTAAACTTGCAGTAGCTATTTGGAAAATTTTGAGTAGCGATTTGTCGTATTTGGTCCATCTGAACCTGGCAAACCTACGAACTTTTCTGTGGGCTCTCTGTGACTTTACATTTTGTAATAGACATTTCGTGGAATAGCGACATATCTAAGTCGAATAAAACGTTTCTGCACCAGATTAAAGGTGACCAAAAACCATGGCACGGTGTACGTTTGCCTTTCCATAACCTGTGTTTTATTGCTTCAGGCATTTAAAAACATTTTCTCAAAAAGGAAATTGTAGATTGTATTTCTGATAAACCTAAATCTTTATCAGTGAGTACGTTTTTTTCCCAAGTAAAATTGAAACTGCTTGCTAAATATTGTCTTGCTGAGTATGTGAAGTACGCGAGTGGTTTGCAAAAAAGTATTTAATTGTTTTAACTTATGGCGTGTTGAATTTTCTATTTTGGATTCATGTTTTGTGCCTCGCCTGTGCTTTTGCAAGGCTGTCATTGAGTGTAGCCTGGGCTTGATTAGGTGACTTGGCCGTCTTTCACCAGACGTGCTGATTTTTGTTGCAAAATGAATCAACTGTGATCTGCTTACAGCACAAATATGATTTGTCTAACATCAAGCACAACTCGGATTCTGACTGTGTCTCGAGAAGTTGGGGGTCCACGAGGACAATTGACATGGACCGGGGGTTCGTGGGGCGAAGGTTATTGCACTACTGCTTTAAAGTTTGAAAGGACATTCGTTTTCTGCAGAATGTAATTACATGCATTTTTACAAGTAACTTAAAATGAATGCATAGTTGGAGAAGGGTTTTATTATACACAAACTTCCTTCTCATTTAATTGCAATCAGCAATAGTTTGCAACTCAAGTGGATTTTTACAAACCCAGCCGAGTTCCGCGCCATCTTGCAGAAGATCAAATGCCCGGCGGCATTAACTGCAAATCTTGCTTAAAGTTTTTGGCAGGGGCCTTTCCTTGCCTGCAAACGGTAAACGGTTGACCCACTGACCTTTATTCACCTCTCGTATTTCCGCCGACAGGCTTCAATACGACTTCACTTTGTCACATTGCCGGCGTCTGGCGTCTGGTGAAGATCAACCACTCGATCAAAGCAAAAGGTTGCCGTTACCTGATAACTATAGAGTAGGCCGTGAGATCCTGATTGTGCGGCCCAAAGATCCTTTTCAAGTAAGAGTAAATCTCATTGTGGTTTCCGCTAGAAACAAGGAAACGGATAAACCTAATTTCCGCAGCCACTTTTGCTCATACCTGGCCAAAAAGTGACAATAGAAAAAGAACAAAACTCCTTTGCAAATGGTGGTCAGCGTCTGATATTCTTGTCAATTGGCTGCTTGTCCAAGTTGACCAGTAAATGATCGCTTAACGTCGTGGCTGAGCCGTCGCGTATTTGATCTTCAGCGCAATTGCATCAAGTGAATTGCATTCTAAAATTACAGCACATTTCCTGCGCTTGGGCATTCTCATTGTTTACGCGTATACGTTAGCGCATGCATTGCTCATGGAAGGTAAATAAGATGGGTGAATATCTTCTGCAAAATGCGCCGAAACTTTTTTGGTTAGATGTTAAATTTAGAGTCAATGTTGAATTTTATAACAACATAAAGCGTTTATCTCCTTCCCCTTTTGTTTTTGACAAACTGAAAGTTTTTGATCGACTACGATTGTTAACGAAATTGTGAAGTATTTTGGAAAATTTGTTTTCGATGCATTTCATCGCACAACCCAGGAAATAGATACATGTATATAAGAAGTAATGAAACATTGCATGTTTTATTTGCACAAGCTTTTTGAAAATGTGAAAACCTATTTCTCAGTTTAGCAAGCTCGGATTTCGTACACACATATATAGTATTCTTATTTGAGTAAAATCTGCAAAACGGCTGTGAGAGATGAAATTTATGTGCGTTGAATACTGCTGCTACTGTCGTTAACTTCATATAAACAGTCAAATACTTTTTACATTGAGCTTTTTTCGAGCAAACAGCCTTATGGACGCGCAATCCAAAACGTGTTATTCCACGGAAGATGGGAGACAAAGTTATAAATGTTGTACATATATATTGAGCAGCATGTTTTCAGCCGTGGTTAATTTTGTTGAATGTTAATGGGAAGTAAGTTGCTGCCGCATCAAAGATTTATATCGATGTTGGGAATCGAACCATCAACCTTCTTTGCTCTGTTGGGGGAGAATCGTCAAATTTGCAGCTCTCCAACTTACTCACACAAGGGAAAAGCTTCACCAGCGGTATTTTATTTCTATTCATTTCAGCAAAATGCCGGGAAAATTTTCAACTGCCGGGAAATTTTGGGGTTGCAGAAAAGGCAGCCGAGGTGAACCAAAACTTATACAATTCGGAGAACAACTGTAAAAAAGTAGAAGTACTTTCAAACTTTCGCTTCGACACTTTCTATACATGCAATGACTCAGCTCAGCCACGTTTGGATGCTGCCATGATTCTTGTCATCTGTCATCGTGGTATGAAAAGTTTTTGTCGCAGACTGAGCAGTGTGCAACTCATAATTACACTGGATACTGAGCTCTCAGATGACAAAGGCATCCAGAGACGACTGCGATATCAATGTTGTGCAGCAACCAAGCTGCGAGCCTCTATTTTCCGATGTTCAAAAGCAGTTAAAAATGTATGTACTTTTTCGTTCCTTTTGTACGCCCATGTATGCATCACAATTATGGTGTTGTTTCAGGAAGTCATGCATGCAGAGGATGCGTGTGGCCTATAATTTTGAATGCAGAGCTCTATACAACCTGCCCTAGAGAGCGAGTGTTAGCAGTCATCAGGTTCAAATAACATTCCTATCTTGGAGGCCTTGTTAAGAAAAAATACAAGTACCTGTTTCTCGAAAGATGCAGAAAATCTAGCAACATGTGGTTGCGTGCTTTGATGCACTCAGATTCTTTCTATTCGTCCTATTCTTTGAAGACCACAATCGCGCTTTACTTTGTGACTGAAGTGCTCGAGCATTGCAGTGTCTGTTTGATTGATGGCGTGTCATGCCAAAACGCATTCGCATTTTACCTGGACTCGACCAGTTTCGGAATTGGCGCCCTAATCTGCAGTAGTGTTATAATAAGTGTTACAGATTAGCTAACAATAGTGTCAAGAATGTGTCTGTAACCCTGTGGTTCTGCCTTGAAGTGATTCCACCGGCATCGATGCGAAAGTATATAGAAAATGTTGCGTCATCTTCTCACCACTGAAACTTTTACTTCAGCTTTAATACTTTTGGGTGATGAATGTCGTATCGATGTCGTTGCATCATCATAAACATTCTTTAGTCAGTGCAAATCTTCATTTTTATTGGCTTTTTCAATTTTTTAACAGCTTGATTTTCTTATGCACTTTACTGCATTTTATTCGATCCGCACACTCACCAAACCCGTTTTCTTCCGTGCATTTTAGGTTGTGCACATTGCTTTACCTCAGCTTTTGATTTGTGAGTTAAATGGTAGCAACAACAATGATGAGACTCACTTTGGCTGTACTGTGCTGAAGCAACATAAGAAACGCACTGTGTTGAAGCAATAATACCGCAGCACAGTGATTCCCAACCATCGCCGTGCCGCGGGAGCTCCTCTACGCGCCGAAACGCGACAGTGTGAACTGAACTTGATGGCTCGCATGCGATGTGTCAAACGCATTGTCCTATATGGCCGCTGTCCTAGGTGGGAGTTTTCTGATAGCAGATGTGCGGGTGGCAGTTGTCCAAGTGGCTGTTGTCGTGACACCAGGAACATAGCATCAAAACAACGGAAAGAAACCATGTTGCACGGGCCGCGCATAACGCACTCAATAGAAAAGCTTGAAAACTAAAATTTCCAAGCGGCAACTTTTCTCTTTTCATTGCGAATAGAGAAGCTACAAAACAAATGTGATTACATGCAGTAGAACAAACACTACGCCGCTTTCGCATGAGCAACCTCCTTACAATCAAGCTATGCCACTGTCTCCCTTATATCTCGCTATCCACAAAGTAACATGTACACACAACTAAACACCAACAGCAAGCAAAGCGTTTTGCAACATTTCACTAAGCTGTCAGTCTTTTCAATATGTTATTGATTTTTATTTGTTTCAACCAACAACCAAAGCAGTGCTACGCGATTGATTGATCAAATGACGCATCTTCTGGTTTTATTAACAGCTCCATCTATCGGTCATACTAGTCATCACAGGACTACGTGTCAGACAGCGAAGAAAATATCTGACGTTAAAAAATCTTTGAAACGTGTTAAACCTGGTGCCTGGATTTACAAGAACACTGACCGGTTCCAACGCAATCATTATATGAAGGACTTTCCTTGTCAGACGTGTTGCTGAAGCTGTTGCATAGAATCAGCACCACGACATAGAACAGACGGTTTTCATTGGAAATCTTAGCAACTGATTTGCAAGCGTTTAATAAGGACGATGTTTCAACTGACGGCAAATGACACCACCATTTGACAACGATGCTTCATCTGTTCACAATATTACCGCTTTTGGCTGGTACCTTAGGAAATGCCATTTTGGGCTCAGAAAGTTTGTCCACGCGTGGAATTGGAGTGCTTCACTGAAAGGAGCATAAAAATCCTTGCACAGTAGGCAAAAATATTCCTCTCACTATTTGAAATTTTTGAAACAGTTTTTTTTGGGTGTTTTCAATTTTGTCAGTTTGTTATTTTTTGGCCCATGTTCTAAAATATGCAGTCACGCTTCACTGGTTTCACATTTGTTCTGTTGTTTTCGGTCTTAAAGCTGACAACGACAGCAGCTGGCATTTCTGACAAAGGTGAATTTCGGCATTATTGTGTGAGAATGATGCATTACTGGCAAATGCCTCCACAGCCGGTGGGATTCTGGATCCTCACACGCCTGATTCGCCGAGAGGCAACGTGTTGGAACCACGCGAATGCAGGCTTCCAAACATGGGGGTTACTGGAAGGTTCCTGCAACCTCTCTGCAGCTCAGTTGTCTTGGGCCCACCCATGCCACTGATCATGCATGCAGGGGGCCAAGATGGTGGATCAAAGGCTGCGAATCTTTCCTCCATCTTAATCATCAGTTGCGCAAGTTCTGCTCAACGCAATTTTTCCCTTTTCCAGACACCAGCAGTGCAACCAACCACCTCCAACGACAACGCGGCAGGGATCCGCCTGCACAGTATGTGGCCGTGTTTTTAGCCTCAGCCTTGGGGCTAACAAGCCACATGCGCCGGCACAAGGAAACGCGTTGAGCAGCGTCATCGTCGAACCGACGGACAACAAAAAGAGAGAGACTGGCAAATTAAATGTTGAAAACAAAAAAATTATCACAGCTCTGTATGGCCCAGAACCAGGATCCCGTTTGCAGAGTTTGGGACCACCATGGAAACAAACGAGAAAATATTTTCCATATTAGATGTTTTTCATTCCTCTCTACTGAAAACTTTGAGGAAAACATGACTAAAAATCACATAAAACTTCACTACTTTAGGTCTCTTTTCGATGATTTGTTTGTTTTCGGGAATTGGAAACTGCCGTATAGATCTTACGTCACAGATCGGTTTAAATGATTCTAAATCAAGTAACGAACTATTTCTGCTTTTTATTAAATTACCCGTTTACCAATTTTTGGATTTCATTGCAATTAGGAGCATAAAAATCATAGTTTGAGAAAAGTTTTATTGCAAATAACCTTCCTTCTTATTTAATTGCAATCAGCGATATTTTGCAACTCAAGTGGATTTTAACAAACGCAACCGAGTCTCGTGCCATCTTGCAGAAGATCAAATTCCCGGCGGCATTAACTGCAAATCTTGCTTTAAGTTTTTGGCAGGGGCCTTTCCTTGCCTGCAAACGGTGAACGGTTGACCCACTGACCTTTATTCACCTCTCGCATTTCCGCCGACATGCTTCAATACAACTTTACTTTGTCACATTGCCGGCGTCTGGCGTCTGGTGAAGATCAATCTCTCGATCAAAAGCAAAAGGTTGCCGTTACCTGATAACTATAGAGTAGGCTGTGAGATCCTGATTGTATGACCCAAAGATTTTTTTAAGTAAGAGTAAAACTCTTTTTGGTTTACGCTACAAACCAGAAATCGTATAAACCTAATTTACGCAGCCACGTTTGCTTATAACTGGGCAAAAAGTGACAACAGTAGAACAAAACCCTATAGCAAATAGTCCTCAGTGTCTGACATTCTTGTTAAATTGGCTGCTTGTCCAAGATGACCAGTGACTGACCGCTTAGTGTCGTGGCTGAGCCGTCGTGTCTTTGATCTTCAGACAACAATCAGTTGTTGCACTCAGTGAATGGCACCCAAAAGTTACAGCACTTGGGCATTCTCATTGTTTACGCGTACACGGTTTATCATGTGTGATGCTCGTGGAAGGCACACAAGTTGGATTAATACCTTCCGACAAAACAGCAGAACGTTTTTAGTTAGATGTTAAAATTTGAAGTCAAAAGTTGAATTTTACAACATATGTAAAGCATTTATCACCTTCGTCTCTTGTTTTTGGTAAACCGAAGGTGTTTGATCTACTGCGATGTTAACGAAATTGAGAAGTATTTTGGAAAGATGTGTTTCGATGCATTTCATGGAACAATCCAATAAACAGAGAATATGTGTGAAAAGTAATGAAACACTGCATGTTTTAATTGCACAAGCTCTTTGAAATTTTCGAAAACTTTATTCTCAGTTTAGCAAGCTCAGTTTTTCTACACATAAATATGCTCTTCTTATTTACAGCAAATTAAAAGTTAGTTGAACTGCAAAACCACGGTTAAAGTGGTTAGAGATAAACTTATCATTTGCATTTATTTCTGATGTTATTTCCATTAACCTCACATGCAGCTGTAGACACTAGTTGTAAATTGTAATGATCGTTTTTGAAACATTCAACCCTCTGGTAACGTCATCCAAAACATATTCCTCGACGGCAAATGGCAGAAGCCCGACAAAAATCCGAAAACTGTTGCAAACATTATATAGTTTTGTTTCCAGTCTGATGTTGGTTTGCACGTTTAGGCCTTTCCTGGACGAAGATATCGAGCTCTGAAACAAAAAAGATTTGACACCATTCCTTCAGTGCCGTAGGTTCATGTAAGTCTACGAATTTCTTTAGTGGAAACGAACTCGCCATAAATACACAAACAAGCACGAATCCATTTTATTGTTGTAAACAACGCAGTCACTGAAGATACCACTTCAACCTCTCCGTTGGCGTTGTATTGAATATGGGATTCGCCACGAACGGGATGTGCGCGAAGAACGGTGCCCATATATACGTGACGCGAATAAGCAATAATAGAGTGATTACGGCGCATGATCTCTGTTATTGATCGCTGCCACAGTGCGAGCCTTTGCGCACTTGCCGCTCGGGCTTTCCGATCGCAACAACATCTGTAAAAGTGAAAAGCATGTTCATATTGCTCTGACAACCAATCTTGTCTTAACCTTCGCATCAGAAATCGTTTGCCAAACGCATCCTAAGGATGAGTAACGATGCGATGTATCAATATAATTATTTTGAGGAAATGTCAGGTTTCCACCTGAAAATAACTTTGGTATGATTCTAATGAGCTCAGTGGCAAATTGTACGAGATCAAACCGATGGTGTCATTTCTTTTTTGATGTGAGTTCAGCAGACAGCGTCACAGCTGTGCCAATGACTATTGGCTAACAATTGCAAGTAATGTTAAGAGTTTAAAGAAGGCATGCTGGTAAGCAAAAAGCATTTTGACGATTTGGTCACGAATAGCAGTATAGTTGTTCGGCGAAATGTTGCAAATAATTCATTCGCTCATTTTTGTGGCCGATTTTCCTCTAGGGAGGGTAAGCCGGACCAAGCATGGTCGGAGAAGTAGTCACTCCACCTGGTCCTTGGACGACCACTGGGCAGTGAAGTAAGTGACGGGGGTGAGCTGCCTCACTGGCAAGCTAAATGTAAAAACCGGGTCCCCTTTTGCTTACATTTTGATATTTAGTTATCTTTTGGTTTTCAGTAGGTTGTTGCTTTTTTTCTGGGCGTTTTCCGGTATTTGTAGCTAGGATAGCCATCCACGACATCCGGATCATTATCATTTCTTTACGTTTTTTTGAGTGTTAGCAAATGGGCCGCCTCCAGCTAAGTTTTGTTCCCGCCGGTTGAAACGTCTATTTACGCCACTGCCTCTGGGCCGCTGTCTCTTAGGTTTGCCAGCAAGACTTGCCTCGCCAGTCATTGGTGGGCATTCCGGACACAAGGCCGAAACAACGTAGCTGGGATCTCTCGATTCGGATGATAAATGGTTCAGTATTCAGGGTTTTGTGAATTTCACAGGTGCGCACTTTTTTGCGAAGTGTCACGCCGTGGAATCTTTGCAAAAATCCCATCTCTGCCGCTTGCACTTGGGAAAATATTCTTTCAGTCTTACCCAGAATTATGATCATATCTGTAAGGATGCTGCGAATAATAATAAATCTAACATCTGGAAAACTTACTTCCGCAGCCATGACTGTAGCAACGATCAATGAAAAGTAAAATTTGAAAAGTAATTTCAAGTTTTTAAGCAATGGTTTTATCGCCGTATTTTCCACGAGGATCATAAAACAAAGAATGTTAACGCTGGACCCAAAATTGCCACATTTGCACAATCTAGGTGATGCGTGAAGCAATTCGCAGATATGTAAGATCATTCCGGAAATCACTGCAAGCAAATTTCATCCCAGAAAGACATCACGACATCAACTCATGTATTTAATCAACTGATTTTCCAGCGTAAATACCGGAATGTTGGTCCTTGGCAAATAGGTTGCAATCTGTCACTTTGAAAAGCGCTAGAAATTCCGTGGTTTCCAAAATAGAACATTGCTGAAACTATAACAATTACTTGGCGGTGAAATGGAGGTCAAAGCTCTCGGTTATGCTTTCCGGCGAATGACCCAAAATTACTGCAGATTGGCGCTGGAATTTACGGCGGCTAGAATTTGTCAAGGAAAGACGGAAACGCTTCAAGCTGTATTGCCTCGATTGGGTACCGCTTAACCTTTCCGTTCAGAAGTTCAAGTTATGTCCGTTTCATTCTACACGTGCATTTAGTTTATGCGCAACATGTTCAACAAGCAACAGGGATACTGTGCAAGGACGTATTAGCTTAAATTTTGCGCCTCGACCGTGGTCGAGCGAGGGTCTGGCACGGAAACAACTTGTAGCAGAACTGAAGTGACGTCAATTCTGACGTCAATTCATGGTGAAAGCTGTTGGCGAACATACGTTCTTAGAACATGGTCCCTCCCCAATTGGTTAGGGCGCAGTTGAAATGACGAAAGTGTGCTGCATGTGCAAATACTGTAATTATGACGAGGAAGATTATTAGGAGTGTGAATCGCAAACAATCACTGAACATTATTCTGAAAACCGCAAAAAGTCTTCACGAATTTTTAAAAAGTTTTTGCTGTTTATTGAATATATGCTCTATATGCTCTGAACTATTTGTCTCTTGGACCAGTCATTTAGTTTCAGTAGGTAACCTTTCACGAAAGGACTTCTCAAAAGCTGCTGTCAGGAAACGTGTCGAAACTGGCATTTTTTATTGTCAAGGTGATTTCTTGGTTTCGTAAACGTCATTCCTACTATTCAAGAAATTAAAAGCAATTTACAAGAAGAACAAAAATGAAAATAAACGTTTTCACATTTCTCACGTAGCTTTAAATTCTAAAATTTTGACTTTGATTCACATAGTAATTGCCACTGCTTAAATCGGAAAACACCAACGACTGACTTCAAACTACAATCAAGTCACATGTTTGTCTTGTGATCTGCTATAACGCCAGGCTGCACCCGAGCCAAACAACAATTGTTCCGCAATCATTGACCGTATAACCGGAGATTATGCTTAGCTCAGATTATATGTGGGATCACTGTAACACACACGACGTAGCTATGTCGTGTTAGAGCACGAAAACCGCCGCTAGCCTGACGGGAAACGTGATCAACACACGCATTGTTTATAATAGTTCGAAGGGAATCAGTTACTTTGCCGCCTGAAGCGCCATCCTGAGCCCAGCAAATCGTTCATTCACCGCTGGCACTGCTGTGATGAACACAACTATAATGTAAAACTGCCATCTTTTCTGTACGCGGTGTACAGAATTGTTGCGCTGCTGTGTAACTTTCTATGGGTCATCGAAATCCAGAAATGCAATGAAACTTGCCAAAACAACTTCCTGGTGGTGGCGCTAAAGCGCCAGCGTGTTGCTTTTCGTCGGAAATGCTTGAGCCAGTGTTTTGTTGAGGGTGAGAAGCGACGATGGTCATTCATGCGAAAGCATTGAGCACGGCCGCTTCTAATTCGTAAGACCCCTTACCTGACAACCACGTCGAAGCCCTCGTGTTTCTGGAAATGTCGGACAAACTAAGCAACCAATATTCTCAGCTTCTGTGATATATTTCTGAAGCACAGGGTCGTCGTCCGTGAAGGGGGCAGGAAGTCCCGTTGGTAACCGGTTCTTTCCCATTTCATGTTTGGTGTATAGTATAAAGTTGCGTTTTGGGTAAAATCATGTGAATTTTACGAACATATGTGGTGAATTTCGCGTGATTTGCTGATCAGAAGTAGCAGTTACGACCGGTTTGAATATGTTTAAAAACGTGGACCTCCATCTGTTGTTTGGCTCCTCCAGTGGTTAAAACGTGGCGGCACTCTCCCGGTGGAAAACGTAAAACCAGTCCCGTCGCCACGGGGGGGTTTGGTGGGTTTATCCCCCCCAAGTAAAGCTTCAAGCCCCCACAAGTTGAAATATGAAACATAAATCAGTGGAGGTTTTGTTAAATTTTTGAATGTCAAGCCCCCTATTGGTGACTTTCTCGCGACGGTTCTGCCTGAAAGAAACAACCATTTAAGAATTTTACAAAGACTTTTGGGAATTTCACACACGTTTAATGAAATACAATGCGCGCGGGATGCTGTCCCGCGTGTTGGTTTCGAGCGGCTTTGCTTTGTTGGCAACAGTTTTCGCCCAAGTCGACTGCCTTGCACTGAGCAATACAACGATAGCGTTTCCTGGTGAAACTGAAAATGATCACGTAAGTTCAATATTGCTGCAGTGTCTGGGGACTCGAAAAAGGTGAAGCACTTCGATTTTTTTCAAATATTCCTGCCTTGTATTCATATCTCGTGAGCTGAGGAATGCTTTTCATATTTGAGGTTTTACATTCAGAACAAAAACTTACCGTCTCTTACGTGAGAGGCGTAGATGGACATTAATGTCCACTTCAGCATTACTTCTCCTCACAGAATCTGAATACGAGCAGACGTTGTCATTACTTTAACAGCAACACAGCAATGTTTAACGCAGATCTATATTTACGCATTGTCTGCACTACAGTCACATTCTCTTCTATTCAAGACAGCGTCGTGTTTCAACATTTTTATAGCATTTAAAATCTGCGCAAATACTTTCCGGCTCTTCAGCCGAAATTTTGCGAGGCCTTTTTCTCTGCTTATTTTTCGTGCTGTCAGCATAATGCGCCTGACGACGTCGCCGGCACGTGACTGTAACGAAAGCCGTTTGTTTGTTGACGGTGGAGGTAGCGACGCTGCTCGCACCAGCGCCATTGTCGGCTGATGCTTGTTGCGGGGGCGGGTCGTCCTTATCAGTCAAGTACACACGGTAGGCGGGTTTGCTTTCTGTCTGGGCGGTATTTGATTTACACGATTCGGAAACCGACGACAGCATCAGGCAATCGCATCCACTCCTCAACCGCAATTGAAATCGACTGACCGCGTGCTTCGCGTTGACATCTATGACGTCAGGCTCCTCTTTCGGATGAGAAACGGAGGCATCAACGTAACAGCACCTTTCCCGGTAAACTTTGTCTGAAGCTCCGAAGTTGCAATAGTCACGAAATTGTGGATGCCAGTGGGTGAATGGTTCGAATTCTGTTGTTTGGGGCAAAGCTCGCAGTCGTTTCAACAGTTTGTCTACGGCTTGAGCACCAGACCAGTGCAATACACCACGAAATTTGGTACAGAGCACATTTTGAAAGTATTTCAAAGCTGCAGAACAAACAACAACGCGAAGAATTCCTCCTTCGTTTTTTGCATTCGGTTTTGAAGCAATGTTGTTTTTTTCATTTTATGTTTCTGAGAGAGTAATTAAAAAGTGCAGGTTTCACGGGGCTCGTCCAACGGTTCTGTCCGATTGCTCGTCACCGTCTGGCGGCTGGGACGACGTCGCGGAAGGTGAATCGAGGTTCTGAGGGCCAAAAGCCGTGGGTGCAACGTTCAATGGTTCCCCGACAGTGTTTCTTAAGCTGCAAAGGGAACAAGATCTTAATTCACGCCTGGAGTTGAATGAATGGACTTTGTAACCGGAGACCCTTGCAACGCCACTGGGTAGACTGAAGACACTCGTTACGCAATCGGGTAGGCTGTGTGCGTGCGAGAAAGACTTTGTTCCAATTTTTTCAGCAAACATCAGAAAAGGTTTCGTCACAGAAACTTCAGAATGCCTTTAAAGCCAGCGCCGAAACGAGCGCGTGTTCGAACTTGAAACATGTGGATCAACAATCTTTTCCCTATTTTTCAATACGAGAATGTTTTGGGTTAAGAAAGTGAATCAATGAAAGAAATTACCACAAGTCACTCGAAAAATGTTCTTTTAGACTGCATTTCGGCAGAAAACCGTTTATTTGTGGGTAATGCCAGTGCACTTTACTCCAAACATAAGCGTTGCCAGCGAAAAGTCGCGAAACAGGCGGTTTGGTATTATCTCTGGCCAGACATGCGCCATTAGCGTTGTCTGCCAATCAATTTCTTCTCTGACCTTCGCATGAGTATTGTTAAGTCGAACAAACAGGGCTTTACATAACAAACGCTGAACAATGAACAAGGACTACTTCGTTCACCGGCATCTTTGCAATAACGTCTGTAGTCTGGAAATAAGTCAAAGGATTAGCGCGAATGAAAGAAAGTGTTCGATAGCTGCACTTAAAATGTCTATCTAGATGCAGATAGACATTTTAAGTGCATTAAACGTTTAGGCGTAAAGCAGAGCACAGGATAATTCAACAAATTTGCCATCCATTACCCACATTCTCTAAAATTCTAAATCGACCGAAATGATCAGTTGAACACATGGGCGTCGGACTGGTGCGGCCAAGGGTCCTAGGATCCCCCTATATTTTGCAAGTTTGTATTGTCCTATTAACGTTTTAATAGAAAAATATTATTCTCTTAATTTATATAACTAAATAAAAGTTCACCACTGCTTTTCCTTGGAAATATACTCTTGGCCACCCCCGGGAAAAATCCATTATTTGCACCCCTGGAAATAATCCTTCCGACGCCCATGGTTGGAACTGAAAGTTGAACAGAATTTAGCGGTGGCAGCCAATGCTGGTTTTGCTGCTCAAACGAGGGTTGTCGTGTCACGATCGAATATCTGCTTTGCTCAAGTTGACATTTATCTAATACAGGCCCACACAAATTCTGATCAAATCATTTTCCCTCAGAAATTAAACCAAAGACAACAGGTGTGTTGACTGCGAAAAACATGTAAGAACTGTGTAGGAGACAATGAATCTGAGTTTCGTCACTCAACACAAAGTTGTTTTTTTCTCCACGCTTTCGAAGAACAAAGTCTCTTTAACAAAGCCACTGTGAAGCAGACGCAGCACTGAAGATAGGGTGGTAGGTAATGCATCAGCGAACACTTAATATCTGAGGTAGTGTATCGCTCAACCTCTTTTCATTCCAGGTACCCTTGCAGTCAATTGCTTCAGGTACCGTTATCAAGTGGATTGGAAGCTGCTTGCTCCTCCATAACACCTTACGTTGGATTTTGAGAGTTTATAGTTCGCCCTAATATGATCTCGTGGCGCCCCTGATTGAACTCTGCCTAATGTTCATGGTGCCACTATTCGGGAAATAATAAAAACCAAGAACTTGTTTTGACCACGCAATGCCCCTTGGAAATTGCGCGGCAAGTGCACATACGTTAAAACAAAGGTTTCAATATTTTTATGTGAGTTTCGACCAAAGTGTGTGGTTTGAAAAACTGGAATTCATACTTAAAAGTATTTCGCATCGCAGGAAAGGTGACTAGTTGCTTCGCGAAGTACAAGTTCTTAGAATATTTTTGGCCGGTCTCTGATTATGTTAGTCTTGCGGAAGAGCTACCAAGAAGGCATTAGCAGCCAGGGTAAGAGAAACCCATTCAGAGTAGTGTGAAATCATTCTTAGAGACTGTAATAAAACGACATTTCCACAAACACCAAGGTTGCAAGGCGGAAGTGATTTCTTGTTCAATCAGTGTGAATTGCAACTTAGCTATCGGTGGTATTTTTGAAATCTGTAGAATTACCAGAAAATTAAAGATTCAGCAGTGGTTTTATTTAATCAATAACTGTTTTCAATCAAAAATGAGGAAAACCGATTTCTTTGAAAAGATAATTGCTTTTTGAATTAGTGCCAGTTTTACATCTTTCTGCAATTTTCTAACACCGAGCCTTGCTATAGATGATTTTAATGAAAGAATCTAACATTTTGCGCGTCATGTAATGAAACTAGCAGACAGTGAAGACAGCTTGGTTTTGAAACATTCAACACAAATCTATTGAAACTATTGTTTATTACGACGCTTTTTTAAAATAAATTGCATATGTTTGATATAAAGTCAATATGCTTAAAAACAACACGTGTATCTGTTGTTGTTTGAAAACAGCAGAGTTTAAGACTATGCTCTGGGGAAGGACACCGATAGAATTCAGGTTCAGAAAATGCACTGATTATGAAAGCTTTTTGTTGTAACGTGCATTACATTCTTGCCCTTCAGTGCTTCACTTGCAGCCCTTCTGTTCGTACTGGGTGAAAATTGGGGTTTCCTTACTTAAGCCAAATTTTGAAAGTTGAAAACAAAATCAGGATTGTTAAGTGTTGTGTGAAGAGCTCAGTCAAAAGGAAACTGTTAGGAATGTTTGTGATTGTTTTGAAACGGAAGTGACAACAATAAACCGGATGCAGAAACAACAAATGTTAGTTTTTTGTAGACCGCTTAAGCGAGCCGTGCTTGAACCTCTATTTGCAGCCGTTAATGGAGTGCCTGACCGTCGGCGTCCAACTAACTGCACAAATCATCAACATTATTTGGAAAGAACACACAATTCCGGGCGTGAAGTTGCCATAACAATTCCCAACAGGATTTCGCTTCACGCCCGGAAAACTACGCGCAACCCAGGTGTTCGGCAGTCACGACTTTCTCTGCTGTCGTTTCATGATTCGGAAGAAAAATAAATGCGGTCGATGAAGTCGGCCTGACTTGTTGCTGGCATATACGCAGCAAGTGCGACTTTAAACAGCTGAAAAACTGCAGAGTTTTTACTGAACGTTTCAGACAGGAGCAGCCATACATAATAATCTTTCAGAAAATGTTTGCGTTGTCTTGGTAATTTCGTTAAACAGGCATGCGCGGCAAATCCATCAAACTTGAATGACAAATGAGTATGCCCGCGTCCTCCTGTGTTGCAAACGTTCCGAAAACCGCCCTCTGCGCATGGCGGTACCTTTGCTTGAACTCAAGTTCACAAGCGTCGCTTAAGGCTCAGTTGGGCAGAGCGTGCAATCGCAGCTCGCATCCGTTATGTTCAGCTTCTGTCAAAGCAAATATGCAAGCAATGCGCGTAGTTCGAGGTTCAACACGCGGTAAATCCATGGTGCTTTTTTTCTGCGATTGCTCGACAGCGATTGCAACACATTTTCGACGAAATCGAATCGTGGCTTCAAGCTGAACTTTTGCTGCCTGCCAAAGACGAAGATGATACTGTATATTCAACAAACAATGCCCTGGCAGCAGCAAGATGAAGAGGTCAAGAAGCGTCTTTGACCACGGCCGAGTTTGCGTATATAAATCCAGATACCAAGTTGCATTTTTTTTCTTTTCTGAGATCAAGAAAAAGCCAATGGGGCAATCTGGTGCCAACATAATTATTATGTTTTCTAGCAATGTTGTAAAATTTCATTCAAGATATTGCGAGAAAAACGGCGCACTTTATCGCTTTCACGCAAACAGCAAAGCAAACTGTAAGCACGTTGTACGATATCCTCTACAGCATCCCCACAAGGACAACAACCGAATAAAGTCTTTCTTTTGGACGATAGAAACAATGTATGTTACACTGATCAGATGAGCTTTTATTTCATCGTAAAAACGTTGGGTAAAGTCTGTTCACTCTTTCTCGCTTATTTTAGAAAGCGTAGCAAAATGATAACAAGTTTCATTTCAACTACATGTTCCTGTTAACAACAGAGTAAGCAGCTGCAGAGGAATATTACCTGAAAAAAGTACCTTGTTGTTTTCAGAAAGACATCAAGGGGCACATCATCTTCTTGAAGACTTTTTCCACACTCGTGTTGCAAAAGCGTACGTGGCGGTACATTGTCATAATTTCCTGTTTTGGTCTCCTGTGCTTTACCGCAACCTACGCCAGACTGAAGCATGACAAATGCCTCCTTTGCAGTAGCTTTTTTTTTACAAACGTTTTGTTTTACAAGATTATCTGCTATCAACAACGGCAGTGAGGCTACTAAGAAACAAAGTTGTTACCAAACGAATTTACGTGGGGGGGGAAGACGCAATCAAATTATTATTGGCGAGCAAAAAGCGTATACAAACGCTTACCAAGTATTTTTTTGCTTTTAACAACGTTGATGGGTTGAGAAAAAGGTCTCGTCATGGTTTTGGATAACAGCGCAAAATCCTGTTAACTAGAATTTCAAACGATTTACTCGATGTCACCAAAACGGGCTTCCCAGAACAGTTGAAAAGCGACCGCAAATGGTACAAATTTGCAGCGGTCTTATGCAGAAAATCCGACTTTCGAAAAAAAACATTTGTAAATGTAAATACGTTATGTAGACTACTCGCCATTTTCCGACTTCAGAAGAGTGCTACAAGCTTAATGTCAAAATCGACACTTATCTTGCATGCGGCTTGCCGCTACAGAAAGAATGCAGTCGTCTTCACCACGATGAGCAATGCGAGTGGGTGGAGCAACGTTTTTGGCGGGCGCGGTTGCACCGGGGGCGAAGCGGCTGACCAGGCTAAGTAACAATTCTAGGCTGCGCTACTTCGGACAGCGGAGTTATCGCAACATCAGCTTCTACTCCAGTTTGCGGCGGAACAAAACGAAGCTGATGATGCTTGAAAGTCTAACCCTAAAGTTCGGTCACGCAACGGCAGTAATGTAGATTGGGCAACAACTGTTGCGCAAACCATTCGGAAAATTAGAGGTTCCTCAAGAAAATCTCTGCAGTGTTATTCTAAATGTGCTTGTTGGTGTTTTTACGGAAGGGTGCCTTTGACCGCGGTTTGAAACTTCAGTTGACAAGGTATATCTGTTGGCATATGTTCAAGTCACGCGTTGTATTGGAACATTTCTTTCATGTCTTTTGTTTTCTCTGTAAACCTCATTTGAAATTATCAAAACCCGACTGGTGCCACTGGCTAACGTCCAAGCTTATTCTTAATGGCACTCTTCCGCAAATTAGATGTGAATTTGTTTTCAAAACAGCTGTCTCTAGCTGAAGACGTGCTATTCTTTTTTGAATCACTTCGGAAATAATGTACAGGTTTATAAAACAAACAGCGAAAATGAAGTGATGATTGCGCTAAAGTTAGCAGCATCTTGATCAATTGTTCCTTCGCAAAAACCTCCAACGATCCGCGTCTAGCCTCCAAGTTGTAAGTAACGACCCTTTCGAATAATTTGAAAACGGATCATATAATTGAATAAGTCGTGTTCTGGTAGATTCGGAAAATGTTGTTGAATTACTTGTTAACGATTTTCAGTCGCAAATATACAAGAATCTATCGATGGAGGTAGCACCACTTTGGACAACAGCGTCATAACATGACTGGGTTATAAGTTACTTCTTATGAGCGATCAAGCATTTCAGCAGGAAATATACCCATAAATGATTTTTACATTGATACCACGAATCCTTAGCCATACGAAATCAGTTCAGTGCTTTGCAAAAATTGGAAACCTCAAACCTCCACATTTCATTAGAAAGAAAGGATAGAAGCCGATATGTGGAAACAACATTGTAGCCAAGCGGCAAATCAGCGCGCTGGGGTTCATCTGTTCTAACCACAGCTCGTAGATATGGGTTGGTAAACGGTGTTTCCTGGAGATAAGCTCAGTGTAAACATTCACAGAATAAACATAAATCCTCACAGACACTGGCTCCCATCGAACCCATGTCATAGAAGTCGAGCAGGTTGACTTGAAATCGAGGGTAAGTTGGAATTGATTCATTTGCGATTTTGCAATCCACCGAGAAAGGAAAACAGTGTTTCAAGTTTCATACTTGTCGATTTAAATGTTCAATTTTTTTGACAGCAAAGTCAGAAGCAGCCGATTGAAAAAAGCGATTCTTTAGTAAGCAATGCTAAGCTTCTTACTAACGCCAGAAGCAGTGTGCAGATGAAGATGTGATTGGACAAAAACCATTAGGATTTTGCTTTTATTACAAAATTAATAAAAAAAGGAAAAAGAAGTGATGTTACTATTCCAAAGGAACTTGAGTTTTCTGCTGTTTAACAAAGAGGCACCCGGTGCATCACTGTAATAGATCCAACATACTTCGGAATTTCCCACTCGTTATTGGTTTTGGAAAATTTTTCTCCGCCTTCGCTGATTAACTTCAGTTTGCCCAAAAATGTTTCTCACAGTCTGTTTGGCTGTTGTCAGCAAGTCACTTAAATAGCAATTTAACGCTGTCGCTCGCTTTCGCTGCAGTTAAGAACAAGATTTGAGTAACGCGGCAAAGCACTGCGAATCGTCATAACTTCCATCTCAAGTTGGGAGGGAATCATGATCTGTAAGTTGCTTGATGACTGGTTTCGTTACTTACACCGCAGGTGGATATAGACGGTACTAAATCAGTTTAAACCAGTTTATCAACCTGAATGCAACAAACGCACGTACGACAACTAACACAGTCTCTGAATGACTGGCATGGTTTTACAGAAATGCCTCGAGTTTCGCTTCGACAGAAAGCTGTGTAAGCCTACCAATAGCCAAGCGTTGAACAACCATTTGTCACGACGTCTGAAACCCACCACTCTGATCAGCGTTCAACTTATGTCAGCAACTTTCACACGAATTTTACTAATAAGATGACTCGTACGTCTCATATGTCATTTTTAAAGCTACGAAACTGATCGATATGTTTGTGCATAAATCAAACCCCGGAAAAAGTTTCGTTAGTCTTGTTTCAGTTTGTTTAGTTCCAGAAGGAACTGCCATGGAAAGCAGAAGATTTGATGATCTCTAACAAACTACTGTACGTTGTGGATATTTCTGACGAAGATTTAGTTTACTTTTTGCCTCGATAAAATCAACATGCGTTTCAAGCAGTGCTTTTTTGGATTGTCAGTTTAAAATTCGAAGCAATTACATGCAAGTGCTTAAACACAACCGCTCTCCCGTACACGGGAACTACTTCTCGGAGTTCCGTTATCAAAAGTGGGAGACATACCGGTAACTGTTTAGACCTTGCGTAGTGTGGATGCAGCTCGAATATTTTGCATCGTTTGCAAGCCAGTGAATCGTAGTTCAAGCCGCAACGGTGACCTTCTGGGTAATAACCCTGTGCTTGATGTTGAGCTTTTGCTTTGTGCTGAAAATTCAACTCAGATGCTGCTCTCCAGCGGTTGCAACGTTCGGCCCTTTGCAAGAAAATGTTTCTGTTCGTTGACAGCCCATGATAATTGAGTCATTTTGCAACTTGTGCAAAATCATTTATCCGATCTGCATTTATGTAGAATGGGCTTTTCTTGAAACCTTATATATTTGCGACTGGTGACAAGGATTAGAAGTGCTTTATCCAACAGGTTTTTGATCCACGAGGTCCTTTGGTGGGATGAGATACGAAATGTGTTATGTGTTCAGACCAAGTAAAGAAGAAAGTTGGCATCAAATTTCCGACAAAGCAAGTTGTTGACGTCGCCAGAATGTGATTCGATGCCTCCTGGCTCTTTTCGCCTGAGTTTTGAAGCAGATTCGAAAGATGGTTTCCTCGTGGTTTATCACCGCTGGTAGATCTAAGCCGTTGATTGCTCTGAAATACTCATTCCTGTCCACTGGGCCATGAACTACACTTCGCCTTTTGCGATGCCCTTAATGCGAATGTTGCTGTACCAGTAAAGTGGCGTCATGCGTGGGCATAACGAGCCACTTCACCAGATACGCAAGAGCCCTTTAGTTATTAGGCGCTGACGGTCGGGTCACAAAGGTCGTTGCTTCGCCGCCAAATGTAATGGATCGAAATTGAAAGTCCTGGCGTTCGCGAGAGCAATGGCAAATAGCTCTTGTCGACCGGCGTCCAGGAGCAGCCAAGCGTGCAAGCTTGCCAAACAGACCTCCTGTACTGAATCCACAATCGGCAATGTATCTTCGGCCGTGTGCACGAACGTCAGCCGTAAAGCAAACCCAGAATTTCATGATAGCCTATCTACTGTAATCAATGTCGCATTATTCGAGAGCAGTTTGCATTTTTGAAACAACGTCACAGTCAACGTCACAGAGTATGTCGCATGGTAACGCGTGTTCGTTGCCGTACGTGCGTTTGTTGCATTCAGGTTGATAAACTGGTTTAAGCTGGTTTAAACTGGTTTAGCACGTCTTTATCCACCTGCGGTGTAAGTAACGAAACTAGTCATCAAGCAAAACTTCAAGATGCTTTATCAGTAACTTAGAAAATTGTAAATTTCAGAAAGTTGTAAATTTCAGAAAATACTTTCGAAACCGAAATTTCTGGTTTGACAAGAATGCTTTGAATTTCACAAAGCGGAAACACAGATTTTTTTTTCAGTGAACACTTGTTTTGATGAACGTTGTTTTCAACGGCTTACATGATTTCCCATAACTTAGTTTTTCGTTGCTTTTGTAAGATGGCCTTTCAATAATTTCAATTTTTTCTCAGAACCAACAGAATTTTCGAATATTTTTCTTTTTTGCATACCTGCATGATGAATGGTGTCGAGGAATAACTACGTTGTTTTCAGATTTGCTTTATAAACAACCTCTGTTGAGAAATGACAAAAATTTTATTGATGATTTTTTCAAAAGCTTGCCTCAACTATTACTGTCAAAATTTATTTCGACAACATCTAATCGGCAAAAGTGCATTCTTTCACTGTTCCTTGGTCGATCACCAAATCGTTTTCTTCAAATTATATAAAAAGATACACTGTACGAAAATCGTTGATTTTGAGATGTAAACAATTTACGTTTAAACAACGATACTAATTCACCATGGTGAGAGGTAGAAATCAGTGAGCAAAAGTAAAATCACGACTAAATTGTGGAAAGCACAGACTGATGCAGTTCGCAAGGGTAAGAAGATACAGGAAACAACGCTTGAGTGAAAACAGGAAAAACTATTTCAGACGACGATGTGTGGCCGCAGGTGTTAGTTTTACAAGAGAGGCCAGAATTAGACCACGGCTTTGTGGAAACTAAAATATGACTACAACTGCGTGACCACTGCAAAATGTTGACGATCCACACACAACCCACTCTTTTATACCTTTTCAAATGAGAGACACAGGAAGGCGACGGAAAATATGGATTTTCTGATTACGTCACTTTTATTATAGGTCAATATTTCGTTTAATGACAAAAATCGAACATTTTTCGCTTGTCTTGCATCTGCTGCAGTTCTTCCAACAGCTGGTTCGATTGGCGTGTAGTTTAAGTTCAGTGCTTTTTGTTTTTCGCCAGCGTTCGGTCAAATATTTTTAAACAGAGAATCGTATACTTGTGATCAAGAGCAACTTTAGCACTTCCACATTTGAGAAGGTCACTGACCAGGTTTTATTCAAAGTGTCGCTTTTTCAGATTTTATGGTTGTTTTCTGTACGTTTTGCATTTTTGCGTTACATGGGGCGAAGTCAGTTACTTCGACAACTCCTAACTTCATCTGTATTAGGGTATTGCTTTAAATTTAAAGCGTGAAGCCCTTTGAGAGATCTTGTCTCGATATTTTCATTGGCTACAAACGTCTCTTTCTTAATACAACAGCTTTATTCCTAACACGTTTAACTTCATTTTATCTGATATCTACTGTGTATCCAACGCCGAAGGCCTGAGTCATACAGTTAATGAGCCCTCCGTGTGATTAATCTGAAAGGTTAGGCGTAGGCGTGCAACTTAGCTAACCAAGAGGGACCAGTGCTTGGTTTCCTTTTGGACTTCTTGATGGAACAGACCTGTTCCTTAGAGCGAACGAACTTGTCGATAACTCCAAACCACAACGTACAGTGTTGACCAAGTCACTTACATCGAGCTAGCCTGTGCTTATTTAACGTGACTAGCTACTGAGTGCAAGAAGCAGTGGGAAGTGAACGCTTTGGTCCGGACTTGCAGGAATACCACGCGTTCACTTCTGTTATTTGTATTCGAAGCTATCGGAAAGCTCAAAAGAACGTGATATTTTATAAGAAAAGGATTGGGCATTCACAGCATGAACAAGTACGGCAGTGGATTGCACTTAAACAAACACGACAGGCTTCATTAAAAGCAAACTCAGGTGAAACGATATTAACCCTTTCGTCTGTGCATAAATTCATGTTTTACTGTTTATATCTATCATGTCGCTGGGCAAGCCGTTCGCAAATCTCAAATATGTGTGATGACATCTACCCAGAGAACACAACTCGTCGCTTCTTGTACTCATGGGTTTTAAAATATATTGAAGTGATGAGGTTTTGTATCATGTTAATAACACATGGATTTGAAAAGTGAGAGTAGCATAATTACACTACATTTTTGTATGATGTTGAATGATGTATTGCAGACAAAAGCATTAGAATCTTGTTACATGCCATTTTTGACGTCTGTGGCGTGCAAGTGGTTTGTAGACGTCAAGCAGGGATACTTTTTGGTGTTCTTTACAATGTCTATTTGCTTGACGTTTGCATTGAATTTATTTTCGTTTTCACTCTTCTCTTGCCAGGCATGCTGCACGTGCGACTGAGGGGACGACGACGAAAAAACTTAGATTCTGAAACAACGCTCAGCAAACTACAGTAATTACTTAGTGAAAATGTTAAGTGTTTTTGATGAATGGCCCGGCAGTGCCTGCGGGATGTTTCAACACCGTTCAAAGACTTTTGTTTGCTCGTCTGTCGCTTTGACCATTTTGGTTGTTGATATATTTGCCTTTCATGTTTGAGATAAGACAGGCTGAACTTTAAGAGTTATTTGGTTAATAAACTTTACTCGAAAACGCACAACTGTTCGTGGATATGGCACGGAATCGCTTCTGGTGCTTTGACGTTCTGGCGAGCGAAGTGCGTTCCTATGTTTGCATTGCATGTTCGCACTGTGTATGCAGCTGAGGGGTGCACGTCAAAAGAAGACCGGTGCATGCGTTTCCAGTCCTCCTCTTGCAATCAATTCTTCACAGGACATCTGACATCCCCACAAACATCCGGGGCACTGTTCTTCCTCCCACTTTTCTGCAGAAATTGGTCAAACACGCATAGCAGTGTCAACTCTGGCGTTACACATAGTTTCATAAACTATCCGGCTGATATCTTTTCTTTGATGTTCATCGCGGGACGTGCTTTGCTTTATATTCTCTACTACTATAGAGAAACCACAGATGTAAAGTTTTGTAAAAACCTGCAAAACAAAAACGTGCTTGTTGCCTTCAATATGGAATTGTTTGCTAAACATTTTTCCCAAGCAAGGCACCTGCTTCAGAAACGCTTAATATTTTACTTTGAGCATTAAATTTGGCGGCATATCGTTAAATTTGGCGGCATATCCATTCAATTTGGCGGCATATCCGTTAAATTTGGCGGCATATCTGTTATCCAGCCACAGTTTGTCTACATTTAAACAAAGCGATGCCAGAACGTGTGGTTTATGAGCTCAACGTAGCAAATATTCCACACATTTAATAAGCACCTGTAAACAAAAAATGACGGGGCAAACGAGAGACATGTTTCTGTTGAAATATTTGCTCATGGTTTAGATTGTTTAAACATTTTTCGAACTGTCTCGAACAATAATTTCCAAGAAATGATTCCGATATAAATATAGTAGATGCTTTAGAACGTTTTATCTTCTCCAGATGAGTCGAGCGTTTAAACAACAGGTTTTACGATATCTAAGCAACGGCGAAACTATATATGATCAATTATGATTTCTATTCAAGCTGGATACACTTTAAGAAGCATCATAAAATTTAATGCTAAGTCTCGAAAATTCTTTAAACCTTAATGTCATTTTTATGAAGCGGAGGATTTAATCCTTCTCAACTTAAAGCACACAAATGTATTGTTTGTACGTAAAAGATTTCAACAATTCTTATTCTTAAAATATAAAATATTTCAACAAGTCTTTATTCACTGGAAATAAGTTTTTGCCCAAAATTGTCAAACTAATATTTCCAAACGTATCTTTAAACTTATCAGTACACGCAGTTCCTCAGACAGCGCAACGTTTCGAGTTTCGAGAAAAAAAACTAATATTGAAATAAACAGTGTATTCAATTGGTTGCAAAAGAANAAACTTACATTAAATCTGTCTAAAACCAAAACTATTTTTATTCAATAATCATAACCGANCTGTAACTCTNAACATAAATTGCAACAATGTTCCATTAGAACAAGTTNACTCTANTAAATACCTAGGCACCACAATTGATTCCAATTTAACATGGAAAGAACAGATTGCTTCAGTTGAAAAGAAAGTAGCTCAAGGATGCCACGCCCTCTTCAAACTTCAGCCAATTTCTGATATCAAAATATTACGGAAAGTCTACTTCTCTTTAATTTATCCTCATCTCCAATATGCAATTCTGACCTGGGGTAGAGTCCCTGCAACGTATTTAACTCATCTGAAGGTACTTCATAACCGTTCGATACGCTGTATTTGTAAAATATCTAGAGCTGCTCACGTCCCAATGCTAGATCTATATC
>JGI24159J19872_10001438_pt1 | contig 26169 bp, 12 predicted proteins | sample Ectturendosymbi4_FD_19872 | JGI IMG/M metagenome (IMG submission 19872)
AAGTGCGCAAAAACTTGAAAGTTGGTGCACAACGTTAAAAGCATGGCAACTTCAACATTTGAATGTAAATTTGTTCTGCGCATTGGATTCATTGTAAAGGCTTACTGCTCGATGTCCAATGTTGGTTTGATACACTATAATTAACATGTTAAAAAACCGCAAACCATGAAGTAGGTTTGCTTACAAGCAGTGCAATCCTTGGAATACAAAGCGTTGCTTTCTATGCGCGTTAATACTAAGCCGTAAAAATATTTGCATTTCGATTTTGGCAAAACACGTAGCACAACAATTGATTATGTTACATGAAAAGCAACTGTGGATGCCTGTAATCGTATAGATTATGTTGCTCACGATTGACATCCCTTAGACAAACTGGCGATTTTTATTCAACGTTGCTGTGCATTTTTTTGTTCAGCGAAACGTTTGATTTGTCACAGGCGCAAAATTTTTGTTGCTGTTCTTGTGAACGTTGTAAGCATCTAAGAAAATGCAAATGGTAACGAAAACAGACAATGCTATTATTAAAGTGGTGTAATGTCATTCACAGTTCTCAAAAACGATATTTTTTTCATAAGACTAAAGTCGTCAGATTAGAAAAAAGGGAATCATGCAGTTGTTTTGAGCTTAGTTAGCACAATCCAAGGCACGAAGCTCAAAGTGAAGACCCGTGGGACCACGCTTACAAAAATAGCGTTTCCCCAAATTAGCTGCAATTTGAAAGAAAAGCTGTGACGCCTGTAAGAAAAAGAACGTGTGATGTAGCAGAAAAGCGACATTTCGTTACAAAGGTGAGTTTTTCGTGCTAGTTTAAACGAAATTAAATACGACTACGTAGATTCCAAACAACATTTTTGTCTACAGTAACATGTTGAGCCAACAGACATGAAAGCACTTCGCAAAAAGCAAACGACACTTCCCGCAGTGGCGTACTTCGGGTTTCCCGCGCCTGGGGACAATCAGTTTAGCCACTCCCACCCAGTCCGTTCGTGGCAGCATAAAATAAAGGAAACACTGCATTCTGATGCTTTAGTTGTAAATATCTTATTCCAAGGACAAAGTTTTCTTGCTTTTGCTACTGAAAATTTATCGATTATTTTCTCAAAAAGCTGATATTATTTAAATGTGTCACATATTTTAAACTACAAAATATCTAACGCCAGTGTAGTGTCTCGTAAGAAGTTTTGCTAGCAATTTTCTAACCTGAAGTTCTATAATCATGTCTCTAGAAATGCTCAGTTTGTAGGTGAAATCACATAAAACGCAGGTAGCAGCCGAAGCAGTGGTTAGGCAGGGGTCAGTAAAAGTAGGCTATTGAGGGAAATGCAAACTTATAAAAAACAAAACATTCTTCACCAATATGCTTGTTTCTGTTCAGCAACATGTTGACCTCAAAAATACTAACAAAGAGTGTAGAAAACCATTCTCAATGTTGTGGGTGCGTGAATAGCTGCAATAAATTTGTTTCAAATAGACCTTGTTAACCATCAAATTGCCTATGATACTGTGGTGAAAAGTTAGCTCCACCCCCGTTGCCTCCCTTTAGAAAAAACAGGGGAAGCAATGCCCCCGCTCTCTGTGCGTCCCTGGGAGTAACTCAAAAGTACACAATTATAGCCTAACTAATGTACTCAACGCTGTTGCCTATTTGCAATTAGAAGTTTGCAAAAATAGTCAGGATTTATTTAAACATCCTACAAATAAAAACCATCATAATTACCTTCAGAACCACATCAAATCCACTTCAACATGAAGTTTGTGAAACCATCAAAGCTCAAGTAATTTCCTAAACATCATATCTGTTGTCGTAACAACATACTGTTAAGGTTTATCGCTGCTCTAAGAAAAGCATGCGCAGTTGCACGCACTGTGAATGCTGGATTCCCGTCCATTGTGACATAACTATAGAATGAGAGCGAAGTGGGAAAGTGGGGAAGTTTGCAACCCTGGCTATCTGAAAGCATTGTGACGCAACCGAGAGTCAAACCACTTGACGGCGCTGGTTGCTGGAAACGCAAGCGACGCCTTAAAACGTCACTGAGGTTCGTAATTGCTGTCTTTGCGAACCTTGGTGATCTTGATAAGATTTTGCTACTAGGTATCAACGACTAGCATTCGACATTTGTGAATCGTAATTACTAGCATCCGCCGACATTTCGTATATGTTACGTGACATTTCAACCTCAATTTACACCCTCATAATGCTGCGCCCGGGGCAGATGTCTCCCCTTCCCCCCTGGCTACGCCACTGTTTTCAAGACAAAATCATAAGTTTGCTTCAAGTTATACATACAGCCAAATATATTGAAGTCGAACCAAGCTAGAAAAGCTGTCGTATTGACATATACTTCAAAACAAAAACCGTGGTTGCACATGCAGCGAAATATTGAAACCAGTGCCATATTTTTCCAAGCATTCAATTCAGTCATACGCAACTTTACCAGTAGCATTAGTCAATGCTTCAAAGTCCCAACTGCTTTAAGTTTGTCGCTGATGCTGAGTTTTTACCGAACCAACGCAGAACCTATCGATCAGGTCAAAAGCAACCTCAGCTAAATCTTTCCTAATGCTGCCATCTTACTGCAAACAAATCATCCAAAATCAACGCAAAACTGTGAGAAGAGCAGTTTCTATCAACGTGTGCTGACGGAAGAGCTCTTGCGAACTTCTTCCTTTGGCCACCACTCACACCAAGGTAGCGAATAGCGGTAAAATGGTGATAGGTCGCTACCGCATACGCTACTTTTTTCCAAAAAGAGCGGCGNTATCGCTAACGCTACTGGAAAATTAGCTCGCTANTNCTCAGCTCTGCTGACATCTAACCAAAATATTTTAATTTACACAACAAACATCATAAAAGTAATTGCCAGACTTTATTTCTTTATTCTGAGAAGCAAAATAACTGAAAAATACTAACAGGTCAGCATTTTCGCAGAGGTCAGAAATTTCTGACCTGTTGTTGATTTTCAGTTAATTTACTTTTCAGAATAAAGAAATAAAGAATGGCAATTGCTTTTCTGGTTTGTGTTGTGTAAATTAAAACATTTTGGTTAGATGTCAGGTACTCACAACAAGATATAGCATGGGAAAAAGTTTAACAATTGAAAATTTTCGGACTTAGTCGTTGACCTCAGTTATTTTTCTTTTTCTAACCCTAACCCGACACACTTTCATAAACACGAAGTCCTAAGCCCTAATAATAAGTTTTATCAGCGTATTTGGTATGTAGAATATTACTGTGTGCATGTGTACAAGGTGTGAAGTCAGAAATTTCGCTTGACTTCGGGTCCGATGCCACCTCTGTTGCTTTGCTTCTAATCGGATTTAGATCCGGCAACACTGTAATTAAGTTCTACTTCAATGATTTTCCTAATGCTTGAGAACTCGTCACCATGGCATTGTTACGCTGAAATGTACAAAATTTTACGCGGAAATTTTGGTTTCCGCACTAACCAGTGTTGCCACTTCTGATGTTTTGAGAGATATTTCTGATGTCTGATGTTTTGGCAAGAAATCTGATGTTTACTGAGCAATTGTTTTTTTCCCGAATTTCTATACATTTTAGGATGGAATTAGTTAGANTCAGGCCCGTAACTANGGGGGACGAAGCCCCCCTTTNAAAAATTTTCAAACCTTCTGGAAAAATATGTTGGACATAGTTTGAAAGTATTGGACACAGTTTAAAATACTTGCACCGCTCTCAGAAAGCTCTTCGCCCCTCTTGGTGTCCCAAGCTGGTTACCGGCCTGGTTAGATTGATGACTTTTTTAAGCTTCTTTCATCAATTTCTCACCCTCAGGTGTGTTTGGTAATTGTTTCAAACTGAAGAAGCTCTCTTCATAGCGTTGGGAATAACATTTCTGTGATGTCCACGCAACTGGCCCCAGTGGCAACACTGGCACTAACCATGTTTAACTTCGGTATGAAGCACCAGGATTTCTAAGCTAAGTTGCACTATGAACTATTTTTGCTCATAGTCATATCTTTTGTGGAAAGCACAATACGGGCATGAATAAATAAAGTAATAGCGATTGTATACAGTGGTGACAATTTGTGTTTCATGCTTCCAAGGACTACATTTAGAATTAGGAGTTAATCCAACTATTGAACTAAGTAAGTGTAATGAAAGCCGTGATGAAAATTTTCCTTACCACCGTGGTGCCAACTTTGTTTGACTGTTGTTTTTATGTTAGAAATGTCGCAGATTCCAGTATGGTTTGTTTTTTTAATCTGCATTCCAAAAAGTATTGCAACTTGAGCTCTAATATCTGAATTTGTAGATTAGTTTTGTATGAGTTTTGACAAACAAGCCATTTCCAACTCATTTTGAAAAACATTAAGTTTTAGATGTCTAGAGAATTTCTGATAGCATTTTAGTGTTGGTGTGACCAGTGTGTTATTTTTGCCCCTAGATTAGAAATCCTTTTTAATGAGTAGCATATTTGTATGTGATAGACAAATTTTTGGCATGGACATTACAAGAAACTGCTTCCATCCATTATTCAGGTTGGCTGTAAAAGGCGTAGCTCTGTAAATAGCGGAGCTTGGTTGCAGAGGTTTGATGATGTAACCGGAGTGGAAAAAAGTTGCATTGCAAAATTAAAAAAAGGAAAAAAAGTGAAGGAAAAATGTTGTATCACTGCAACTTAATATGCCTTTCCCCCAAACATGGAAAACATAGAAGTTTACGATGCTTCAAAATTTTATACATTCACAACTGTTGAAACATATTTTTTCGTCCCCGAACCGTTGTGAAACTCAGATAACCAAAAATTATAAAACTTCAAAATAGGCTTTTTTTACCGTAGTGTAACATCACCTTTTACAGTAAAATTATTTTTGCTACTGTTTAGTTCTCATTGCTCAACGAAAAATATCGGTTTTAACAACTCCAGTTACGTCATCAAANATCCGCAACCAAGCTCCGCTATTTACGGAGCTCCGCCTTTTACAGGCAACCTGTTATTCATTGTATTCCATTTTTGGAACTCNGTGTGAAAGACAAAACTTGGCAAAATTGCTGCATGCAAAAAAGTTTTTTGGACAATGTCACGCATACAAAACTGCTCAATTCTACTAAGATTTTGCTCATGTTTTTACCGAGATCATTTTTCAAGAAATAAGAAAAATTGGTACAACTTTTATGACCAGTTTACCTTGCATTATATGCATTTTTTCATGTATTAATGGTTGGCAGACTGTAACCCATAATGTTAAAGCGTTAACTCGTAAATTATTTTTGAAACATAATTTTTCATATACTAAAAAGATGTTGTACAAAGCAGTGAAAATTTGCCGTACTGTCTTTACAACAAAAAACAACAGATAATTGCACAGAAATTTTAAGCAGAGGTTTATATATTAGTATTTCAGTTTTATACAGTTATGGAAAAATTATAAACAAAATTAAGGTGTAGTCTGAAGAAATTTTTTTGCTTTGGAAGAATGCACTAAAACTAAAAAGCGGCTCATGGGTTTGAGTAGTAGAAATGAGTTTGTTTGTGAATCATAAAAGCAAGCATAATGATATTTGCAGTGTAATATTGGCATTGAAAAGACAAAATTGTTCTAACAAGTTCTAAGAGGGATGAGCTCAGAGCAGTTGCTACTGAAACTGGTAGTTTAGGTTTGAATCCGGTTGGGTTATGCTGAAGACTAGAAAAATGGTACTTGTAGCCTGTGCAGCATCATCCTTAGCCATTAACGGATTGGTGCAAGGTAAAGCTTCACATAATGATATGGTGAAGATATTTGCTTCCTACTAATGCAGCATTCATTGCTGAAATAGCCACATGGACCTCAGTTTAGGGTAAGTGGAGATGGAAACATGCAGACTATTCATGATATTCCAAAGGGAATGCAGTGAGTATAAGCAAACTTTTTTTATTTTTAAGGATTATTTCAACTTGAGTTAAGTAAATGGCTGTATGACAATTATCTAAGTTGGACATCTTTCATTTTTTCAAAATAATAGGTTTTGTTTTTAATAAGTTTTTTTATGACATTGAAAGTATTCAACTTGCTTTTGTTTCTTTTCATTAACTTATTTTCATGTGTTGCTATGATTATAATTTCATTGGTAACTTAATTTCTGAAAGCCTTTTAATACTATGATGTCTTAAACCTTAGTTAGCCTAACTGTTCGAATGTCCATTTTTGTGTAAATGTTTTTGGTAAAATTGAGCCATAGTTTTTTCAAGTATCATACCTAAGCACGACCACTTTTCTAAGGTTGTTTTTCAAAAGAATAAAAATTCACCATTGTATTTTTTATAGTATAGTGATATAACTGTGTTCAGTCTTAAATGTTGTCTTCTGTGATAAAAGTTCATAGCAAAGCTTGGTCATTAATGTTAGTTTGAACAGATTTGCAGTGCATCTTTCATGAGTTTATACTCATGCAGACTGTATATTGAACAAGGTAATTCTGTCATTCAGTCTTTAGTTGAAATTATAGTGTTGAAAATCAGTGGCATGTGATCAATATTATGTTTCCTCACATTAACACCCATCACCTAATGACATTGATTTTGTGTCTTATATGTGATGGAATTAAATGATAAAATTTTAAGTTGAACACTTAATTTTTTCTTTCTCTATTATGCTTTTATTAAAAATTGTTTTGTGTGGTGGGAACTATGAAACTAAACATTAATTTTTATCTGATAATATATATTTATCCAATAATGTGATGTAATTTGTATGTGTTGTATTAATTTATTTAATGATATTAGTTTTAATGTCCTAAAATGTAATGAACAAATGCATTTTATGTAATCCTTCATCTTAGCAAACAAATGCGATTCTTCTTTTTACTGTGTGCAATTTGTGCTAACTGAAAATCTAGTGTCAACTTATATTAGCATCTACCTTTAACAGTGGCGTGCAGAGGGGGGACGAATGGGGCAACGGCCCTGGGCATCCAAGCCAGGGGCGCATCCAAAGAGTTAAGTTCACAAAAATTGAATACTGTAAGTAGATGATTTTATGTATTGTAAAGCTACTAACAAATGCTGCATGGATTTAATTTTTCGAAATTTGTTTTTTGTCTTCACTAGTTTTTACATATTCAAATGCCAGTAATCCTCACATTCTTCAATATCAGGGATCTATACTGTAGGTGTGCGGCGCACACCTAATCAAACTGATAGTGAGGTGACTTTTTCAGATTGTGTGATCAAGGGAAAATCACAAAAAAAGATTGAAAGATCATTATAGACGTTTAATTGATTTTCTGAGCCAAATTTCAAAATTTTCTGATTTCAACTTGCTTGATTGTTGATTTAGCTGACTTTTTTATGCATCACTTGTTCCCCGTTTCGTTTTTTGATGTGGCAACCAAGGTGTCCGCAATGAGGCATAACGGGTATTTGCCCTCCAGTGGAAATGGGGTCAAAGAACCAAAACTTTCTAGAAAACCTGAAGTCAACATGCTTAATTCAGATTTGACTTAATTCTGACAATGACAGTTTATTTGCGGTATGACGATCACACTGCACCAGAGNCAGGTTCACTGTTCTGGTGTCATGCAGTGATGAGCTTGCAGTTCACTCATGTCCGTNCCTTTGCNTGCTGAGACAGGTTGCGAAATTAGCGCAGGGATTGTTCTACTGTTGGTTCATATTTCGTAACAGTAACATGGCAACTAATCACCCGCCCTGGTTAGTGGTAACTAGATAAACCTGAATATATTGCTATCATTTGCCAAAATGATTTAAGTATTATTCCAAACGCTTTCGGAGCATAAGTGCATTTTTCAACAACTTAGCAATTATTTTCAAGCTCATCTGATTCGTCGAATTAACAAACTTGTTGTATTTCGATATATTTTTTCAAAAACAAATGTATGTTCCCTCCAAAAATGTGGGAGGTACTCATGATTAAGACACTAAAAAGGCAGGAAAAATGCAGAAATTCCGAAATTGCAGTTGTTGTGTCTCTTTATGGGAGATTATGTTTTTGGCGGTCAGTTGAAAACCAAAAGTCTATTCTGTTCGAAGCTTATGTTTCTACATGCGAAACAAGTTAATTACGTTGAGACATGAAAATGTGTTACTTTTCTGTATTCTTTAGTACTGCTGATGACCAAAAGGTTACAATAGCCAAAATGGCAGAATGCCTTTACAGGTTAAGTGTGAACAACTGAGGTAAACTATGAGCCATGCACGTCAACTCAGTTTGTCTTATCAACAAACCCCCTCATAGAACGCAGTTATGACGCTAGCTCGTCCATCACAATGCCAGACTTGTTGTTGCAAAAATTGGAGAACTCACACACTTATTTTTTTTCACACGTTAGACATGCAGTGCCATCTTGGCAGTAACTCCCCCTTGCTCAAAAATACAAAACTTGTGCATATTTCGATAGGAGTGNTTGACAGATCGCTTAGAAAAAATCAGCTACTGAGGAATTCAATTATTTTAAGTCTTTTTAAAATTTTAAATAATAAATTTATTGNAAGTCTTTTTAAAATTTAAGTGAAAACTGAATTACGCATATTGTCAAAAGACACCAGAGCGGGGAGATTGACTTCAAGTTACGGTAATAGGTGTTTTGCTGCATGTTCATGTCGAAGGCAGACATCTTGGAAGGTAATGCAGCGAGACAGTGACTGCTGATAGTGGTAAGCCACACAGTTTCATACTGTGTGAAAATAAGCATGAGTTTGAAAGAAGCATTGNTGNAACAACAAAGTGCTATTTGCGTGACTGTTGCCGTAACATGGTGTATTTCCTTTGCGGTGTAGAAAATGTAAAGCGTTTTGTAAACGTGCATGTATGTTGCATCGTCAACAACCTGAAAAGGGTAAACAAAAAAACAACGTTGCCCCCCCTGGAAAAATTTCTGCAGACGCCCATGGGTGTGGGGTAACCTGTGTGTGCGCTAATACAACCACACACCTGTGCTTGCAATATGCCTGTCATTTCGAACTTCGTCATTAATTGCAGTTCAGGCGGATTGATCATAACGGCTCACACAAGCTCTTATCTGTTCTGACCCCCAGTAGTTGTACATATAACAACTACATAATAAAAAATGAAAGTTTTATTGCATACTTTATGCGCATTCTCAATTCTTGTGTAGTTTCGCAAGTTTCAAACTGTCAACTCTGCGTGTCCGCAATCCCAACCGTATACCTACTCTGCTAGACTGCTACTCGATAAGAGATTCGCGCAGCCTGATGTTTTTGCAGTTGTGAACTGCCCTGTCTTAGCATTGAGTGTGTTTCACTCCACTGTTTTAAAGGGCAGCCAGCAGCCTTATATTTTTGCAGTTGTAAACTACTCTAACATAGCACTGCGTTTGTTCTACTCCACTGTTTTAATGCGTTGCCGGATATCTTTGCAGTTGTGAACTGCTCTGTCTTAGCATTGAGTGCTGTGCTTTGCTCCGGTCTCCGACCTTGGAGTGCTGATGATAATAATTTATGTTCATTGCAGTGACACATTATACAACAACGAGTATGAAGAGTGCGTGTAAAATAATATGCATGTTGTGTCAACAAATTTTGCCAAAATGTTGATTTGCAAACGTGAATATGACGTCATATTGTGACGTCACAAACAGCATTTATCCAGTAACAATTGCCACTATACGCCGCTGCTCAACATTAGAACTTGGTAGGGGGGCATACAATCAAAAAGTCGCCCCCAGCATCAACAGACCTCTGCACGCCACTGCCTTTGAATAGTTTATTCAGTCATGGGTTATTATGCTAATCATTGTATTTATTGTACATAATTTACCATAATTTTTCTTACACTGTTCTTTATGCAATTCAACAAATTTGTTCAGAATTTACAGTTTCCAGTGTTTGTGCAGTCATTGCCATAGCTTTTCTAAAGGAGTTTTAACAGCATAGGAGGAATGTCAATTTTAGCAATCTTTTGAGGATCATCGATAACTTGTAATTCAATACCACTAATCCATGTGTCTGCCATAATGGTTATGTATTTGATTTTTGTGTATTGATAAAGACAGCTGATTAATCTCATCATTTCGTGTCTAAATTAGATGTCAACATGGTGACAGCTTGACAAGCAGTTTGACAAACTCACAAAACAATCCTTAGTTAAAAGTATAGATAAGAAAGTTTCTTTTGTACATTCAGTAAACCTGAGAACACCTGATGTGTTCTTCATGCAGCACAATGTGTGGGATGAACTGCAACGAATTATCATACACTGACTTCTATTGCTAAAAATTTTCTTAATTTAAGGATTTACATGGTGATTTTGTAATAGCGACATGTTTGGAATGAATAGGTGACTTTGGTAGAAAATCTTGGAGTCCATTTGTGGAAAAAGGGACCTTGCATTTATAGGTAGCATGTATCTCAGTAAAAACTGTGCTCGTATGTTTAGCATTTCATGGATAATTAAGTTCTGTGTTTCTTCTATTTTCAACTCTGTTTAAATACTGTATCCAATGCTAACAATGATGGCCAATTTCACAACAAGCTAGCAAAATGTCTACATATTTTCAGTAATGTTTTCAACCAATGATCGACCCACTGCTCCCACAGAAGCAGTCGGGTTTTTGACATTGGAGGTNGACCGTAGATCAGGTCACCTTGCTGATACAGGACATCGAGGATAGCTTTTTGGCTAAGAAGAATGCCGGAGCTGTGTTTGTCAATCTCATAGCAGCCTATGACACTGTATGGCATCGCAGCCTTACATGCAACCTGCTGCAACTGCTACCTGACAGACAGAGGGTCTGCACGATCATGGAGATTGTTGGCAATCGTAGCTTCACCCTTACCACCAATAATGGCAGACAAAGCAGGTTATGACGCCTCAGAAATAGCATCTTACAGGCATCTGTCCTGGTACCCCTTCTCTTAAACATCTACATCTTTGAGCTGCCAACTACCATCTCCAGAAAGTATGCATATGCTGACGACCTAGCAATCATGCATGCTGTTGGAGACTGGCAGGCAGTGGAAGGGGTGCTGAGCAAGTACATGGCAACCACAGATGAATACCTCCAGACTTGGAAGCTAAAGCTTAGCACTACAAAAACAGTGTCGACAGTCTTCCACATCAACAACAAGGAAGCCAAGCGACAGGTGAAAGTCAATCTCAACAAAAACCTGCCCTTCTGCTCTGAACCCAAATACCTTGGAGTAATGTTGGACAGTTCGCTCTTGTATTGCCTACACCTCGAGTCACATCGCAAATAGCTGACATCATGTGTCGTACTCCTGAGGTGGCTTGCTAGCTCTGGCTAGGGTGCTGGAGCAACAACACTGCGAATAGCCACCCTTGCCCTGGTCCATTCAACAGCAGACAACTACGCTCCTGTTTGGTGCCACAGTGCTCATACCCACCTCATTGACCGTGCCATCAACGACGCATTGCAAATTATGAGTGGATGCTTGCGTCCTACACCAGTGGACAACCTTCCCATTCTTGCAGGCATCCAACCTGCTGAGTTAAATTGCAAAGGAGCTACACTTTCTCTAGCATGCCGTGCTATGGAGCCTGGACACCTGCTCCATTCAGCGCTCACCCATCCACCGGGTGCAAATGCAGAGTATATCAAATTGAGAAACCCATTTGTGCTCGCCGCAGAACAACTTATTGGTTCATCTGACAACAACAACATGTGGCGCACTGGGTGGATCACCAATGGAAGGCGGAGTGCTTGGACAACCTTGAGTGTAGAGGCCTGTGAGTGTAGCACAGAAGAACAAACCATCAAACCTTGAGGCCTGTGAGTGTAGCACAGAAGAACAAACCATCGACCATGTTGTCCCCCAATGTCCAACCCACTGACCTCCTCGTAGACTGCACGGCCTGCCAATTCTGGATGATGAGACAATCAAATGGCTGCTCAACACTTGCCCTGAGATCTAGTGTGACCAAGCAGTGGATCGAAGAACTGGCTCAAATGAAGAAGAAAAACAATGACTTTTGCAATTGCTATTTTTGTGCAACCACTTGTCAGATTTTGCTTAATCATTGCATGTTTACTGGCATTATAATGATGTAGAGTTATGTCCCAGGTAAAAGACAATAAACAAGATTTACAAACGGTTAAAGAATTGCAAAGTGTGTCTTCATGCCAAAATTGGCTTTAAGTTTAAATTAAATTTCTTTCACTAAAAACAGATGGCTGTCAGCCTTATGCTAAATGTGTTGCAGAACATTTGAGCAATTTACGTGACTTAGTGCAACGCTGAACACCCCCATCTGATTTTTTTTCTGTAATCTGTTTAACCTAAAATCTGATGTTGGAATGTCTTCATTTCTCTCCCACTCCCAGATTCCTGTATGATGAAAGGTGAATGAAGTTATAGTTGGGGTGTTGTCAAAGTGTATTGCTCCTCTCAGTGTTTACTGTGTACTAACACCTTCTCTGTATTGCGCTATGAATAACCATTTTTGTGCTCTTGTATTATTTGATTACCCTTGTGGTATGGACCATGAGTCTGTAGCAAATACGTAAAATAAAATAAATAAATGGTCTAGAAGTGTTAATTGTATTGAGTGACAAACTGGTATTTACTGGGATACTCTCACCTTAAGGTGTTTCGCTGCTTTAATTAAGGTTGACCCTATAAATGACCTTTTTGCTGTGTTGAAGATTTCATAACATGCACTATTTTTGTTACAATTGGTGTATGAAAGCTTGACAGTTGTAATATTATTGACTGTAATGCGATGGCATTGCTAGTTCTGTAATCAAAATGTGATCACCTGGAGGTGCAGTGTAAAAGTTTTTAACAACAGTGCGGGTTTGTCTGAAATTTGTAGGAAGTGCTATCAAACACAGCTCATCAACATGGCATAATAAAAAAAGGTGATGACAACATCAGATACTTGATCTGTTGCAAACCTTGCTAGTGGTGAAGAGCATAATTTGCTGACTAGTTGTGGAAGGTGAAGTGTTGCATGTGTGTCTTATCCCTGCATGTGGCATCAGCCTTTGTTTTGTAACAATTTTGTTATTGTTTGAGGGCAGTGCTAGTTGAGGTCACCATCACTGCTTATAAATCCATGAATGATAATTCTGAAGTGTTGTTTTGTAGGACAAAAACTGCAGAAATAAGAAATGCTATTTTAGTTTGTTGTTTGATTTCATTTTGCATGAAATATCTAATGAAACTGAAATGTTAAGTTGAGAAGCTAAGCTTGCACCATTGTAAATCATCACTACACCAGTAACATATGGCTACTTAAAAAATTTTCATAGACTTCTTTTTGACAACCTGGTAGTTCTACTGATGGGAGCCAATGCAGGCCATGCAATATCTGGCTTTTTTGTGCATTTGGTCAAGTTTTTTGAAAACATCTTTGCATTACATCTAGATTTCTTTATTTTTAAGCCACGTTGCTGTTAAAAAATGTCTCGAGCTCAAGCTGAAAGTGTTATTAAAAATATAATTCGAGAAATTGTGCAAGAATGTGCAAGCAAAGGACACAGTCTTTCTGAAACTCTTGTGGCATTCATGGTGAAAGCTGTTGTATTGGATCCACGTAATGAATTCAATGTAGACAGAACTTTAACAAAAGATGATGTGCAAAAGTTAATCAAGGTACCAAACTTTATTTTGTATGTACATCTTTTCTGCATGCTTTAAAATGCTTGTGAATGGTTTGTGTAGTAATTGTCATTCTTTCATTACATATTATGCAACTAAGTTTGAATACAAAGACAAAACTCATGGTTTAATGCCCAATATTTTGCATCATGCACTTAGAATCTCACTTGAATAAAAACCTGACCATTTAACTATACATTTACTTCAAAACTTTCAAGTAGTTTTCTTGCAAATGCCTATAAATTTCCTACAGGATGATTTTCTGCTGAGTTTTGTACTGTGTTTCATAAATTAAGTGTGCTTTTTTATTTTACCTTTGTCTCTTTTAATTGCCTAGCTCTGTGACACATGCAAATGGAATGACTACTAGAGCTTCAAAAATGTTACAAATAGTAAAGCATCACCTTTCACCTATTTTGTTAACAAATTATAAATGTAATGATTGATTTGTTACTACATTTATGTACTTGAATCAAACAACCAAACTTCAAATTTGAAACAATTTGGTTATGAACAATGTTCCCTTTAAGGTGCACAAATGCGCAGTTCCACTGGACTATTTGCACAGTGAAATCTCACTTGCAACATTCCAAGTTTAATATCATATAAATATCACATAGCCCTTTTACTGCTTGAAAGTCTTTATTGGTTGTGGGTCTACATGGTTGCACAATTGCATGCATGCTAAAACAAACATTTGCACAGTGTAAAGTTTTCTTAGAGGGAGCACTGGTTATGGAAATGCCTTAGGTTATGTCAATTTATTTCCATTTTATTTGGACACATTTACAAATAACCTTTGCAACAAAGTAAAATATGTGTCTGCATACAGACATGCACTGAAAAAGTAATTCAACAAATGTAGTAAAAATCTGTCAATGCAATTTTTGCATCAAAGTAGAACCAAAAGGTTAAGCAATATTATATAAGTTTATTTATGTGCCATTTAGATAAGTATTCATACTAAAAAAACATACAAAACTTGATTATGTAAACTTGCACCTCAATGTCAATATCTGCTGAAACTTTAACAGAGCAATACAGTTATTCTTGCACTTGTGTGTTGTAGTAGAATACCATTGAATATAGTGCTTTCAAGTATTTGACAAATTCGTTTACAGCAGATTGTACTCTTTTTTTCGAGGAATTGCATCCAAACCCACAGCACTATATGGATTTCACACATTTTGCAGAATTAGCTATTGCTGCCATTTATGGTGATCCATGATTGGTACAAAGCCTAACAAACTAGCATATACGTTCTTTCCAGACTTGCTCAGCTTTTTATTGTGTTCATCATAATATCCCTTTGGAAATTGTTTTATTAGAGTATTAGAAACACCATAAAACGTCTTGCTTTCTACTTGGACGATAAGGTTCACTGCACTAAAATAGCAGATATTGAATCTTCTTCCTTACACATCACATGGGATGTTCAGCAGGGATCTGTCTTTGGACATTTATTGGAAAAGCCTCCAACTTTGATACCGTTTCATGTGCTGATAATAGCAATCTTCACATTTCAAGCAAAAACTATTAAAAATCTACAAAAACTTTTAAACAGTGAGCTTAAAGAAATTATTAGTCGGTTCATTTTATCAAATTGCATATCAATTACTCCAAAAGTAATTTCATGCTCTTGAATTACCCTAAAAATAAAAATTCTTCTGTTTACAATAATAATCAACAGATATCAATTAAATTAACTTAAAATATCTTGGCATTATGCTTGACCATAAACTTTATTGGAAGCCTCAAATAGAAAAGTTGGCAACAAATAATGTGGGGTTTTGTTAAAATTGAAACATTACGCCAATATTTCAGTGGTCATATCTGTTAATTTTGCTATTTTTTATTGGGGAAAAGTTAATAAAACTATATTTTTTCTAATTAGATTTCAGGATGAAGCGGCCCTTGACTATAACAAAACTAAAACGATATTCAAGTAATTAGTCTCTGCAAAGGTGACGCCGTCTAATCCATCAGAAAAAAACTTTAGTAGGAAACTGATATCACGCAAGTGCCATATCCTCAGTCCTAAAATAAGTAGGCAACAGGTTGCGAGAGAAATGCGGAATTGCTAAAGCAATTAAACTGTGAGACTAAAATGAATAAATAAAAACGCAAGCAGCGACAAGCAACAACTGAAAAATAGGCCGTATTCATAAAACTGTTTTCACTAACGCTAAAAAACTATCTGACCCCAGTTGCGGAGCAACGAAAACCGCTACGAGCAACGAAGCGGTGAATCAGCCAGAGCGGGAAGTGGGATGCACAAGCAGAATGGTGGTCTTGAGGTGGAAAGGTTGACTGACGTACTCTAGAGTGAGTTTTTAAAGTTTAAATACAGCAGTATACGTTGCAAAGGGAGACACAAAAGTCTGCAAATCAAAACTAGATGTGTCGTAAGATAGGTGATCAAACTAAGGGGCATTGCGAAATGACAAAAAATGTTTTTAAATGAACACCTCAAATTAACCGAAAAGGAAACAAGGATTATTTCACCTGTTGGAGGTTCATGCTTTGAATCTTAATTTGTGCGTCTTTAATCTTCATTCCTTCACATCACATTAGGGTAGTGTGATTGACGGTCAATGAACTGCCTTCCTTCCGCTGTGTGTTTTACAAAGTACTGATTCTATGCGGAGCTGCACGTCACTCGATGCAGAAAATTTGGAGGGACACAATGATCCAACCAGCTAGGTGATCCGTAGGCATCAATTACCGATGATGGTCTCGAGACCATTTTTATAAGTCAACAAAACTTTTTGTGAGTCTCGGTGTTAAAGTTTGCAAGTCTTGGTCTCAAGCCTAGTGTTTCGAGACGTTAAATGCTCTGTCGATGTAGTTTGGCAAAGCTTCTGCAGTTCAACTTGTTCACTGTCTGTCGAATCTTCGAGAAAGGAAAATCCAAAAAAATGCGAGAAATTAAAAAAAATTACTGCTTGAAAGTTTGGTGACGCTTATTTTTTGAAAAACTCAGAAGAAACTTTGGCGAAAATAACAAATCATTACAAATTTTCCCGTCTCCATCTCAAACGTTCATGTTTCGAAAATAACAAATCATTACAAATTTTCCCGTCTCCATCTCAAACGTTCATGTTTCGTTCTTAGACTCGGATTTTTTCAATAAGTCTCGATCTCGAAGTTTTAACTAAGTCTTGGTCTCAGAGGTTACACTGTCGACTGCAACCCTGTTACTTACATAGATGAAGGAATCAGTTGGAAGCATGATCTCATCTGACTGGCCCAATCCGAGTTCTGAGCGGATACAAGACAGCAGGGAACCAAACATGATTTTGGGCCATGCATTGAAGCAGAGTTGTAAACGGGCTTCACTTTGAAGCCCAAACCCGGCCCGAGCCAAACATTTATTTTTGAAGCGGGATTTAGGCCCGAAAGTCAAATTTACCGAGTAAATCACAATATGAACAATTACAGGGTAGCCTATTGGTGGTGTAGCAAAGTAAACATAAATAAATAATTCACAGTTACTCGTGGAGATTTAATCAACTCGATTGCTTTACAGTAACTGGCGACAGCAGTGTCCGTCTTTGCGAAAAAAAATGTATGCAGGCGCGAAATCGGCCCGAAACATTTTGACAAATCAGACCCGACCCGAAAAGTCCCGCCCGAATTACAACCCTGCATTGAAGGTACTTGCGGTGTAGACAGTTGTCTGAGCTATGAATTTCACATCATAGTGTTGAAATTTTATTCGGATAAAAGTAGTTATAATAATTACCTTTACAGCAGCAGGGCATGAACGCATTTGCAAAACTCGATGAGATTGAATTTAAACACGTACATCTAGTCCAACAATACTTTTGTCTTGACGCATAAATGTCTTTCCTTTTAGCTTTTTGTTCCATAAAATTGTTGTATGGATCTGTCAATTGTTATACCGTGCTCAAAAACCCACCTCAGCTGTTCCACAGTTTCAGCGTTAATCGCTGATGCCCATAAACTTTTTTTTTTTTAAATGAAGTAGAACTGTTCTTGCTCTTGCCCAAGAGCGCTACGGAGATTCATCAACTTGTCGTGGATCGAAAACCCAACCTTGCAGTTGAGAGGCAGACAATCCGTCATATTTTAATTGAAACATTTCTCAATGTCTTCTAGTATTGCGTGGAGAGGTTGATTGATATCAGATCTCCAAGTCTCGATACGATCAAGATGCAGGTGTACTTTGACATGAATTACACAAGTCGTCGTGAGTTTTTAGATGAACATCGTAGAGTCTTGGAGGCAAGACTTACTCCTGTTTCCAGAGAAATAACTGACAGCAGAGCCAGGTAAATTTCTCTAGAAGCCTATCAATGTGCGTGATGCAGTTGGCCAAGTTGTGCTAGTTGTAATTGACAATGGCTTATTTCAGGACAAGGGAAGAATTGGAAAGTTTGTATCGCAAAATAGTGTCATATGTCCTTCTTAGATCAGGATTGGGTTCTCCTACTGATATTGCTGTGGTGCGGGAAGCAACAGGTAGTGCCAATGCCTGTGCTTTGTTCACAAGTTTTTTTGTGGATTTTTATTTGATGCCATTTTTTGCAGCTGCTTTGCAAAGCGTATTTCCGCAAACGGAATTAGGTACTTTTATGTCTCTCACTAAGCGCGACAAGGAGAGACAGCTGCAAGAATTAACTTTGATTGTTTCTGGAATCCGGTTGTTTAATAAGGAATGCGGTAAAGGTGGAGAAGGAATTGATGACTGTAAGCTGAGAGTGTTTTACTTGTACTTAATAGTTTTTGCTTACCAACTACACTGAATCTATTATTTGTGTGTAATGTTTAGGGCATAGATGGGGTTCTGATATGGGGGGTGCCCCTCTAGCACTGCAAATTGGAGCTGGTAATAAAATTTCTGACAATTAAAAGGCATTTTACACGAAAACGACCGGCGTCAGAAATCTGGTAACACAACTTTGTAAGGCAAACGGCTTCCTTTCAGAAAAAAGTCTTTCTATACGCCCATGTCCTCGATGGTGATGTTCCTATTCTTTCACTTATAAACGGTGTCGACAACATGACCTTGGCTTAGGCATGTTGCGTCCAACTGTGTGTTTATTTATTCACGCATTTTGTGGAACAACGCAATCCCATTGCATGTTTTTTTTTCTAAATCAGTGCCAGGAATCCTAAACGAAGCCATTCCAGCTACTACCCAAAACGTTGATCTAGAAATACAAACCAGTCAGCAAGCAGCATTCAGGTACTTACCAGCATTGTTTTCGTGATTTGTTCAGTTTTTTTATGACTCACTTCATGTCACGATTAAAGTGCCAAGAGGTTTCCTTGGAAAACAATTTTGCGACTGATTTCAAAAATCATATGCGTCTGTGCACATTCAGGTTGCAATATGGTTTATTAACCCAGTTGCAAATGCTGAAACCAAAATGTTTTGATTAAAGTGCTTAAAGATTTTGTTTGTTACACTTACTAGCGCTCTCAACCTTGAGCGTCGCAAGCTAGACAGGAGCTCATTCTTTGAACCTTATGATTAGAATACAAGCTCTTCACAGTTGGCTGATTGCCAAAAACCGTCTTAGATTTTTTGTAAAGTCGATGTGTTCCTTATTATAACAGTCAGCTCTTAGGCATTACAGAACTCACCACTTATACACAACCCCACACATCACGCACCTTGCTGTTTGAAACTTCTGGGTCATTTTATCGTATGTATTTTATCGATATTTTATCATTTTATTGACGTTCGTTTTCTCTGCATTGGATCAACCAACAAAATATGTGTTTATGTTTTGATGGTGATTAACTTGGAGGAATCTTCACTGTGTGGGCGTCAGCTTCAATTGTGCTCCCAGCGCACTGGGATATCCCAGCAAGAGATCACTGCTTTAGTGAAAGCGTGAGCGTTGTCAGTCATATCAGTAAAGCATTTCTTGAGATTTGTGAACGGTTGCTAATACTATCCAACGTATATTTTCGGACTCTGATTCCAACTTCACTGCATCATCCACTATGTTGTTCTGTTTAAATTTTGCAGAAATTGAGTTATGATCAGCAGCTCCAACAGCACATGTATAAATCCTTTGCTCCTGCTCTTCAGTCATTAGCATAAGCGCATAGTAACATCTTTTACAGTGGAGGGGACTAAAAGCTGTTCCTGTTTTCACTTACACAGACGTTGGCTTAAAATTTTCCTTGTTTTACTATGAGCGTAGATTGTTCGAATTTTTTGGCTCCACCATATGCAGAACGAATTAACAAGGACTGTCTGTTGTTTAAAAGTTAGTAATTTTTTTACATTTGTGCATGAGACATTGAAACTTAAAATTGATTTTCCTCAGAAGTTGACACAATGTCCTGGAAAACGCATAGGGCTCATATATAAGCTGGCATGATCGTGTGGTAAAACATCTCTTGGTCAAACTTACTAACAAAACGAATGAACAAAAGAAGTGCCCATCAGTCTTTGAAATTTACAAGCGCACTGAACAACATCTTTCACAATCGGTAGCATTTGGTGAACTATAAATTTTGGTTTCCACTTAGACAGTGGAAACGCTTGCGAATTTTGGAAGCGCTGTTTAAAAAAAGATGCAATCGTTAAATGTCAAAATGCTATCAGTTTTTTTCTGGTTGAGAATGTCTGAGTCAGCTACCCCAAATGTCTCATGCTGCCATTTGCTTCAGTTGTATTTCGAAATGTGCTAATTGCTTCCCTGTCTATGTATATGCAGGCCGCAGCACCTGCGCGCGGTAGTGGCTTACTTCTAGCGCTTCAGTCGTTGAGTCTTGCTGAGGATGAAAGCAATTATTCTCGAAGCGTACAACGAGATTCTGTTTTAAACCATTGGTATTTGCGTTTTTTTTTTCTAATACCAACCTGATTTTTGTAAAAATCCCCGAACGACCAAAAAAGGTCATCAGCATTTTTTCCCCAACGTTTGAGAAATTTTGCTCAAATTTGCTTTCGCTCTGACTTCCAATGTTATCCAGCTAGATGCCCTAGTTTCTGACCTGAAAGTTAGCCTCCGGTGCTCGTATTTTGATGCTTTTCCCGAGCCTGGGGTGGCGTCCCCCTAAGACCCTGTCTCGTAGGCTAGGGTTGATGGAGGCGAAATTGTTTGACTTATTAGAAATTGATAAAACATTAATGTTTTTCGTTCAAACAAAGCACAAGAAAGTAGGCGTTGATGTTTTGCTTATTACTGTTGGATATATTAATAAACCAAAAAAATATGACATATCAGGCTTATTTCAGTTTATTTGACAACAGGTATACAGCACTTGTGGAACAATTCCAAGTTCACGAACCTGCGCAAACACCGAGCGAGATTCCCATTCAGCTTCTCAAGGACTCTCTAATTAACGTCAGGCAGCACGAAGCGTTTCTGCGGATCTTGTTGGTGAGTGCTGCGCATTGTATGTCTACATAGTTTTGAAAAAGAACCGCCGTGCATAAAATTAAAAAAAATACAAGGCCTAGTGTTGCTGTTTCGAAAGCGACAAAATTTCTGTTGCAATATGATTTCAACAAGACCTTAATTTTACGGTGCATGCAGATGTGTAGGTCTTGCTCGATAAAATTTCAAAGTGCTGACATACGTCGTAGCGAGTCCAAGAAAGGATTGTGTTCAATCATTCGTTTGCAAGTATTTGTGTGTTTTAGGCAGTCCGTTTCTGAGTATAAAGACTAGAGAGCAAGTCATTTATCTCGACGACAACAGCAGGCAACGACGCAAAATTTGTCACGTGAAAGCATCCAAATGTTCCGGTTGAACGTCTTTCCGCGATGGGCGCTGACGACTTTTTGTTTTTTTTCTTCCGCTCACAGAACGATATCATCGGTTGTGCTCAGCAAGTTGAGATGCTTGTTAATCAACTGAGTGCGCGAATGGAACAACTTCAGCTGACTGTTCAGTCAAAAACGGCAGTTCCAACAGCTCAAGTCTATGTAAGTCTGAACAAATGCTGATGTGCGGAATGCGTGCAGTAAAATATCTGTTATGAAATTCTTGTTTTAAGCAAAGTTTATGTTGATTCTGGCGTTGTCTTGCAGCCTCAGTTTATCAGCATCTCTCACTTGTGGACCTGCTTCCAAGACGAAATGGTGTTACTTAGCGTTTTAAGCAACATCTTGGCCAGCATTGAACCATTTACGAGGTGTGTCAAGTTTTTTTGTCACGTGTAGCAAGTAATCTTTATGCCGGTTGATCACCTTCTGCTGTAGAACACGTTTAATTTTTCTGATAACGCTGATGTTAGCTTCCAAATGGCATGTGTTCTGGTTTCTGCCTCATTGATGTACTTTTGCTTGTTGCCTGGAATAACGCACCGGATTATTGTCGTAATTATATGGAGCTAAAAGCATGGTGCAAAAGTATATCAACACCAAAGTGAAGGTGAAAGTATTTTGAAAGAAGTTAAGTCGGGATCGGCATCCTAAGACAAGGTTGGCTCAAAATCCACCAATTTGCATTCCGAAAATCAAGTTGACCACATTAGTTTGCACGTTTCGCAAACCTGCTCGAAAAATGGCACCCAGCAGTGTTGTGAGCCTGTTTAGCCACAAACAAGTTTTGCCCGACCTGTGCAAAACTTGTCCTCGAAAATAAAAGATTTATTATCCGGAAGTTTTTTTTGACGGGAACCAGAATAAAATCAATGAAACGAAAGCTATTCTGTTACTGCAAACTGTCTGATCTCACGGATATATTTTACTGTACAGAACGCAACGCGACATGTTTCCCGAAGAGCTGCTAGCCCCTCATCTGGATAGCATCGCCGTGAAAACGGACGAGCAGCGAATTTTGGAAACAATGGGTTTGTAGCATATATGTGCATGCCTTTTTCGATGTTGCTTTTTTGAGCGAATTGGTCAAATGCTGACGAACTATTTTTGTGTCTTAGGAAATCGTGTAAATCCGCAAGACTTCAAAGAAAACAACAAGATCCAGTGGCTGTTTCCGGAAACTACGAAAAACTATGATAGATTGTTGCTTCAGTACCGAGGCTGCTGTGGTTACTCGATTGTGAAACACGACAGACTTTTGCTGCCAGGTACCCGGATGTGAATCCCACTTATAAAGTATACGTGTCAGTCAAAGTTAGCGAATTTAAAACTGCTTCACATTTTTCAAGAAGCGCTGTTGTACTTACTCGTAAATCTAACAGCATGGCCTTTGATTCTAATTCTAACAGCATGGCATTTGGGTGCACATAATCGCGTTTTGAGCTCTGTCTTTGAGCTGAATGTATTTGGAGGAACAGTGCGTTAAAACTGGCTTATGGTGACAATAAATAAAAGTGGCTAAATTTGCGTCTTTGTCATTTTCAGGCAATCCCGACATTGGCATCTTGCAGTATCAAGACAAACTGTATGTGTTCAGCTCAAAAGCAGCCGCTTACGAATTTTCCGAAGCACCTGACATGTTCATTGCCTTAGTCGGCGAAGCGGCGAAGAAGTCGCCCGAACTCATTCAACTGTTGGAGCTTCATCAGCAGTTTGCTGCAATCTCTCCGTATTCCCAGGTGCACATTAAATGAACTTGACAAATGCGGACATTTCCAATCGCTGCATTTTTCTTTCTAAAAACGTTGTCGATTTTGCAAAAATTCTACTGAGCTTTTTTTCGACATTTTTCGAGACCGGTGGTTCCCAACCAGGGAGGAATTTCATGAGTTCTGGAGAGGAATTTCCTCTTTATTACTAAGTTACCTATTCACTGTGTTGTACTTCTTTTTCTAAGTTGACATTAGCTCTTTCAATTAGTTATATCACTTTATGTTTTTGTAACTATCACACGTTTTTGTTGACAAACTACAGTGCAATTATTTGACAAAATATAGTTTTTGTCCCACTTTTATTAATCAAGTTAATGTCGTCCATGAAGACCATTGTTCCAATTGTGGTTAATACTGGCCTACGAACCTGAACAGAGGAGGAATGAACGTTCCCTTGGGGAGGAATAGGAAGCTGCAAAATGAGCAAAGGGAGGAATGAGGAATGCATCAAAATGTTGGGAACCACTGTTCTAGACAGACGAAAATACCAAATTGAATTTCTGTTCCTTTTCTTCGGCCGGACGCGGTTTGAAATAACAGTCATTCGTTTCAAGTTTTGGGATCTGTTGAAGGCAGAATATCGACAGATACGTTGAGTTGCATCGGATGCCGCGTTTAACATTCATACGTCGTTCAACATTCATACGTCATTTAATATTCATGCGTCATTTAACATTTATACTTCATTCAACATTCATACGTCATTTAATATTCATGCGTCATTTAACATTTATACGTCATTCAACATTCATACGTCATTCAACATTCATACGTCATTCAACATTCATACGTCACGCTTTATTCGAACAGAGCGACAGCGGGAAGATGATTGAGAAGCCGGTGACGAAATCAGACAGCGGAACTCAGACAGACACTCACATTCTCGAGTATAACATCGTCAAGGATTACGAGTGGAATGAATGGGAGTTGCGTCGAAAAGCCCTTAAACTAGTAAGTACATAACCAATCCTGTCTACCCGGGAATACCCTCTTTCCGCCACTTTTTCTTGCGTGTCAACCACCTTGACGCTAAACAGGAGCATTTTTGCACCTTCCTGGTTCTGACAGTGCACTTGAAACTGGTTCGCTTTCGTCCTTTTTTTCAGCAAACATCTCAATATATTGAAGCAGAAATTTTAAACGCAATTGTCGCCGGGAAGACTGCTTTCATTATAACACAACAAACAATTCGTTTCCTTAACAGGTTTTTGGCATTTTTCTCTCTCTGGAGTTGTTTAAATGACAACCAAATTGTGAACTTGTGAATTCTATGCATCTTGGACCAAAGTATGGATGAGGCACAACCAGTGGCGTAACTGTCGGGGGGAAGGGGTACGCGCCGCTCCCCTGGAAAGCTAATTGTAAAAAATGGGCCCCCTCTTAGAGATTTCTTGAACTGCAGAATTTGAACGTGCATCTACAAAATTTCGGAAATCCGTTGATCTTGACATTTTAAATACTGAAGTAGTGCAATGTTGAGGAAACCAACAGTCATCAAATGATCAAATGAATTGTAATTTCAATGTTGTTGCAGCCAGTGGTGTGTTTAAGGGGAGGGAGCAAGGAACTTACCTCGGGCCCCCTTTTAGGGGCTCCCCTTCGAGGTGTTTTGCGCTTAAATCTTCCTCATTTTTGGTGAAAAGCTCATCATCTGCTCTTATAATATTTTTCAAAGCACATCATAATTAAGTATTCTGCTTTCAAAGAGGCCCCCAATAGCAACTGTAATGTGTTTTTGTAATGTGTTTAGTACTACGCTTTCAAAGGGGCCACCAATAGCAACTGTAATGTGTAAGTACCGGGCTTTCAAGGAGGCCCCCAATAGTAACTGTACTGTGTAGGTACTCTGCTTTCAAATGCGGCTCGAACCGCCACTGTAATAAGTAAGAATGCTTTGGAATGTGTGATGCAGTTCTGAACACGTTTATGTCTGAAACCTGTCGTGTTGGCTACTTTCTCTTGAGATTAGAGTAGAGCGAAAGTTGTGTAGTGACACTGCAACTTTCTTTTTTGTTTTTGAAAGTCAATTAATTAACAAAGCTGCCTGCAATTCACCGCTGGAAGTTGAACCAGCGGTGTTGATTTTAGAATCTCGGCTGAAGGTGATAACTTATTTTTCTGACCATCCCAGCCAGTACCGAGGCTTGTAATACCGTCTGCGCAGTGCACTTTGCGCCTCTTTGAAGTGAAATATGCGATTAAGTGATACAAATCTACAAATTAAAATCTTGCTTTAATTTTACTGAAAACAAACCGTTGTCCGTCTCAAGCTAAAAATATCTCGCAAAAACATTTGACACCTTGATCAAAACAAATTACATGCTTTTGTGCGCCACTGAGCATCCCCATCCGACGTTATTAGCCATTTACTTCAGAATCTGATGTTAAAATTTTTTCATTTTCTTCCAGCTGCCGGATTACTATTTGATGATAAGTAAAAGTAGTTACAGCTGGTGCGCTGTTTCAGTGTTCGGCATTACCCCTGTGTTCATGGGCGTCCGCATGGGGGCAAAATGGACATTTGTCACTCCCTGGAAATTGGGACTAAGAACGAAAAATTTCTGGAAAACCTGAAGTCGGGAGATTAATTGACTTAATTCTTGCAATGACAGTTTCTCGCCGATATAACACTCACACTGCACAAGAGCCAGGTTCACTGTTCTGGTGTCGTGCAGTGATAAGCTTGCTTACAATTCACTACATCCGCTACATTGCCTGCAGAGGCAGGTTGCGAAACTTGGGAGCAGATAGTTCTAAAATTGGCCTTTATTGCGTAACGATACCATGGCAACAAAGGTTCACTTCAAGTTACGGCAGTAGGCGTTTGCCGCACGTGACAGTTGAACGCAGACATCTGTGCCAGTTAATGCAACGAGACAATGACTGCTGATAGCAGTAAGTCACGTAGTTTTATACGGTGTGAAAAGAAACATTGCTGCCAACGAAGCACATTTTTTGGGACTGTTGCCGCAACATGGGTCATTTTCTTTGTGGTGATAGAAAGGGTAAAGCGTTATGTGAACGTCCATTTACATTTGCATTGTATCGTTAGCAACCTGAAAACGAAAAGCAAAATGTCGACTTTGCCCACCCC